>Ga0194121_10001530_pt1 | contig 38987 bp, 26 predicted proteins | sample TA2MahCa50mmetaG_FD_148609 | JGI IMG/M metagenome (GOLD analysis project Ga0194121, IMG submission 148609) | Freshwater microbial communities from Lake Tanganyika, Tanzania - TA2015020 Mahale Deep Cast 50m | ecosystem: Environmental > Aquatic > Freshwater > Lake | place: Tanzania: Lake...
CCCCCTTGCAGTATATCGTGGGCACACAATCATTTAATACCAGCGGCATCTACACCATTACGCTCACCAATCTCTCAGGTTGCGACAGTGTAATCACGCTCAATCTGTATATCGATCAAGATTCATTATTCATCATCCGACAACCCCAATCGCGGCAGGTACTCCTGACCGATACGGGGACCTTCACAGCGGAAGCATTCGGGGCGGGCTACTACCGCTGGCAGCAAAAGCAAGGTGGCATTTGGGTGTACCTACCCGAGCAGCATCCGTTCAGTGGCACAGAATCCCCCGTTTTAAGGTTTACAGCCCTTGCCGCGCTGCACAACACCCTATACCGACTTCAGGCCAGCGGATGCGGGGGGGTGACCCACACTGATTCCGTACTGCTGAGCGTGCATCCCCTGCTCGATAGCATACAATTGGCCTTACCGCTCGACATAGGTTGTCCGAACGATACATTAAATCTACCCATCAGAATCTCCGGATCCTCCCAAATTGGGGCCATACAAGCGGCATTTACCTACGATACAACCGTACTACAGCTATTGTCGTTTACCGCTGCCCCTCAATCAGGTGTAACCTTGAACCATCAACAAGGAACGGTCTACATTGTCAGGCAAACCGCCAGCCCTCTGACCATCAATGGCGATACCTTATTGACCCTCCGCTTAGTCGTTATTACGCAAGGAATTTCGCAGTTGCAGTGGCAAGTCCCCCAAGCGGGTGTAATGGGAATTTCCAGCCCGGCACCAGGTTCACTTTTGCATCGGGTGTCCTACAGATCGGGCCTAATAGATGCCGAAGGCAATCGGCCGGTGGTACAAATTCAGCCAGGGCACACAAGCGTCACGGCCGGACAAACAGCTGTTTTGACCGTTCAGGCGCAGAATGTCCAGGCCATTCGATGGCAGCGGCTAACGCAAGGAACGTGGTTGGAGTTGAATAACGGGGGTGTGTACCAAGGGGTGGAATCGGATACATTATTCATTACCAACACGCCCGACAGTCTGAACCAGTCGCGGTATCGTGCCTTATTACTTGGAACTTGTCCCTCTTCCCTCGCGACCGATGAAGCCGTGTTGACGGTCCTGAGCAATCTGGCCCCCATAATCCTACGGATCGACAGCCTTGGGGCTTGTCCCGGGGCCTCCGTGCAAGTGCCCATTCGGCTGTCACAGGCCGATGCAGTGGATTCATTTCGACTGGTTATTACCTACAATCCTGATAGTCTGCAGTTCCAAGGCGTGAGCAATTTACACCCTTCGATCATCGGACGAGTGCATCTTCAATCGACATCTGGTAGACTTCAGATATCGGGCAGCCATTTAGCCGGCCTCTTTACGGGGCCCGCTATGACCTTATTGGAGGCCGGTTTCACCGTGTTGGCCAGTTCCAGCCTTAATTTAGACAGCCTTCCTCAGAATTTCCAGTGGTTTTCACGCTTCCGACAGCCTCTATTCGGTCAGTTCGTACCCGGTGGTGTATTCCTTAATGTATTCCCATACGTCGAAATCCTGCCCGTGCCTTTCCTTTGCACGGCCGATGGCCCACATACGCTCCAGGCGACCCCTGCGGGTGGTGTTTTCAGTGGAAGCGGAGTGATTGGCAACCAATTGTATCCGGTTCAAGGTGCGGGAACGCGTCTCATCACCTACACCGTAAATGTGAACGGATGCGTGATCGTTTCCCGTTCACTCGTCACCATCTACACCACAACCCAGGGCAGCGCAGGTTTGGATCAACAAATATGCCGGGGTGCCACGGCCAGCCTCACGGCTAGTGGGGGCGTGCGGTTTCTCTGGAGTACGGGTGACACTACGACCACCATTCAGGTAGCACCTGCCTTCACGACCTCCTATGGGGTGGAGGTTACCAATGCAGTGGGATGCAGTAGCTTCGATACGGTACGGGTGGAAGTTCTGGCTCCAACACCCGTTTCGGCAGGCCCCGATCAATCGATTTGCCCGGGTGGAAGCGTTGCGCTCGGGGCATCGGGTGCGGTCCAATACTTCTGGTCGCTCACCAATGGGTCGCCCGCCATCGGATTGTCGTCGGTGACCTCCCCGAATCCGATAGCCGCGCCAGCCGTCAGTACCGTTTATATGGTGACGGGTCTCAGCGCCAATGGATGCCCGTCTACTGACACGGTTCGGGTAATAATCAATCCACCGCCCATGGTGAGCCTTTCCGATACAGCCATTAATTATTGTCCAGGTGCTCCCCCTGTCGCGCTACAGGCATTTGGCGCCCAGCAGTACACCTGGACACTGGTTAACGGGTCACCCGCCACGGGTTTGTCGACCATCTCGGGTGCGCTGGTGTATGCATCACCTTCGCAAACCACCGTGTACCGTGTAACGGGCACTAATGCGCAAGGCTGTTCGGCATCGGCCAACGCAACTGTACATGTGGAGCGACTCACCACCGGTTCGACGCGTGTGATTTGTCAGGGTTCATCAACCACTCTAAGCGCAAACTACACCGGCTTCATCGGTGCTGGTCAACAGGTTTTTTATCAGTGGACACCCACGACTGGTCTTAGTAACCCCAATATTGCCCAACCTTTGGCGAGTCCCACCTCCACCATACAATATAGGGTGTATGCCTATTCAGCGGGATGTACCCTCACGGCAGTCACCTCAGTCATTGTAAATCCCTCGCCTTTGGTGCAGGCCGGCCCTGATGTCCGTATCGCTCCGAGTTCATCGATTCGTCTACAGGCGCGTATCAGCGGGGGCACCGCACCTATACAGTTTAGTTGGAACCCCACGACCGGATTGAATAACCCAGCCACCTTAGACCCACTGGCCTCGCCTAACGTCACCACAGATTATGTGCTCACAGTTACCTCCGGCAATGGGTGCGTTCGCTCGGATACCATTCGGGTGGAAGTCGACAGCAGCATCACAGGCCGCGCAATCAGCGGGCGGGTGCTCTATGACAACGCACAACTGACACCCTTGTCTCAGGCCACCGTAATCCTTGAATATTTGGGTAGCGCACCGGCGCCAGCATCCCCGCCAACACCAAATTCCGCTGCTATAACAAGTCCGAACCCAAATGCCGGTGGTCGTGAACAAACTGACCCAACCCGGGTCGAACAGCAGGCGGCCGATGCCGGATCATTATTTCGTTCCGGAGTCATACACGCACTCATCACAAACCGTCGGTTTCGACTCATTTCACAGTTCGTCAACCGCTAATGTTTTATACCATGAACACAAAGAATTTGGCTGGGTTTCACCGGTTGTGGTCGAAAATCCATAGTGGACTCCCTCGTAATATCCTATTTATATGCGTGGCCATATCTCTATGCCACATCACAGCCTCGGCGCAGTGGTCGCAGTCGTATGCGGTCGGCAGCGGCGGACATTTCATATTCCAGAATCTGCCCAATGGTGTCTATCGATTGACCGCCCAGACCGGCATGGCGCCGGGTGGGGTAACGGCTGCTGATGCGCATTTGATTTTCCAGTCGTTTGCCAATCCTTCGTTGCTGGGTGGATTAGCTCGGAAGGCGGCGGATGGCAATGGAGATGGTGTCGTGAACATCAGCGATGCCTCATTGGTGCTTCAGCACTCGCTTCAGAGCCCTAGTGCCAATTTAGCCACGGATTATGTGACTGACACCGTTTTGCTTGCGCTTCAGGACTCCAACGAAAGTCGGTCAGTTCGTGTTCTATCGTGCGGGGATGTCAACCGTAGCTTTCAACCTGCTCAACGCTTATCCAACGGCCTGATTTTCGAGGAAGACCCGAATGGTTGGCCCTCCACTTATCCATATGTTGTGTTACCCGTGCGTGTTTCCCGTTCGCTTTCACTCGGTTCATTTCAGTGTTTCACCCTACTACCCCCTGGCGCCCGTGTATTATCGGTAAGGTCTCCATTCATAGAAGAAGATGTTTCCTTTATTCAATCAAACGACACCCTCAGGTTGGGATGGTACAGCACGAAAGGTGCAGTAGAGGTTTTGGCGGGCTCTGCGCTATGGGAAATGACTTTTGACCAGCCGGCGCATCTTTTTTCCGATTTTCAGTGGATAACCCTGCCTGGCTCGGAATGGGCCAATGGGTCGGCACAGCCTCAGGAACCGATTACCCTCTACATACCCCGCAGCCGTGCAAAGCAATCCAGTGGGGATTTGCGGGTATTCCCGAACCCAACATCAGGGCTGTTCCGCATGCATTTTGACCTTGAGCAGACTGGGCGCGTCCGAATTACCCTGCATGAGGCCAGCGGGCGACTCGTCGAACTATTGCAGGAATCAGAAGTACATGCCGGACCATATGAAGCCCTTGCCGATATTTCTCCACGGCAACCCGGAGTTTATCTGGTACAAATGGAATTCACAAGCCTTGCTGGCGTCCGCATGAGCCGGTCCCGGTTGATTGTAAGCCGGTAAAACTATTACCGGCCGATTTTTGATTTTAAAAAAATCGATGATGATCGAAATTTGTTGAAACGGCTCATTAAAAAAATCCCCAAAAACTTTTGGAACAAAATGAAGTTTTCAAAACTAAAAAACCCCATTCCTGATGTTGAAATGGGGTTTTTTGTGGTCTCGGCAGGAATCGAACCTGCATCTTAGGCTCCGGAAACCTACATACTATCCGTTGTACTACGAGACCAGCCTAATGAGAACGCAAAAATATGGGCTTTTTCACGATTTGCGCACCATATACGGGGCAAAGGACTATATGAAAACATGGAGGAAATACTTTTTGTGGACAACTTGTTCATAAACCCGATTTCCAGTGGATAACCTTCTTTTCCTTGTGGATATTGCGTGCATATTTTGTGATCAACTTTCACCCCTTTTCGTTTGCCTGAATCATTTTTGTATATACCTTTACTCGTCGGTTTCGTCATCCTTGTCTGATGCGAAAGCAACAACGTTCTTAAACAGACTGGCCCAAAATTGGGGGTGCTTGAGTCCAATGATTACTGCGAAGTAATGTCGGAAGCAGCCGGGGGTTCACCCCGAGGCATCGGTGTCAGGCAAAACGGATTACACGTCCTATGTGGCGTGTGAGTCAACCGAAGGCGGCCGCAGAGCTTGTCGAAGGTTGAATCAGAATGTGGCCTCCGGCCATAGTTCGTGATCCGCGGGCAGTGTGCGCGTCAGATTCACAAGCCTTATGGTTTGCGGGGTGTGATGCAGATGATGGATGCAATGCCATCAGAGCGCTGGCCGAACTGATTCACCGGATAGGATCGAGGGAAGGCGCATAGCCAACCTAGATACTGTGCAGAAATGCCTGCCGGGAAACCTAATGACCATCAACCGAGCGAAGCGGGAATCATGAAAGAAAGGTCGGAAGATCTGCCGAAGACTGATTCAAAGGAAGGTCGCAAGGTCTTCAAAACGCCCGCAAGGTGATGGAAATAGGGGACCATTGCGCAGTTGATGCTTAGCGGAGTAGTAGTTGAAACCGGCCGTAAGGTCGGCAGAGATAAAAGCAAGCGGTGTTGCAAGGCACCACAAACCAATCGGGTGGCAAGGTGAAGGGTCCGGAAGTTGGCGAAAGTCACGGTCGGACTGAGACTCGCAAGGGCAGAAGTCAAGCCGGAGTTGCAGTTCCTGCAAACCCAGTCATGAGGAAGTTGGACAATCTGCATCTCTAAAACAGTTGCAGTTGTCGATGTGGTCAGCGAGCCGATGGGTCACGGGTAAAGCCATGGCCACGACGGGGGTCCGGAAACGGATCCCCGTTTTTTTTGCCCCCACTGTGGGAAATTGATGTCGTTGTGGATTGCTTGGGCTGTGGGAATTCGCTTTGATTGAGGGTATTCGGATCGATTTTTCTCTCTGTGTACGGGCCTAAGTCCTGAACTGGGCACGAGCCTGACACCAAAAATACGAGCAAAAAAAGCCGCGCGAGGCGACTTTTTATGGTAGCGGGGGCAGGACTCGAACCTGCGACCTTTGGGTTATGAGCCCAACGAGCTACCGCTGCTCTACCCCGCAATAGGAGTGCAAAGATAAAATGCAGACATTTGCAATCCAAATAAATAATGAACAACCACAAAGCCGGATTCATCAGTCTGCTCGGCCTCCCCAACGCAGGTAAATCAACCCTAATGAACGCCCTGGTAGGGGAGAGGTTGTCGATCATCACCCCCAAGGCTCAAACCACCCGACACCGCATCATCGGAATCCTAAGCGGGGAAGGCTACCAACTCGTGTTTAGTGACACGCCCGGATACCTCGAAAGCGCCCACGGACTGCACCAGATGATGATGCGGTATGTCGATTCAGCCCTGCGTGATGCCGATATTGTACTGCTGATGGTCGACATATCCCGACCCCCGGCAAAGGACGCCGACCCCTACCGAAAGCAGATCATCGACGCGGCAGAATCACTCATCGTGCTCTTCAACAAGACTGACCTGCTCAAGCCAGAAGAGCGCGAAGATCGACTGCTGGAATGGCGAGAACAGTTCCCCGATCAACAAATAATGGGACTCTCGGCCACAACCGGAGAAGGAAAAAATGAGCTGATGCAAGCCCTGCTCGACCGAATTCCCGAATGCCCAGCCTATTACGATCCTGACGCACTCACCGATAAAAGCGAGCGATTTATCGCAGCAGAGATCATCCGCGAGAAGATATTCTTGAACTACCGACAAGAAGTACCCTATTCCACCGAGGTCATGATTGAACACTTTAAGGACGATGACGGCCTTTTGCGCATAGAAGCAATTGTATATGTAGAGCGCGAATCGCAAAAGGGCATCATCATCGGTGCGGGCGGGTCGGGGCTCAAAGCCGTGGGGACTGAAGCGCGCAAGGATATGGAAGCCTTCTGGCAACAAAAAATATTTCTCACCATAAGGGTAAAAGTCCGTCCCAATTGGCGCAACGACCCGCGACAACTCCGTTATTTCGGGTACAGCGACAAATCATGAGCAGAATTGTAGCGATCGTAGGACGCCCCAACGTAGGCAAATCGACATTGTTCAATAGACTCATCGGTCGGCGCGAAGCCATCGTTGATGACCTTTCGGGTGTGACCCGCGACCGTCACTACGGCACATCGGAGTGGTGTGACGAGGCATTCACCATCATCGACACCGGCGGATACGTCACCCAGTCGGAAGACCAGTTCGAAGCAGCCATACGCAAACAAGTGCACCTGGCCATCGAAGAAGCCGATATATTGTTGTTTGTGGTGGACGTGACCACCGGCATCACCGACCTCGACCAGTCACTCGCCAACATGCTCAGGCGCCATCCGAAACCTCTGTTGGTGGTGGCTAATAAAGTAGACCACGGCGAGCGTCTGCCCGCCAGCAGCGAATTCTATGCCTTTGGGTTGGGGGAGGTCTACCCCATTTCCTCCCAGACCGGATCTGGAACAGGCGAATTACTCGATGAACTCATCAAGCATCTGCCACCCGCCACCGAGCCCGCACCGGAACTGCCCAAAATAGCCCTCGTGGGCCGTCCCAACGTTGGTAAATCCACCCTGCTCAACGCTTTGCTGGGTTATGAACGCACCATCGTGACACCAATCGCCGGCACCACACGCGACGCTGTGCACACAGAATACAAAGGATTCGGCCACCATTTTGTGCTCACCGACACCGCCGGGCTGCGTAAAAAGGCCAAAGTACATGAGGATATAGAATTCTACTCGGTGTTGCGTACCCTTCGGGTGATCGAGGAGTCGGACGTGATTCTATTGCTCCTTGATGCCATTCAAGGCATTGAATCGCAGGATCTGCAAATCTTTCACCTCGCCTCCAAACACCGACGGGGCGTCGTGATCCTGGTCAACAAATGGGATTTGGTCGAAAAAGACCATAAAACCATGAAGGAATACGAGAAAACAATCCGTGAACGCCTGGCACCCTTTCGCGATGTACCCATATTGTTCATTTCGGCGACCGACAAGCAGCGCATTTTCCAGGCAGTGGAAACGGCCATGAAGGTTCATCAGGCACGTCAGGCGCACATTCCAACCCGACAACTGAATGAAGTGATGGGTAAGGTAATCGAAGATTACCCCCCGCCATCCTGGAAGGGAAAGTACATTCGAATAAAATACATCACCCAGTTGCGACAAGTGCCACCAACATTTGTTTTCTTTTGCAATCTGCCTCAATACATCCGAGACCCCTACAAACGTTACTTAGAAAATAAGTTGAGGGATCACTACAATTTGTCGGGTGTGCCCGTCATACTATTGTTCCGGGAAAAATAGGGGAGGACCGGGCAAAGGCAAACAAGCGACTTCAATTCAAGAATTAAAAATATGTGAATTTTTTCTGTATCGTGGTTGCACACATTCTTTTACTCATTACATTTGCCTCGTTAAAACACAAACTTATGAAAAATGTATTCTCTGTGCTGATGGCTGGTGTTATGTTGTTCTCAGTTGCTTGTGGTGGTGGTGAAGAAGCTGCAGAAGAAACAGCTGTTACAGAAGAAGTAGCGGCTGAAGAGCCTGCTGCTGCTCCTGACTCAACTGCTGCTGCTCCTGACTCAACTGCTGCTGCTCCTGCTCAGTAATCAGCAAGCCAATCAAAAGAGCCCACCCTACGGTGGGTTTTTTTTTGGAAATTCAGCAAGCCAATCAAAAGAGCCCACCCTACGGTGGGTTTTTTTTGGACATTCAGCAAGCCAATCAAAAGAGCCCACCCTACGGTGGGTTTTTTTTGGACATTCAGCAAGCCAATCAAAAGAGCCCACCCTACGGTGGGTTTTTTTTGGACATTCAGCAAGCCAATTGAAAGAAGTCAATTTCCAAGTGGGCTTTTTAAGACACAGGTCATGCTCGATTGGTAATGTGCGAAAAATAGACTGGGTTTTTTCTCAACGCACATTCCCCATCAACTTGCGCATCATGGGCGATAGAAGCAAAAGGGCTACGCCAGCGATCACGGCATAACCACCGAAGAGCCTGTAGCCCTCGGTATAGGCATTCAATTTGTCGAGTGCCGTAGCGTTGGATTGTTCGGCCACTATGCTTGCGCCAAACAAGCCAGCCACATATTGTCCGTAGGCACTTGCCAGAAACCACATCCCCATCATCAGCCCTTGTAAGCGCGTTGGGGAGAGTTTTGTCATGATCGACAGGCCAATAGGCGACAAACACAATTCACCGAGGGTCACCACGAAATAGGCTACAGTGAACACGTCGAGTGAGGCGATGCCCTCCGCCGTGGCAAAAAAACGAGTGGCATAAAAAGTATAGAAAGCCAGTCCAAGGAAAATGAAACCAAGTCCAAACTTGACCACCGTATTCGGTTCTAGTTTTTTGCGACTCATGGCTACCCAAAGCAAGCCCAACAATGGGGCAAAAAGAATAACGAACAGGGAGTTGGCTGCGTTGTTCACCCCATTGGGGTCGAGGATCACACTTCCCAGCAAACGATCGTTGAGGTTGTTGGCCGCAAACAGGCTCAAAGAGCCGCCCGCCTGTTCGAAAATGGCCCAGAAAATCACCGAAAACAAGATAAACATGAGTGCCGCCACCAGCTTCCGTACTTCCGCGGCGGAATGGCGCGACATCTCATATGCCAGATAGAGCAGGCTGAAGGGACCGATGGCATACATAAAATAATCGGTATAGACCGTGTTGGCCACCATTTTCATGATTACTGGTACCGACAGGAGCGCTCCGGCAAAAACCGCCCATTCCTGCCAAAGAAATCCCGCCACACGTCGACCTGCGTCCTGTGAACCGGAAGAACTGTGACTGGATGAATCAGAAACGGAACCAGAAGCCGATGAGTCATAGTTTGCGGGTGTAAGTGGACTTGCCCCAATCGGGCCCATGCTGCGCCGGGTGAACACAAAAGTGAGCAGACTGATGCTCATCACCACCGCCACCAGTCCGAAAGCCACATTCCAACGCAGCACCTCAGGCACCCAGCTTGAAAACAGGCTCCCCTTACCAATCGCGATACAGGCATAGCCCCCAAAAAGTGCGCCCATATTGATGCCCGAATAAAAAAGCGAAAACCCCGCATCGCGGCGGGCATCGTCCTGCCGATACAAAGCCCCAACCATGGTAGAGATATTCGGCTTAAAAAAGCCCGTGCCAATGACATTAAAAGAAATGCCCAGAAAGAAATACGACTTCGGATCGGCGGCCAGGATGAGACTGCCGCAAATCATAAGAAGTCCGCCCCAAAAAAGCGACTTCTGAAAGCCCAGAATGCGGTCGGCAAACAATCCCCCGATAAAAGTGAACGCATACACAAAAGCCTGAGTGGCCCCATACTGCAGGTTTGCCGCCTTTTCATCCATAAACAATTGGTTTACCATGAAATAGGTGAGCATGCCCCGAATGCCGTAGAAGCTAAAACGCTCCCACATCTCGGAGAAAAACAAGTACCACAATTGGCGGGGGTATTTCCCCTCAAAAGACTGAATGGAGGTTAGGCTCTGCATAGGTTGTTAACGGGATAGTGTGTTAAGATTCCTCACCCATGGAGCGGTTCAGCCAACGTAACATCAGGAACATACCCGCGGCGGCCACCCCCAAAAGGGTAAAATTTACAAGGAAGAAATCGCTCTTGTGGGCATAGCTATCCCACATGGTGGCCAAGATCCCACTCAGCTTGTTGCCAATGCTCGTGCTCAGAAACCAGCCCCCCATCATCAGAGCGGTGAGTCGGCGTGGACTCACCTTGCTCACCAGACTAAGGCCCATCGGACTCAAAAATAACTCCCCGATGGTTATCACCCCGTAGCAGACCACAAGCCACCAACCACTGGCTTTCATCTCGCCGTTTTTGCAGACATAAACAGCGGCCACCATCACCAGGGTACTGAGTGCGCTGATAAGGAGTCCCCATGCGATCTTGGTGGCCGTACGCGGTTCTTTTCCCCGCCTGCGCAAAAGAGCAAAGAAGCCCACCACCACTGGCGTCAGCAGGATCACCCAAAGCGGGTTGATGCTTTGAAATAACTCTGTATTGAACAGATGGAGCGACTTGCCTTCGGCCGGCATACGCTCCGCCTGTAGATTCTTGAAATACACCAGTTTGCCCCATTCCTTCACTTCCTTACCGTCGACCTTCACCACCTTAAAATTCGCGTCGTAGGCGGTCACCGAATCAACTTGGTTGGGGGCCGACTCGGCCAGGTAGAGGGCTTCAGCGGCAGGACGCACCAGTTCGGGTACCTCCCTGTCGGTATAGAACTGTGCCCAGGTGGTGAGGGCGGTGCCATTCTGCTTAAAAACGGCCCAAAACATAATGCTCACAGCGAAAATACTGAGCAGAGCTGCCAGTTGACGCTTATCGTCGACCGCCGCCCGAATCCACAGACCCACGTAAAACACCACCACAGGAATGGTCGCGAAAATAAAGGCATCCGTACTGTCGCTGCCCAGCAGGTTACCCGGAATCATCCAGGCGGCAATGCCTACCACTACGGCCGGCAGGAAAACGGTGCCAAATACTCTGGCGAGCGACATATCCTCCTTTTGGGCAGGTTTACGCACATCGGCGTGCCGATAGTGGCGCAGACCCATAGCAAAAACAACAAGGCCGATGAACATCCCCACGCCGGCGGTCATAAAGGCCTCACCCCAGCCATATTTGTTGCGCATGAAGGCAGCAAAAAGGTTGCATATACCCGCCCCAAGGTTAATCCCCATGTAAAAGATGTTGTAGCCGCTGTCCTTTTGCGTATTGTAGCGCTCATCGTTATACAAATTGCCCAGCAGCGTGCTGATGTTGGGTTTGAAAAAACCATTGCCCAAAATGATCAGCAGGAGAGAGATGTAAAATGTTGTCATGCCCGGCAGGGCGAGTCCCATATACCCCAGACCCATTAAAGCCCCACCAATGAAGATACTCTTGGTATAGCCCAAGATACGATCTGCTAATAGTCCACCCAGAAAGGGGGTCAAGAAAACAAATGCGATGAACGTACCGTAGATATCGGCTGCCTCCTTGCGATCCATAGCCATTCCCCCGGTGGCGATCGGATCGGTCAGATAGAGTTGAAAAATTCCAATCATCAGATAATACCCGAAGCGCTCCCACATCTCGGTGAGAAACAGGAAGGGGAGTCCTGAAGGGTGTTTGCCGTTACCGGAGGGTACTGTTGACATAAATCAGAATGTGTATTAAATTGATAAAACTACAAATTGATTGGTTTTTCGATGCTACAAGTGTGTCCGAAGAGGGTGAAGGGGTGAAAGGACGTTCAAACGATAGGAAGATCAGGAAGGTTGCTTTATGTATGTGGTGATGTTGATCATCGGTCGACCGGTTGTTCATTATGAACGATTGAATGGGTGATTAGGATCATCGGTTGATGATAGAGTTGGGGGTGACAGTGTCGTCAGGAAAATTACAGGTCAACGAATACCGTGGAAGAGTTTGTTGACGAGTGGACTCACCACAACGAGGAAGAGGCCGATGCCTACGGTAACCAACCCCATAGTGCTGTAGACATCCACATAGGTGGCCAGACTCGTGGATGCATCTATTGATGAGGCACCTTCACCCCCTCCATGCTCGGCACCGGTGAATTTGGCGAGCATACCCGCAGCATAATTGGCTCCGGCAATACTCAGGAACCAAGCACCCATGGCCGTAGCAGTCATATCCTTCGGAACGAGTTTAGTCACCATACTCAGGCCGATTGGGCTCAAAAACAGTTCACCCGTGGTATGCAGCATATACAACAATGCCAACGTCCACAGTGGAACCTGATACTCCACAGCGAGTGGTGCTGCGAGGAGAATCACCAAATAGCCTAGACCCAGCTGCAAAATGCCAAGTCCGAATTTCATCGGTATGGAAAAGTCACGTCCAGTCTGCTGCAAGCGCACCCACATGATGCTGAACAACGATCCAAACAGAAGAATATAGGCCGGGTTAAAAAACTGAGTGGTGGCGGCACCCATTTCCCAACCCCCAATCATGCGGTTCACATTTCGGTCGGCAAACAGAGTGAGGCTGCTACCGGCCTGTTCGAAGCAGGCCCAAAATACCACATTAAAAAGCATCAGGATGATAAAACCAATCATTTTGTCGAGCTGTACACGACCATCCTTTACGCCGCGGGCAATTAGTGAGCCCAGCACATACACGGCCACGGCGAGCAGCACATAACCTGCAATATTGGTGTTGCGCAAGAGGAAGTAGAGCACCGGAACAAGAGCCAGACAGCCCAAAACAACGAGACTAAATGGACTCAAAGGCCCCCATTTCGGGGTGTGGAGCGTTTCGGGAGAAGGCGGCGCACTCACATGGCTGTAGTGACGGCCACCTAATTGAAATATGAGCACCCCCAACAACATCCCCACACCGGCGAGGGCAAAACCGGCACGAGCTCCATACATGTGGCCCACCTCGGCGCAAACAGTGGTGGCGAGCAATGCACCCAGGTTAATGCCAATGTAGAAGATGGTGAAACCCGAGTCGCGGCGCACATCACCATCGGCATACAACTTGCCCACCATGGTGCTGATGTTTGGCTTGAACAGACCGTTGCCAACAATGATGATGGCCATACCCCAAAACAGCAGCATTTCGGAGCCCTCAACGATTACAAATTCACCGATGGCCATAAGAATACCGCCGAGCAGCACGGCTAATCGCGAGCCAAGAATTTGGTCAGCAATGCGCCCGCCCAAAACGGGCATCACATACACCAACGCGGTGTAGGCACCGTACACGGCGAAGCCCTTTTCGTCGCCCATTTTCAGCGACTTCACAAGATAGAGCAGGAGCAAGGCGCGCATACCATAATAGCAAAAGCGTTCCCACATTTCGCTGGCGAAGAGAATCCAGAGGCCCCGGGGATGGGTGAGTTCGGCGTTGGCGTTCATAAAGGATTTAGTTTGATGAAAATGGAGAGCAGAGTGTTAGATTTCAGGGTTCAGAGTGTCGTATTTTTAGGAACTAATCGACAACTGTTTGAACACGAGTGGCCAAAACTAAACAAATATGAGGAAAGACCGCGCGTCGCTATAAATTTTCACGCAAAAAACGGGTGATGGTAGTGAATAAGTGCAAACGCGTGTTACCCCCGCCGATTCCGTGGTTCTTATCGGCGTAGGCCATAAAATCAAAAGGCTTGTTGGCTTCGGTCAACTTCTGGGTCATCACCAGGGCATTCTGGAAGTGCACGTTGTCGTCGGCCGTGCCATGAATGAGGAGGTAGGCCGATTTCAATCGATCGGCGTAGGTCGATGGGGAGTTGTCGTCATAGCCCCGTGCGTTCTCCTGTGGCGTGCGCATGAACCGCTCAGTGTAGATGCTGTCGTAATAGCGCCAGTTGATGACCGGGGCTACGGCCACCGCCGCTTTAAACAGTCCATCGCCCTGAACGGCCGCAAGTGAACTCATATAACCCCCAAAACTCCAACCGAAAATCCCGATGCGGCCGGGGTCTACATAAGGAAGCCCCTGCAGGTAGCGCGCAGTCCCTTTTTGGTCCTCGAGTTCATACTTGCCCAATTGAAGGTACGTACATTTTTTGAAATCTGCCCCGCGGTAGCCAGTGCCACGGCCGTCGACGGACACTACAATATAGCCTTCCTGGGCAAGGTACTGAAACCACATATAGTACTGACCGAGACTAGCATCGACCGTTTGGCTGCCCGGCCCACCATACACAAACATCAATACGGGGTATTTCTTCCGTGCGTTGAAGTCGGGTGGCCGAATCATAAATCCGTTGAGGGAATCCCCGGAGGGACCAGTGAAAGAAAAAAACGAACGGGGGACCATCCGGTATTGAGCCCATTGATTGCGCAGTGTCTGGTTGTCTTCTAATACCCGTATTTCCCGACCGTCGCTGTGGTGGAGCGACCAGACCGCCGGGCTGTTGATGTCGGTATGCTGCCGGATGTAGTAGCGGAATGTAGAGGAGAAGAATGCCCGAGTTTTGCCCCGTTCCGGGCCGGGTAAAGGCCTTGCAGCCGATCCATCGAGAGATTGCACAAACAATCGGCGCTCCATCGGGGTAGGGTCCGCGAGGGAATAGTAAATTTGGTTGGTCGACTCATCTACCCCGTAGAAGTCGGTGACGTCGCGGTGGGGTTGACTCAAAACACGGATTTCGCGGCCGTCGATTTGGTGGAGGTACAACTGCTGAAAACCGCTTTTCTCACTGCTCCAGATAAATTCGCGACCATTTTTGAGGAAGGTGAGGTCATCGAGGATATCGACCCAGGTCTGGGCACTGTCGGTGTGCACCACTTGGGTGGCGGTCGACCTCGGGTCGGCCATCACCAATTCCACCCGGTTCTGGTGGCGATTCACCCGCTGAAACCAACAGCGGTTCGGATCGGTGGTCCACCCCGCCCGTGCGATGTACTGGTCGACCTCAGACCCGACATCTAATTTCTGCCGAGTGCCGCTTCCCAGTTCATATGTATGTAGCTCCACCACGGCATTTTTTTCACCCGCTTTCGGGTACTTAAAGTGATAGGGCTCCGGGTATAGGCCATTGAATAGGGGCATCACAAATTCAGGCACCTCCCGCTCGTCGAATCGGTAGTAAAGCAGACGGCGGCTGTCGGGCGACCAGAAGAAAGCGCGGGTGAATCCAAACTCTTCTTCGTACACCCAATCCGTCCCCCCGTTGATGATTTCATTGACCCGACCATCAGTTGTAATTTGGATTTCAGTATACGTACTTAAATCGGTTATAAACAGATTGTTGTCGCGCATAAACGCAATTTTATCTCCATCGGGGGCGAACTGTGCAAAGGCCTGTTTGTCGCCCAAACTCAAGTGGTTGATACGCCCCGAGCGGAGGTCCACCACATAGTTGATTTCGCGCGATGAGTAGCGGTAGATGGGTTCGGTTTCGGTCGACAAAAGCAACCGCTGTTCTCGTGAACAAAAATTGTAGTCGTCGAATTCGAGGGTGTCGCCCGATACGGGGTCTATGAGTTGGCCCGCACGGAAGAGGGTATCCACTGGCTTACCTGAGGCATAGGCATAGCGGATGATGTGGCCTTTGGATACCGCGGTGTAGTGCTCACCGTCGGTCATTGATCGCAGTCCGCTCACACCGCGCTGACTAAATTTGGGACTGGCGAAGATGTCCTGGAGCTCCAGCTTTTTTAGGGTTTGCTTCTTTCGGGGTTCCGCCGCACGCGTTTCAATGTTTAGCAACGACAGACAACCTAAAAGGAACAATCCCAGCACAAAGTGGCGGGGTGTTGCTATGGATCTTAAGTGTATTATACCCGGACTGCGGTGGTTTTGACTTGAACCGGGGTATAATGGGGCAGGGCGTTCATTAAAAAAAGTGGGTGCCGAAGCACCCACCGATGGAACAGGAAATTTTGAGTTCATGCCTGTGCGGATTGGGGTAGGTCGCCAAAATACGCAAAATCCCCACAGATGAACTGATTGCTTACTCCTCTAAGTGGAGCTCTTTGATGACTTCCACCGCTTGGTTGCCGGATTTGTCGGTCGCCTCAAAAACGATGTGGTATTCGCCGGTGTCGACCGAGGCCGGGATCACAAGCATTTCGTTCACATTAGCGCTCAGTCCGCTGATGGGGTACACCTTGGCCCACTCCCAACTGGAAGTGGGGGATGACAGGCGGTGACCGTGTCCGTCGGCTGTGTGTATTTCGATGCGGGAGTTGAGCAATTCTTTGTTGTCGCTGTACGATGCACTCAAATCCAATGTATCGCCCGGATGTGCATCTGCATGATCCGATGCGGGATTCAGTACTGTGATAACTGGCTTTTCCTTGTCGGCATCGTCTTTGCCGCACGAGAAGAGCAAGGGTGTGGTGAGCGCTACCAATAGGGCTGAGCGCAGAAGGGAGTGGGAAAAAGAATGGATCATAAAAGTAGAGGGTCTATAATGCAACAAAGTTGCACAATTTTTTACTTTGTGCAACCTTGTTGCAAAAAAAAACTGGATATTCTTACTTCACCTCTTCAAAATCCACATCGGTCACCTGCTCTGAGTCCTTGGAGCTGGTCGATCCACCGTTACTAGGGTTACCAGCATCTCCGGCCTCCTCGGGTGAACCTGCTTCCTGGGTGGCTTTGTACATTTCGGTCGAAGCTGCTTCCCAGGCCTTGCTGAGTCGCTCTGTGGCTGTTTCGATGGCCGGAAGATTACGTTCCCCGTGGGCCGACTTAAGTTCATCGAGCGCCGAGCGGATTTCCGACTTCTTTTCATCGGGCAATTTGTCGCCATACTCAGTCAGTTGCTTTTCGGAGGAGAAGATAAGGTTGTCGGCCGCATTGAGCTTCTCGGCTTCGTCGCGGAACTGTTTGTCGCGCTCAGTATTAGCATGTGCCTCTTGTTTCATCTTTTCGATGTCCTCCTTGCTAAGCCCCGATGAGGCCTCAATGCGGATCTTCTGTTCCTTGCCAGTAGTTTTGTCCTTGGCCGAAACATTCAGAATGCCGTTTGCGTCGATGTCGAACGTTACCTCTATTTGCGGCACCCCGCGGGAGGCCGGTGGAATGCCGTCGAGGTGAAAGCGGCCGATGGTCTTGTTGTCGCTCGCCATGGCGCGCTCGCCCTGCAATACGTGGATTTCGACAGAGGGTTGGTTGTCGGCAGCTGTACTGAACACCTGGCTTTTCTTGGCTGGGATGGTGGAGTTGGCCTCGATCAGACGGGTCATCACATTGCCCATGGTTTCGATGCCGAGCGAGAGGGGGGTCACGTCGAGCAGCAATACGCCCTCAACATGTCCGCTCAATACGCCTCCCTGAATGGCGGCGCCGATGGCAACTACTTCATCTGGGTTCACCCCCTTGGAGGGCTTACGGCCGAAGAATTGCTCTACTACCTCCTGAATCTTGGGGATGCGGGTGGAGCCGCCCACCAGGATCACCTCGTCGATCTGACCCACCTGAAAACCGGAGTCTTTCATAGCCTGGCGACAGGGTTCCAAGGTGCGTTGGACCAGTTTTTCAGCGAGCTGTTCAAATTTGGAGCGACTCAGTTTTTTCACCATGTGGCGAGGTACATTGTCGACCACTGTTATATATGGCAGGTTGATTTCGGCCTCGGTAGAGCTCGATAATTCAATTTTAGCTTTTTCTGCTGCTTCTTTGAGGCGCTGAAGGGCCATTGGGTCTTTGGTGAGGTCAACTCCCTCGTCGCTGCGGAACTCATCGGCCAGCCACTGAATAATCACCTGGTCGAAATCGTCGCCCCCGAGGTGGGTGTCGCCATTAGTGCTCTTCACCTCAAAGACACCATCGCCCAGTTCCAGGATGGAGATGTCGAAAGTGCCTCCCCCGAGGTCAAACACGGCGATTTTAACATCGCTATTCTTTTTATCGAGTCCGTATGCCAGTGCCGCTGCGGTGGGCTCGTTCACGATCCGTTCTACTTTCAGGCCCGCAATCTCACCGGCCTCTTTGGTGGCCTGGCGCTGGGCGTCATTGAAATAAGCGGGCACGGTAATCACCGCTGAGTCTACCTCGTGACCAAGGTAGTCTTCCGCGGTTTTCTTCATTTTCTGAAGGGTCATAGCCGAAATTTCCTGAGCCGTGTAGAGTTTGTCATCGATTTTCACACGCGGAGTGTCGTTATCGCCCCGGGACACCTCATAGGCCACATACTTAAGCTCTTCCTTCACCTCCGAATGCTTGCGGCCCATAAAGCGCTTTATCGATGCAATCGTTTTTGTGGGGTTGGTGATGGCCTGCCTTTTGGCGGGGTCGCCTACTTTGATTTCTCCGTTCGGCATAAAGGCAACCACGGATGGGGTGGTTCTGCGGCCTTCACTATTCGGGATCACAACATATTCGTTGCCTTCCATAACGGAAACGCAGGAGTTGGTGGTTCCCAGGTCGATGCCAATGATTTTTTTCATGATTTGAATTTAATTTTGGTTTTCGACCATTCAGGCAATAGTAATGCCATTAGGTAGTTCCGTAGCAATTGAAGGCCAATGTGGCGCAGTATGAAGGATGTGTAAGAAATTTAGGCCGAAAACCACTTAACGTTTCTGCCAATTTGTCAGAAAACGCGCATTTAATGCCTTGATAAGGCCACCATTGGAGAGAAAAGGGCCCCTAATTAGGGCACGAAATTCAGCTGTGGGTATTTGATCCGCAGGCTGTCGGTGCCGTTGCCCCCCATGGCTTTGCGGAAGAAGTTACTGCTGTAGGGGTATCCGGGTGAGGATTCCACGTCCTTGCGGTTGGGAATGCTCCGGCGGAACGCGTAGAGCCCAAGACCGTTGTCGACATTCGTGTAGGTTGGCCGCACATCCACAAGGCTGGAGCTCGGACGGTTGATTTGCAGGAAATTGTTGAGGTACTGGTCGGCGAAGTCGAAGATAAACAAGGTGCCACGCAGTCGGCGGTTCACGCTGTCGACCGCCGGAATTGCCGAATTCATAAAGGCGAAAAGATTGTTGCCACGCAGAAAGAGTGGAATCACAACAGCGGGATTTTCGACCTGCTGACTGGGGTAGGCCACCCAATCCACATGCTTCAGGGCCAAGCCGGGTGTATCGCCGGGGGTAACGGTAAAGCGATTCCACTCATCGTAGAACACCCTCAGGGTGAGATCGAAAGTTTTGGCGTTAAGGGGAATGCGGGGCTTCACCTGCGAGGGGGCAGCACTCCAGTTGATGCCGTTGTAGTTGGGTGGCAAAGGGGTATTGGGTGGAAGGGCAAAGCTGATGACGCCATCGCTACCGAAGCCTCCGATGGGCCCCCCATAAATAGCGTTGATGTCGTAGGGCTCTCTAGGGGCCGTCACCACCACGCCTCCCGGGGTTGTAATTTGGAGGGTATAGGTAAAACTCGAATCGAGAAATCCGGGTGACCGGAAGCGGTAGAGCAGCATATCGGGGTGGGCAAATAGTCCGGGTTCCATCAAGGCGGTGTCGACCGACTCACATAAATAGGTTTCAACCGTTTGATTGTTGCGCTGTTTGAGGATCTTAACAGTGAGGTTCTTGTAGTAGATCGAGTCTTGTATGGAAGCAATCACAAAGGCGTCGCGCTCTTTATCGAGAAACGCCTTGTGGATTCGGATGTAGTGTTCTTGCTCGTCGGTCCGCAGCAGTGCCATCACAAAGGTGGTTTCCTTCCAATCGGCCGTTACGTCGATTTCGGTAGAACAGGAGGGCAGCAGGCGCTGGAGGAAAAGCAGCGACAGCAGTAAAAGGAGTAGACGGGAATGGGCGAGGGTACGGGTTTGGGATGGGACCACAGCGGATGGGGTAAGGGCGAAAGTGCAAAAATAGAAATATGCGGGCATGTTTGGCATCTGTTTATGGTATTTCGAAAAATAAAGCGGATTTTGTGACCGATTTGGCGTGCCCCGCGCTCACGCAGATTACACCGTTCGCCCTCCAATCCCACGATATGTCTGTTGCCACCCCTGAATTTCGTAAGGTTACCACCCACTCCCTGCTTGAGATGAAAGAACGCGGTGAGAAAATCAGCATGCTCACGGCCTACGACTATTCATTCGCGCTTATGCTCGATGCTGCCGGCATCGATGTACTGCTGGTGGGCGATTCAGCATCGAACGTGATGGCGGGCCACCAAACGACCCTTCCCATAACCCTGGATCAGATGATCTACCACGCCGGCTCGGTCGTTCGGGGAGTGGAACGCGCCCTCATTGTGGTGGACCTGCCCTTTGGTTCCTATCAGGGAAATTCAAAGGAGGCGCTCCAAAGCACCATAAGAATCATGAAGGAGTCAGGGGCCCATGCCGTGAAACTCGAAGGTGGATCGGAGGTGTTGGAATCGATTGAACGCATCCTCACCGCGGGGGTGCCGGTGATGGGCCACCTGGGCCTCACCCCGCAATCGATTTACAAATTCGGCACCTACAGCGTTCGGGCACGGGAGGAGGAGGAGGCGGAGCGACTCAGGCGCGATGCACATGCACTTCAAGAAGCGGGTTGCTTTGCACTCGTTCTCGAGAAAATTCCCGCACCCCTGGCCCGGGAGGTTGCCGAATCGCTGTCGATCCCCGTCATTGGCATTGGTGCCGGCAGTGGGGTAGACGGACAAGTGCTTGTGGTGCACGACATGCTGGGCATTACGCATGAATTTCACCCCCGGTTTTTGCGGCGCTACCTCAACCTTTACGAGCAGATCGGTAGCGCGGTGCGCAACTATGTTTCGGATGTAAAATCAGGCGATTTTCCAGGACCGGGCGAACAATACAACTCCTGAACCTGATTTATGCGTTCTGATAATCCCCACACACCACTGGTGTTGTATGAAGACAACCACCTCATCGCTGTGGGTAAGCCCGCGGGTATGCTCACACAAGGCGACGACAGCGGAGACCCCGCGCTGACCGACTGGGTGGGATCTTATTTAACCCATAAATACAACAAGCCGGGGGACGCATTCGTGGGACTCATACACCGGATCGACCGTCCGGTGTCGGGACTCGTACTCCTGGCGCGCACCAGCAAGGCATTGGAACGCATGAACAAACAATTCCACGACCGCCTCGTGCAGAAGAAATACCTGGCGGTGGTAACCGACAAGCCCCGCCCGGAGGAGGGCATACTGGTGCATTACCTCAAGAAAAACACCGATAAGAATGTGGTTAGGGCCTATGAAAAGGAGGTGCGCGACAGCAAACGGGCCGAGTTGTTCTACCGTGTTGTGCAGTATGGAAGCAGCCGCAGCGTGGTGGAGGTCATTCCCAAAACAGGCCGCCCCCACCAAATCCGTGTACAGCTGTCAACGCTGGGACACCCTATCCTGGGCGATGTGAAATATGGTGCGCCGAATCCCCTGCCCGGACATCGGATCGCCCTCCATAGTTGGCGCTTATCGTTCGAACATCCCGTAACCCTACAGCCACTAACCCTGGAATGCCCGGTTCCGGAAGGTGAACAGCTCGATTGGTAGGCGATGAGGTTCTAAACGAACACTCATTCCTATGGATCTAATGTGGAGATGTTTTATTTCAAGTGAAAAATATCGAATTTGGGTATTTTTACTATTTTCTCTTTCTTCATCTTCAGGGTGAGAAAATTATGGCCTTGTACAATAGAATTTAGTCCACTCTGAAAGCGTACGGCCAAATCTACATCACTCGATGGATTTTCAAGGCCGAATGCCATAGATTCAAATAAACTAAGCTCCTGCACGTTATGTGTTCATTATAGTCAGCATAGGGAGTGAATGTCGGCCAAATGTTTGTGGATTAGGGTGTTATGGTTTTGGAGAATGAGTAATTCCTAGTGCAATGGAAACAACATAATGGGAAAATGGGTTATGGGTAAAAAAACAGAAATCAAAGAAAATGGTGTACTTCTTCGACCTGATTCGGGTCGATATGCATGCCAAACAGCGATGCTTTCTCACAAAATCCCTCGCGCTTGTCGGTCGTTAGGTAGCGCACCCTCCCGGCTGTGGTGCACCGCGAACGAATCTCGGGATGCCGCTCCAGGTAGGTGTTCAATTTTTCGGCGATCAGGGGACCTTGTTCGATAATTGAAACACCATTGGGGGCATGCCGACGGATTACGTCAATCAGCAGGGGGTAGTGGGTGCAGGCGAGCAGGACAGCATCGATGCGGGGGTCGGCATCAAAAAGCCGTCGCAGGTCACGGTCCACGAAATATCGGGTGCCATCTGAATCGAGCTCACCTACCTCAACCAGCGGTACCCAAAGTGGACATGCATGCTGCGTTACGGTCAATTCGGGGAAGAAGTGCCCGATTTCGATGGGGTAGCTGTTCGATATCACCGTGCCGGGTGTGGCCAAAATGCCCAAATGTCCGCTACGGGTGAAGTTGCCCGCCTCCTCCGTGCTGGGTCGGAGCACACCGAGGATTTTTCGGTCTGGGGCGACCGTCGGAAGCCATTCCTGCTGCAGGCTCCGCAGTGCCTTGGCCGATGCCGTATTGCAAGCCAAAATCACCAATGCGCATCCCCTCGAAAACAACTCCGAAACCCCCTCACGGGTGTAGCGCAGCACGGTCTCAAAGGAACGGGTGCCATAGGGCACGCGCGCCTGGTCGCCCAGGTAGAGGTAGTCGAACAGCGGCTGGCGCCGGGTGAGGTGACGCAACACTGTGAGTCCACCCAGTCCTGAGTCGAACACACCGATGGGACCAGCAGCAGGGGCCGGGGGAATTTGGCCATCAGATTTGGTATACAGATCGGGCTGAGACTTGTTGATTGGGTTCATACGTGGTCGCTTGGGTTGAGGCACATCAAAAAGAGTGATAATTAAATAACCACTTATATATTATTACATAAAACACATCATATCAAACTATGAATTGGATCACCGATGCTGCCCACAGTTCCATTCAGTTTAAGGTTCGGCATCTGTTGATTAGTACCGTCAACGGTACTTTCACATCGTACCGCGCTCAGGTGACTTCGGAGGGCGATAATCTGTCGAAGGTACAGGTGCAGTTTGAGGCCGACGTAGCGTTGGTGTCGACCGGACAAGCGGATCGCGACAAGCACCTTCTTTCGGAGGATTTCTTCTACGCGGAAAAGCACCCGCATATTCGTTTTTAGGGGGTCGAGGTAACTAGATGCAGCGACCGTTCCTATATTATGCATGGCAACTTGAGCATCCGCGGGGTGAGCCTTCCGGTCGACCTTGACGTCGACGTAAACGGCATCGCGAAAGACCCCTATGGTAACACCAAGGCGGGACTCACCATACTCACACGCATAAACCGGAAAGATTTTGGTCTGAATTTTCATGTGTTGAATGAGGCGGGTAATCTGTTGGCGGGTGATGAGGTGCGCATAGAGGCAGAGGTGCAGTTGGCCCGTCAGACCACGGCTTGATCAGCGCTTCGGGCCGGGTTTGGTGAGCAGGGAATCCTTGAGGTTGAGCCATTCGAGGGCTGACTTCCACCGAACCTGATGCTTTTCCGCATCGGTCCAGTGCATTTCGCCCACGATGCCACCGGGTATCGACTCACCCAGGGGAAACGGATAGTCGGAACCCACACAAATCCGGTTGTGACCGATGAGTCGTGCTATGTAATCGAGCATCTCGGGGTCATGTACCAGCGAATCGAGCCAAAAGCGTCCGAGGTAGTGACGGGGAGAGATAGGATTGTCGACCGCCACCAGGTCGGGCCGTACCTCAAAACCGCGTTCGATGCGCCCAAAGGTGGCTGGAAACGACCCGCCACCGTGGGCAAAGGCCACCCTTAACCTGGGGAATTTCTCGAATACGCCGGCAAACAACATACTACAGATGGCAAGAGAGGTTTCGGCGGGCATCCCTACGAGCCATGGCAGCCAGTAACGCTGCATTTTGTCGTGGCCCATCATTTCCCAGGGGTGCACGAACAGGGCTGCTCCGATGCGCTCTGCGGCCTCATAAAAGGGGAGTAGTTCGGGTTCCGATAGGTTCCATTCGTTCACATGCGAGCCAATTTCGATGCCGGCCAAGCCCAATTCCTTCACACAACGCTCCATTTCCTGAATGGCCAGCTGTGGGTCTTGGAGGGGCACAGTGCCCAGGCCGATGAAGCGGTGGGGGTGTCGGCCTACGGTCTCCGCGATGTGTTCGTTGAGGTAGCGACTGGTGTCGAGCGCATCCTGGGGGCGGGCCCAATAGTGAAACATCACGGGGATGGTCGACAGTACCTGCATGCGCACGCCGTCGCGGTCGCAGTCGCTGATCCGCTCATGGTCGTCCCAGCAATTGGCGTTGATTCGGCGGAAGAGGGTGTCGCCCTGCATCATATGGGCACAACCCGGGCACGATCCGAGTTGGTGTTCGAGTCTGATGAAGCTGCCGTAGCCGAAGCGAGCGGCCCAATTTGGCAACTGTTCGGGGATGATATGGGTGTGGATGTCGATGGTGGGGGCGTGACCGAGGTGACCGGGGGGCAGGTCGGATCGCGAGCGGCGTTTGTTGGCCATGGGGGTGGTCATGTGTCCGTTCGGTTTGGGGTGTTGGGTAGGTCTGCTACACGAAGCGGGGGTCGCTTTCCATAATGTGGCCACATACGCCACAGGTGCGCAGAGCTTCGCTGCCGTAGTATTCCTTGAAGTGGGGGATGAAATCGGTCTCGATGTTTTGCAAGCTGAAGTAGGCCGCATGCAGGGGGTGGTTGCACTGCTCACAAAACCACATCAGTCCGTCGCGCAGTCCGAGTCCCACCCGAACCCGCTCCACCACCAATCCGATCGAGCCATCACTGCGCACCGGCGAGTGGGGTACGCCGGCCGGGCACAGGAACATATCGCCAGGTCCGAGCTGCAAGTCGCGGCTTTGTCCGTCCTCCTGTATGCGAACCGTAATATAACCCTCTAATTGGTAGAAGAGCTCTTCTGTTTCGTTGTAGTGGTAGTCTTTGCGGGCGTTGGGACCGCCCACCACCATCACGATGTAGTCTTTGCCCAGGGGGTATAGGTTTTTGTTGGCAACCGGGGGCTTCAGCAGGTGGCGGTTTTCGCTGATCCACTGCGCCAGATTAAAGGGAGGTGCTATGGCCATGGGGTGTGGGGTTTAAATCGCCAAAATAGGAAGGAATTACTAAATCAAAACCATCAACCAGCTTCGATCAATCAATTAACGACTTCAGCGCGCCCTTGAACAATTCTACTCCCCCAACACCTTAAGTGCGCGCTGCAGAACGAGATCGCGGCGGTGGAGTACCCGGTGGAAGCCCTCCGAGTTGTAGAGTTGCCGCCCCAGGTAGGCTTTGAGCCAATGGGCGATTTCTGCTTGTTCCGACTTCCACTGCGGTGCGTTGGGGGAGAAGTCGTCGAGCCGGGCGAATGAAGGTAGTCCACCCAACACTGCGGGCGGGAGGCTGTTTTGGGCTGCGAAACCAGCGGCGCTGCCCGCTGCGGTGAGTTCATTTCTGTAGCGGTCGGAGCAGTAGTAGCTGTAGCGGATGAGCTCGCCACTGCTGATTAAGCTGTAGAGCAGGCTGCCGAGCTTCGGGCCATCCTCTGTTACCACGCTGTCGGGCATGATACCGCCTCCGGCGAATACGCTGCGACCACCGGTAGTTCGGTAGCGGGTGGAATCACTACCTGAAGCATTCTTTGCCTTGCGTGCATCCCCCGATTCTCCCTTTCCTTTTTTATCCCCCGAGCCCTTCTTTTCCCCCGCATCCCTCACATCCACCATTTCATCGTCGGGCCATTCGAGTCCCAGGTCTTCATAAGGCTTTTGTATGCAACGGCCGCTTGGGGTGTAGTAGCGGGCTACGGTGAGGCGCAAGCCGGCGCCGCCTTGCAGGTCGAACTGCTCCTGCACGGTTCCCTTTCCGAAGCTGCGGCGACCCATCACCAGTCCCCTGTCCCAATCCTGCACGCTCCCTGCGATGATTTCACTGGCCGAGGCCGATCCTTCGTCGATCAGCACCAGCATCGGTCCCTGTTCAAAACGACCATTACGTGAGGCCTTGAATTCCTCACGCGGTTTCGTGCGCCCCTCTGTGTAGGTGATAAGCTTGTTGCCGTCAAGAAACTCATCGGCCAATTCGGTGGCGGCGTTGAGGTAGCCACCGGGGTTGCCCCGCAGGTCGAGAATCAACTGTTCAATTTTCTGTTGCCGGTTGAGGCGGTCGAAGGCCTCCCCGAATTCCTGCATGGTGGAAGCGGCGAATTTATTGAGGCGGATGTAGGCCGTTCCCGGTTTGATGTGGTAGGCGAGGTCGAGACTGTGGATGGGGATTTTATCGCGCACCACGGTGAACTGCATGAGGGTAGGTTGACCGCTTCTATGGATGCCCAGTTTCACCCGGCTGCCTTTTTTCCCTCTCAGCTGGCGGATCACCATTTGGTTGGTGAGTTCGGGTCCGCCCATGGCCTTGCCGTCGACCTCCACGATTTTGTCACCCGCCCGTATGCCTGCCTGCTCGGAGGGACCTCCGGAAAGTGCAGCCACCACGAGCACGCTGTCGTTGAGCCGGGTGAATTCCACGCCTATGCCTTCGAAGGAGCCCTCAAGGGGTTCGTTGGCCGCCTGCAGATCTTCAGCGGGTAGGTAGGCGCTGAAGGGGTCGAGTTGCGCCAGCAGCGCGTCGATGGCCGGTTTGTGGAGGGAGTCGACTGCAACCGAGTCTACATACACCTGTTCGATCAGTGAGAGTACTTCCTCCAAGGGATTGGAAGTGGTCGATTCAGGTGTGGGGCCGAGTGGACCACCACTGTTGAGGCGGTAGCCGGCCCACATGCCCAAGAGGGTGGTGAGTCCGAGCAGCAAGGGCAGGCGCCAGCTACTGATGCGGCGCGCTGGGGCTCCATGAGCTCCGTTCGTGGTGGGTTCGGAGGGTTCGGATGAGGTGGGTTGGGTTTCCAGAGGGATTGATCGATTGAATAAAGAAAAAGCGCCTGCAAAAATGAGGTTATTTTGGTGAACCTAATGCAATGTTTCTCATTTTTGTGCGGATAAGTAATAAGTTTCAACATACCCGTCATAATGCCCGATAGTCCAAACCAAAAGCCCAGGCGCAGGTCGCCCAAAACCGTGACGCCTGGCTGCATCAGTGCATCAACCGAAGCGGATGCCAGGACTACCGAGCAAGCCTCGGCCTACCGCAACTTCGACCACTTGTCGATTCGCTCCATGTTGCGGGTTATGAACCGCGAAGACCGCAGTGTGGCCCGGTCGGTGGGCAGGGCATTACCCGAAGTCGAAAGGCTGGCGGAGGCCATCTACCGACAAATGAATGCAGGTGGACGCTTGTTCTATCTCGGTGCCGGCACCAGCGGGCGCCTGGGTATTGTAGACGCGAGCGAATGCCCGCCCACCTTCGGGGTGGAGTCCGGGCGGGTGGTGGGACTCATAGCAGGGGGCGATGCCGCCATCCGCAAAGCGGTGGAATTCGCCGAGGACCAGCCCGATGGGGGATGGAACGACCTGCAAGCGCATCATGTAGGGTCCGGCGATGTGGTGGTGGGACTGGCAGCATCGGGTACCACACCTTATGTGGTGGGGGCACTGGCCGAATGCCGTCGACGAAATATCCCCACCGGGTGCATCACCTGCAACCAGAACAGCCCCCTGGCGGCGCAGGCCGATTACCCCGTGGTGGTGGTGGTAGGCCCCGAGGTCATCAGCGGCTCAACACGCCTCAAAAGTGGTACCGCACAGAAGTTCGTACTCAACATGCTCACCACCACGGTAATGGTGCGCCTCGGCTATGTACGAGGCAACCGCATGGTGCACATGCAGCTCAGCAACAATAAGTTGTGGGATCGCGGCATCCGCATGCTGCGGCAGGAATACCCGATCACAGAAGCCGAAGCCCGGCGCCTGCTCAACATACATGGCTCCGTCGATGCTGTTATGCGCCAGCTCGAGTCGCAACCGCCAACCGGTCCGAATGCACCACATTGAGCCCTTTTATCGGTGGGTCGACGAATACAACGCCTGCGAGGATAAATATTCACCATTCTACGGGCGGGCCTATTCCGAATCCCAGTACACCCACAGCATCTACAACTACCTTATCCACCCCCAATGGGATGAATTCGGGTCGGAGACCCTGTTCATGAAAATTCTGTATGTCGACTACCCCGACGGTTTTGCGGTGCTCGAGTTCATCGGTGAATGGAACGATGCCGTAAACAACGACGTCATGCAACTCAAAACCGAGGTGCTGGAGGTGCTCCTGCGCAACGGAATCCGGAAGTTCCTGCTTCTGGGGGAACGCGTGCTCAATTTCCACCCGTCCGACGATTGCTACTATGAGGACTGGTTTCAGGATGTCGATGAAGGATGGATCGTGGCGATCAACTTTCGCGATCATGTGCGCGAGGAATGGAGCCGCTGCGGCATTGATCAATATGTGCACTTCGGGGGCGAACTCGACGAAATGCCCTGGCAAAAATACCACCCCACCGAACTGTTTCGCCATGTCGATGGTTTGGTGAATCGTCGGCTTACATTCTGATTTTTTATAGGCTTATGCATGCCAGCGCAGGTTCATCCAGCACCCAAACAGCCATAATCCCAATCCATTCAGCACCAAAACCATTCCACTTAGCCCGAATACAAACCACTCAGCCCGAGCATAAAAAAAAGACTGAAATCTCATACCCGAGCATCAATCTAATCGATAGATCCTCACGGCTAAGCTTCAACCAAAACCACAGAAATCCCGTACCTGCGCATCACCCCAGAATGACCGCGAACATCAACGGAACGACAAAACGAGCATCAAAATTGAACGCACCGAGTATCAACCTAAACCAATAAAAATCCCGCAACTTAAAAGTGTCACGACCGCAATTCAACAGCAACCAAAGTGTAGGCACCGACGATGCTCCCAAGGTGCGTCTCAGCGGAGCCGCCCTGAGCCGATTCCTGCAACTCCTTAGATACATGCGGCCCTACCGCAGCGCGTACTTCCTCGGACTTCTTATGCTGGTGCTCTCGAGCCTTTCGTCGCTCTCCTTTCCATGGCTCATGGGGCAGCTTATCGATACCTCCCTCGGACAACTGCCATCGAACCGCGAAGGCCTGCCGGGGGTAGGAGGGGGCCCATCGGTGTCGTGGGACCTCAACGGGCTCGCCTGGGTACTAGTGGGTGTACTCGTCCTGCAGTCTATCTTCTCCTTCGCGCGGGTTTACCTCTTCGTGCGTGTGGGCGAGTCTACCCTGGCCGACCTCAGACGCGATACCTATGAACATCTGCTGCGCTTGCCCATGGAATTCTTCGGGTCGAGGCGGGTAGGTGAACTTAACTCACGGCTATCGGCCGATTTATCGCTCATTCAGGACACGCTAAGCACCACCCTTGCCGAATTGCTGCGCCAGACCGTGGTGCTGGTGGGTGGACTAGCATTATTGGCGTCGACCAGTGTTCGGCTGATGGGGTTCATGCTCGCCATACTCCCCATTTTGGTGCTTTTGGCCGTGGTTTTTGGTCGCTGGATCCGCAAGGTGGCCCGCGCAGCGCAAGACGAATTGGCCGATGCCCAAACCATCGTGGAGGAAACCCTGCAGGCTATTGGCAGCGTGAAAGCCTACGCCAATGAGGATTACGAAACCCAGCGATTTAAGGGCAAGATGAGGTCGGTTGTGAAGTTGGCCCTCCGGGGTGCCCTGTTCCGGGCTGCGTTCACAAGCTTTGTGATCCTCGGGCTGTTCGGGAGTATAGTAGCGGTCATCTGGTTTGGTGCGCTTATGGTGCGCGACGGCAGCCTCAGCATTGGTAGCCTCACCAGTTTCGTTTTGTACAGCACCTTCGTAGGTGCCGCCCTGGGAGGCTTCGCCGAGTTGTTTGCCCAGCTTCAACGTACGCTCGGGGCCACCGAACGCGTGCTCGATCTCTTTTCCGAACCCGCCGAGCCCTGGACCGGAGGAACGGCCGATGCATCGAAAATCAAGGGCCACATCGAATTTCAGTCGGTCGACTTCCACTACGCATCGCGGGCCGACGTGCCTGTGCTCAGGCAGGTGAACCTTTCGGTCGCCCCGGGCGAAACCCTGGCCCTGGTGGGAGCAAGTGGCGCGGGAAAATCGACCATCGTTCAGTTGCTGCTCGGATTCTATGCACCCGTGGGCGGCACCGTGCAGGTCGATGGGGTAGAGCCCAGCCATTATGGCTGGTCGACCTACCGACGCAAGCTGGCGGTGGTGCCCCAGGACATCGTTTTGTTTGGCGGAACCATCCGCGAGAACATCGCTTATGGCCGACCCGGTGCTGGCGACGATGAGATTCGCGACGTGGCAGTACGGGCGCACGCCTGGGAGTTTATCGCACAGTTTCCTCAGCAGCTCGATACTGTGGTAGGGGAGCGCGGGGTGCGGTTGAGTGGTGGACAAAGACAACGTATTGCGATAGCCCGTGCCATTCTGCGCGATCCGGTGATTCTAATCCTCGATGAGGCCACGAGTTCGCTCGACAGTGCGTCTGAACGGCTTGTGCAGGCCGGTTTGGAGGAGTTGATGCGCGGGCGAACTTCGGTGGTGGTGGCGCACCGACTTAGTACGATCCGCGGTGCTCACCGGATCGCAGTGCTGCAACAGGGAACGGTGGCGGAATATGGCACCCACGAAGATCTGATGGAGGCCGATGGTCTGTATGCGGGCATGTATCGGCTGCAGATGAGCGGTCGCATTCTGGAGTCGGGGTTGACATCCGATCCGTTGGACCTGCGAGGGTAGGAGTGGTTTTCCACATCCATTTTTTTGTGTAAAACTTTTACCCGTTTCTTTTGTTCGCTGCTCTTCCTTTTGTGGCGCTTATCTTCTATTTTTGCCCCCGTCAAAAACCGCGGGGTGCGGTGGAAACGTAAAGCGAATGAGAGCAAAATTTCATTTTCAAAAATCGGTTGTCTTAAGGAGTGTGGCATCGGGCGTGGGGTTGAGTCCGTTGGTTTCAGTAACTACCTGGGCTCAGGATGTCGCCGATGCGCCGGCAGATTCCGGCTTTGGCTTGTCGCAACTTATCTGGGTTCTCATTTTCATTGCCGCCGCGGTTGGTTGGTTGTTGGTGCGCAGCAGCCGGATGTTGGACGAGGAGTTTCAGGAGCGGGTAGACGCGGGCAAGGCCGATCCAGATCCAGATAAACTAAAGGATGTAGGCATCAAATTCAAGCCCCGCGCCGTGCATGTGGTGGGGGCATTGCTCACCCTGTTCCTCATCGGGGGCATAGGTTGGGGCATCGATGTAGCCTCGTATGTAGGTATACAGCAGGGATATCAGCCTGCTCAGCCCGTAGCGTTCAGTCATGAACTGCATGCAGGGGCGCATCAGATCGCATGTAGTTATTGTCATACGGGTGTGGAGCGCGGAAAAAGTGCCACCATTCCCTCGGTCAATATTTGTATGAATTGCCACAATCAGATCAAGAAGGATGCGCCTGAGATTAAAAAAATTCATGCGGCTTGGGAGCAAAACCGCCCCATCGAATGGATTCGGATTCATAATTTGCCCGATTTCGCTTATTTCAACCACTACCAGCACTACAAAATTGCGGGCATCGAATGCCAGACTTGCCATGGTCCGATCGAAAAAATGCCGGAGGTGTATCAGCATTCGCAGCTCACCATGGGATGGTGTATCAATTGTCACCGCGAAACCAAGGTCGACCTCGACAACGGTTATTACCAGGCTGTTCATGGCGATAAGCCCGCGTTTCAGGCTGCTTTGAAGGAGAAGGGGCTCACCATCGCCAATTTGGGTGGACTGGAATGCTCTAAGTGTCACTATTGATGTTTCGTTTGATAATTCGTTGAACCGAAGGTTACCGCTGATCTACCGTTATGGATAAAACACAACCCAAGTACTGGAGGAGCCTGGCCGAATGGCAGCAGGAGGATTCGTTCCGTGAGGAAGCCTCTCGTGAATTCAAGGAAGAACTACCACTCGAGGAAATTCTCGGATCGGGCAGTTTGTCGCTTTCCTCCAGCCGCCGCGATTTTTTGAAGTTTTTCGGCTTCGGAATGGGGGCCGCCACGCTGGCCGCGTGCACCAAGACACCCGTAAAAAAGGCGATTCCTTTTGTGAATCACCCCGAAGAGATGTCGCCCTCGCTCGCCACCTGGTATGCCACCACCTATTATGATGGCTACGATTATGCCAGCGTACTGGTGAAAACCCGCGAAGGCCGCCCCATTAAAATGGAGGGCAATTCGATGTCGTCTATCACCAAGGGAGGTGTCAACGCCCGGGTTCATGCCTCGGTATTATCACTCTACGATACCACGCGCTACAAAAGCCCCCGCTCGGGCAATCAATCGATTTCCTGGTCTGAATTCGACCAGGCATTTGCCGCTCAGATGGATGCCGCCGCCGGTCGCCCCGTTGTGATGCTCACCCACAGTGTGGTGAGTCCCACCACCCGTCGCCTGATTGCCCAAACAATGGCCAAATACCCCAACCTGCGTTGGGTGTCGTATGATTCCATTTCTGCTTCGGGCATGCTGGAGGCCAATGAAGCCGATTTTGGGCAGGCCGCTTTGCCTTCTTACCGTTTTGCTCAGGCCCGTGTTGTTTTGGGCATCGATGCCGACTTTTTGGGCAATTGGTTGTTGCCGGTCGCCTTCACGCGCGATTACACCCAAAACCGCAAGATCAACCCCGATAAACCGGAGATGTCGCGGCATATACAGTTCGAGTCACGCCTCAGCGTCACCGGCTCCAATGCCGATGTACGCGCAACCTACCGTGCATCCCAGGGGGCTCAGTTGGTGGCCAACCTCTACAATGCTATAGCGAAATTAGCCGGAAAAGCCTTATTGTCGGTTCCCGCTTTGGAGCTGGCTGGCAATTCAATTACGCAATCGGCCGCTGCCCTTTGGAAGGCTAAAGGCCAAGCTTTGGTGGTATGTGGCTCCAACGACCCTAAAGTACAACGGATGGTCAACGGTATCAACCAGATGCTGGGGTCCTATGGAAGCACGATTGATTGGTCGGCCCCTATGTCGATACGGCAAGGCCGCGACCGCGATGTAGAGCAGTTGATGGCTGATCTAAAATCAGGTGCGGTGGCCGGTTTAATCGTTTGTGGTGTCAATCCAGTCTACGATCATCCGAAAGGTAAGGAGTGGGCGGAACTAATGAAAAAAGCCACGGTGAGTGTGGCCTTCGCCACCCAGCCCGATGAAACAGCCGTTTGCGCGCGTCTTATTGGTGCTTGTAGCCACTTTTTAGAGAGCTGGGGCGATGCCGAGCCTGTTGCGGGTCAGTATAGCCTGCAGCAGCCTGCCATTTCACGGCTCTACGATACCCGTTCACTCAACGAATGGTTGCTGCAACTGTCTGGTTCGGGTGAGTCGTCCTACGACGCGTTGAAGTCGACCTGGAACGGACTCGCTTCTGCTTCCGGTGCCATCGATACTGGAGCATTCTGGCGTACCGCCCTGCACAATGGGGTATATATTGGTTCAGCCCGTGCGGGTTCTTCGGTGGTTTACAAAGGCTTTGACAGTTCAGTGGCCTCAGGAATTGCAGCGGGTAAGGCCGATGGTTTGGATTTGGTATTGTACGAAAAATTGAGCTTGGGTAATGGTGCGCATGCGGGCAACCCCTGGTTGCAGGAGATGCCCGATCCGATATCAAAAGCGTGTTGGGACAACTACCTGGCGGTGAATGTGAAGACCGCCCGTGAGAACAACTGGAAAGACGGGGATATGGTGAATGTGAAAGCCGGATCTGTGGAGGTTGAGGTTCCCGTACTGGTTCAGCCGGGTATGCACCCCAGCACTGTTGCCCTTGCAGTGGGCTATGGCCGAAACGATGTGGGTGTCGCCGGCAAGGGGGTTGGCGTTAATGCCTTCGCTTTTATGCAGTCGGGCGACCACCGTTCATCGATTATTTCGGGCGTACAGGTAAAGGCTACGGGTCAACATACAGAATTGGCCCAAACCCAAACCCACCATACCATTGAGGGGCGCAACATTATGAAGGAGACACACCTCGACCGCTACATGGCCGACCATGCCGACGGTAATGTTCGTCCGTATGTCACCCGCAAAAAGGCCGACGGCAGCTATGAGAAAGTCTATCCTGGCAAGAGCCGAAATGCGATTACCTTGTGGCAGGACCGCGAGTACGAAGGGCACCATTGGGCCATGGCGGTCGATCTCAATGCGTGTACGGGTTGTGGCGCCTGTGTGGTAAGCTGTCAGGTCGAAAACAACGTGCCGGTTGTGGGCAAGCAGGAAGTCATCAACCGCAGGGAGATGCACTGGATCCGCATCGACCGCTACTACGCTTTTGTGCAAGATGGGGAGCGGATCGACAAGGAAACCGATTACGACCGGATCGGAACCGGTGATCAGGTAGATGTGGTGTTTCAGCCCATTATGTGTATGCAGTGTGACAACGCGCCCTGCGAAACGGTTTGTCCGGTTCTGGCCACGGTTCATTCCGATGAGGGCCTCAACCAGATGGTCTACAACCGCTGCGTGGGCACGCGCTATTGTGCCAACAACTGTCCGTATAAAGTGCGTCGTTTCAACTGGTTCAGCTACATCGACAACCCCAAATTCAATACGAATCCCACGCAGACCGATCTTGGACGTATGGTGCTGAACCCCGACGTAACGGTCAGGGCCCGCGGGGTCATGGAAAAATGTACGTTCTGTGTTCAGCGTATACAGGCAGGTAAACTCGACGCCAAGCGCGAAGGCCGTGGAGTGGGTGACGGAGAAATTAAGACCGCCTGCCAGCAGTCTTGTCCGGCCGGAGCCATCGTATTCGGCGATCTCAACGACCCGGAGAGCGAGGTATCGCGTCTGTTCCTCAACGAGCGCTCCTATGGTGTCGTCGAGGAGCTCAACGTGCTGCCCTCGGTCAACTATCTTACAAAAGTCAGAAACCGTGATACAGTAAAATCTTAGTGTTTAATACTATTGCAACAAACGATACGATAAGATGTACGAATCCCCCATCAGGCGACCGCTGATCACCGGTGAGACCAGTTACGCCAAAATCACCGAAGACATTGCCCAGACCGTGGAAGGCAAGCCCACCAAATGGTGGTATCTAGGATTTACTGTTTCGGCTGCCGCCCTTGGCCTGTGGTTCCTAACTGTAGGTTACCTTCTCTTTACAGGGGTAGGGGTGTGGGGACTCAACAAAACGGTCGACTGGGGTTGGGACATCACCAATTTCGTCTGGTGGGTTGGTATTGGTCACGCCGGCACCCTGATTTCCGCGATTTTGCTGCTCTTCCGTCAGAAATGGCGAACCGCGGTGAACCGCTCAGCCGAGGCTATGACCATATTTGCGGTCATTTGTGCGGGTAGCTATCCGCTTCTGCACGCCGGCCGCCCCTGGGTAATTTATTGGGTGTTTCCTCTGCCCAATACCTACGGATCTCTTTGGGCTAACTTCAATTCGCCCTTGTTGTGGGACGTATTTGCCATCTCTACCTATTTAACCGTATCCATTGTGTTCTGGTATGTGGGCCTCATTCCCGATTTGGCCACCATACGTGACCGTGCATCGGGTCTGCGCCGCAAGATATATAGCTTTTTCAGTTTCGGTTGGAATGGTTCTGCCAAAGCCTGGCAGCGCTTCGAAAGTGTGTCCCTGATCCTCGCCGGATTGGCCACTCCGCTCGTTCTTTCCGTGCATTCGATTGTATCGATGGACTTCGCGACCTCGGTAGTCCCTGGTTGGCACACCACCATCTTCCCGCCCTATTTCGTGGCGGGAGCGGTATTCAGTGGGTTCGCAATGGTACTCACCCTGATCATCATTATGCGCAAAGCCATGCGCCTCGAGCAATACATCACCATAAACCACATCGATGTGATGAACAAAATCATTTTGGTGACGGGTTCCATCGTGGGTTCGGCTTACATCACAGAATTTTTCATTGCCTGGTACAGTGCCGTGCCTTACGAGCGCTACGCCTTTATTAATCGTGCTTTTGGTCCCTATTGGTGGGCCTACTGGGCCATGATGACCTGCAACGTGATCACCCCGCAGTTGTTCTGGTCGCAGAAACTGCGCCGCAATATCACCGCGGTGTTCATCATCTCGATTTTCGTGAACATCGGAATGTGGTTTGAGCGATTTGTAATCATCGTTACATCCCTGCACCGCGACTACCTTCCCTCGAGCTGGGTGATGTACTCTCCTTCCTGGGTGGAAATCGGGATGTTCATCGGTTCCCAGGGTCTTTTCTTCACCCTCTTCTTCTTGTTCGCTAAGTTTGCGCCAGTCATTGCCATGGCCGAGGTCAAATCGGTAGCCAAGAGCTCGGCATCACAGTATATCAAGAAGACTGCGGAGAAGGAAGGCGTAGACCTGAAAGAGTTGAATCCACAGGTTGTTGTACCCCAATTAATGGATCAATATGAGTAAGCATTATATTATCGGCGTATTCGGTGATGAGGAGCCCCTGCTTGAGGCCGTAAAGGAGGTTCGCGCCAGTGGTACCCGCATCCACGAAGTATATACCCCTTTCCCGGTGCACGGACTCGATGATTTGCTGGGTTATAAGCGCAGTCGCCTCCCCAAGGCAGCTTTTCTGTTTGGTTGTTTGGGCTTTATCCTGTCCATCACCATGCAGGCCTGGATGTTGGGCATCGATTGGCCCATGAACATCGGGGGCAAGCCGCCCCTCGCCTGGCCCGACTTTGTTCCGGTTTCCTTTGAGCTTACCGTGCTCATCACCGCACTGGGCATGGTAGGCACCTACCTTGTTGTCTGTGACTTTATTCCAGGTAATGAAGCGAAAATACCCGATTTACGGGTCACAAGCCATAAATTTTGTATAGCCATTGAGCGCGAAGGCACCAACGCTGCGGCGGTTACCGCTCTGCTGAATCGTCTGGGTGCCGAAGAAGTGCACGAAAAAGAACTCGAACTATGATCGCAAGGATATTACTACTTAGCTTGTCGCTCTCAGGTTGTGCCCTGATAGCCGACAAAAAAGACCCGGGTTGGGAGTACGCCCCCCAGATGTATGTTTCCGACTCCTATGAGCCCTACAGCCAGGTACGCGAACATACCGTTAATGCCGACGGTAAGAATATGCGCGCCCCTGTTGAGGGTAGTATTCCCCGCTCCTCAACGGGCTACGACAATACGCGGATGGAATTGATGTACAACTACCCCATCCATAAAGACAGCATAGCCGATGCCGCCCGGATTTTGAAGAACCCGCTCGAGAAAAACGAGAAGAATTTGGCCGCAGGCAAATACTTCTACACTTCATATTGCGCGCCATGCCACGGTGAGGCGGGTGCCGGCGACGGCCTGGTGGGTCAGAAGTATGGGGGGGTGGCCAACTACAAGGCATCTAATGTGGTTAACGTTTCGTCGGGCCACATCTATCATGTAATCTCCAAAGGCAAGGGGAGGATGTGGGGACAAGCCTCACAGATTCGTCCGGTCGAAAGATGGCAGATCGTACATTATGTCAACCAATTAAGAGGATATCAGGGAGAATAAACCATGGGACACCACCACGAATTCCATCCTGCCCCCGAGCAGTTCACGCCTTCCGATTCATTGCGCCGCATCCTGATGGGCATGATGGGCATCGGAGTACTGGCCATCGTTTTCGGCCTGTTCACGAACCCGGATCGTTTTTGGGCTAATTTCTTGTTGAACAATTGGTATTTCATGGGTCTGGGCCTGATGGGCACTTTGTTTTTGTCGACTCAGGCTGCGAGCAACGCAGGATGGTCGGCCGGTTTTAAGCGCATCCCTGAGGCCATGGCGGGTTACCTTCCGGTAGCCTATGTGGGTATGGGTGTGCTACTTTTAGCCCTAGTGTTTCACTGGAACCATCTCTACCACTGGGCAGTGGAAGGCATCGCCGATCCGGGGAGCCAACACTACGACGAGATCATCGCCGAAAAGGTGGCCTACCTCAATGTGCCCTTTATGGTGGGCCGCGTTCTGGTGATTTTTACTTTGTGGTATCTGTTTACCCGTGCCATGCGGCGCAATTCACTGCTGGAGGATGAAATCGGCGGGGTGAAGATGCTGAAGCGTAACAAAACCCTTGGTGTGATCTTCCTGCCTGTGTTTGCCGTCAGCTGGGCGATGTCGTCCTGGGACTGGCTTATGAGCCTCGATGCCCACTGGTATTCCACCATATTCTGGGTTTATCAGTTCGCCGCTTCATGGGTAACAGCTATTTCGGTGATTACGTTCACCGTTATTTTGTTGCGCCGTGCCGGACACCTAAAGATGGTGACCAACAACCACCTCCACGATTTGGGTAAGTTTATGTTTGCCTTTAGTATTTTCTGGACCTACATCTGGATTTCACAATACCTGTTGATTTTCTACGCCAACATCCCGGAAGAGACCATCTATTTTCAGGAGCGCTTTGAGCACTTTGAGTTTTTATTCTTGTTCAACATCGTCATCAATTTTCTGGCGCCATTCTTCCTGCTTATGACACGGGGCTCCAAGCGCAACGACGGACTTATGCTGGCTGTTGCGCTGGTGATCATCATTGGTAAGTGGATCGACCTCTACCTCGGAATCATGCCGGGCACCTTGGGTGCGAAAGCAGGAATTGGATTCATCGAGATCGGCATGTTCGTGGGCTTTGCTGGATTATTTGGCTGGGTGTTGGTTAAGGGATTGAGTTCAGTATCCCTCGTTCCTGCCAAGCATCCATTCCTCAAAGAATTTGCCCATCACGAGGTA
>Ga0194121_10001532_pt1 | contig 38929 bp, 38 predicted proteins | sample TA2MahCa50mmetaG_FD_148609 | JGI IMG/M metagenome (GOLD analysis project Ga0194121, IMG submission 148609) | Freshwater microbial communities from Lake Tanganyika, Tanzania - TA2015020 Mahale Deep Cast 50m | ecosystem: Environmental > Aquatic > Freshwater > Lake | place: Tanzania: Lake...
CGGGAACTTCGGTAACGTCTACGCCGGCTACGTCGCCAGCCGCATGGGCTTGCCGATCGCGCGCCTGTTCGTCGGATCGAACCGCAACGACATCCTGACCCGCTATCTTGCGACCAGAATAATGGCGACCGCCAAGGTGGTGCCAACCACGAGCCCGAGCATGGATATCCAGGTTTCGAGCAACTTCGAGCGCCTGCTGTTCGAGGCGTGGAATCGGAAATCCGCGCCGCTCGCCGACGCGATGACCGCATTCGCCCGAACGGGACGCGCCGATTTCGGGCGCGAGCGGTGGGGCCGTATTACTCGCCAATTTGCCGGCTTCCGTCTCGACGACAAGGGGACCGCGCACGTCATCCGCGATGTCCATCGGTCATGCGGCGAGATTCTCGATCCTCATTCGGCGATCGGCCTGGCGGCGGGCGCGGCCCTGCACCGGTCGGACGACGGCGCCCTGGTCGCGCTGGCGACCGCGCATCCGGCCAAGTTCCCGGACGCGGTCGAGGCCGCCTGCGGGGTGCGCCCGGCGCTGCCCGCCCGGCTCGCCGATCTGCATGAACGCCGCGAACGCTGCGTGACGCTGCCCAACGACCTCGCGCGTGTAAAAGCGTTCGTTGCCGCGCGCGCAATGCCAGGGAAACGCCCATGACCCAGGATGTCCGCGTCACCCGGCTCGCCAACGGCCTTCGGGTCGTGACCGACGCCATGCGCACGGTCGAAACCGTCACCTTCGGCGCCTGGGTCGGCGTCGGCACCCGGCACGAAGACGAAAACGTGAGCGGCGTCTCCCATTTCCTCGAGCACATGGCGTTCAAGGGCACGCGCCGGCGCACCGCGCGCGCCATCGCCGAGGAAATCGAGTCGGTCGGCGGCCACATGAACGCCCACACCACGCGCGAATATACCGCGTTCCACGCCAAGGTGCTGCGCGAGGACCTGGCGCTCGCGGTCGACATGATCGCCGACATCGTCCAGCATTCGACCATCGATGCGGACGAACTCGAGCGCGAACGCTCCGTCATCCTCCAGGAAATCGGGCAGGCCAACGACACCCCCGACGACGTGATCTTCGACGATTTCCAGGAAACCGCGTATCCCGGCCAGGCGCTCGGCCGTTCGATCCTCGGCGCGCCCCATATGATCCGCGCGCTCCCGCGCGACACCATTCTCGGCTACATGCGCGACCATTACGGCCCCGCCCAAACGGTGATCGCCGCCGCCGGCCGCGTCGATCACGACTGGCTGGTGGCGTTGGTCGACAAGACGTTCGCCGAATTGCCCGGCACCGTCCCGGCCAAGACCGAGCCCGCCCGTTACCAAGGCGGCGAATTCCGCCGCGCGCGCGATTTCGAGCAAGCGCACATTCTGCTCGGGTTCGACGGCATCGGCGCGCTCGACGAGGATTTTTTCGCCGCCAGCGTGTTCTCGACCTTGTTCGGCGGCGGCATGTCCTCGCGCCTGTTCCAGGAAGTCCGCGAACGGCGCGGGCTTGCCTATGATATCTACTCGTTCCTGTCGTGCTACGCCGACGGCGGGCTGTTCGGCGTCTACGCCGGCACCAGCGCCGACGACGCCGACCAAGCGATCGACCTGATCGCGCGCGAGACGCAGCGCGTCGCCGACGATCTCGGCGAGGGCGAAATCGCGCGCGCGCGGGCGCAACTCAAGGCCAGCATCCTGATGACGCTCGAAAGCACCACCGCGCGCTGCGAGCAGGCGGCGCGCCAGATCATGCTGTTCGGCCGGCCGATAAGTCCCGAGGAAATCGTCGCCAGAATCGAAGCGGCGGACAAGGAAACCATCCGGCGCGTGGCGCGAAGGTTGACGGCGTCCGCGCCGACCGTGGCGCTGCTCGGCCCTATTGCGGGCGTGCGCGAATATCCGCGCATCGCGGAGCAGCTGAAGTCCCACTAAAGTCGGAAATTATCCGTGCCCGGCAGTGTCGGCGAGCATGCGCGGGTCGATGCCGATCTTCTTCATCGCCTTCAGCCACTTGCCGTCGAGGTCGGGGCCGAACACCAATTCCTCGTCCGCCGGCACGCTGAGCCAGCCGTTGGCCTTGATCTCGGCGTCCAACTGGCCCGCCCCCCAGCCGGAATAGCCGAGCGCGAGCAGGCGCTGCTTCGGTCCCGCCCCTTGCGCGATCGCCTTCATGATGTCGATGGTCGCGGTCAGCGCCACCCGGTTGTCGACCAGCATGGTCGCGTCCTGCACGTAGTCGGCAGAATGAAGGACGAAGCCGCGTCCCGATTCCACCGGCCCGCCGAAATGGACGCGGATCGGGACGACGCCCGACGCTCTTTCGATGCCGAGCTGGGACAGCAGGTCGGGAAAAGTCAGCGATTCGATGGTCTTGTTGAGGACGAGGCCCATCGCGCCTTCGGCGTTGTGGGCGCACATGTAGATGACGTTCCTGGCGAAGCGCGGATCGGCGAGTCCCGGCATCGCCACCAGCAGTTGGCCGGTGAGATAGGGGCCGCCGTTCACGGCAATTTTGTCCGTCGACATGAAATCGGCTCCGTCGCGAACGATTCGCATACCAAATACAGTATAGCCCGTCCGGCCGCGGCGCGGAACCTCGATAAATCGCCGCGATAAAGAGTGCGTGAGGTCCATGCGCGTCGTTTTGCGCGTCCCGGCGAAGCGTTATAGTAAGCGTTGCACCCCATGACCGCGCGCACTTGTCGAACCGCTTCCGCTGTTTGGGCGAGGATCGGACTCGTTCTCGGCCTCGCCGCGGCGACACCGACCGCCGCCGACGCCGAACCCGCGTCGCCGTGGTCGGACACCGTCTACACCAAAGTCCGCCTCGTCTCCGCCGTGACCGCGGCCGGCACGGGCGATCGCGTGCCGCTCGGCCTCCACTTCAAGATGGAGAAGGGCTGGAAAATTTATTGGCGCGCGCCTGGCGATGCAGGTTTTCCGCCCAAACTCAAATGGGACGGCTCGACCAACGTCAAGGACGCGCGGATCGCGTGGCCGACGCCGGAGCGCTTCAAGCTGCTCGACGTCGAGACCATCGGCTACAAGGACGAGGTGGTGCTGCCGTTCGCCCTCCGGCCCGCGACGCCGGGCGAAGCGCTTACCCTTTCCGCCACCGTCGATTTTCTCACCTGCGACCAGATTTGCGTGCCGCACACCGCGAAGCTCGCGTTGGCGTTGCCGGCGGGCCCGGCGGCGCCGAGTGCCGAAGCGCACCTGATCAACCGCTTCGCCGCGCGCGTGCCCGGCGACGGCGCGGTGCAGGGCCTGACGATCGAACGCGTCGAAGCGCGAGCCGGAAGCGGCAAGAACGCCGCGAGCGTAACCGTTACCGCCACTTCGCGCGAACCCTTCGCCGCACCCGACGCGTTCCTCGACGTCGGCGGAATCGACACCGCCAATTTTCATCCGCCGACCGCGGTTTTCGCCGACGGCCGCACGCGCGTCGCCCTGACCCTGCCGGTCGACGGCGCCGAGGCGGGCGCCCTCATCGGCAAGCCGATTTCGGTGACGCTGACCGACGGCCCGCGCGCGGTCGAACGCGCCCTCGTCGCCGTCGCCGCGACCGGTGCGCCGCCCGGCGGCGCGCCGGTGGTAGGCCTGTCGCTCGTCACCGTGCTCGGCTTGGCGCTCCTCGGCGGATTGATCCTCAACCTGATGCCGTGCGTTTTGCCGGTGCTGTCGCTCAAATTGCTCGGCCTCGTCGGCCACGGCGGCGCGGCCGCGCGCGACGTGCGGTTTTCGTTCGTCGCCTCGGCGGGCGGTATCCTCTCCGCGTTCCTGGTGTTGGCGGGCGCGCTGATCGCGCTGAAAGCGGCGGGCGCGGCGATCGGCTGGGGCATCCAGTTCCAGCAGCCGTGGTTCCTCGCCGCCATGATTGTGGTGACAACCTTGTTCGCCGCCAATCTGTGGGGCCTGTTCGAAGTGCACTTGCCCGAGGCGGTCGCCGATCTCGGCGCGACGCCGACCCACACCCACGGCCTCGGCGGGCATTTCCTCGCCGGCGCGCTCGCCACCCTGCTGGCGACGCCGTGCACCGCGCCGTTCCTCGGCACCGCGATCGGCTTCGCGCTCGCGCGCGGCGCGGGCGAGATTCTGGCGGTGTTCACGGCGCTCGGTCTCGGGCTCGCGCTTCCTTATCTCGCGGTCGCCCTGTTCCCCGCGCTCGCCACGCGCCTTCCGCGACCCGGCGCCTGGATGATCCGCCTGAAACAGATTCTCGGCCTTTCCCTAATCGGCACCGCGATCTGGCTCGCGAGCGTGCTCATGTCCCAGGTCGGCGAAGGCGCCGCGCTGGCCGCCGCCCTCGGCGGCGCGGCCCTGCTGCTGGCGCTCGCTTTGCGTCGCCGCCGCCACCTCGCCGGTCGGCCCGCGCTCGCGGCCCTCGCCCTCGCCGCCGTAGCCACCGTGGCGTTCCCGGTGTGGCTGGCGCGCGCGCCGGGAGTATCCGGGCCCGCCGGCGGCGGACCGTGGCAGTCGTTCGACGAAGCGCGCATCGCCCAGTACGTCGCCGACGGCAAGACCGTGTTCGTCGACGTGACCGCCGACTGGTGCATCACCTGCAAGGCCAACAAGACCCTGGTGCTCAACCAGGGCGAGGTGGCCAAACGCCTCGGCCGCGAGCCGGTCGTCGCCATGGTCGCCGACTGGACCCGCCCCGACGAACGCATCGCCGCCTATCTCGCGCGCTTCGGCCGCTACGGCATTCCCTTCAATGTCGTCTACGGTCCGGGTGCGCCCGAGGGAATACCCCTACCGGAGCTGTTGACGAGCGCCGAGGTTCTTGGCGCCCTCGACAAGGCCCGGCGTGGCGGCCCCGCCCGGGTGGCGGCGCCGGGCTCTTGAACGTTCCCGTCCCGTCCCGCCATACTCGCGCCAACAATCAGCCCGGGAGAGACACCATGACCATCAAAGTCGGCGACAAGGTTCCGTCGGTCACCCTTTACACCATGACCAAGGAAGGGCCGAAGACCGTTCCCAGCGACGAACTGTTCCGCGGCAAGAAGGTCGCGGTGTTCGGCCTGCCCGGCGCGTTCACGCCGACTTGCTCGGCCAAGCACCTGCCCGGCTTCGTCAAGAAGGCCGTCGCCCTCAAGAAGAAGGGGATCGATCAGATCGTCTGCATGGCGGTCAACGACGCCTTCGTCATGGGCGCTTGGGGCAAGGACCAGAAGGTCGGCACCAAGGTGATGATGGTCGCCGACGGCAGCGCCGACTTCACCAAGGCTGCCGGGTTGGAACTCGACCTCTCCGCGCGCGGGCTGGGGCTCCGCAGTCAGCGCTTTGCCATGATCGTCGACAAGGGCGTGGTCAAGGACATCGCCATTGACCCGCCCGGCACCTTCGAGAAGACCAGCGCCGAGGAAACCCTGAAGCGGCTCTGAGCCTCGATCTCAGCCACCGTTGGCGTCGGTTCCGTCCGCGCCGTTCAATTCGGCCTTCGCCGCTGCAACGCCCTTGCGCGCGAGCGCGTCGGCGCGCTCGTTCTCGGCGTGGCCGGCGTGTCCCTTGATCCAATGCCAGTCCACGTCGTGGCGTTCGAGCGCGGCCAAAAGTTTCTTCCACAGGTCCTCGTTCTTGACCGGCTTCCTGTCGGCGGTGCGCCAGCCGTTGGTGCGCCAGCGCGCGATCCAGCGGGTGATGCCGTCCTTGAGATAGAGACTGTCGGTATGAAGCCGCACCCGGGCGCCGCGCTTCAAGGACTCGAGCGCCGCGATCGCGGCGGTCAGTTCCATGCGGTTGTTGGTGGTCGAGGCTTCCCCGCCGAACAATTCCTTTTCGCGGTCGCGCCAGCGCAACAGCGCGCCCCAGCCGCCCGGCCCCGGATTGCCGCTGCACGCGCCGTCGGTGAAAATGTCGACAGTGTCGTGCGAATGCACGCCTGCCGGCGTGACGTCGTCCGGCTTGGCGTTCATTTGAGGCCGTATTCGCCCGCGCTCTTCACGCCCTGGTGAAAGCGGAGCTTGTCCCAGTATTCGATCGGGTTCTTGCGCGTGACCAGCGCATCCTTGGGCGTATAGACCCAATCGTGCAGCCGGGTGAGCAGGAAGCGGAGCGCGCTACCGCGCGCAAGCAGCGGCAGCGCCTCGATTTCGGCTTCCGAGAATGCGCGCTCCTTGCGGTAGCTGGCGAGCAGCCGGCGCGCCTTGGTGAAGTTGAAGCTGTTGCCGCGTTCGAAACACCAGGCGTTGAGGCAGATAGCGACGTCGTAGGCGAAGGCATCCCAACAGGCGAAATAGAAATCGATCAACCCCGACACCCGCCCATGATGGAAGAACACGTTGTCGGGAAAGAGATCGGCGTGGATCACGCCTTGCGGGAGATCGCGCGGCCAACGCGCCTCGAGATGGTCGAGTTCGGCTTGCAGCGCGCGCGCGAGCCCGGGTCGGACCTCGTCGGCGTGGGACAAACACTTGTCCAACAGGCCCCGCCACGCGCCGATGCCGAGCGCGTTGGCGCGGCGAAGCCGAAAGTCCTGGCCGGCGACGTGCAGGCGGGCGAGTGCGCCGCCCAGTTCGGCGCAATGATCGGCCTCGACTTTACGCGGCCACATGCCTTCGAGGAACGTGACGATGGCGGCGGGACGCTTGGCGAGCCGGCGGAGCGCCTTGCCGTCCAGGCCCTTCACCGGAACGGGACATGGCACGCCCTTGGCCGCCAAGTGCTCCATCAAACCGAGAAAGAACGGCAGGTCCTTGGGCTCCACCCGCTTTTCATAAAGAGTGAGAATGTAGGTCCCGGCTTGGGTCGCGAGCAGGTAGTTGGTGTTCTCCACCCCCTCGGCGATGCCCTTGCACGATTTGACCTCGCCGATGTCGTATTCGGCGACAAAGGCCGTCAAATCCCTGTCGGAAACCTCGGTGTAGACGGCCATGGCCCCGCGTCCTCGGACTCAGCGAACCCGCGAGCCTAGCGCCGGGCGGGTTAAGAGCATGTATACCGCCGGAACCATATATAATGGCCATATATAAAAATGGCCGAATCTCCGGTTGAGCCGGTCGTCCACCCCATGCCGTTCCCCGCCCGCCCCTCCATCCTCCCGACCGCCGCCGTCGCGCTGATCGCCGGCGCCCTCGCCTGGCCGGTGGATGCCGCCCGGCCGGAACCGCCGGCGACAATCCTCGGCGCCCCCGACAACGGCTCCGCCGTCAAACCGTCCGATCTGATCTTGCGCATCCAGCGTGCGCTCGCCGCCATCGGGCTCTACGAAGGCCGTGCCGACGGGCGCATGAACCCCGAAACCGAAGCCGCGATCCGCAAATACCAGCGGACGATCGGCGTGCCCGAAACCGGCCAGGCGAGCGACGCGCTGGCCGAACGCCTCGACACCGGCGACCGGGTCAACGAACTGCTCGGTAAGCTCGAAAAGGCGCGCGAGGACAACATCCGCGCCGCGCGCGAAGCGCTGCTCGCCAATCCCGCCACGCGCGACCTCATCGTCGACGAAATCGCCGAGCGCAGCGATCCGACCCGCGACGTCGCGCCGTGCCTGGAAAAGCCGACGCCGCGCTGCCTGCTCGCGGAAGCGGGGGAAAGCTCGAAGAGCGTCGCCGACAAAGAAATGCGCGACTGGTCGCTCGGCGAAATCCTGGCGGTGCAGGCGCGCGGCGGATTCGCCGACGGCGCCCGCGACACGGCCCGGCGTATTCGCGATCCGCGCCTGATCATGGTCGCCTTGCGCGACATCGCCGAAGCGAAGGCCCAGGGCGGATTCGGCCCCGAGGCGACCGCCGCCGCCGAGGCGATCCCAGATCCGAAAAAGCGGGCCGAGGCGCTGGCCGCGATCGCCGATATTTTTGCCCGAGCGGAGAAGACCGCCGAGACCCGCGACGCCGCTCGGCGCCTGGAAACCGAAGCCCGGTCGCTGGAAACACCCGTGAGCAAAGTGAATCTGCTCGTGCGCGCGGCGGTCGCGCTCGCCCGGGCCGGCGAACAGGCGGCCGCCGACCCTCTGATCGCCGAGGCCGAAACCGCCGCCCGCGCCCTTCCGGACGCTTCGGCCGGCAACGCCCTCCGCTACGTGGCGGGCGGATTCGCCGATTTGGGTCGCACCAACGACGCGCTCCGCCTGCTCAAGGACATTCCAGAAAAATCCGAACACACCTCGGTTCTGGTCGCCGCCGTTGTTCAGGCGGCGCGCGCCGGCGATGTCGCCACTGCGCACGCGCTGGCCGGCACCATCGGCGAAGCCCACCATCGCGCCGGCGCGCTCGCGCCGGTCGCCGTGGCCCAGAGTCGCGCCGGCGACCGACGGGCGGCCGCGGCCACGCTGGCCATCGCCGTCGCGGACACCGACCGCATCGCCTTTCCGTTCGCCAAGTCCTTCGCCCTCAGCCGCCTTGCCCTCGCTCACGGCGAAGTCGCGGATGGCGCGACGAACGCTTTCGTCCGGCGCGCCATGCGGGCCGCAGCGGTCGCGTTGGCCGAACAGATCGCCGACGATTCCCTGCGCGCGCAGGCGCTATGGACTTTCGCCGCCAGCGCCGATCGCCATGGCGACATCGCCCAGGCTGATGCGATCAAGGAACGCGCCGACCGCGCCACCCGGGACATCAAAAGCCGCCTCGACCAATCGTGGATGCTGGGCGAGATCGCCCTCGCGCGGGCCCGGCGCGGCGAAACGGACTCGGCCCGGGCCGCCTTCCGGCGCGGCCTCGACATCGCCGCCGGCATCGACAACGCCTGGGGGGCGCGCGCGTTCGCCCGATTGACCGCGATCCTGATGCAGATCGAGCGCTGAGCGCGGCCGGCAATCGCCGCTTGTTCGCGTCCCGGCGCTTGGCTACAGTCCGGCGAGCCCCGCGAACCGCCACTCGGGATCCCTGCGCGCCATGAGCCAGTCCGACCAGCCCGTCGTTCCTCAGAAAAAGCCTTATGCCGTTCCGGTCGAGGTCGGCAAGAAATATTTCTGGTGCGCCTGCGGCCGCAGCAAGAATCAGCCGTTCTGCGACGGCTCCCACGCCGGCACCGTTTTCCGGCCGATCCAGTTCGCCGCCGACAAGACCGAAACCGTCCATTTCTGCGGCTGCAAGGCGACCAAAAACCGTCCTCGCTGCGACGGCTCCCACAACAAGCTGTGAAACCCTCCCGCGCGACCGCACGGACCGTCGTCCTGGCCGGTTGCGCGGCGCTGCTGTCGGCGTGCGGCGTTTTTACCAAGAAGGAACCGCCGCCCGGTCCCTGCGCGCGCGCCATGATTCTCGCCGACGCCGAACAGCTGACCCAGTTCCGCGACGGGCCGGGACGCGACATCCTCGACGTATCCTACAGCGGGCGTCTGAGCCGGGTGTTCGCCGACTGCGAGTACCAAATGAACAAGGACCGCACCGGCGTCATGCAGGTCCGGGTTTACCTCGCGATCGACGCCGAGCGCGGACCGGCCAACACCGACCGCGTCGCGCCCTATCGCTATTTCGTGACCCTGATCGACGCGGACCGCGAACCGCTGGCGAAAAACGTATTCGATCTCGCCGCCCGTTTCCCGGGCAACGTCACGCGCATGACGCTCACCGACGACACGGTGGAAATGAAAGTGCCGATCGCCGCCGGGCAGAGCGGAAAATATTTCACGATCCTGGTCGGATTCCAGCTGACCGAGGACCAACTCGACTACAATCGCCAAGCGCGAATCGCCAGGGAACGCGCCCGTTGACCCCTCCCCGAGGGGGTGGGTTGCATTTCCTACCCGCGGGTCTACACTTTCATCCGAAATTCTCTCGCCACGCTGCCGCGGGAGAGTCCGCCGGTCCCCGCCCGCAGGCGGGTGCCGTCGGCGCCGAAGGAGCAACCACCCCGGAACCTCTCAGGCTTCAGGACCGCGGCAAGTAAGTGAGACTCTGGAAAGCGGAACCGGCGCGCCTTCGGGCCGACGGTTCTCACCGAAGATGTAACCGGCCCCGATTTCCGCGCCCACGGCGCGCCCGGCCGGGAATCTTTCAGGTCCAATGACAGAGGGGGAATCCGGCGCGGATGGCGCGAATCCGCCCCCCGGATGACCACGGCCCCTCGCGCGATTCGAGGGCGACCCCTTGTCCACCGACGCCGCGACCGAACCCGCCAAGCCGACGCCGCTGGAACGTCTCCATCGCGCGCTGAACGCGAAGATGGTCCCGTTCGCGGGCTACCTCATGCCGCTCCATTACGCCGACGGCATTCTGACCGAACACAATCAGGCGCGCGAGAGCGTCACCTTGTTCGATGTCTCGCACATGGGCCAAGCCCGCCTCGTCGGCAAGGACGCGGCTGCCATGCTCGAAACCCTGGTGCCGGGCGATATCGCCGGTCTGGCGCCCGGGCGCATGCGCTACACCATGCTGAACAACGATGCGGGCGGAATCATCGACGACCTGATGGCGACCCGCGTCGCCAACGGTATCGCGCTGGTCGTCAACGCCTCGCGCAAGGACATCGTGTTCCCGCATCTCGCCAAGCACCTAGCCGGCCGCGTCTGGCTCGAGATCGCTGTCAACCAGGCTTTGATCGCGCTGCAGGGCCCGCGCGCGGCCGAAGTCCTGGTTCCGCTCGCCCCGGATGCGGGCGCGCTTTCCTTCATGGCCGGCGCGGAGATGACGGTGGCGGGCGTCGCCGGGTTCGTCACGCGCTCGGGCTACACCGGCGAGGACGGATTCGAGATTTCCGTGCCGGCCGAGCGCGCCGAAGCGCTCGCCCGCCGCCTGCTCGAGGACGGGCGCGTCAAGCCGGCCGGCCTCGGCGCCCGCGATTCGCTCCGGCTCGAAGCCGGGCTCTGCCTTTACGGCCAGGACCTCGACGAAACCACGACGCCGATCGAGGCCGATCTCGCCTGGACCGTGGGCGCGCGTCGGCGCGCCGAACGGAATTTTCCCGGCGCCGACGTCATCATCCGCCAGATCGCCGAAGGCCCCCGGCGCCTCCGCGTCGGCATCCGCCCCGAAGGCCGAGCGCCGGCCCGGGCTGGGACCGCGCTTGCCCGGCCCGACGGCTCGAATGCCGGCACTATCACCAGCGGCGGCTTCGGCCCGACCGTGGGCGGCCCGGTGGCGATGGGCTATGTCGCCGCCGACGCCGCCCGCCCCGGAACCCGCCTCGACGCCATCGTGCGCGGAAAGCCGCTGCCGGCGCGCGTCGTCTCCCTACCCTTTGTTCCGCACCGCTATCACGTCACCCGCCCGCGCAAGGAAAACCGCCCATGACCGTCCGCTTCACCAAGGATCACGAATGGATCAGAGTCGAGAACGGCATCGGCGTCGTCGGCATCACCGATTACGCCCAGAAACAGCTCGGCGACATCGTGTTCGTCGAAATGCCCCAGGTCGGCGCCAAGGTCTCCAAGGGCGCGCAAGCGGGGGTGGTGGAATCGGTCAAGGCGGCGAGCGAGGTCTACGCCCCGGCCGGCGGCGAAGTCGTCGAGGTCAACGGCGCGCTCGCCGACAACCCGGCCGCCGTCAACAGCGCCGCCGAAAGCGGCGGCTGGTTCTACAAGATCAGACTCGCCGACGCGAAGGACCTGGACGATGCCATGGACAAGGCGGCCTACGACGCCTACGTCGCGGGGCTCCACTAACATGCCCGCGCCCCGCCTCGCCGATCTCGGCGACACGAACGATTTCGCGCGCCGCCATATCGGTCCGAACGCGGACGATATCCGCGCCATGCTGGCGGAACTCGGCTACGATTCGCTGGCCCAACTCGCCGAGATTGCCATGCCGGAAACAATCCGCACCGGCGGCGTGCCGCCGTTCGCGCCCTTGAGCGAGGCCGACGCGCTTGGCGCCCTGCGCGGGTTCGCGGCGCGCAACCGCCTGCTCAAATCGATGATCGGGCTCGGCTATTCCGGCACGGTGACGCCCGCGGTGATCGTGCGCAACGTGATCGAAAATCCCGGCTGGTACACCGCCTACACGCCTTATCAGGCGGAAATCTCGCAAGGCCGGATGGAAGCGCTGCTTGCTTTCCAGCAGATGACCGTCAATTTGACCGGCCTGCCGGTCGCCAACGCCTCGCTGCTCGACGAGGCAACCGCCGCGGCCGAAGCCATGACGCTGATGAAGCGCGTCGCGCGGAGCGCGAGCAAGGTCTTGTTCGCCGATGCCGCCTGCCATCCGCAGACGTTGGCCGTGGTGCGGACGCGCGCTGAGCCGCTCGGCCTTTCGGTCGAAATCGGCGATCCGGCGCGCGACCTCGACCCGGCGCGGGTGTTCGGCGTCCTGCTCCAGTACCCCGACACCGCCGGCGCCGCGCGCGATTGGCGCGGCCTCGCCGACGGGATCCACGCCGCCAACGCCCTGCTCGCGGTCGCGTGCGATCCGCTCGCGCTCGCGCTTCTCGTGCCGCCCGGAGAATGGGGGGCGGACGTGGCGGTCGGTAGCTTCCAGCGCTTCGGCGTGCCGATGGGCTTCGGCGGGCCGCACGCCGCCTTCATGGCGGTGCGCGAGGAGCACCGCCGGCAAATTCCTGGCCGCCTGATCGGCGTCTCGATCGACGCGCGCGGCAAACCGGCATTACGTCTCGCGCTGCAAACCCGCGAGCAGCACATTCGGCGGGAAAAAGCGACCAGCAACATCTGCACGGCGCAGGTCCTGCTCGCCAACATCGCCGCCTTTTACGCGATCTATCACGGGCCCAAGGGAATCGCGCGCATCGCGCTCCGCACCCATCGCCTGGCGGCGATCCTGGCCGCAGGGCTCGGGAAGCTCGGGGTCAAGGTCGAGCACGACGCCTTCTTCGACACCGTCGTCGCCCGCGTCCCGAACGCGGGTACCGTGATCGCCAAGGCGCGCGAGCTGGGGATAAACCTCCGCGATTTCAAGGACGGGCGCATCGGCATATCGACCGACGAAACCACCACCGAGGACGACCTGACGCGCGTCTGGACGGCGTTCGCAGACGGGAAGAAACCCGCGTTCGCGCCAAGCGACCTCGACGCGGCGACGGCGGACGCGATCCCGGCCGCGCTTCGCCGCGTGACGCCGTTCCTTGCCCATCCGGTGTTCAATGCCCACCATTCGGAAACGGCGATGATGCGCTATCTCAAGCATCTCGAGGATCGCGACATCGCCCTCAACCGCGCCATGATTCCGCTCGGCTCGTGCACCATGAAGCTGAACGCGGCGGCCGAGATGCTGCCGATCGGCTGGCGCGAGTTCGCGGGACTACATCCGTTCGCGCCGCTCGACCAGGCCGAAGGTACGCTGGCGATGATCCGCGATCTGGAGAAACGGCTGTGCGAGTTGACCGGCTTCGCCGCCGTTTCGCTGCAACCCAACGCCGGATCGCAGGGCGAGTACGCGGGTCTGCTCGCGATCCGCAAGCACCACGCGGCGCGCGGGCAAGGCACCCGCGATGTCTGCCTGATCCCAGCGAGCGCGCACGGCACCAATCCGGCGAGCGCGACCATGGCGGGCCTCGCCGTCGTCGTGGTCGCGTGCGACGCGGCCGGCAACATCGACCTCGGGGATCTCGCGGCCCAGGCGGCCAGGCACCGCGATCGCCTTGCCGCGCTGATGGTCACCTATCCCTCGACCCACGGCGTCTTCGAAGCCGGCATCCGCGACATCTGCCGCATCGTCCACGACGCGGGCGGGCAGGTCTACATGGACGGCGCCAACCTCAACGCGCTGGTCGGATACTGCCGTCCGGCCGATCTCGGCGCCGACGTGATGCACATCAACCTGCACAAGACCTTCGCCATTCCGCACGGCGGCGGCGGGCCGGGCGTCGGGCCGATCGGCGTCGCCGCGCATTTGGCGCCGTATCTCCCGAATCATCCGCTGGTGCCGGAAGCCGGCCCGGCCACCGGCATCGGCCCGATCGCGGCGGCGCCGTGGGGCTCGGCCGGGGTTCTCTCCATCAGTTGGAGCTACATCGCCATGATGGGGAGCGACGGCCTCAAGCGCGCGACCGAGGCCGCGCTGCTCGCCGCCAACTACGTCGCCAAGCGCCTCGCCGGCCATTACCCGGTCCTCTACGCCGGCCGGGGCGGCTTGGTCGCGCACGAGTGCATCCTCGATACCCGTCCGTTGAAGGAGACCAGCGGCGTCAGCGCTGAAGATATCGCCAAGCGCCTGATGGACTACGGTTTCCACGCGCCGACCATGTCGTTCCCGGTGCCGGGTACGTTGATGGTCGAGCCGACCGAGTCGGAGCCGAAGGCGGAACTTGATCGTTTCGTGCGGGCGATGATCGCGATCCGCGAGGAAATCGCCCGCGTCGAGCGCGGCGACTTGCCGCGCGCCGACAATCCGCTGCACCACGCGCCGCACACCGCCGACATGATCGCGGCCGAGGCGTGGGCGCACCCCTACAGCCGCGAGACCGCCGCGTTCCCGCTTACCGAACTCAAGACCGGCAAGTATTGGCCGCCGGTCGCGCGCGTCGACAACGTCTACGGCGACCGGCACGTGGTCTGCGTCTGCCCGCCGATCGAGAGTTATCAAGACGCCGCGGAGTGAACGACCTTACAGGAATCCGCCGCTCGGGCCGCCTTTGTCGGGATCGGCGCCGTCGATCGCGCCGGTGATCGCGCCGTCGCCGAGACCGCCCTGTTCGTTGCCGAACAGGTTCTGGACGTAGCTGAATTCCTTGCGGAAACCGCGCCGCTCGAGCAGCTTCTTCTGCGCCGCCTCGGGAAAGTCGGTGAACATGATCACGCCCTTTTCGATCAGTACGTCGATCAGGTCCTCCATCACGCGGGCGAGCGCGAGGTCGGACTTTTCCAGCTTTTCGCGCTGTTCCAGCTCGGGGTGGGCGCGGAAGATGAACTCCTTCAGCGCCGGGTCGTCGGGGGACACCTCCACCGCGCCGTCCACGGGTTCCGCGAACACGGAAACGATATGGTTGTTCTCGTCGAGCTGGACGTACGGCATCGGCCGGCCCATGGACCCCAATAATCCGCTCAGTCTAACGGACTTTCCGGGGCCTGGCAAAACTCAGGCGACGGCGTCGATTTCGTCGAACAGGACCGATATGTCGGGCACCTTGACGGTTCGCCCGGAAAAATAGGCGACGCCGTCGTCCTCGAACTTGCGGATGGCGCGCGACATGGTTTCGGGGCGCACTCCGATCATCGCCGCCATGTCCTGGCGCGACAGCGGCAATTCCAATTGGAGCGCGCCGTCCTTTTCCTCGGCGGCGAAGCGATCCTTGAGCACCAGCAGAAGGTGGGCGAGGCGGGCGCGGATGTCGAACGAGGTCGATTGCAGGAACTTGTCCTCGGCCGCGTTCAGGTTTTCGGATATGCTCTTGAGAAACCGGAGGCCCAGTTCGGGCTTGGTTTCGATCATCTTGCGCGCCACGACCTGCTCGACGAAACAGATCACGCTCGGTTTCAACACTTCGGCGCCGAGCGCGTGTTCCTCGCCGGCAAGAAAGGCGCGATAGCCGATGGTATCCCCGGGCTGCGCCAGACGCACCAGCACCGACTTGATGCAATAGACGCCCTTGCACACATCGCCCTGGTGGTAAAGCACGTCGCCGGGGGCGTAATCGCGGTCGATCTTGGCGTCGTCGATCAGCTTGAGGTCGGCGTCGGACAGCGCGCACCATTCGCTGCGGGCGCGCTCCTGACAGGCGAAGCAGTTGCCCATTCGGCCGCCGGTACGTGGAAATATATCGCCATCGCGCGTGGCCATGCGTAACTCCGCCTCGCTTGGACGTCCCGCGCCCCCGGTTTTACGGGGGCCCTTGGGTAAAGTTTAGGTTTGCCGACCGGGCGATACAACCTCGCGCTCCGGAAAACCCATAAAATATTGACAAGAATCAAGGCCGAATTATTTCAGGGCGCTAGTGTCCGCGCCGGGATCGACGGGTATGGGCGCGTGTAAGAAAAGCCCGAGCCCGGCGATGGGAGATCGGGCCGCTCGCTTACCGCGGCATCGCACGATGACCGACGACGATACTATCCAACGGGCGGTGCGCAATCTGCTCGCCCGCTACGGCAAGGACGCTCCCCGGCAGGCGGAGCTGCGCGCGGAAGAATTACGCGCCGCCGGCGACGCCGAGGGCCACGCCATGTGGCGGGCCATCGAGCGAGCGGCGACGGCGGCGCTCAACAATCCGTCCGGCTCGGTGCATTGAGGATCGTCAGCTGTCCAGGCTCGGGTGCGTTTCGGCGAAGGCCGGCATGCGATTGGCGCGCACCGATAGCGCCGCGAGGTTCGGAAAGTCGGCGGCGGAGAAATGACCCGCCAGCATGTTGCCGAGAAAGTCCCAGGTCGCCACCGCCGACACGTCGGCTTTGGTGAGCCGGCCAAGCGCGATCCATTCCCGGCCCGCGCCGAGAACCCGATCGAGCGTAGAAAGTCCGGCGCGCGTTTGACCTTTCAATTTCTCCGCCCACTCGGGAAAAATCAGGTGTTCGGGCCGGCGCTGCAGTTCGTAGGCGAGCGCGACCGCCTTCTCGACCGCGCCGATGGCGAGCGCCACCCCCTTCAGCACCTCGCGCCGTTCCGCGCCCTGGGGCGGCACCAGCGCACGTGCGGGCCCGGCGCGTTCGTCGAGATAATCGAGGATCGCCGCGCTGTCGATCAAGGTTTCGCCCGAATCGAGAACCAGCGCCGGCACCCGGCCGATCGGGTTGACCGCGCGGATCGCCTCGCCGTCGGTAATGGTCGAGAGCACCCGGCGCTCGTAGGGGAGTCCGTAGATTTTCATGCTTGCCGCGACGCGGCGGACGAAGGGCGAGCGGTAGCGGCCGATGAGGATCATGGGTTCTCCGTTGCGTTGAGATCGGCGATTTCCAAGACGAGTTTTCGGAGCACGGTTTCGGGGAAACGCGCGCGCTCGCGCGCGACCGCGATGAAGGCGCCGGCGCCGCCGATCACGTCGCGCTCGTAATGCTCGGCCAAGGTGACGCCACCCGGGCCGCGCAACGCTCCGCCTGCAGTTTCGATCACCAGCGCGTTGATGGTAATGCCGCGCGCCACCGTCTCGCGCCGCACCTCTTCCAGCGGGCGGCCGCCGATCTACGGCCCGTCGCCCGAAACGTCGATCACCCGGCGGGTTCCCTTATAATCGTTGGCGTCGATCAGGCGGGCGGAAAAATAGATCGCGTTCGAGATCGAGTTGTAGCCCCAGGCGGCGCGCGGCGATTCGACCAGGGTCTTGCCGAAGGCGCGGGCCGAAACCTCGTCGCGGATCACCGTCCAATCGGCGATCACGTGCTGCGATTGCGGCGCGCCCCATTCGATGTAAGCGACCGCGATCGCCTTGTGAAAGCCGGACTTGATCGCCGCCAGCACGCGCGGATGCGCCAGCGCCTCGGCGTAGCCTTGGCGCTGGAACTTCAACTCCTCGTCGTCGATCGAGCCGGAGCCGTCGGCGGCGAGCACCAGTTCGAGGTCGACCGGAATGTCGGCCGCCCTCGCCGGCGCCCACGGAACGAACGCCGCTCCGATCGCAAGCGCGACCGCCCGAAGCCAGTGCAATCCGCCGCGGCTGGTCATCGGCTCAAGGGTCGAGGCGGCGCTGGAAACGTTCGCGTTCGCCCGCGTCGCAGGGCGGGCGCGGACCGGCCCGGTTGCGCTCGCGCGTGTGCGTGCGCGCCGGAATAACGCGCCCGTCACGCGGCGGCATGTCGGCGATCTCCATGATCAGCTTGCGGCGGATGGCGAAGGCGAAGTCCTCGAAGCTTTCCGCCACCACGATGAACGCGCCGCGCCCGCCGATGACGCAATCCTCGAAATAAAGGTCGAGGTCGAGAAACGGCGGCAAGCCCCAGCGGCTCGGCCGCTCGTTGATGATCGGAAGGCCGTTGATGGTGATGCCCTGCGCCAGCGCCCGGTCGCGCCACTCGATCACGTAGGGGCCGTTGTTGTTGGGCCCGTCGCCGGAAATGTCGAGCACGCGCCGGCGGCTTTTGTAGGGGCTGTCGGCGAAGCGCTGCAGCCCGTAGTCGATCGCCCCGGAAATCGAAGTCCAGGCCCCGGCGCTGATGCTCTGCGCCGCGATCCAGTCAGCGAACGCCCGGGCCGAGGCCGTGTCGCCGATCGTGGTCCAATCGGCGACCGTGCGCCGATGGTGGATGCCGGCCCATTCGAAATAGGTAACGCCGATTCGCCCGTGAAAGCCGGTTTTGATGGCGTTGACCACCCGTTCGTCCTGCAGGGCGGCGACATAACCGCGCCGTTGCAGCGCGGCTTCCTCCTGGTCGATGCTGCCGGAGACGTCGACGGCCAGCACCAATTCCAAATCCACGCTTTCCGGTTCGGCCGCAACGGCGGCCGCCAGGCCCGCGCCCAAAAATGCTGCGCCAACCGCCGCATACGCCCAAGCGCGCGCCGCCAAGAGCCCGATTCGGACCATATGCCCCATCCCGTCCGATCCCGGTGCGGCCTCGTTGCGGATCGCGCCGGTTCCGACTACGTGATAAGCGGATATGTAGAACAAAAGCCGGAAGAGCGCCGCACATGTCGAAGTCGCCCGCGAAGTGGCTCGTTTGGACGCTGGCGCTGATCCTGCCGCTCGCGGCAACGACGGCCGCCGATTCGGAGCGCGGCGCCGATCTCGCCAAGCGCTGGTGCGTCTCGTGCCATGTTCCGGGCGCGGAAGCGCGCGCCGGGTCGGACGCGGGCCCGCCGTTCGCGCAGATGGCCGCCGACCCGGCCTATACCAACGCGCGCCTGCGCGGCTGGCTCGCCGCGCCCCATCCGCCGATGCCCGACTTCAACCACAGCCGCGCCCTGAAGCCGCGTTGAGACCATTCAACGCCCCTCCCGCCACCAGGCGAGCCCGAGCGCGGCGAACGCCGCCGCCAGCACTAGGAGCGCCGGCAGCAACGGAACCTGGCGCGCGCCGATGACGGCGAACGCTTCGTTGCGGCGAAGCCCCATCCAGCCGCGCCCGGCCGCATCGCGTCCGGGTTTGACGCCGCGCACCTCCGGCAATCCGTTCGCCAGCCAGAAGACGCCGCCGCCGGTCGCCGCCGCGAGCGGCGCGAGCCTGTCGGCGTTCGCGCGCAAATCCGCGAATTCGAGCGAACTGAGCGCGCCGACCGCGGCGACCGCCGTCCGCGTTCCGTCGCTCGCGCGATAAAGCCCCCGTTCGGCGGCGGCCACGCGGACACTCGCCCGTCCCGGCGTCGCCGGATCTGGTTTCAATTCGACCGTCGTCGCCCGGCCCGAAGGCGCGGTGACGGTGACGGTCGCCGGATCGTCGGCGAGGCTGCGACGGGTAACGATGACTTCCGCGTCCTTGCCTTCGGCGGTCAGGCGCTCTTCCTCCAGGTCCGGCTCCTTCATCAGCCAATGCACCAGCCGGCGGAGAATTTCGGCGTGCGGCCCGCCCTGGTCGTAGCCGCGCGCCCATAGCCAGATGTGGTCGGAGGCGAACAGCGCGACCCGGCCCTTGTCGACCCGGTCGACCATCAGGAGCGGGCGGCCGTCGCCGGCGTCAAGCAGCGTGTGCCCGGAGGTCGGCACCGATTCGATCAGCCGGAACCAGCGGCCCCAGTGAGTCGGTTCGGTCGCGCGCGCCGCCCCCGATGTTTGGGCGGGCGGCGTCAAATCGGCGGTCACCGGATGGCGCCGACCGGTGTCGGTCAGCGCCGGGCGAAAGGGACCTTCCGTCACCCGTCCGGTCGGACGCGCGGGCAGGACCGAGCTGACCGCCGTGCGGGCGAGGCTGCGCGCGCCCGCGAACTCGGGCCCCGCCGACAGCAGCAGCGCGCCGCCGTCGCGCACGTAGCGCTCCATGTTGCGGAAATGCGACGGCGGGATTATGTCGCGCTCGAGATAGCGATCGAACACGATCAGGTCGAATTCCTTGAGCCGGGTCTCGAACAGTTCCTGGACCGGAAACGGAATCAGGGCCAATTCGACGATCGGCGTGAAATCGTCCTTTTCCGGCGGACGCAGGATCGTGAAGTGGATCAACTCCACCGCCGGGTCGGATTTCAAGAGGTTGCGCCACGTGCGCTCGCCCGCGTGCGGCTGGCCGGAAACCAACAGCACCTTGAGCCGATCGCGCACGCCGTTGACGGCCACCAGCGCGCGGTTGTTGACGGGCGTCAACTCGCCGGCGACCGCCTCGACCTCGATCTCGATCAGCGTCGGCCCGGCGTGCTCGACGATATAGGTATGGGTCTGCGGCGCGCCCACCGGCGCCAGCGCGTTTTCGGCCTCGCGGCCGTCGCGGACGATGCGCACCCGCGCCAGCCGGCGCCCGGTCACCGGGCTCGCGCCGGTTTCCGTGTCGTCGATGCGATAGACAATACTCGCTTCCTTGCCGACGATGGCGAAACCGGGCGCCTGCTCGACCACCATGCGCCGGTCGCGCTCGCCCGGCCGACCGGTGAGCAAAACGTGGACCGGCGCGGCGGGACCGGAGGCTTTCGCCGCATCCGGATCGGGCGCGTCGTGCGCCTGGCCGTCGGTCAGCAGGAACGCGGCCCCGAGCCGGCCGCGCGGCGCCTGAGCCAGCGCGCGCTCGAGCGCCGCGTAAAGCCGCGTGCCTTCGGCCTCGCCGCCCTGTCCGGGACCGCGGCCGTCGTCCTTGACTTCGACCTCGCGCACCTCGACGTTGCCGAGCCTGGCCAGCGCCGCGCGCAGTTGGGCGAGCCCGGCGTCGGTGCGTTCGGGCCTGCCGTCGACCGATTGGCTGGCGCTGCGATCGAGCGCGATCACGGCGATGTCCGGGCGCGGTTCGCGCGTTTCCTCGGCGAGCCGGGGGTCCAACATCGCGAGCGCGAGCAAAGCGAAGGCCACGGCGCGGAAAGCCACCCCCGGCGCCCGGCGCCAGAACGCGAACCCGACCAGCAGAATCGCCAAGGCGACGGCCGGCAGCGCCAAGGCCAACGGCACGAGCGGCGCGAAGACGACGCTGGTCATCGCCGGAGCCTCTGCATGATCGCGGTCACGTGAACCTGATCCGACTTGTAGTTGCCGGTCAGCACGTACATCACCACGTTGACGCCAAAGCGGTAGGCGTATTCGCGCTGGCGCTCGCCCCCCGGAACCACCGGATAGAGGGGGCGATGCCGGTCATCCACCGCCCAGGCCGCGGCCCAATCGCCGCTGCCGGCGATGACCGAGGAGACGCCGTCGTTGACGCGCTCGCCCGCGCGTTCGACCCACAACCGCCCGCCGATATGGCGCCCCGGAAACTCCCGCAGCAGATAGAACGTGCGCGTGAGCACGTGATCCGGTCCGACCGGCTCGAGCGCCGGCAAATCGAGCTGGCGCGCCAGCGCGCGCATGCCAAGCAGGCTTTCGCCTTCGCCGCCGCGCGAGTCGAACAGGATGGTGCCGCCCCGGCGCATGTATTCGTTGAGGCGCTGCGCCGCGCCCGCGTCGAGTGGGCGCTGCCCGCCGCGGAGCGGCCAATAGATCAACGGATAGAAGCTGAGTTCGTCCCGTGCCGGATCGATGCCGACCGGCGGCCCCATTTCCGCCGCCGTGCGCCGGCGAAGAATGACGCCGAGGCCCTCGAGGCCAGCGCGGCTGGTTTCGTCGATCTCGCGATTGCCGGTGAGAACATAGGCGATCGTCGGATCGGCGCTCGCGGTGATCGCGCCCGCCGTCGCATCCGGGGAGCGGACTTGCGCTCCGGCCGGAAAGGCGAGCAGCAGGACGGGTGCCAGCGCGAACGCCGCGCGGCGCGGAAGGGCGAGATGACCGCGCAAGGCGAGGCTCGCCGCCAGATCGGCGAGCAGCAGCAGGAACGCGAGCCCGAGCAGCCAGGGACGCAGGTCGGTTTCGACGCTCGCGCCGTAGGCCATGGCCTCGACGTTGGCCGGGCGCGGAAACGTCTTCAGCGCCGGAGCCGAATCGGCGAGGTTGAGCGCGCGCACCCCGCCCCGCTCGCCGTAGAATCCGGGCGGATGGCGCGGGCCGACGCGCGTCCTGGCGAAGGCTTCGGACGGGATCGCCTGGGCGTCCGCCGGCGGCGCGCCGAGACGGCCGAAGCCGTCGAGGGTCGCTTCGGGCGCGAGCGGCGGACCGGGCAGATGCGACGCCACGCCCTGGCTCAGCGCCACCATCCGTTGCAGCATGCCGACGAACAGGCCCGACAACGGCAAATCCGACCACTGCACGTTGGCGGTGACGTGGATCAGCGCCAACCAGCCCTTGCCCTTGCGCGCGGCCGTGACCAGGGGCGTGCCGTCGGCAAGGCGCGCCCAGGTCCGTTCGGCGAGATCGAGCGCGGGCTCGGCCAACACCTGGCGGCGCACGCGCACGTCCGCCGACGCCGCCAGTCCGAAGAACGGGCTCTTGTCGTCGAACGGCGCCAATTCCACCGGGCGTTCCCAGGTCAAAGCGCCGCCGACGACGCGATCGCCCGCGCGCAACCGCACCGGCAACAGCGGATCGGCCGATTCGGCGCCAACCGCTTGCGTCGCGACCGCGAGCCTGGGCCCCGCGAAGCGCACGGCGACGCCGCCCGCTTCGATCCAGCGCACCACCGCGCCCGCCTCGGACTCGGGCAACGGCGCGGGGTCGGCAAGCACCAGAACGGCGAGCGGCCGGGCGAGCAAGTCGGCGAGAGCGCCGCGCCTGGCCTCCGCCCACGGCTCCAGCGCCCGCTCCAGGTAATAGAGATCGCCGAGCAACGGCTGATCCTCCCGCCCGGTGCCGACGGACGCGAGGCCGACCGGGCGGCGGCGCCAGCGTTCGTCCGCGAGCGCGACCGCGCCCGCCCCGGTTTCGTTTTCGATCTCGAGGCGGGCGAGCCGGTTGCGCAATTCCGGGGGCAACGCCATGCGCGTTTCGCCGTTGGTGCGTCCCTGGGGAAACGCGAGCCGTTCGCGCGCGAGCGGACGGCCGTCGTCGCCGTGGGCGATCACGGAAATTTCGCGGCGCGCGCCGGCGCTCGGCCGTTCGGCGGAAAGGACGAGGGCATCGCCTTCGCTCCTCGGCGGGCGCAGCAGCAGCGGCAGCCGCTCGCCCGGCGGTTCGGCGAACAGGACCGGGCCGGAGCGGCCGAGCTGCTCGGCGAAGGCGCGCGCCTCGCCTTCGGCCGCTTCGAGCCCGTCGCTCAGCCACGCCAGCGGAAACGGCGGCGAGCGGTTGGCCTCGCCCCATTGGGCGAGCGCGTCGCCGACCGCGCGCCGCTCGGCGAGCCACGGTTTCGGCCGCAGGGATTCGACCAACTTGCGCGCGGCGGCGGCGGCGAGCAGAGTCACGGCCGGCGGCTCGGGCTTCGCCGCGGTGCCGAGCACGATCACCGCGCGCCCCTCGCGCCCGGCGCGGTCGACGAGCCGTTGCGCGGCGGCGACGCGTTCGTTCCAGCCCTTGGCCGCGCCCCAGCCGTCGTCGATCACCAGCGCCAAGGGCCCGGTGCCCTTCAATCCCGGCTCGGCGTTGAGGATCGGGTGCGCGAGCCCGAGAATGACGGCGGCGGCGAGCGCAAACCGGAGCGCGATCAGCCACGGCGGCGTGGTGGCCGAGGTTTCGTCGCGCCGCGCGAACGCCATCAGGATGCGCACCGGCGGGAACACCACCTCGCGCGGGCTCGGCGGAATCAGGCGGAGCAGGAACCATAGCGCCGGCAGCGCGAGCGCGCCGATCAGCGCCCACGGCGCGGCGAAGCTGAGCGGGCCCAATGCGAACATGTCCGGGCCGACGCTCGTTATTCCAAAGCGGGCTCGGCGAGCCCGAGATAAAGGGCGAGCACGGCGGTTTCCGGCGGGCGATCGGTGCGGTGACGGACGAAGCTCCACCCCGCCGAGCGGGCATACCGTCCGATTTCCGCCTGATGCGCCGCCATCGCGCGCGCGTAATCTTCCGTCGCGGTTTCGGCCCGGCCGATCAGCGCGACCCCTTCCGCTTCAGGCCCAACGAAACGCACCCGCCCGGCGAACGGCAGCGTTTCCTCCGCCGGATCGAGCACCTGAACCATGTGACCGCGCACGCCGAGCGCGTCGAACGCGGCGAGCGTGGCCTTGATCTCGGCCAGCGGCGACAGGAAATCGCCGATCAACACGACGCGGGCGTGGCGCGGCAGCGCCTCCGGCACGGGCAAGCTCGGCGTCGCGGGCTCGCCCTCCTCCAGCACGTGGGCGATGCGCGTCAGCACGATCCGGCCCGAGGATGGGCGCAGATTCGAGCCGAGCACCGCGATCCGCTCGCCGCCGCGCACCAGGAGTACGCCGAGCGCGAGCAGCAGCAATTCGGCGCGCAACCGCTTGGACCCGAACGCGGGCGTGGACGCGTAATCCATCGACACTGAGGCGTCGCGCCACAGCCACACGCTTTGCGCCGCCTCCCATTCGGTTTCGCGCACGTAGAGATGGCTCGACTTGGCCGACCGCCGCCAATCGATGCGCGCGATCGTGTCGCCCTGCTGGTAGCGGCGGAACTGCCAGAAGGTTTCGCCCTGGCCGACCCGGCGGCGGCCGTGCACCCCTTGCGCAACCGTCGAGGCGACGCGCTTGGCCGCGACCATCAAGGGCGGCAGCGGCGCCGCCAGGGTCTCGGCCCGGTGATGAAGTTCGGCGCCGGTCGCCTTCATGGGCTTCTATCGCTCACGATCGCGACGACGCGGATCACCCCCGCCCCATCCCTCCCCCGTCGAGGGGGAGGGATAATTATTTTGGAGTCCCCTCCCCCCTTGCGGGGGAGGGCGAGGGTGGGGGGTGTGTCGGGCATTCGCAATCAGGGTTCTAAGCGACGGTCCGCAGCAGCCGCCCGATGATCTTCTCGATCGTCACGCCTTCGGCACGGGCGGCGAACGACAGCGCCATCCGGTGGCGCAGGATCGGCGGCGCGAGTGCGAGCACATCGTCGACCGACGGCGCGAAGCGCCCGTCCATCAAGGCCCGCGCCCGCGCGCCGAGCATCAGGGCTTGGCTCGCGCGCGGGCCCGGACCCCAAGCCACGAACTCGCGCACCTCGGCGATGTCGGAGGAATCGGGCCGCCCGGCGCGCACCAGGGTCAGGATCGCCTCGGTCACGCTTTCGCCCACCGGAATCCGGCGCAGCAGCTTTTGCGCGGCGATCAGGTCGTCGGCGGACATGGCGCGCTCGGGACGGCGGTCCTCGGCGCCGGTCGTTTCAAGAATGATGTCGCGTTCGGCGGCGCGGTCGGGATATTCGACGTCGACCTGAAGTAGGAAGCGGTCGAGCTGCGCCTCGGGCAGCGGATAGGTACCCTCCTGTTCGAGCGGGTTCTGGGTGGCGAGCACGTGAAACGGTGTCGGCAACGCATGGTAATGGCCGGCGATCGACACGCGGCCTTCCTGCATCGCCTGCAACAGCGCGGATTGGGTGCGCGGGCTCGCGCGGTTGATTTCGTCGGCCATCAGCAACTGGCCGAACACCGGACCGGGAATGAACCGGAACGAGCGCCGACCGGATTCGGATTCCTCCAGAACCTCGGCGCCGAGGATATCGGCCGGCATCAGGTCGGGCGTGAACTGGACTCGCTTGGCGTCGAGCCCGAGGGTCAACCCGAGGGTTTCCACCAGCTTGGTCTTGCCGAGGCCCGGCACGCCGATCAGGAGCGCGTGCCCGCCGGCGAGCAGCGTGATCAGCACCTGTTCGACCACCCGGTCCTGGCCGAAAATCACCCGGCCGACGGCGGCGCGCGCGGCGCGGATCATTTGGCCGGCGCGTTCGACCTCGGCCGCCACATCGAGGGAATTGCCCGAAGCGGCCTTCGCCTTATCTAATGGGACGGTGGAGATGGGATTCATGGGCACGAACGCCTTTCCCTTGACTGATCGGGGCGCGCCGTCGCCGGCGGTCTGCGGTGACATCGACATCAGGATTGCCGCGGACGGAACATGGTATTACCACAGCAGCCCCATCGGCCGCAAAGAACTGGTGAAACTGTTCGCTTCCGTGCTGACGCGCGACGCCGACGGCTCGTTCTGGCTGAAGACCCCTGTGGAAAAAGTGCGCATCCGGGTCGACGACGCGCCGTTCCTGGGAGTGGAACTGGCGCAGGAGGGCGGCGGAACGGAGCAAATCCTGAAGCTCAGGACCAACGTGGACGAATGGGTCGTCATAGGCCCCGAGCCTTATGTCGTCGTTCGGCCGGGATTGGACGCCTTGCTCGCGCGGCCGGTGTATTATGAATTGGCCGACCTCGCCGTAAAAGGGCCGGGCACGAAAGGGACGACGATGGGAACTTGGAGCGCGGGCATGTTCTTCCTCCTGGAACCATCCGATTCCCGCCAGAATCAGGATCATTTTGAACACGGCCGCAATGACGAGCTCTCGCAATAATTTGACGACCCTGGACGCGTTGCTGCGCCGCTTTTCCACCTTGGGCGGCCGCGCGCCGAACGCGCATTCGCCGGCGATGGAACTGAAGGGCGATCACAGCCTCAACCCGGGCATGGCCGTGAAAGCGGATCTGCGCCCGGCGGCGGTGCTGGTGCCGATCGTCGCGCGCGCGCCGGAGCCGACGGTGCTGTTCACCCTTAGGACCGCGCACCTTGTCCACCACGCCGGACAGATCAGTTTTCCCGGCGGCCATATGGAGCCCGGCGATACCCGGGCCGAGGACGCGGCGCTGCGCGAGACCGAGGAAGAAGTCGGCCTCGCGCGCCGTCACATTCGCGTGATCGGGCGGCTCGACCGCTATGTCACCCGCACCGGCTTCGACGTGACCCCGGTGGTCGGCGTGGTGACGCCCCCGTTCGCGGTCGCCCCCGACGCCGAGGAGGTCGCCGACGTGTTCGAGGTGCCGCTCTATTTCCTGCTCGACCCCGCCAACCATCTGCTCGACAGCCGCACCGTCGAAGGCACGGTGCGCCGCTTCTACGCCATGCGCTGGCGGGAGCGCTACATCTGGGGCGCGACGGCGGGGATGCTGATGAACCTCTACGAATTCCTGCGCCACCCCGCCCCGGAAGGGGCGGATCAAAGATCGCGCGCGGGGATTTGCCCGCGCGACCCGGCCGCGCCATGATCCGCATCCTGTTCGAATACATCCTGCCGCTGATCGCGCCGTTCCTCGTCTATTTTGGCTGGGTCTGGTTCGCCGCCCGGCGCGCGGCGAAAGAGGGCACCGCCGCGCCCGACTGGCGCCAAGGTCCGTGGTACTGGCTCGCGGCGGCGGGGCTGGTGCTGTTCGTCGGCGCGCTGGTCCTGACCGCGCTTACCGGCGGCGAGAAGCCGGGCGGGGTTTACCGCCCGCCCGCGCTCGGTCCCGACGGCAAGGTCATCCCCGGCCATTTCGAGCGCACCCCGCCAGCGAAGCGGTAACCCTCTCGCCGTCGGCCTCGGCTATAGTCGGCCGATGCCGAACCGAACCGAACTGCTGGCGCCCGTCGGCAAGCTCGCGCCCCAACCGTGGATGGATTTGCCCGAAACCCGCGCCGTGGTCGCGGCGCTGACGCGCGACGGCGCCGAGGTCCGCTTCGTCGGCGGGTGCGTGCGCGACGCCCTCGCCCACCGTCCGGTGACGGACATCGACATCGCCACCCACGATCCACCCGAGAAGGTGATCGCCCTGCTGGAAGCCGCCGGCATCCGCGCTATTCCGACTGGCATTGCCCACGGCACCGTGACCGCCGTGACCGGTTCGCGCCACTTCGAAATCACGACGCTCAGGATCGACGTCGAAACCGACGGTCGGCGCGCCAAGGTCGCCTTCACCGACGACTGGGTGGCGGACGCGGCGCGGCGTGACTTCACCATCAACGCGCTTTCGTGCTCGCCCGCGGGCGACGTGTACGACCCGTTCGACGGCATGGCCGATCTCGCCGCCGGACGCATCCGGTTCGTCGGCCGCGCGGCCGAACGCATCCGCGAGGACGCGCTGCGCCTGCTCCGCTTCTTCCGTTTTCAAGCGATCTTCGGCCGCCCGCCGCCGGATCCCGAAGCCCTCGACGCCTGCCGCACGCTGGCCCCGCTGGTGGATCAGCTTTCGGGCGAGCGGGTGCGCTCGGAACTGTTCCGCATCCTGCTCGCGCCCGATCCAGCCTCGACGATTTCGCTGATGCGGGGCGAAGGGGTTCTCGAACGCGTGCTGCCGGAAGCGGGCGACGTCAGCCGGTTGCGCGTGCTCGCCTGGCTCGAAACCACCGCGGTCAAGATCGACGGAATCGAACCCGACGCGCTCCGCCGCCTGGCCGCGCTGGTGCGCGCTGACCGCGATGGCGCGCGGGCGATCGCCGCGCGGCTCAGGCTCTCCAACACCGAACGCGACCGGCTGGTCGCGCTGACCGCGCCCGAAGAAGCCCTCGCGCCGACGACGGACGCGCGCGCCAGGCGAAAAATGTTTCACCAGCTCGGCGGGGCGGCCGCGCGCGACCGCGCGCTGCTGGCGTGGGCCGAAGAACTCGCCGACACGCCACATCCGCCCAAGGGACGCAACGACGCGTGGACGACGCTGGTCAAGGACGCCGTTGCCTGGACGCCGCGCGAATTTCCGTTGAAGGGCCGCGACGCGATCGCGCTCGGGATTCCGGCGGGCGAGCGGGTCGGCGAAGCCCTGGCCGACGTGGAGCGTTGGTGGATCGAGGGCGACTTCCAGGCCGGGCGCGAGGAATGCCTCGCGCGCCTGAAGGAGCGGCTTTAGGATCGCGCCCGCCGATCCTTATTTCAGCCGTGCGCCTTGTCTGTCCTCCACGGCGACGGCGAGGGGGATTCCCTGGCGCACGCTTTGCGATACGGTGCAGAAGTCCTCGAACTGCGCGAGGATGCAGTCCAGGCGCTCGATCGTGTCGCCGGGCTTGCCCAAGCGGAGGGTCAACGCGATCTCCTGAACGCGCAGGCGGTTTTCGGCGTTGCGTCCGACGCGCGCGCTGGCCGTAGTGCGAATGCCGCCGGCATCCTGCTTGAACTTTTTCAGGGCGAAAAAAGGCTGGCCGACATGCAATTGGCGACGGCCGCGAGCAGCAGCTGGTCCGGCGAGGGTCCTTGCCCCGAACCGATGGGCGCGGATTCGTCGACGAGCAGTTGCGGGATCGTCTCCCCAAAATCGACCAAAAACTGGTAATCGCGTTGCTGGGTGATGGTGACGGAAATTTCGGCGTCCTCGCTCATGGATCGAGCCTCCTTCGTTCGGTCGGACGGTTTTCCGCCCCTCACGGCCACGCCGTGAGCGGCGGCAAGGACATCAGGATCGCCTCAGTATTGCCGCCGGTCTTGAGGCCGAACAGCGTGCCCCGGTCGTAGAGCAGATTGAATTCCACGTAGCGCCCGCGTTTGACCAGCTGGGCCTGGCGGTCGGCCTCGGTCCACGGATCGTCCAGGTGCCGGCGCGCGAGGCGGGGATAGACGTCGAGGAACGCTTCGCCCACCGCCTTCGTGAAGGCGAAGTCGCGCGCGAAGTCGCCGCCCGCGAGTTCGTCGTAGAAGATGCCGCCCTGCCCGCGCGCCTCGCCCCGGTGGGGAAGATAGAAGTATTCGTCGCACCACTTTTTGTAGCGCGGGTACCACTGCGGGTCGAAGCGGTCGCACGCGGCCTTGAGCGCCGCGTGGAAATCGGCGGTATCCCCGGCGAGCGGAAATATGGGCGTCAGGTCGGCGCCGCCGCCGAACCAGCCCTTGGTGGTGACGATGAAGCGCGTGTTCATGTGCGCGATCGGCACCTTGGGCGAGCACGGATGGATCACCACCGAAATCCCCGACGCCCAGAAGCGGGGGTCCCCTGCCGCACCGGGAATGCGCGCGCGGAATTCTTCCGAGAATTCGCCCTGCACGGTCGAGACGTTGACGCCCGCCTTTTCGAACACGCGCCCGCGCAGCACCGCCATGGTGCCGCCGTCCCCCTCGATCCCCTTCCGCAGCCACGGCGTGCGGACGAAACGCCCGGGCGGGCCGAATTCCTTGGCCGGGCCGCGCACCTCGTCCTCGATCTTTTCCAACTCGGTGCACAGGCGATCGCGCAAGATCTCGAACCACGCGCGCGCGGCGGCTTTCTGGTCGTTTGTGCCGTAGACGTCGCCGCTCATGGCGGAAATCCTCTTGTCTGCCGCAGTACCTCGCCCAAGACCATGGCCGCCGCCGCGGCCACGTTCAAGGAGCGCATGCCGAATTTCAGCGGGATGCGGAGGCGCGCGAAGGCGCGGGCGTGCACTTCTTCCGGCGCGCCCTCGCTTTCCCGCCCGACCACGAGGGTGTCCCCGGGACGGAACGCGAAATCCGTGTACGCGGTCGCGCCCTTGGTGGTGAGCAGCAGCAGCCGGCGCGGGCCGAGATGTTCACAAAACGTCCGCCACGACGAATGGCGAGCGACGTCGGCGTGACACAGGTAATCCATGCCCGCGCGCCTGAGGCGTTTGTCGTCGAGGACGAAACCGAGCGGGCCGATCAGATCGACCGGCACGCCGAGCCCGGCAGCGGTGCGTAGCATGTTGCCCGCGTTGCCGGCGATGTCCGGCTGATAGAGAGCGAGCCGCACGCCGTCCGCCCGAATCGAATCGTCGCTCATCGCACTTTCGGTCTCCATCGGCGCCGCCGGAGCGGAAAAACTCGCGCGCCGCCAAGGGTTTGCGGCCGCTTGGAAAGGGCCGCGCGGAACGCCCGAACCCTTGCCTCGTCGAGGGCCTCCCCTTAGATTGGGCGCCCGCGACGTCGCCCACGAAACCCGCCCACAAAACCCCAAGAGGAATTCCATGTCCAGCACCGCCACGACGGCTCCCGGCGCCCCCGGCCCGCACGGCGCGAGCGAGGCGGATGACGCCAAAAGCCGCCGCGATTTCCTGATCGTGGCTACCGGCGCGGTCGGGGCGGTCGGCACCGGGCTTGCGGTCTGGCCGCTGATCGACAGCATGAACCCCGCCGCCGACGTGCTGGCGCTGGCTTCGACCGAGGTCGACCTTACACCGATTCAGGTCGGCCAGGCGATCACCGTCACGTGGCGCGGCAAGCCTGTTTTCATCCGCCACCGCCGCGACGAGGAAATCCGGAAAGCGCGCGAGGAAGACGCCGACGGCCTGATCCACCCGGAAAAGGACTCCGCCCGCGCCAAAAAGCCGGAATGGCTAATCATGGTCGGCGTGTGCACCCATCTCGGCTGCATTCCACTCGGCCAGAAGGCGGGCGAACCCAAGGGCGAATTCGGCGGCTGGTTCTGCCCCTGCCACGGCTCGCACTACGACACCTCGGGACGCATCCGCAAGGGCCCGGCGCCCAAGAACCTGGAAATCCCGCCCTACGCGTTCGTCACCGACACCACCGTGAAGATCGGCTGAGGAGAAGCGCCCCATGACGACGACAGGAACCGCGCCGGTCTGGAAGAACCCGGTCGTCCGCTGGATCGACGAACGGCTGCCGCTGTTCACCCTGATGCACGAAAGCGCGGTGGCTTATCCGGCACCACGCAATCTGAATTACTGGTGGAACTACGGTTCCCTCGCCCTTTTCGTTCTGGTGATCATGATCGCGACCGGCGTCGTGCTCGCCATGCACTACACCCCGCACACCAGCATGGCCTTCGACAGCATCGAACGCATCATGCGCGACGTCAATTACGGCTGGCTGATCCGCTACGTGCACATGAACGGGGCGTCGGCGTTCTTCATCGTCGTCTACATCCACCTGTTCCGCGGGCTCTATTACGGCTCCTACAAAGCGCCGCGCGAACTTCTGTGGATCATCGGCGTCGTCATCATCCTCATCATGATGGCGACCGCGTTCATGGGTTATGTGCTGGTCTGGGGCCAGATGAGCTTTTGGGGCGCGACCGTCATCACCAACCTGTTTTCGGCGATCCCGCTGGTCGGCGACAACATCGTCGCCTGGCTGTGGGGCGGGTTCTCGGTCGACAACCCGACGCTCAATCGCTTCTTCTCGCTCCATTACCTGCTGCCGATGGTCATTCTCGGGCTCGTCGTCCTGCACCTGTGGGCGCTGCACACGGTCAAGTCCAACAACCCGATCGGCGTCGACATCAAGAGCCCCGGCGACACCATTCCGTTCCATCCCTACTACACGATCAAGGACTTCTTCGGGGTCGGCGTGTTCATGATCGGGTACATGGGCTTCGTCTTCTTCGCGCCCAACTTCTTCGGCGAACCCGACAACTACATCGTCGCCAACCCGCTGGTGACGCCGCCGCACATCGTGCCCGAATGGTACCTGCTGCCGTTCTACGCGATCCTGCGCGCGATCACCTTCGATATCTGGTTCATCCCGGCCAAGCTGATCGGCGTGGTCACCATGTTCGCCTCGATCCTGATCCTGATGCTGCTGCCGTGGCTCGATCTCTCCAAGGTGCGCAGCGCCCGCTTCCGCCCCGTGCACCGGCAATTCTTCTGGGTGCTGGTGATCGACTGCTTCGTCCTCGGCTACGTCGGCGCCAACCCGCCCGAGGGTTACTTCATCCCGCTCGGCCAGGCGGCGACGGCGTATTACTTCCTGCATTTCCTGGTCGTGATCCCGCTGGTCAGCTTGTTCGAGCGGCCCAAGGCCGTGCCGGACAGCATCAGCGCCGCCGTCCTCAAGAAGGCGTGAGGAGAATGACCATGAAAACAACCATCGCGACGCGCCTCATCCTCCCGGCCGTTCTGCTCGCCTTTGCCGCCGCCGTTCCGGCCGCCCCGGCCCTCGCCGCCGGCGCGCCCAAGCCGCCGGCGCAGGCCTGGTCGTTCGACGGGGTTTTCGGGACTTTCGACCGCGCCCAGGTGCGTCGCGGCCTGATCGTCTATCGCCAGGTGTGCGCGGCATGCCATTCGCTCAATCTGGTCGCCTACCGCCACCTTGCCGGAATTGATTTCAACGAGAACGAGATCAAGGCGATTGCCGAATCGGTCGAGGTCACCGACGGCCCCAACGACCAGGGCGAGATGTTCCAGCGCCCGGGCCGCCCCTCCGACAAGTTCAAGGCGCCGTTCCCCAACGACAAGGCGGCGCGCGCCGCCAACAACGGCGCCTATCCGCCCGACCTCTCGCTGATGGTCAAGGCGCGCAAGGGCGGCGCCGACTACTTGCACGCGGTGCTGATCGGCTACAAGGACGCTCCCGCCGGCGTCCAGCTCATGGACGGCATGTCCTACAACGTCTATTTCCCCGGCCAGCAGATCGCCATGGGCGCGCCGCTCAACGAAGGCTCGGTCGAGTACGCCGACGGCACCAAGGCCACCGTCGATCAGATGGCGAAGGACGTCGCCGCGTTCCTGGCGTGGACCGCCGAGCCGGAGATGGAGGTGCGCAAGCGCCTTGGCCTCAAGGTGCTGTTGTTCCTGCTGGTGCTGACCGGCATGCTGTTCGCCTTGAAGCGCATGATCTGGTCGGATGTTCATTAAGGTGCCGGCTTCGATCAACCGCCGCCTGATTCTCGCGGCCGCGCTTGTCCTCGCCGTCGGCGGGCCGAACGCCCGCGCGCAAACCGCGCCGCGCGTCCAGCTCGATACCTCCTTGGGCAAGATCGTGATCGAGCTCGATCCGGCCAAGGCGCCGAAGACGGTCGAAAATTTCCTCGGCCTGGTGCGCGCCGGGTTCTACCACGGCACCATTTTCCACCGCGTCATCCCGGGATTCATGGCCCAGGGCGGCGGCTTCACGCCCGACTACCGGCAGAAGTTGACCGGACCATCGGTACGGAACGAATCCGTGGGCGGATCACCCAACATGCGCGGCACGGTGGCGATGGCGCGCACGTCGGACCCCCATTCCGCCACCGCCCAGTTCTTCGTCAACGTCGTGGACAACCGCTTCCTCGACGCCGGCCCGCGCCATCCGGGCGGCTTCGGCTACACTGTGTTCGGCCGGGTGGTCGAGGGAATCGAGATCGCCGACAAGATGGTTGCCGCCCCGACCGGGCCGGCCGGCCCCTTCGACAAGGACGCGCCGAAGACGCCGATCGTCATCACCAAGGCGACGATCATTCGCTGAAAGTTTAGCGCAGGCTCGCCTCGATGTTGCCGCCGTCCACGGTCATGATCGCGGCGGTGGTCTTCTTGGCGAGGGCGAGGGCGACGAATTCGCGTGCCACGTCTTCCGCCGTCACTTCCTGCTTGAGCAAATTTCCGGCCATGTAGTCGGCCTCGCTCACGCCGCGGGCCTTGGAGCGCGACTCGATCATGTCGCCGGTCAAAAGCCCCGAACGGATGCGGTCGGCGTTGACCGCGTTGGAGCGGATGCCGTCGGCGCCGTGGTCGAGGGCGTATTGCTTCATCAGGAACAGCGTTGCCGCCTTGGGCAACCCGTAGGGGCCGAAGTCGCGCCCCGGATTGACCGCCTGCTTGGAGGTGTTGAACAGCAGGCAGCCACCCAGTCCTTGCGCGCGCATGATGCGAACCGCGTACTGCGCCACCCGCTGGTGGGCGAAAAAGTTCAATTCGAAACTCCGGCGCAAGGTGGCCTCGTCCACCTCGCCGATGCGGCCCTGCCAGGCGGCGCCGGCGTTGGAAACCACGATGTCGAGCCCGCCGTAGGCGGCGGCGATGCGGTCAAAGGCGGCCGCCACGTCGGCTGCGTCGGTCACGTCGCAACCGATGCCCAGCCCCTTGACCGCCTTGGCTGCCGCCTCGGCGGCCTTGGCGTCCCGGTCGAGCACGCAGACCTCGGCCCCTTCGGCGGCGAAGGCCTTGGCCGTGGCCGCGCCGATGCCGGAGCCGCCGCCGGTCACCGCCACCACGTGACGCGCGAGCGGTTTTTCGGCGCCCTTGCCCAATTTCGCCTGTTCCAGCGACCAGTATTCCACGTCGAAGGTGTCGGGTTCGGGGATGACCTGGTAGCGCCCGAGAGCCTCGGCATCGCGGATTACCTCGACATTGGTATCGGCGAGATCGGCGGCGATCATCGCCGCCTTTTTCGATTCGCCGAGCCCGAAGAGGCCGAGCCCGGGGATAAGCACCACGCGCGGAATCGGATCGAGTTCCTTCTTAGCGTCCTTGAAGCGCTTGTTGTTGCGCGCGAAATAGGCGCGGTAGTCGGCGACGTAATCGGCAAGCGCCCGCGCCACGCCTTCCTTGAAGGCCGCGAGCTTACCCGCTTCCGGCGCGGGAGCGATGAGCGGTTTTTGCTTGGTGCGAATGACGTGATCGGGGGTCGCGGTGCCGGCCTGGCCGTAGCGGGCGAGATCGCGGCCGTCGACGAACGCGCGCACCGTCGGGCCGCCGCGGAAATCGAGCACCAGACGCTTCCACTCATTACTCGCCCGCCTGTCGGCGGGACCGCGCCAGGCAGGGTTGACCGGAATGGCGAGCAGCCCGCGCAGGATGGGCGCCACCTCGGCCACGGACGCGATCTTTTTCGGCAGCGGGCGGGGCGCGAACGTCTTGCGCCCGGCTTTCTTGATGCGCGCTTCCGCCGCCGAGACATGGCGGATCATGCGCCCGTAGGCTTCCTTCGCCGTCGCCCCGAAGGTGAAAATCCCGTGCTTCAGCAGGATTAATCCCTCGACGTCGGGATGGGCGCGGTAAATCTCGGCGGCTTTCTTGGCGAGCGCGAAGCCCGGCATGATGTAGGGCACGTAGGCCATTGTCGCGCCGTACACTTCGCGGCAGAGGGCCTCGCCGTCCGGTTGGTCGGTGAGCGCGAGTACCGCGTTGGAATGGGTGTGATCGATGTAGGCGTGCGGGATGAAGGCGTGCAGCAGTGTCTCGACCGAGGGATTGGGCGATCCGGAATCGATCAGATTGCCGCGCTGGACGTTGACCATGTCTTCGTCCGAAAGCGCCTTGAGCTTCAAGAGGCCGAGCAGCGGCTTCAGCCGCACGGCGGGCAGGCCGGCGGGCTTGATGGTCGCCATGTCCCAGCCCGAGCCCTTGACGCAGAGCACCTCGACATCCTCCCCGGCAAGATCGCGCATCCGCGTCTTGACCGAGGTGTTGCCGCCCCCGTGCAGCACCAGCCTAGGTTCGCCCCCCAACAGGCGCGTGGTGTAGACCCGGAGCGCCACGTCGCGGGCGATGCCTTGCCGGGCGTAGTGCTTGACGCAGGCCTCGGCGTCGCGATCAGACCAGAGATTTTTCATGGCGGCGCTATCTTCCATCTTCCCGCTTTGGCTGCCGGAACGGCTCGCTTTATCCTCCGCGCCGAGGCTTCGCGCAAGGTTCACGGCTTCGCGGGCGTGTGGCTTCCGGGGGCGGACGATCCGGTCACCGCCATCCGATTGTCCCCGCTTTCCACCGGATTCACACGCCGTCCCGCCCCTTCCGGCCCGTCCCGGGCTTGCTAGTTTGCCTGCCGCCGCTCCGATCGCGCCGGGTGCGCGAGGACAACGGGCGTGGCTGTTTTTGGGAACAGGGGACTTCGCATGAAGGTTCGCCTTGCCCGGACGGGAACGATCCTGTTTGCGGGTTCGATCGGGATTCTGTCATCCTGCGGATGGGTCCAGGAAAAGTTCCAGGTGGACTCATTCGTGCACCGCGACGAGGCCATGTCCGCCAAAAGCGGCGGACCCTTGGTAAAGGATCTCGATAAGCCCGGAAACATCATCATCCGGCCCTTCGACCTGGACAAGGGAACGCTGCTCGGCTCGACCCAGCCGGCGAGTCAACAGGCGGTTACCGACAAGAGCGCGCGCGACCGGCTGCTCGATCACCTGCTCTACCTTTCCGATCAGGTGTGAGAACAGCACAAGACCAGGATCGCCGCCAACGCCGCGAGCATGAACGCGACCTTTTCCGGGGTTACCACTCTGCTCGGCGCGGCCGGGGCCATCGTCACCGGCGAGACCGCCGCCCGCATCCTCGCCGGCACCGCCGGCGCCGCGAGTGGCCTGCAGTCGAACATTAACGAGCATTTTTATCAGAATAATCTTGCCCTCGCCGTCAATCGCCAGATCGACCGCCAGCGCATCGCCAAGCTGAGGGAGATCAATCAGAGTCGCACCAAGGATCTGAACGTCTATTCGCTCGAAGGCATGATTCGCGACGTCGCCCAGTACCACGAGCTTTGCTCGTTCCATGCCGGGGTCGCCGGCCTGACGGACGAGACCAAGCGCCCGGCGACCGTCGACGAGTTGCGCGGCAAAATCGAATCCGTGCGCATGCAAATCCGCGCCAACCAGGACACCCTCGCCCTGATGGACCAACGCGGCCTCAAGACCAAGCCCGAGTATCGCCAATTGGAGATCGCCAACGGCACCCTCGGCCGGTCGCTCGGGTTCCTCACCAACCAACTGAACGTGGTTATGACCAGCGCCAACTCCGGCGCGTTCGTGGCCGAGACCGACGTTCTCGCCAAAAGCGACATTCCCGCGCTGAAGATCGCTTCGACGCGAAACGACGTCACGACCTGGCGGACGCGCCTGATCAAGGTTCTCGACGACACGCCGGCGGTGGGCGTGAAAAAGCCGGCAGATGCCGAGAAAACGAGCATCGCCACGGCCGTCGCAAAAGCGACCGGTCTAATCGATCCCAAGCTCAAGGCTTTCGACGGGACGGACAAGAAAGATGCCTTGTCCTACGACCTGATCCGGCTGGAGGCGGGTTTGGAGGGAATTTCCGGAAACGATCGCGACACGAAAATCGGCGAGATCGACAAAATACTGGCCGACGCGCGAAGCAAAATCCTGATCCCGCTCCGCCATCTGGCGGCCAGTTACGAAACGGCATTCGCCAAGGCCGAAGCCGAAATCCGCGCGGGCAAATACGAAGACGCCGCGAAGACACTCGCCGGCTACGCTCCCCCGGAATAAAAGCGCCGCCGGAATGGGTATGTCCGTCGAGGCTCAAAGACGGTTGAGACGGCTAGAAGCGATCCCCGAATTCACGATAAACCCACCAGCCCGCGAGCAAGGCGAGCGCGAGCCAGATCGCGACGACGACGCCGGCGGCGGCGCGGCTGGCGGGAAGGCGTTCGGCAGCGCGCGCCCGGGCGCGGTGTTCGGCCATGATCGCGGGTGGAATCAGGCGAACGGCGAGATAGATCCCGAGCGGGACCAGAAGCAGATCGTCGAGGTAGCCGATCACCGGAATGAAATCGGGAATGAGGTCGATCGGCGAGACGGCGTAGGCGACGACCGCGACCGCCAGCGCCTTGGCGTACCACGGCACCCGCGGATCGCGGCCGGCGAGGTAGAGGGCGTGAAGCTCGCCGCGGATCGCGCGCGCCCAGGCTCGAAGCCGTCCGATCAAGCGACGCGCCGTTCGGGAAAGAGCCGGGCGAGACCTTCGCGCGAGGCCGGACATACGCCTTTTTCGGTAATCAGCGCGGTGACCAAGCTCGCCGGCGTCACGTCGAAGGCCGGGTTGGCGGCGGGGCTAGCCGCGGGCGTCAGCTGGATGCTTTCGATCCGGCCGTCGCCGGCGCGTCCGGCGATGCGGGTGACTTCGTCGGGGTTCCGTTCCTCGATCGGGATTTCCTTGAGCCCGTCGCTCACCGTCCAATCGATGGTCGGGCTCGGCAGGGCGACGTAGAACGGCACGCCCGTGTCGTGGGCCGCGAGCGCCTTCAAATAAGTGCCGATCTTATTGCACACGTCGCCTTGCGCCGTGACCCGGTCGGTGCCAACGATGCAGAGATCGACCCGGCCGCGCTGCATCAAATGCCCGCCCGCGTTGTCGACGATCACCGTGTGCGGCACGCCGTGGTTGGCCAGTTCCCACGCGGTCAGGGAGGCGCCCTGGTTGCGTGGGCGGGTTTCGTCGACCCAGACGTGGACTGGGAGCCCGGAGTCGAACGCCTTGTAGATCGGCGCGGTCGCCGTGCCCCAATCGACGGTGGCGAGCCAGCCCGCGTTGCAATGGGTGAGCACGTTGAGCCGATCGCGCCGACCTTTCCGCTCCCAGGCCTCGCGGAAAGTCTTCAACCCGTGGTCGCCGATGGCCGAGTTGATGGCGATGTCCTCGTTGCAGATTTCGCCCGCGCGGGCAAAGGCGGACGCGGCGCGGGCCTTGGGCGCAATCGGCATCAGCGCCGACGCCATCTCGTCCAGCGCCCAGCGCAGGTTGATCGCCGTCGGCCGGGTCGCGATCAGCAGCGCGCGGGCGGCCGCCAACCCCGCGTCGCTCGGATCGCGGCGCATGGCGAGCGCCACCCCATAGGCCGCCGTCGCCCCGATCAGGGGCGCGCCGCGCACCCACATTTCGGCGATGGCGCGGGCGGCGTCCTCGGGCGTCACCAAGCGCGCGGTCACGAACTCGTGCGGCAAGCGGCGCTGGTCGATGATCTCGACCGCGTTTCCGTCC
>Ga0194121_10001533_pt1 | contig 38924 bp, 39 predicted proteins | sample TA2MahCa50mmetaG_FD_148609 | JGI IMG/M metagenome (GOLD analysis project Ga0194121, IMG submission 148609) | Freshwater microbial communities from Lake Tanganyika, Tanzania - TA2015020 Mahale Deep Cast 50m | ecosystem: Environmental > Aquatic > Freshwater > Lake | place: Tanzania: Lake...
CATCGGCGCTCACGCGGGCGAGGGCCGCGGCCGCAGCGGAGAGCGCGACACCGAGGGCCGCCGCGACCAGCGGCCGGTCGACGGCGAGGTACGCGAGGGCGGCCGCGAGGAACGCCGCGGCGAGGAGCGGCGCGCGGAGAACGACGGTCAACGCGCCGTGACGAGATCCCTGATGTCGGAATACGTGCGCGCGGTGACGAGGCCGCGCGTCTGCAGCTCCTCCGTACGCGCGAACGGCTTCGCCTCCCGCGAGCGCACGATCTTCGCCGCGGTCGTCGGTCCGATCCCGGGCAGCGCGACGAGCTCGGCCTCGGATGCGCGGTTGATGTCGATCCTCGTCTCCGAGGGCGTGCCGACGCTCCCGGCCGGCGCGGCCTCGCCCGGGCGCGGCACGTAGATGCGCATCCCGTCGCGCAGGAGCGCGGCCTTGTTCACGGCGAACAGGTCGGCGTCGCCGGTCATGCCGCCGGCGGCGAGGAGCGCGTCGATGACGCGCGAGCCCGCCGGGAGACGGACGACGCCGGGCCGCGCGACGGCCCCGACGACGTCCACGACGACGATCTGCGGGGCGCTCGGCGACGGGGACGGCTCCTCCGTCTCGATGACCGGCGGCGCTTCCGCCGGCCGCGCGACGAGCCCCATGCCCGCACCGACGAGGGCGAGGACCGGCACGGCGAGGAGCAGGGCGCGCGGCATCGCTGGTGGATCGGACGGGACGTGCGTCCCGCCGGCGGGCCTCAGTTCTGCCGCGAGCTCGAGGCGGTGATCGCGGAGATCGCGACCGGCAGGCTGCCGACGGTCATGCCGTCGACGTCGAGGTCGAATCGGTGCAGGCCGTACGACGTGAAGCCGAGGTTGTTCAGCTCGACGATGACGTTCACGTCCTGGCCCGGGACGGAGCGCACCTGGATGTGCGGGTCCTCGGCCATGGCCGCGCCGCCGTCCGGCTTCGTCAGCCGCACGGTGACGTCGTGCGCGCCGGGGTCGAGCGCGAGCACCGCGACGAGGTACATCCGCGGGTGCTGGGCGGGAAGCTGGCTCACGCTGATGTTCCGGAAGATGCCGAGCATGCTCAGCTTCCCGTCCTGGCCGACGATGGCGTGATCGCAGAGGGCCGCGATCTTGATCTCCGGCGTCACTTCGCGAGCACGATGTTCACGAGCCGGTCCTTCACGACCACGATCTTCGCCGCCGCGCGCCCGCCCATCGCCGCCTGCACCTTCTCGCTCGCGAGCGCGGCGGCCGTCGCATCCTGCTCGCCCAGGCCGGCCGCGACCGTCAGACGGTCGCGCACCCTGCCGTCGACCTGCACGACGAGCGTCACCTCGCCGGAGCTCGCCAGCGCGGGGTCGTACGCCGGCCACCGCTGCTGGTGGATCGAGTACGCCCCGCCGCGCCGGGCCCACAGCTCCTCGGCGATGAACGGCGCGAACGGCGCGAGCAGCAGCAGCAGCGTGTGGATGCCCTGGTCGCGGGTCGGGCCGCTCGCGCCCTCGAGGGCGTTGCGCAGCTTCATGAGCGCGGCGACCGCGGTGTTGAAGCGGTACGCCTCGAGGTCCTCGCCGACCTTGCGGATCGTGCGGTGGATCTCGCGCTCCAGGTCCGGGTCCGGCTCCCCCGCTGTGGGCTTCCCGTTCGCCAGGCGCCAGACGCCGTGCAGGAAGCGCGACGTGCCGTCGATGCCCGCGGCGTCCCAGTCGGAGCCCTGCGTCCACGGGCCCAGGAACATCACGAACATCCGCAGCGCGTCGGCCCCGTACCGCGCGACGTAGTCGTCGGGCGACTGCACGTTGCCGCGGGATTTCGACATCTTCCTGCCGCCGAAGACGATCATCCCCTGGTTCTGCAGGCGCAGCGCGGGCTCGTCGAACCACAGCTCACCCAGGTCGCGCAGCGCCTTGCAGAAGAAGCGCGTGTACATGAGGTGCAGGATCGCGTGCTCGATGCCGCCCGTGTACTGGTCGACGGGCAGCCACTTCCGGCCCCGATCCTTGTCCATGAACGCCGTCCCGAGCTTCGGGTCGAGGTAGCGGTACATGTACCAGGACGAGTCGAAGAACGTGTCCATCGTGTCGGTCTCCCGGCGCGCCGCGCCGCCGCACGAGGGGCACGCCGTCCGAGTGAACGACTCCACCTTCTCGAGCGGGTTCCCGCCGCGGCCGGTGAACTCGGTGTCGCGCGGCAGGATGACCGGCAGGTCGGCCGCGGGCACCGGGACGACGCCGCACTTCCCGCAGTACACGACCGGGATGGGTGTGCCCCAGTAGCGCTGCCGCGAGATGAGCCAGTCGCGCAGGCGGTACGAGACCGTCGGTCCGCCGATGCCGCGCCGCTCGGCCTCAGCGGCGATGGCCTTCTTGCCCGCCTCGCTCGGCATGCCGCTGTGCGGGCCGCTGTTCACCATGACGCCCTCGCCGGCATACGCGGCATCCGGCTCATGCGCCTTCCCGTCCGGCGAGACCACCTCGCGGATGGCCAGCCCGTACCTCTTCGCGAACGCGAAGTCGCGCTCGTCGTGCGCGGGGACGGCCATGATCGCGCCCGTGCCGTAGGTGACGAGGACGTAGTCGGCGATCCACACCGGGATGCGCTCGCCGGAGAACACGTTCGTCGCGTACGCGCCCGTGAACACGCCGGTCTTGTCCATCCCCTCGGCGGTGCGCTCGATCTCGGCGACCGCGCGCGCCTTCTCGACGTACGCGTCGACCTCCCCCTTGCGGTCGGGCGTCGTGATCCGCGCGACGAGCGGGTGCTCCGGCGCCAGGACCATGAACGTGGCGCCGTAGATCGTGTCGGGCCGCGTCGTGAAGAAGCGGATCTCGGCGGCGGCGTGGCCCTCCACCGGGAACGCCAGCTCCGCGCCCTCCGAGCGGCCGATCCAGTTCGTCTGCATGACGCGCACGCGCTCCGGCCAGTCGATGCCGTCGAAGCGCAGCAGCTCGTCGGCGTACTTCGTGATCCGCAGGAACCACTGCTCGAGGTCGCGCTTCACCACGGGCGTCTCGCACCGCTCGCACTTGCCCGCGATGACCTGCTCGTTCGCGAGCACCGTCAGGTCCTTCGGGCACCAGTTCACCGGCGCCTTCGCGCGGTACGCCAGCCCGTGCTCGAGGAACTTCAGGAAGATCCACTGGTTCCACTGGTAGAACTCGGGGTAGCAGGTGACGACCTCGCGGCGCCAGTCGATCGCCGCGCCCATCGCGCGGAACTGCTGGCGCATGTGGGCCATGTTCTCCTCGGTCCAGCGCGCCGGGTGCATCTTGTTCCTGATCGCGGCGTTCTCGGCGGGCAGGCCGAACGCGTCGAAGCCCATGGGGAACAGCACGTTCGCCCCGCGCATGCGCATGTAGCGCGCGGCCGCGTCGGCGGGCGCGGACGCGTACCAGTGGCCCACGTGCACCTGCCCCGACGGGTACGGGAACATCGTCAGGAAGTAGGAGTTCTCGCGGCCCGGGACCTCGTCCGGCGTCTCGTGCAGGCGCGTGCGGTCCCAGGTATCGGCCCACCTGGCCTCCACCTCGGCCGGCACGTACTTCGCGATCCTCTCCTTCGCCGGCTCCTTTACCGCCATCGGCCGACCTCCTTCGCGTGCTCGCGCGCAACAAAAAGACCCCTCGTCCTCCTGACAGGGGACGAAGGGCGAAGCCTCCGCGGTACCACCCCGGTCGAGAGCCACATCGTATGAGGCTGACGCCTCATACGGCCGTCGCCCGGCTCACCCGGAAGCCGCGGCTTCCGGTCTCGCCTTCGCTCGGCCGTGGACCTGGCGGGATTCGAACCCGCGACCCCCACACTGCCAGTGTGATGCGCTCCCACTGCGCCACAGGCCCAAGACGCTCTCCGACTCGAGCACGGTGATAACGGACGTGACCCCGGCGACCGCTCACTCTCGCTTCGCGACCGCGGCTCCCGAGCGAGTTCCGCCTTCCGTACGCACCAAGTCGCACCGACCGCTGGCTCTCTGAGCGCCGGGACCTGGCGTACTGCTCTCGTTCGCAGCCTTTGTGCTCACGAGTATAGGTTTCGACCCTCGCTCGCTCGCGTCCCAGCGCGCGCCGGCGACCCGCAGGCAGCCCGCTCACCGTCGTCGCGGGAAGACCAACGGCGGGTCGGGCCTGCGGGTGGCATCCGCACGATGGCCCCGGCGACGGCCGTGCAGCGGTACGGCGCTCGAGGTGCGGACCGCGATCGGAGCGACCCGCGCCGGGGGTCCCGGCTCCCCAGGCGGGTGCGTCACCCGCCCGAGGGCTGACCTATCCCGCCGAGCGCTGACCTCCGGCCGACGCGCGCATCGAGATCGCCTGCAGCACCCCGAGCGCGAAGCAGATCGAGATGAGCGAGCTGCCGCCCTGCGAGATGAACGGCAGCGGGATCCCTGTCACCGGCATGAGCGACACCGCCATGCCCACGTTCACCATGATCTGGAAGGTGAACACCGCCGCGACGCCGCCGGCGATGTACGTGCCGAACGCGTCCCGCGAGCGGCGCGCGATGCTCAGCGCCGCGAAGAGCAGCACGATGTAGAGCGCGAAGAGGATCACCGCGCCGACGAAGCCGAGGTCCTCGGCGAGGCCCGAGAACACGAAATCCGACTCCGCGATCGGCAGGTAGCCCAGCGGTGACTGCGTGCCGTGCGTCAGGCCCTTGCCGGTGAGCGAGCCCGAGCCGACGGCGATGAGCGACTGGATGATGTTCCAGCCCGCGCCCTGCGGGTCGCTGTAGGGGTCGGTGAAGGCCGTGAGGCGCGCCTTCTGGTACTCCTTCAGGAAGCCCCACACGAGCGGGAGCGCCGCGGCGCCCGCGGCGAGGAGCGCGGTGAGCTGCCAGAGACGGGCGCCGGCGACGAAGGCCATCCCGAAGAACATCCCGAAGAAGACGAGGCTCGTGCCGAGGTCGGGCTGCCGGAAGACGAGGGCGACCGGGACGGCGAGGATCGCGAGGCCGCCGAGCAGCGTGAACGGCGAGCGGACGTCGCGGTCGGCGAACCACTTCGCGAGGACGATGATCATGAACACCTTCGCGAACTCGCTGGGCTGGAAATTGAAGCCGGCGATGGTGACCCAACGCGTGGCGCCGAGCGTCGAGCTGCCGACGACGAGGACGATCGCGAGCAGGACGAGCGTGCCGATGAAGATGACCGGCGCGAGCGTCCCGAGCCACGCGTAGTCGACGAGCGCGACGACGGCCATCGCCGAGGCGCCGACGACCCCGTAGAGCAGCGCGCGCAGCATCTGCTGGCCGACGTCGCCGGTGAAGTTGCGGTCCTCGACGGTGATCGAGTAGCCCATCGCCAGGCCGTAGCCCATGAGCATGAGGGTGGCGAGGAGGAGGATCCAGTCGAGGTCCAGGAGCCGGCGCGCGCTCGGGCGGTCGTGGGGCGGCGACGACGGCTGCGGGATCGCGAGCGGCCGGACGCTCACTTGTTCACGCCCCTGTATTCCTCGAGGACCTTCTGCGTCAGCGCCACGGCAGGGTTGAAGCAGTTCGCGCAGAGCGAGCGGCTCGAGTCGAACATGAGGATCACCATCGCGATCTCCGCCGTCGGGTCGGTGTCGTCCTCCTTGGGGACGTAGCTCACGAACCAGTTGTGGAACCCGAGCACGTTGCGGCCGGCCGCGTCGAGGCCCTTCGACTCGCCGAACTCCGCGGTGCCGGTCTTCCCGGCGATGGGAAGCTTCGCGTCGGGCATGTACGCCTGCCCGATGGTGACGACGCGCCGCGCTGACTCGCGGATGAGGCGGAGGTGCTCCTCCTTCACGTCGAGCTTCCGCGCGACCGCCGGCGGCTCGGTGTGCACGACCTTGCCGTCGGGCGAGCGCACTTCCTTGAGGAGCCGCGGCTTGTAGACGGTGCCGCCGTTCGCGACCGCGGCGTACGAGTTGAGGAGCTGCAGCGGCGTCACCGCGACGAAGCCCTGGCCGATGGCCGCGTGGTACGTGTTGCCGAGCGTCCACGGCTCGTCGAAGGTCGCGAGCTTCCAATCCGGGTCGGGCATGATCCCGCCCGACTCGCCCGGAAGGTCGATCCCGGTCGGCGCGCCGAACCCGAGCATGCGGCCGTACTTCGCTATGGCCTCGGGGCCCGCCCCGCGCTGGCCCGTGTACGGGTTGCCGCCGCCGATCGTGTAGAAATATATGTCACTGGAGTGCGCGAAGCCGTTGACGAAGTCGACGGTGCCGTGCGTGGTCCAGTCGTAGAAGCGCCACCCGTCCACCACCATCACGCTCGACGACACGTTCACGACGGTGTTGCGCGTCGCCGCGCCGGTGCTGAGCGCCGTGAGCCCCGTGACCATCTTGAACGTCGACCCCGGCGGGTAGATGTCGGCGATCGCCTTGTTCACGAGCGGCCGCCGCCAGTCGCCGTTCCACGCCTTCATCTCCGCGCTCGAGACGCCGCGCACGAACGAGTTGTTGTCGTACGCCGGGATCGAGACCATCGCCAGGACCTCGCCGTTCTGCGGGTTCATCGCGATCCCCACGGCCTGCGTGAACCTGTCCTCGCGCACGCCCTGCTCGAGCTCCCGCGCGAGGATCCGCTGCAGGCGGTCGTCGATGGTGAGGACGAGGTCGTTCCCCGGCTTCGGCGGCGTCAGCCCGAGCGTGCGCAGCTCCCGCAGCGACGCGTCGCGCTCCACCTCGCGCCGGCCGAGCGCGCCGCGCAGGTACCGCTCGTACTGGTATTCGAGGCCCGTCTTGCCGATCGTGTCGCGCAGCAGGTAGCCCAGGTCCTTGCGCGTCGCGAGCTCGGCCTCGTTGATCGGCCCGACGTAGCCGAGCAGCGGCGAGTACAGCGGTCCGTCCGGGTACACGCGCATCGCCTCGGCCGTCACCGTCGCGCCCCGATACAGCTCCGCGCGCTCGATGAGCAGCATCGCGACCTCGCGCGCGACGGGCTTCACGCTCACCTTCACCGGCTCGTACGGATTGCGGATGCGCTGGTCCGCGATCGCCTTCGCGATCTCGTCGCTCCCCCGCTCCACGAGCGGCGCGAGGCGCGACGCGAGCTCGTCCTGCCGCGCGCGTGCCACGTCGGCGGGCAGGACCGTGACGGCGAAGCCCGGGTCGTTGCGGGCGAGGAGCTGCCCGCCGCGATCGAGGATCACGCCGCGCGTGGGCAGGACCGGCACGCGCACGATGCGGTTCTGCTCCGAAAGCGAGCGGTAATGGGCGCCGTTCACGACCTGCAGGTCCCACAGCCGCACGCTGAGCACGACGAAGATGCCGACGATCACCAGCGCGAAGCCGGCGAGCCGGTGCGGACGGACGAAGGGACGCTCGCTGCGGTCGATCACTAGAAGGGGGACTCCTTCTCCGTGAGTTTGCGGCCCCGGCGCGCGAGCGGGTAGACGACGAGCGCGAGCGCTCCCGTGTAGATACCGACCCCGACGGTCTGCGCGAGGGCGATCGGGCCGCTCGCCAGGGGGTGGCCCAGGAAGCCGAGAAGGCCCAGGTACACCGCCTGGGTGAGGACGGCGGCGACGGCGACCATGACCGCGCCGGGAAGGACCGGGATGGGCTTCGCCGGATCGCGCTCCCCCAGCCCGGCCAGCAGGACGCCCGGGAGGATCGCGACCGTGAACGCCCCGAGCGGCCCCGCCGACAGCATGTCCGAGGCGATCCCGCCGACGAACGCCCACCACAGGGCCTGGCGGGCCCCCGCGGCCACCGCCCAGGACCCCGCGACGAGGACGGGCAGGTTCGGGAAGGCGCCGCCGACCGCGACGAGGCTCGCGACGGCCCCCTGGAGCAGCGCTGCGGCGAGCGGGACGACGATCGCGAGCGCGACCCGCATGCGCCGCGGATCATAGGGCGCTGCGCGCGCCGCCGCTACCGATGCTGGTAGCGAAGAGAGCGGTTGGCGCGACCATATGTAGTAGCGGTCTGGACCGGCGCGGCGTGCGGCAATGGCGCCGAACGCCTATACTCACCTCACGGTCACTCGGCACGGTCCCACCCTTTCACCCGCCTCAGTGGCCGTCCTCCCCATCCTCACCGATGGCGACTTGGCACGTGCCACAAACGTCGGCAGAGGCCCCTCATGACGCCCACGATCGCGGTCACCAACCAGAAGGGCGGCACCGCGAAGACCACCACGGCGGTGAGCCTCGGATCGGCCCTGGCAGGGCGCGGAGCCCGCGTCCTCCTCGTCGACGCCGACCCTCAGGCGAACGCGACGAGCGCGCTCGGGTTCGCCAAGGACCGATCCACCGACCTGCACGCCGTCCTGCTCCAGGACGTCCCGGCCGAGCGGGCGATCGTCCCCACCGCGGTGGAGCGACTCGCCCTCCTCCCTTCGTCGCTCGACATGGCAGCCGCAGAGGTGGAGCTCGTCCCCGTCCTAGCTCGAGAATTCAGATTGCGCGTATCTTTATCACGGCTATCCGGCTATGACGCCATCCTCATCGACTGCCCGCCGTCGCTCGGCCTGCTCACCATCAACGCCCTCGCCGCGGCGACGCACGCCGTCGTCCCGGTGCAGTGCGAATACCTCGCGCTCGAAGGGCTCGCGCAGCTGGTGAACACGATCGAGGCCGTCCGCGCGCGCCTCAACCCGCAGCTCGCGATCCTCGCGATCCTCCTCACGATGGAGGACAGGCGGAATCGCCTCTCGCTGCAGGTGGCGGACGAGGTGACGCGGCACTTCCCGGACCTCGTCGCGCGCACGCGCATCCCGCGCTCGGTCCGACTCGCGGAGGCGCCGAGCCACGGCAAGCCTATCGACGTGTACGACCCGACGTCGCGCGCGACCAGGGCGTACGCCGAGTTCGCCGCCGAGGTGCAGGCACGCCTCGTGACAGCGGCGGCGGCGGTGGCCTCGTGAGGACCGGCCTGGGCCGCGGCCTCGACGTCCTGCTCGGCGACCGGCCCGCGGCGGCGCCCGCACCCGCGGCGGTGTCCGGTGTGAGCGAGATCCCGCTCGAGAAGGTGTCGCCGAACCCGCAGCAGCCGCGCCAGGTGTTCGCGGCTGAGGAGCTGCAGCGGCTCGCCGCTTCGATCAAGCGGCACGGCGTGCTCCAGCCGATCGTCGTCTCGCGCAAGGGTGACGGCTACGAGCTCGTCGCGGGCCACCGGCGCGTGCTCGCGTCACGGCTCGCGGGGCGGACGTCCATCCCCGCGGTCGTGCGCGACGAGGTGGGGGACCGCCTCGAGCTCGCGCTCATCGAGAACCTGCAGCGCACCGACCTCAATTCGCTCGAGGAGGCGCGCGCGTACCGCATGCTCATCGAGGCGTACGGCCTCACGCAGCAGCAGCTCGGCGAGCGGGTGGGGAAGGCCCACTCCACGATCGCCCACACGCTGCGCGTACTTGACGCCCCGCAGATCCTGCAGGACGCGCTCGCGAGTGGGAGGATCAGTGAGGGACACCTGCGTGCGATGCTCCCGCTGAGCGCGACGGACACGCCGGCCGCGCTCGCGGAAGTGATCACCAAGGGCCTCTCGGTCCGCGAGACGGAGGATCTCGCGCGTCGCCTCACGAAGCGGAAGGAGAGGCCGAACGGGCGCCTCGTCAGGGGCGCCGACGCGGACACGAAGGCACGCATGGGCGAGCTGCGCGCGGCGCTCGGCACGAAGGTGGAGATCCAGCGCGGCCGCAAGGGCGGCCGGATCACGATCGAGTTCTATTCGATCGACGACTTCGAGCGGCTGTACGAGCTGCTCATGAACGCGACGAAGTAGGGGACATGGCCAAGAAGAACGGACGCGGCGGCGACAACGGGGACGACGGCGGCAGGCGCGACGACAAGCGCCTCTCGTACGGCGCCGACGACATCCAGGTCCTCGAGGGCCTCGAGGCCGTCCGCAAGCGGCCCGGCATGTACATCGGCGCCACCGACCTGCGCGGGCTGCACCACCTCGTCCGGGAGGTCCTCGACAACTCGATCGACGAGGCCATGAACGGCGTCTGCGACCGCATCGACGTGGTCATCCACAAGGACGACCGCATCACGGTGAAGGACAACGGGCGCGGCATCCCCGTCGAGAAGCAGAAGCAGACCGGGAAGTCGGCGCTCGAGGTCGTCCACACCGTGCTGCACGCCGGCGGGAAGTTCGGCGGCGCCGGATACAAGGTCTCGGGCGGCCTGCACGGCGTCGGCGTGTCGGTCGTGAACGCGCTCTCGGAGCACCTGCGCGTCGAGGTCCACCGCGACGGCAAGGTCTTCATGCAGGAGTACGCGCGCGGCAAGCCGCTCGGCCCGGTGCGCGCGGAATCGAAGAACGGCCTGGAGCCGCCGCGGCTCTCGTGGCGGCCGCGCGAGCGCGTCACCGGGACGATCACCACCTTCACCGCGGACCGACAGATGTTCCCGGTCATCCAGTGGGACGCGCAGATCATCGCGCAGTGGCTGCGCGAGACGGCGTACCTGAACAAGGGGCTGTGGCTCTCGCTCAGCGACGAGCGGGCCGCGACCGAGGAGAACTACTACTTCGACGGCGGGATCGTCTCGTTCGTGCGCCACCTCAACAAGGTGCACGAGGTGCTCCACAAGCCCCGCTACGTCGAGCGGCGGTTCGAGAACGACACGGTCGCCGAGATCGCGGTCCAGTACAACGACAGCTTCGCCGAGCGCGTCTACACCTTCGCCAACAACATCAACACCATGGACGGTGGGGCGCACCTCACCGGATTCCGCACCGCGCTCACCCGCACGCTGAACTTCCACGCGCGGCGCATCGGCATGCTCAAGGAGGCCGACCCCAACCTCACGAGCGACGACGTCCGCGAGGGCCTCACCGCGGTCGTCTCGATCAAGATCAAGGAGCCCCAGTTCGAGGGCCAGACGAAGACGCGCCTGGGGAACGCCGAGGTCCAGGGCCAGGTCGCGCAGGCCGTGAACGACGACTTCGGGCAGTTCCTCGAGGAGAATCCCGGCGACGCCAAGCGGATCATCGAGAAGTGCCTCACCGCGTTCCGCGCTCGCGAGGCCGCGCGCAAGGCCCGCGACGTCATCCGCAAGAGCGCGCTCGACGGCTTCTCGCTGCCGGGCAAGCTCGCCGACTGCCAGGAGCGCGACCCCGAGCGCGCCGAGCTCTTCATCGTCGAGGGCGACTCCGCGGGCGGCTCGGCGAAGCAGGGACGCGACCGGCGGTTCCAGGCGGTGCTGCCGCTGCGCGGCAAGATCCTCAACGTCGAGAAGTCACGCGCCGACAAGATGCTCGGCAACGAATACATCCGCGCGATCGTCACCGCGCTCGGGACCGGCATCGGCGAATACTTCGACGCGAAGAAGCTGCGCTACGGGCGCACCATCCTCCTCGCCGACGCCGACGTCGACGGCTCGCACATCCGCACGCTCCTGCTCACGCTGCTGTACCGCCACTTCCGGCCGCTCATCGAGGACGGCCGGATCTACATCGGCCTGCCGCCGCTCTTCAAGGTGCAGCTCGGCAAGGAGATCCGCTGGGTCTACTCCGACGCCGAGCGCGACAAGGCCGTGAAGGAGCTGAGGTCGCTGGCGCGGCAGAAGCGCAAGGCTCGCGCGGCGACGAAGGCCGAGGCGCCCGAGGCGGCGGCACCCTCGGAGGAGGGGACCGACGACGGGAAGGGAGGGCGCGACCCCTCGATCGCGCGCTACAAGGGCCTCGGCGAGATGAACGCCGACCAGCTGTGGGACACGACGCTGAACCCCGAGACGCGCACGCTCAAGCTCGTGACCCTGCGCGACGCGGAGCAGGCCGACCTCGTCTTCGACGAGCTCATGGGCACCGAGGTCGAGGGCCGCAAGAAGTGGATCATGGCCAACGCCCGGAAGGCTTCCCTCGACATCTAGTGCCCGATCTCGATCGGGGCAGAGCCCCTCGCCCGACCCGCGTGCTCGGCCGCGTCCGCGCTCGGTCTGCGCGCGCGGGGGACGGTTGAGCGTGGCGAGGCTTTCGCAGCTCGGCGTCGACTTCGACCACTGGTGCTTCGCCTGCGGGCGGCGCAACCCCGCGGGCATGCATCTCGACTTCGACGTCGCGCGCCACAGCGCCGAGACGACCTACGTCGGACAGCAGCGGCACCAGGGGTACGAGGGAACGCTGCACGGTGGGGTCGTCGCCGCGCTGCTCGATGAGACGATGGGCTGGGCGATCTTCCACCAGGGCATCTGGGGTGTGACCGCGAAGCTCGACGTCACCTACCGGCGGCCCGTCCCGGTGGGGGAGGAGCTGCGCGTGCGCGCCGAGGTCGTGCGCGACCGCGGGCGCGCCATCGAGCTGCACGGGACGGTCGCGCGCGCCTCCGACGGTGAGGTGCTCGCCGAGGCCGCCGGCCTGTTCCTGCGCATGCCCGACGAGCGCCGCGCGGAGCTCGAGCGGCGCTACTCGGCGGCGAAGGACGCGTTCGAGCGGGTGCGCGAGGCGGTCGCGGCCCAGGAAGCGGGAATGGAGCATGGCCGGACATGATCGACCGCGGCGGGAACGAGCGCATCATCGGCGTCGATCTCCAGGTGGAGATGCGGCAGGCCTATCTCGACTACTCGATGAGCGTCATCGTCGCGCGCGCCCTCCCCGACGTGCGCGACGGGCTCAAGCCGGTGCAGCGCCGGATCCTCTACGCGATGAGCCAGCTCGGCCTGCGCCCGGACCGTCCGTTCCTCAAGTCCGCGAAGGTCGTGGGCGAGACGATGGGGAACTACCACCCCCACGGCGAGGCGCCCATCTACGACGCGCTCGTGCGCATGGCCCAGGACTTCTCGGTGCGCTATCCGCTCGTCACCGGCCAGGGGAACTTCGGCTGCTTCGCCGGCGACACCAGGGTCGAGCTCACGAACGGGGACCAGAAGACCTTCCTCGAGCTCATCGACATGGTCCGCCACGGCCTGCGCGGCGACATCTTCACCATCGACCAGCACCGCAACGTCCGCCTGAAGCCGGTGCGCGCGCCGCGCCTGGTGCGCCGGAGCGACCCCGTGGTGAAGGTCACCCTCTCGAACGCCAACGCGGTGACGTGCACCCTCGACCACCGCTTCATGCTGCGCGACGGCACCTACCGCGAGGCCCAGGCGCTGCGGCCGAAGGACCAGCTCATGCCCTTCGCGCGGACGGCGATCCCCGAGCGCCTCCACCGCACCGGGGCCTTCCCCGTGCCGGCGAGCCTGCAGGTCCGCGTCGAGAAGGTCGAGCCCGCCGGCAAGGCCGACGTCTACGACCTCACCGTCGACATCACGCAGAACTTCGCGCTCTCGGCCGGCGTCTTCGTGCACAACTCCATCGACGACGACCCGCCGGCGGCCCAGCGCTACACCGAATGCCGCCTCGCCCCGATCGCGCTGGAGCTGCTCGCGGACCTCGAGAAGGAGACCGTCGACTGGCGCCCGAACTACGACGGGCGGGAGCGCGAGCCGGCCTACCTACCGGCGCGCCTGCCGAACCTCATCGTCAACGGGTCGTCGGGCATCGCCGTGGGCATGGCCACGAACATCCCCTCGCACAACCTGCGCGAGGTCGTCGAGGCGACGAAGCGCCTGATCGACGACCCCGAGCTCACCATCGACGACCTCGCCGAGACCATCCTCGGGCCCGACTTCCCGGGCGGCGGGACGGTGTACCGCTTCGAGGAGCAGCGCAACGTCGAGACCGGCAAGGCCGAGAAGGTCGACGCCATCCGCCGCGCCTACGCGACCGGCCGCGGGCGGGTGCTCATGCGCGCGAAGGCGCACCTCGAGGAGGTCCGCGGGAACCGCACGGCGGTCATCGTCACCGAGCTGCCGTACGCGGTGAACAAGGCCGCGCTCATCGAGAAGATCGCCGAGCTCGTCCAGGCGAAGAAGCTCGCGGGGATCTCCGACCTGCGCGACGAGAGCGACCGCGAGGGCATGCGCATCCACATCGAGGTGAAGCGGGACGACGACCCGCAGCGCGTCCTGAACGCGCTCTACAAGCACACGGCCATGCAGTCGGCGTTCAACTTCAACATGCTCGCGATCGTCGACGGCCAGCCGCGCACGCTGTCGCTGAAGGACGTCCTCCAGCACCACGTCGACCACCGGCGCGACGTCATCAAGCGGCGCACCGAGTTCGACCTCGCGCGCGCGAAGGAGCGCGCGCACATCCTCGAGGGCTTCAAGATCGCGCTCGACGCCATCGACGAGGTCATCAAGACGATCCGCGCGAGCAAGACGCCCGAGACCGCGCTCGAGGGCCTGCAGCGCAAGTTCAAGCTCTCCGAGGCCCAGGCGCGCGCGATCCTCGAGATGCAGCTGCGCCGCCTCACCGGCCTCGAGCGCTCCAAGATCGAGGAGGAGTACGAGGCGACGATCAAGCTCATCGCCGAGCTCGAGTCGATCCTGGCCTCGCCGCGCAGGGTCCTCGGGCTCATCAAGAAGGACCTCGACGAGCTCGCCGAGAGGTTCGGCGACGAGCGGCGCACGAAGGTCGTCGACGACACGGTCCGCGAGCTGTCGGACGAGGACCTCGTCGCCGACGAGGACGTCGTCATCACCGTCTCGAGCCGCAACTACGTGAAGCGGATCCCGCTCTCGACGTACCGCGCGCAGCACCGCGGTGGCCGCGGCGTCATCGGCATGCAGACGCGCGACGAGGACGACGTCGAGCACCTCCTCGTCGCGAGCACCCACGACCGCATGCTCGTGTTCACCGACCGCGGACGCGTGTTCGCGCTGAAGGCCCACGAGCTGCCGGACGCGAGCCGCACGGCGAAGGGCACGCCGATCCAGAACATCCTCGAGGCGATGCAGCCGGGCGAACGCGTCTCCGCGCTCGTCGCGCTGCGCGAGCCCAGCGGCGCCGAGCACCTCGTCATGGCGACGCGCAGGGGCTTCGTGAAGAAGACGCCGCTCGCCGAATACGCGAACATGCGGCGCGCCGGGCTCATCGCCATCGCGCTGCGCAAGGGCGACGAGCTCGCGTGGGTCGCGCCGTGCACCGACAGGGACGCCATCCTCCTCGCGACGAAGAAGGGCAAGGGCATCACCTTCAAGGCCACCGACGCGCGGCCGATGGGCCGTCCGACGCAGGGCGTCACGGGGATCCGCCTGCGCAAGGGCGACGAGGTCATCGGCATGGGCATCGTCCGCCCGCGTACGCAGGCCCTCTCGGTCACCGAGCGCGGATTCGGCAAGCGCACCGACGTCGAGGAGTTCCCGGTGCAGGGCCGCGGCGGCCAGGGCGTCATCCTCGCGGCGATCAGCGAGAAGACCGGCGACGTGGCCGCGGCGGAGATGGTCGACGAGGCGACCCAGGAGATCCTGCTCATCACCACCACGGGCGTCGTCATCCGCACCCCCCTCGACCAGATCCGACCGCTCTCGCGCGCGACGCAGGGCGTGAAGGTGATGGCTACGGGTGATGCGTCGATCGCGTCCATCGCCACCTTCGGCGGCACCCGCGCCTCGCAGACGGAGCTGAAGCTCAAGGGCTAGGGCGTCCGCCAGGCGTACACCCGCTGGGCCGTCGCGCGCGGGTCCTAGTACCGCCGGACGCACCGCGAGGGCTCGCCCGGCGTTGTCCCCGGCGGGCCTGCGCTGGTACGGTGCCCCGCACCGGAAGGGCGCCGGCTCCAGGAGAAGGGTGCGTTGATCACGCTCGAGGACGTCAGCAAGCGCTACCCCAACGGCACGTACGCGCTGCGCGACATCGACCTGCACATCGGTGCGGGTGATTTCGTGTTCATCGTCGGCTCCTCGGGCGCCGGCAAGTCCACCCTCAACCGCCTCCTCATCCGCGAGGAGCTGCCCACGAGCGGCCGGGTGGTCGTCGACGCCCAGGACGTCGCGCGGCTGCCGCGCTCGCGGGTCTCGCTCCTCCGCCGCAAGGTCGGCGTGGTCTTCCAGGACTTCAAGCTCCTTCCCACCAAGACCGTCCACGAGAACGTCGCGTTCGCGCTCATCGTCACCGGCCACGACGGCCGCGCGGTGCGCGAGCAGACCGAGCGCGCGCTCGCGCTCGTCGGCCTGCTGCCGCGCCGCCACCACTTCCCGCGCGAGCTCTCGGGCGGCGAGCAGCAGCGCACGGCCATCGCGCGAGCTCTGGCGATGCGCCCCAAGGTGCTCGTCGCCGACGAGCCGACCGGGAACCTCGATCCGGTCACGACCTGGGAGATCATCAAGCTGCTCGTGCGCGTGAACGAGCTCGGTACGACCGTGCTCGTCGCGACGCACAACGCCGAGATCGTGAACGCCCTCCGCCGGCGGGTCGTGCACCTCGACCACGGCCGCGTCATCCGCGACGAGCGCGAAGGGCTCTACGCCGCGTGACGCGCCTCGCCTACGTCCTCACCGCGGCGTGGCACGGCTTCTCGCGCAACCCGTTCATGAGCGCGGCGTCGACGTTCACCGTCGCGCTCATGCTCGTGCTCCTCGCGTTCTTCTTCGTCACCGACCGCGGGCTGCAGTCGGCGGTGGGCCTCCTCGAGCAGAAGGTCGAGCTCATCGTCTACCTGCGCGACGACGCGAAGGTCTCCGAGGTCCTGCAGCTGCGCGCGCGGATCGCGAAGGACCCCGCGGTCTCGCGCGTCGACTACGTCTCGAAGGACGACGCGCTCAAGCGCTTCAAGGAGCTGAGCGCATCGCGCGCCGACATCGCGCCGGTCGAGGAGATCGGGGTGAACCCGCTGCCGGCGTCCCTCGAGGTCAAGCTCGCGCGCGCCCAGGAGAGCCGGCGCGTCGCCGAGGAGCTGCGCGCCGAGGCGGGCGGTCCGCTCATCGCGCGGCCCGACGACATCATCGACAACCCCCAGGTCGTCGAGCAGCTCCTCACCATCACGCGCGTGCTGTCGATCGGCGGCCTCGCCGTCCTCGGGATGATGCTGTTCGTCACGCTCTTCGTGATCGTGAACACGATCCGCATCGCGGTGCACGCGCGCCGCGACGAGATCGAGATCATGCAGCTCGTCGGCGCGACCGACCGGCTCATCTCGGCGCCCTTCGTGCTCGAGGGCATGCTCGTCGGCGTCGCGGGCGCGGCCATCGCGCTCGTCGTCATGGTGGCCGCCGCGGGACCGGTGACGAGCTCGCTCATCAAGTTCCTGGACATCCTCCCGGTCTCCCTCGGGGCGAACTTCATGGTCCAGCTGGCCGCGGGGGTGGCCGCGCTCGCCTTGTTCATGGGCGCGGGCGGGGCCTCGATCTCGATCCGGAGCCACCTCGCCAAGTGACGCTCCTTCCCTCCGGTCGGCCCGCCCGCGCGGGGCAAGGCTTGACCGCGACCGACCTCGGGCGCGAACATGCGCTCGCGATGGGAGCTCCCCGGTCCGCGCGCCGGGGAGGTGGGGTGCGCCGCTGGCGCGTGCTTCTGGCCGCGCTGGTCATCCTCGCGCTGCTCCCCGCGCAGTCCGTCCCCGTCTCGGCCGACCCCGAGGACGATGCGCGCCTGGCGCAGCTGGCCCGCGAGAAGCAGGAGCTCGAGCGCGCCATCCAGGTCTCGCGCGCGAACGCCGAGCGCTACCGGCAGGAGGCGAGCCGCTTCGCGGCGGCGGTGCAGTCGGCGAACTCGCGCATCGCGCAGCTCGCCGCCGAGCAGAACCAGGCGCAGAGCGAGGCCGACGCGCTGCGCATCGACATCGCCATCGCCGAGGAGCAGCTCGCGCTCGTCGGCTTCCAGCTGGACGAGACGCAGTCGCTCATCGATTCGCTCACCGCGCAGACCAGCGAACACGCCAAGCAGCTCGCGAAGCGCGAGGAGGTCTACGCGGTCCACCTGCGCACCACGTACGTGCAGTCGCGGGTGAGCCCGCTCGAGATGCTGCTGTCGTCGCGGTCGCTCACCGACTTCGTCGGCCGGGTGCAGGCGCTCATCCTCATCGACCGCCAGGACAAGCAGCTCGTCGGCGAGATGCGGGCGCTCAAGGCCGCGACCACGGAGAAGCAGGGCACCGTCGCGCTGAAGCAGCTCGAGATCAAGGGGCTGCAGCAGCAGATCACGGAGCAGCGCGCCTCGCTGCAGAAGAAGAAGACCGACTTCGAGGAGATCGCGCGCGCGAAGGCCGCGGCCGCGAACGAGACCGACGAGCAGCGGCGCATCGCGGCGCAGAACCAGCGGGCCGCCGCGGGCGCGACGCAGCGGGCGAACGCCGAGACGGCCGCGCTGAACCGGCGGCTCGAGCAGACCGAGGCCACGTACACCGCCCTCGCCGCGCAGCTCGCCGCGAGCTCGGGCCTCGCGGTCTTCACGGGCCGCATGGCGCTGTGGCCGGTCGCCGGCGCCGTCACGTCGAACTTCGGGTACCGCTGGGGCGGCTTCCACAACGGCATGGACGTCGCGGCGCCGATGTACACGCCGGTGAAGGCCGGCGCCGCGGGCCAGGTCGTCACCGCGGGCAAGCCGTACCTCGCGTACGGCGACACCGCGACGGTGGTGATCATCGCGCACGGCTCGAACTTCTCCACGCTGTACGGGCACCTCGACGACCGCGTCCGCCCGCCGGTGGTCCGTGTCGGGCAGTTCGTCACCGCGGGCACGACGATCGGCTACATCGGCATGACCGGATGGACGAGCGGCCCGCACGTCCACTTCATGACGATCGTGAACGGGCGCGCGGTCGACCCGCGGCCCTATCTGCCGTGACGCGCTCGACGACGCTGCTCGGGGTCCTCGTCGTCGCGCTGAGCGTGGTCTTCGCCGCGCTCGCCATCGCCGACGCGGCCACGGTCACGAGCGCGGCGGGCCCCTTCTAGCCGCCCCGCCGAGACCGCAACGCCCGTGACGTTGACGCGCCCCCGGCCTGGTGCCAGCATGGCCGGCGTAGGAAAGGAGGTGATGTGAAGTGCCGGATGCCAGTGGGAAACCTACGACCCGCGGCGAAGCACTTCAGGACTCCTTGTCACATGAGGTGATCGCGCACTAGCGGGTCGAGGCGACCCCGGCTGGGAGCGGCGGCAGAGATGCCGCCGCTCCTTCTTTTGCGGGTCGTAACCTGCGCCAGTGGCCAGGGCGCAGGACAAGGATCCCGACGAGGCCGCACCGCGCGTGAAGCTCGTGGCGGACAACCGGCGCGCCTTCTTCGACTACGCCATCGACGAGCGCTTCGAGGCGGGACTGGCCCTCACCGGGAGCGAGATCAAGTCGGTGCGCGAGGGTCGCGTCGACCTGCGCGACGGCTACGCCAAGATCGACAGGGGCGAGGCGTGGCTGCGCAACGTCCGCATCGCGCGCTGGCCGCAGGCCTCCGCCTGGGAGCCGGACGACCCGATGCGCGTGCGCAAGCTCCTGCTCCACCGCGAGCAGATCGGCCAGCTCGCGGGCGCGGTCTCGCAGCGCGGCTACACGCTCGTCCCGCTGCGGATGTACATCAAGGGCGGGCGCGCCAAGGTCGAGCTCGGCCTCGCCAGGGGCAAGCGCCGGTACGAGAAGCGGCAGGTCATCAAGGAGCGCGAGGCCGCGCGCGAGATGGAGGCCGCCGTCCGGCGCCGGGTGAAGGGCTAGGCCGGACGCTCGGCGCGCTCGGCGTCGAAGCGCCCGTGGAGCTCTACCGGCGCGCGCTTCCGGCGGTAGCGGAGGTTCAGCATCTCGACGAACAGCGAGAACGCCATCGCCGCGTAGATGTAGCCCTTGCCGATGTGCTGCCCGGTCCCCTCGGCGACGAGCATCACGCCGATGAGCAGCAGGAACGCGAGCGCGAGGATCTTCACGCTGGGGTGCTCTTCGACGAAGCGGCTGATGGGGGCCGCCGACGCGAGCATCACGGCGACGGCGATGACCATGGCCGTGACCATCACCCAGACCTCGTTGGCCATGCCCACGGCCGTGATCACCGAGTCGAGCGAGAACACGATGTCCATCAGCAGGATCTGCCCGATGACCATGGCGAGCGCGCCGCGCGTGGCCCGCGGGACGAGCTCCTCGTGGACCGCCTCGAGCTTGTCGTAGATCTCCCACGTCGCCTTCGCGATGAGCACGAGACCGCCGCCGAGGAGGATGAGGTCGCGCCCCGAGAGCGGCCGGCCGAACGTGAAGAGCGGCTGCGTCAGGCTCATCACCCACGAGATCGCGAGGAGCAGCCCGATGCGCATGACCAGGGCGAGCGTGAGCCCCAGGCGCCGGGCGAATGCCGCTTCGCGCTCGGGGAGGCGTCCGGTGAGGATCGAGATGAAGACGACGTTGTCGATGCCGAGGACGATCTCCATGGCCGTCAGCGTCACCAGCGCGATGAGGACGCCGCCGAGCTCCTCTGTCACCGACCTCGAGGGTAAGGCGCGGCGGGCGTCCGGCCCGCCGCGCCGTCAGATCACTTGGGGCTGAGAGCCAGGATGATGACGATGATCGCGAAGGTCACGGCGAAGATCGGCGCGCTCAGGACGAGGAAGACCTGCAGATCCTCGGTCTTCGGCGGCTCGGGCAGCCTGCGGGGCGCGTCCATCCATCCCTCCCTCGGTCGGTCTCGCCCTGGGCGACCGACGGAGGGCGCGCGTACACCCGGAGGTCGTCGCGTGAGGCCGATCCAGCCTAGGGCACGCCGGGTGCATCCGTCCATGACGACACCCGGCGCGGGACCGGGAGCTCGCGCGGGCGCTGGCCCTTCCCGGCCTAGGAGGCCGCGCTCCCCACGACGACGTTCCACGGCCGGATGCGGTGCGAGCGGACCAAGCCGTTCTTCATGTACGGGTCGCCCGCGACGAACCGCTCGATGGGCGCGATGTCCGCGGTCCGCCACACCAGGACCCCGGTGTCGACCGGATCGGACAGCGCGCCGCCGAGGAGCAGCTCGCCGCGCGCCGCGGCCTCACGCGCCAGGGCGAGGTGCGCCTCGCGGAAAGGAACGCGCCGCTCGACCATGCCCTCGACGTAGTCGTAGAAGAGGACGAAGTACTTCACGCGGGCGGGATGCTAGCCCGCGGCGCGAGGCTGGAAGGTGAACCTCGCCGGCCGCGCGCGGGAGGCGCTGCACGCTCGCACGTGACACCGCGATGCCCTCGCGCTCAGTTAGGAGATCGGCCGGGTGGCTGTCGTCGATCCCGGCGTACGTCTCTTCGCGAGCGCGACGATGCGCTCGGCGACGGCGCGGTCGATCGCATTCGATGGGCGTCGCCCAGCGTTCCCGTGGACCAGCGCGGCGGGACCGCGTGATTCGAAGCACGCCCGCAGCCGCCGGACGGTGCGCTCGGAGATCCCGAGGAGGAGGGCCGCGTCAGCGACCGTGACCTTGCCCGCGATGACCATCGTCAGGACGAGGGCGCGAGGTGCAGGCTGGGGCATGTTCTGCCCGTCCCTTCCCTCCGCGGGCTGGACAGGATCGCTGAGCGGTTCCCCCGGTCAGATTCGCTGGGCAGCAACGGGACAGCTGGCAGGTGGTGGACAGGGCGGGCAGACTGGTCGCCGGGGATCACGATGGACAGGCGCCGGCTGCTGATGATGTCCAGCGTCCTTCTGGTCGTCGCGGTCATCGGTGCGGGCGTGACCGGCCAGATCGCGGTCGCGTTCGACATCAACCGCTTCGCGCTCCACCGCTACATCGCGTACACGCTGCTGGCGCTCGCGTTGCTTCACGTCGTCCTGGTCGCACCCACGTTGATCGGGCTGCTCCGGCACTGGAGCATGCCCCGCAGGCGCGCGCACAAGGCGCCGCCGGCACCCGCGAGCGCACCGCTCGGGCGCCGCTCGGCCCTGCGCATCGGGCTCGGCCTTGCCGCCTCCGCAGGCGCGGGCGCGGCGATCGGCTTCTGGCGTCGAGGCCTCGACGTGCCGGCCGAGCTGAACGAGGCGGGCGACCTGGGCGTCCTCTACCACCGCTGGAGCAGGCCGACCTACGCGGGAGGGCTGCTGAAGAGCCTCGGCGCGATCGCCCAGCCACCGCTGTACAAGGAGATCCCGGGGAGGATGGCCCACACGCTGCCTCCGCCCACGGACCTTGCGCGCATGCCCCTGCACCAGGCGATCCGGCAGCGCCGCTCGCGGCGCGACTTCGCCGACCGTGAGCTCCCGATGCAGCAGCTGTCCGACCTGCTCTTCCTTGCGGCGGGCGAGACCGATCACGCGGACCAAGGCTGGCCGTTCCGCGCGTTCCCCTCGAGCGGCGCCCTCTACCCGACCGAGACCTATGTCGCGGTCCGCTCGGTCGGCGGCCTGGAGCCGGGCGTGTACCACTACCAGCCGGCGCGTCACGCGCTTGCGCTGGTCCGGGCGGGCGACCTGAGCAGGGTGCTGATGCGCGCCGCGGTGGAACAGGAGATGGTCGCTGCGGCTGCCGCGACCTTCGTGCTCGCGTCACTCTTCGACCGCGCGCGCTTCAAGTACCAGGACCGCTCCTACCGCTACGCGCTGATCGAGGCCGGGCACCTGGGCCAGAACCTATACCTGTGCGCCGAGGCCCTCGGTCTCGGCTGCTGCGGGATCGGTGCGTTCTTCGACGATGACGTCAACGCGCTCATCGGCGTCGACGGCCTCCAAGAAGCCAGCGTGTACCTGCTCGCGGTGGGCCCGCGGCACGCGTCGACCTAGGCCCCATACGTTGAAGTCAAGCGGTTGACGGCGGAGCGGCGAGGTCCAGGCCGCTCCGCCAGACGCCCCAGACGATCGCGAGCGCCTTCTTCATGCAGTGGCCGACCGCGTTCATCTTCGACTTGCCCTGGGCGCGCTTGCGTGCGTAGTGCGCGCGGATGAGCGGGCTGTGGGTGATGCCGACGATGGCCATCTGGTACAGCGCGGTGCGTAGGTGGGCGTTGCCGGCCTTGGACATGCTCCAGCTCGTCTCGGGATCCTTGCCCTTCTCGCCGCTGCTCTTCTCCGCCGGGTGCACGCCCGCGTAGGCGACCGGCTTGTCGAGGCTCTCGAAGCGAGCGATGTCCCCGATCTCGGCGATGAGCGTGGCCGCCGTCGCCGGGCCGACGCGGCGGTCTTCTTCAGACACCACGTCCGTGCACTCCAACTCCCATCCGGAGCTTGTGCCCGAGATCGGCTACATGCTTGGCTACACAGCTGAGGCTTGGGGCCGAGAAGGCCCATAGATGCTGGGCCTTCCCTGTGGAGATGGGGGAGGGTCGAACTCCCCGTCCAGAGCCATCGAACGATCCGCGTCCACGAAGCCTCGTCGGCGCTCTGCATCTCGCGGTCCCGGTCGCGCACCGACGCGCTACCGGATCCGCCAGCCCGGTGGTCTTAGGCCCGCTCACCGGACGTCGGCGGGCCGCACCTCCGCTCTCTCGTCCTCACCGGTCCGCGGAGGGGGGACCGGCGGGACGCTCACTGACTAGGCAGCGAGGGCGTAAGAGTTGTTGGCAGTTGTCTGCCTGCTGCTCGGTTCACGGGGTGAACAGCACCCCCGGCTCGCAACGGATCGCTCTCCTGCCCTGTCGAAACCACGCATCCCCGTGATCCCGCTAGGGACGAGTACCATTGTACCCGCGAAGACCCGCTTGCTCGGTGCCCTCCTCGTGCTCGCCGCGTGCAGTGGTGCAGGCGAGGTGACGCTCCGCACGGCATCGCCGACGCCCACGCTCACGCCGATCGCGACGCGCACGCCGGCGCCCACGGCGGTGGCCGCATCACCCGCCGCGTCGCCGAGCGCGAGCCCGACGCCGATCGTCCACCCGCCAGGCCAGACGCACTACGTCGCGATGGGCGCGTCCGACACCGTGGGCGTGGGATCGCTCGATCCGCTGAACGGGTCGTGGCCGTCGCGCGTCGCGGCGCTGCTCCCGCCGGGCAGCACGTACCGGAACCTCGGGGTGCGCGGATCGCTCACCGCGCAGGCCCAGCGTGATCAGCTGCCTGTCGCGATCCGCGAGCAGCCGACCATCGTGACGATCTGGCTCGCGGTGAACGACATGCTCGCGCAGGTCCCCGCCGGCGCGTACGGCGCGTCCCTCGCCGCGATCCTCGATGCGCTCGTCCAGGGGACGGAGGCGAGGATCTTCGTCGGCAACGTCCCCGACCTCCGCGCCGTGCCGATCTTCCGCGCCGTCGATCCCGCGGTGGTCCTCGCTCTCGTCCAGGCGTACAACTTCCAGGTCACGACCGCGGCCGCGAAGCACCCCGGACGCGTCGTGGGTGTGGACATCTTCGCCGGCTCGGCGGAGCTGACGACGGACATCACCGTGTCGGCGGACGGCTTCCACCCGTCGGACAACGGCTACGCGCTCATCGCCTGGCGCTTCGCGGACGCGATGCGCCGCAGAGGGATCCCCCTGAAGGCCACGCCCTAGGACTCGGCTGGTTCCGCTTCGGTCGAGGGTGCGAGCGCACGCCCGACCGCCGGCTCGTACGCGCGCGTGGCGCGGAAGTACAGCGCGATGCCCGCCACCATCACCGTGATCACGGCGAAGAGCACGTAGCGCGGCTCGAGGATCCCGAGCAGGAATGACGCGAGGAACGGCGCGATCGTGCCGCGGATGCCGACGAGGAACGACTGCGCTGTGGCGTAGTCGAGCACGCGCCCCTTCGGGGCCACCTGCACGATCACCGTGTGGTACGTGATCTCCCACCCCGCGTTCAGGATCCCCTGCACGACGGCGAGCGGAACGAGGAACCACAGGTTCGGCGCGAACAGGTATGTGAGCGGGGTGGCGAAACAGATCACGTTCTGATAGGCGGTCGGCCAGAGCGACGAGCCGCGGTCGATGAGCCGGCCCCACCACAGGTACGCGACGCTCGCGGTGAGCGCGCTGATCGATCCGAGCGCTCCGACGAACGAGTTCGGCGCGTCGAAGTGGTCCACGAGCATGAGCGGGACGATCGTCACGTTCATCAGGTTGCCGATGCCGAACACGCTGTTCGCCAGGAGCAGCTGCCGGTAGCGCCTGTCCTCCCATACCGTCTTCGCGATGAGCGGGAGCGCGCGCCGCCGCGGCGCCGAGGTGCGGTGCTCCTCGCGGATCCAGAAGAACGCGATCGAGCCGGGCAGCGAGAGGATCGTCGCGGCCGCGAACACCGCCGTGGCCGACCCGGCGTCGATGAGGACGCCGGCGACGGCCGCGGAGATGACGCTCGCTACCGAGGCCCCCACGCGCACCTTCGCCATGGCCTGCCCGCGCTCGCTGTCGGGATAGATCGCCGCCATGACCGTCGTGTACGCGGCTATGTTCGCGAGCGTGATGACCCAGAACGCGAGCGTGGTCACGCCGAGCATGAGCGGCGTCGTCGCGATCAGGACGCCGACGAGGAACACGCTGCGCGCGGCGGTGATCGCCGCGGCGACCACACGGACGGGCGGCAGGCCGGAGAGCAGCCAGATCCAGATCGGCGACAGCAGGTGGCCGATGAACGGCGCGGCGACGACGAGCGCGACGTCGAAGGTCGTGCCGCCCATGCGGCGCACGACGACGGGCATGAAGCCGACCAGGACGGCGGTCCACAGGCCGGCGCAGATGGCGGCGAAGAGGTCGATCCTGAAGTTGCGCCGGACGAGCTCCGGTGAGTGCGTGGGCGACATCGGAGCCAACGCTATCTGGGCCGCCCGCCGTGGTCTGTACCGCGCTACTCGATCAAGGGCGATCGATCCGGGGCCGCGACGCTCCGTAACGGGAGCGGAACCCGCCGCCCCCGCCGCGGGGATCGAACATGCGGCGCGGGCCCATCGGGCGCCGCATCGGGCCGCCCGGGCGGAAGCCTGGGCGCATGCCGACGGGGCCGTGCGCCCCGGGCGCGGTGGAGCTGATGACGACGCGTCGGTTCGGCTCGAGACCGACGGACTCGGTGCGCAGGCCGGGCGTGCCCTGCACGGCGAGGTGAACGACGCGGCGCTCGTACGCGAGCATCGGCTCGAGCGTCACGGCCTGGCCCGTCGCGCGGACGCGCTCGGCGACGCGCTTCGCCACCTCGCGCAGCTGGTCCTCGCGCCGGCGCCGGTAGCCCTCGACGTCGACCGGGATGTGCACGGTGCGCCCGGCCTTCTTCGAGGTGATGGCCGAGACGACCTGCTGCAGCGCGACGAGGTTCTCGCCGCCGCGCCCGATGAGCACGCCGAGGTCGCCGCCGCTGATCTCGACGCCCTCGCGCCCCGGGATCTGCTCGATCTTCACGTCGGCTTCGATGCCCATGACGTCGAGGATTTCCTTCGCGACCTGCCCGCCGATCGGCAGCGCCTCGCCGAGCGCCGCCGCGGGCTCCTCCTCGTCCTCGACCGCGTCGTGCGCCGCGCCGGGACGGCGCGGGACCTCGGCCTCGTCGACGGACGGCTGCGGCTCCTCGCTCTCCGTCTCCTCGTAGGAGAGGAGCACGCGCGCGTCCTCGCCGCCGAGGCCGAGCATGTTCGCGGGCTTCCCCTTCGCGAGGATCTCGATGTCCACCTGGTCGCGGCGCTTGCCGAGCTCGCGCAGGCCGCGCTCGATCGCTTCCTCGACCGTGCGTCCCGTGAACTCGTCCCCTCGGATCGGGCTCACCGTCCCCTCCTCCTCCGCCGGCGCGAGCGGCGATCGTCCGCGTCCCCACCGGTCTCGCCACCAGCGGCGCCGCCCATGTCCGCCTCGACCTCGCGGATCGCCGCCTTCTGGCTCTTCGCGATCTCGCTGTCGGCGGGAGACGGGGTCTCGCGGAGGAAGGGCAGCCAGCGCGCGAGCTGCCCCCACCCGGTGAGGAAGTACTGCTGCACGATCTGGAACACCGTCGTCGCCACCCAGTAGACGGCGAGGCCCGCGGGGAACGAGGCCGAGATGACGACCGTGATGATCGGGAAGTAGTAGGTCATCGACTGCATCATCCGGACCTGTGGGTCGTCCGACTTCGCCGCGTTGAGCGGCTGCGCCATGAGCGACGCGATGAGCTGCGTCACCCCGGCGAGGATCGGGAGGACGTACAGCGGGTCGGGGTTCTGGAGCCCCGGGATCCACGGGAGCCAGTTCGCCGCGGTGCTGAGGCGCTCGCCCTCGGCGAGAGGGTTCGACAGGAACCAGAAGCGGATCCGGTCGATCTCGCCGGCGGTGAGCGCGCCGGCGCAGTTCGCGCCGAGGTCGCGGCCGAGCCCGCAGCCCGCCTGGATGAACGCCGAGTACATGGCGAAGAGGATCGGCATCTGGAGGAGGAGCGGGAGGCACCCCGCGGCGGGGTTCACGCCCTTCTCGCGGTAGAGCTTCATCTGCTCCTCGGCCACGCGCTGCTTGTCCTTGCCGTACCTCGTGCGCATCTCCTGGAGGGCCGGCGCGAGCTCCTGCATCGCGCGCTGCGAGCGGATCTGTGCGACGAACAGCGGGTAGAGCAGGAGCCGGATGAGGAGGGTGACGCCGACGATCGCCAGCCCGAAGTCGGGGAAGATCCCGTACCAGAACGCGAGGAGCGACAGGAGCGGATGGACGAGGAGGAAGTTCCAGAGGCCGACGATGTCCATCTAGCGGGCGTGCCCGTTCGGGACGGGGTCGCAGCCGCCGCGCGCGAACGGGTGGCACGAGAGCACGCGGCGCACGGCGAGGAAGGTCCCCCGGCCGAGCCCGTGGCGCTCGACGGCCTCGGCGGCGTACTCCGAGCACGTCGGTGTGTAGCGGCAGGCGGGCGGCAGGAGCGGGCTCACGGCGCGCTTGTACCAGCGCAGGGCCCACAGCACGGCGCCCTTCACCGCGCCGCGCCCAGGAGCTCGTCGAGTTGCTTCGCGACGGCGGTGCGCAGGGCCGCCGCGGGCGCGTCGAGCGCCGGCGCGCGGGCCACGACGAAGAGGTCCGTGCCGGGAGCGCCGCGGCGCGCGAGGAGGAGGGTGCGGATCGCCTCGCGGACGCGCCGGCGCGCGCGATTCCGCCTCGTCGCCACACCGACCGCGCGCGGTGACGCGACCGCGACACGAACGACGTCGAGGCCGTTCGGGCGCGCGCGCATGGTGAACAGCCGGTCGGACCTCACCTCACCGCCCTCGCGCACGAGCTCGATGTCCTTCGTGCGCCGCAAGCGCATCGCGCGCATCGGATGCGCGCTTACTTGGTGACGGTGAGGCGCTCGCGGCCGCGCGCGCGACGCCGGGCGAGGGTCTTGCGGCCGCCGGTCGAGCTCATGCGCTGCCGGAATCCGTGCGCGCGCGCGCGACGGCGGGCCTTGGGCTGATACGTACGCTTCACGTCGGTGGATCCTCTCTCGGGATGGCTCTCGTAAGGACGTCGCCGACACACCGTAGCGGCGGCAGCGCGTCCCGATCAGTGTATCGTTCCCCCGCTTCCAAGGGGACGGTGAACGTTCGCGACTCCGCTCGCATTCTTCGGTGCGGTATTCGCGTTGCTCGGCGGTAGCGTCGTGTAGATGGGGAAGGACAGGATGGTCGAACGGGTAGAGGGCCGCACCGATCTCCAGCGCGTTTGGGCAGCCGCTCTCGGCGAGATCCAGCTGAGCGTCACGAAGCCGAACTTCGAGACGTGGTTCAAGGACACGACCATCCTCTCCGAGGAGGATGGCCAGTACTGCGTCGCGGTGCCGAACGCGTTCGCGCGCGAGTGGCTCGAGAACAAGTACCGGCCGCAGGTCCGCCAGGCCCTCCAGCACATCGTCGGGCGCACCGTGGACGTGAAGTTCGTGACCGCCCCGGCGGGCGGGGCCGCCCGGAGCGGCGGAGCGGGGCCGAAGCTCGGCATCCCCGCGGCGCAGCTCGCCGCCGCCCCCCAGACGGCCCCGGAACGGCGGGAAGCGGCCGTCTCCGCGGTCCTGAACCCCCGCTACTCGTTCTCCACGTTCGTAGTCGGCAGCAACAACCGGCTGGCCCACGCGGCCGCGCTGTCGGTCGCGGAGCGACCGGGCCACTCGTACAACCCGCTCTTCGTCTACGGCGGCAGCGGGCTGGGTAAGACCCACCTCATGCACGCGATCGGCAACGCGGTGATGTCGCGTCATCCGCGCAAGCGCGTGGTGTACGCGACGAGCGAGAAGTTCACGAACGAGTTCATCAACGCGATCAAGTCGCAGAAGATGGACGAGTTCCGCGAGCGCTACCGGCGGATCGACGTGTTCCTCATCGACGACATCCAGTTCATCGCCGGTAAGGAGAGCACGCAGGACGAGTTCTTCCACACGTTCAACTCGATCCACGAGGAAGGCAAGCAGATCGTCCTCTCGAGCGACCGGCCGCCGAAGGCCATCGCGAGCCTCGAGCAGCGGCTCCGCTCGCGCTTCGAGTGGGGACTCATCGCCGACATCTCGCCGCCGGACCTCGAGACGCGCATCGCGATCCTCCGTGCGAAGGCCGAGGCGCAGAGCGTGCCGATCCCGCCGCCGGTCATCGACTACCTCGCGCAGCGCATCGTCTCGAACATCCGCGAGCTCGAGGGCGCGCTGACGCGCGTCGTGGCCCACGCCACCCTCTACGCCGTCCCGGTGACGACGGAGATCGCGCAGCAGATGCTCCAGCACATCCTGCAGAGCTCGAGGCGGCAGACGCTCAGCCCCGAGAAGATCGTCGAGATAGTCGCGCGCTACTACCAAGTCCCGGTCGAGCAGCTGCGCGGGAAGGCCCGCGACCGGCAGATCGTCCTCCCGCGCCAGGTCGCGATGTATCTCATGCGCGAGGAGACCGAGGCGCCGCTCCTGCGGATCGGTGCGGCGCTCGGCGGCCGCGACCACTCCACGGTGCTGCACGGCTGCGAGAAGATCGAGCGGGAGATGCAGGAGAGCGACGATTTCCGCCGCGAACTGAACTCGCTGCGAGAGATGCTGTACGCGCAGTAGGGGCATTTTTCGGGCTTTTTGTGGACAAGGCCCATTTTCCCGTGGATAAGACCTTTGGATCGTGGATAGCGCCTCTCCTGACAATGTCTTGATCAGCGGCTCCTGTATCGTTCCGTGACAACGCCTGAATCCCTGTCCAACTGATCCCGCCGCGCCTCCACAGCGCGTCCATGGCCGAAGACCTTGTAGTAGTGCGGTGCGGAGGGGCAAGCCGTATGGTCCACACCGCCACTACGACAACGACGTATCCGATCGATCATCCATCCACGAACGAGGAACAGGGAGGGTCCGCGTGAAGGTCACGTGCCTGCAGGAGAACCTCACGCGCGGCCTCCAGATCGCCGGCCGGGGAGTCTCGTCGCGCTCGACGCTCGCCATCCTGGGCAACGTCCTCCTCCGCACGGAGAGTGGCCGGCTGAAGCTCACCGCGACGAACCTCGAGGTGGGGATCAACTGCTGGGTACCCGCGAAGGTCGACGACGAGGGCTCGATCACCGTGCCCGCGAAGCTGTTCACCGACTTCGTGAACTCGCTCCCGCCGGGTCCGATAGAGCTCTCGCTGAACGTCCGCACGAAGACGGTGCACATCAAGAGAGGACCCTTCGAGGCGAACCTGAAGGGCATGGACGCCGAGGATTTCCCGACCATCCCCGGCATCCCGGACAAGCCCACGACGCGGATCGCGCAGAGCGCGCTGAAGCGCATGGTGCGCGAGGTCGCGTTCGTCGCCGCGACCGACGACAGCCGTCCCGTGCTCACCGGCGCGCTCACGACGTTCGACGGCAACGAGGTCCTCATGGCCGCGGCCGACCCATACCGGCTCTCTGTCCGCCGCTCGACGCTCCTCCTGAAGGTGCCCGAGAAGGTGGAGATCATCATCCCGGCGAAGAGCCTCTTGGAGGTCGAGCGCGTCCTCGAGGAGTCGGACGACCCGGTGGACCTGTTCATCACGCCGAATCGCGGCCAGGTCATATTCCACACCGAGGACGTCGACCTCGTCACGCGCATCATCGAGGGCCAGTTCCCGAACTACAGGCAGGTCATCCCAGCGTCGAGCCAGACGCAGGTCATCGTCCAGCGTGAGGAGCTCCTGAAGGCCACGCGCCTCGCGTCGTACTTCGCGCGCGACTCGGCGAACATCGTGCGATTCCAGATAGACCCCACGAGCGACACCCCGCTCGTCATCAGCGCGACCGCGGAGGAGGTGGGCGACAACACCGGTCGGATCGAGGCGAGCGTGCAGGGCCAGCCGGCGACGATCGCCTTCAACAGCCGTTTCGTGCAGGACGCGCTCACGAGCCTGTCGGCCCCCGAGGTGAAGCTGGAGCTCGGCGGACCGCTTGCGCCAGGCGTCATCCGGGTCGTGGGCGACGAGGAGGCGTACCTGCACGTCGTCATGCCTCTGAGGATCCCGAGCTAGCCGCTCCGCTTTGCGCGTCCAGCGCCTGCTCCTCGAGGAGTTCCGCTCGTACGACCGGACCGAGATCGACCTCGCCGACGGCCTGACGGCCTTCGTCGGCCCGAACGGCGCCGGCAAGACGAACATCCTCGAGGCCATCCACCTCCTCGCGCGTGGCGACTCGCCGCGGGCGCGCGACGACAGCGAGATGGTGCGCTGGGGCGCCGCGATGGCGCGCGCCGCGGCGCAGGCGTCGCGCGACGGCGAGGCCGCGCGCGTCGAGACCCTTCTCTTCGCGCCGGTGAGCGGGGAGCGGCGCCGGCCGCGGCGGTACCTCGTCGACGGCGCGGCGAAGCGCGCGGAGGACGCGCTCGGCCGGATCGTCGTCGTCGCGTTCTTCCCCGAGGACGTGGACCTCCTCGCGCAGGCGCCGGCCGCGCGCCGGCGCTACGTCGACGCGATGATCGCGCAGGTCGACCGCCGGCACCGCGCAGAGACGCGGGAGTACGCGCGCGTGCTCGAGCAGCGCAACGCGCTCCTGTGCGCGCTCCGGGACGAGGGCGCGCAGCCCGAAGGGCAGCTCGACTTCTGGGACGGCGAGGTGTGCCGCCTCGCGGCCGCTATCTCGCTGCGGCGCATCCAGGCCGTGCACGGGCTGCGTCAGCCGTTCCGCGAGGCCGTCGAGCGCTGGAGCGGCGAGCACCAGGTGGACGTCGCCTACGCCACGCCGGCCGAGGGCGAGAGCGAGGCGGAGCGCGTGAGCGCTTACGCGCGGCTCCTCGAGGAGAAGCGCGAGAGGCAGATATGGCAGGGCGCGACGCTCGTCGGGCCGCACCGCGAGGACCTCGCCGTGACGCAGGGCGGGCGGGACCTGCCATCGTTCGCCTCACGCGGCGAGCAGCGCAGCGTCGTCCTCGCGCTGAAGCTCGCGGAGGCGCAGTGGCTGCGCGAGCGCGCGGGCACGACGCCGATACTCCTCCTGGACGACGTGCTGTCGGAGCTCGACGGCGAGCGGCGCCAGCGCCTCGTCGACGCCCTGCCGGCCGATGCCCAGGCGCTCCTCACGTCGGCGCTCCCCGCGGGCCTGCCCACGCGGCTCGCCGAGGGTGCGTCGGTCATCCCCCTGTCGCGGGAGCGCCCGCTGTGAGACCGGTCTCGCGCGCGGTGGACCGGCTGCTGCGCGGCCTCGGCATCGCGGCCGAGGTCGACCGCGCCGCAGCCATCGACCACTGGGCCGCCGCGGCGGCGTCGGTGCTCGGTGCGGATGCATCGCTCACGCGCGCCGTCGCGGTCGACGGGGCGACCATCGTCGTCGCCGTGCCGACGGCGGCGTGGGCGTCGGAGATCCGCCTACGGCAGCGCGCGATCCTCGAGGCGCTCCGCCGGGCGTCGCCGAAGAGCGACATCCGCGCGATCCGCACCGTGCCGAGCGCTCGGTGACGCCGCCCGCACCCGCGATTCCGCCTGCGACGGATAGCCGAGCCCGTGGATCCGCGGAGCGTGCTGGCGAGCGAGCGGCGCCAGGCCGGGCAGTACTCTCGGTCGCGGATGCGGGCCGCGAGCTTCGTCACGACGGTCGGCGCGACGATCGCCGCGCGCGACGGCCGCGAGATGGTCATCGTCCACGAGCCGCCGACCGGGGCGACGCTGCGGACGCGAGGCCGCTTCTACCTGGTGTGCGAGATAGACCCGCCGTCACGCCGCGCGAACGAGATCGCCGCCGAGGCGACCGAGATGGTCCGGCACGAGTACTACTACGACCTCTCGGCGGGGATCGAGGTCGCGCTCCGGCGCGCGCTGCGCAAGGCGAACCGGCTCGCCGCGCAGCTCGTGCGCGAGGAGCGCGGGCGCATCCGCCTCCATCTCGCGTGCGCCGTGATCGTGAACAACGAGGTGCACGCGGCGCGCGTCGGCCGCACCCACGTCTTCCTCGTCCGGCACGCGCGGCTCTTCCTCCCGGGCGAGGAGCCCGACGAGATCGCCGACTTCGTGCATCGCACCACGACGCGGCAGGCGGCGTCGCTCGGCGCGGAGATCGACCTGCTCCCGCTCGTCTGGCGCCAGGCCATCGACGCGGGCGACACGATCGTGCTCGCGGCGAGCGACGTCGTCGACACGCTCGGCGCGGAGGCGCTGAGGAACGCGGCGATCACGCTGCATCCGCGCGCTGCCGCCGAGCACGTCCGGGCGCGCGCGGTCGCGGAAGGCGCGGCCGGCAGCACCGCGGCCGTCTTCATCGAGATCTCCGGATCGGCCGGCGCCGCGGCGCGCCTAGCCGGCGAGCCCGAGGTGCCGGCCGAAGCGCCGGCCGAGCTCGTCGTGGCCGAAACGATCAGGTCGCGGCTCGACGTCGTGTGGCGGCACCGCCCGCGCCTCGGGCGGATGCTCGCGGCGGTCACCGCGCCGCTCGTCCGCGCCTTCCGCGCCGCCACGCTCGTGGCCCTCGAGCTCATGCCGCGACGCGCGACGGTGCTGCCGCGCCGGCCCGAGAGCGCGCGGCGGCGCTCGGCGCGAGTCCAGCGCGTGATCTCGCTCCTCGCGGTCCTCCTGTTCGTCGTGACGCTCGGCCTCGGCGCCGCGGTCGTGCGCGACTACCAGGCGAACCAGGTCGTGCACGACTACCGCCTCGCCATCGTCGATGTCGAGAACGACCTCGCCGCGACGCGCTCGTTCGCGACGCGGCGCGACATGGACCGCGCGTGGGACCGGCTCGGCTCGGCGGCGGACCGGCTCGCGGCGGCGTCGCGCTCGCCCGCGGCGGAGGAGGGCACGGTCGCGAAGCTGCGCGCCGAGATCGCGGCGCTCGAGGACAAGCTGAACGACGTCATCGTCGATCTCGCGAAGGCCGCGCCCGGCGCGGCGCCGACGGAGCTCGCGCAGACGGTGAACGGGCTCTACGCGGCGGATCCGCCGTCGGGACGGCTGTGGCGCATCTTCGGCGACCCGGTGACGACGGGGGTCGTCCTGCAGCGCGGCAGGGCCGGCGTCGGCACGCCGGTGTCCGTCGCGGCACAGGGCGAGGCGCTCCTGACGCTCGACGACGCGCGCAAGGTCTGGCGGGCGCAGGGCAACGAGGTCGCCGCGCTCGCGCTGCCGAAGCCCGAGACGTGGAAGAGCGCGACGCGCGTGGGGACCTTCCGCGACAACGTGTACGTCCTCGACCCCCTGGCCGGCCAGCTGTGGCGGTACGAGCCGAACTTCCGCGGAGTGCTCGACGGACCGGTCGCGGCCCTGCCGACGGCGCTCCCGGCCGAGATGCTGCGCAGCATGGCCGTGGACGGCGACGTGTGGCTCCTCACGAGCGGCGGCGAGGTCCAGCGCTACCGGCGGCAGGGCGTCCAGCCCACGCTCACCCGCCTCCCGTTCACGCTCACCTTGATCGGGGCGCCGATCAGGCCCACCCACATCCAGGCGATCGAGGCGCAGCGCTCGATCTGGCTGCTCGACGCGCCGGGGCGGACGCTCGCGCAGGTCACGCGCGACGGCCGGGAGATCGCCCGCTTCAGGGTCTCCGCCCGGCTCGCTGAGGCGAGCGCTTTCTTCGTCTCCGAGGGCCAGCGCATCGCCTACACGATCCACGGCAGCAAGGTGGCCGCGACCGACATCACGCGATGATCCCGCTCCACGACCTGGAGCGGCGGACCGGGACGCCGCTCGTGACGCGGGCGATCCTCCTCGCGAACGTCGCCGTCTGGCTGTACGTCCTCTCGCTGCTCGGCCGGCCCGCGGAGCTGCGCGCCTTCTACGACCGCTGGTCGTTCGACCCGGCCGAGCTGCGCGCGACGCTCGCGGCGGGCCAGGCGACCGCAGCGACCCTCGCGCCGCTCTTCACGCACCAGTTCCTGCACGGCGGCTGGCCCCACCTCGCCGGGAACGTGCTGTACCTCTGGGTCTTCGGCGGCAGCGTCGAGGGGCGGCTCGGCTCCGCGGGGTACCTCCTCTTCTACCTCGCGAGCGGCGCGTTCGCGGCGATCGGCCAGGCGGTCGCGGCGCCGGCGGCGATGGTCGGCGCGTCGGGGCCCATCGCCGGCGTGCTCGGCGCGTACGTCGTCCTCTCGCCCACGGCGCGCGTGCGGACGCTCGTGTTCCTCGGCATCTTCATCACGGTCATCACGCTGCCCGCTGTCGTCGTCATCGGCGAGTGGATCGTCATCCAGGTCCTGTCCGGTCTCGAGGTGATGCGGCTGACGCCGCACCGCGCGACCGACCAGGTCGCGTACGCCGCGCACGTGGCGGGCTTCCTCAGCGGGATCGTGCTCGTGCGCCTGCTGCTGCCGAGGCGCTGATACGATCGATCCGCAGAGATGTACGTCATCTGTGCGGTCGAATCGGTCCGCGTGCACAGCCTCACGGGCCAGCACGTCGTCTTCCTGCAGGGTCGCGAGTCGGAGCGGATCGTGCCGATCTGGATCGGCGCCGACCAGGCGCACAGCATCGCGATGAGCATCGCCGGGCTCCGCAGCGAGCGGCCGCTCACGCACGACCTCATGGCCGAGATGCTCGCGAAGCTCGACGTGGAGGTGACGCGCATCGTCGTGAAAGACCTCGTCGACGACGGCCAGGGCAGCGGCGTCTTCCACGGCAGCGTGTTCCTCCAGGCGGGCGAGCGGGAGATCGAGGTCGACTCGCGCGCCTCGGACGCGATCGCCCTCGCCGTGCGCAGCGGGGCGCGCATCCTCGTCACGGACGAGGTGTTCGACCGCGCATCCATGGCACCGGAGGGCTCCGGTGAGGACGACAGCGAGATCGCGCTCTTCAAGCAGTTCATCGAGAGCCTCCCGGAGGAGCCGACCGGGGAGCCCAAGAGGGAGGCAGACGGCCCGGGCGATCCTCGCAGCTGAGGTCTGGCCCCGCGACACGAGCGTGGGGCGGGACGGGCACCTCCGCGTCGGCGGGGTCGACCTCGTGCGGCTGGCCGCGCGCCACGGCACCCCGCTCTACGTGTTTGACGCGGCGACCATCCGCGACGCGTACGCCGCGTACGAGCGCGCCTTCCGGCGGTACCGGCCCGTACGCATCTCGTACGCGGTGAAGGCGTGCGCGCTCATCGGCGTGGCCGCGGTCATCGCGCGCCTCGGCGCGGACGCGAGCGCCGCGTCCATCGGCGAGGTGATGGCCGCCCGGCGCAGCGGCTTCCCGGCCTCGCGCACCCAGCTCCACGGCAACGCGAAGACCGACGACGACCTGCGCCGGGCGCTGCGGCTCGGCGTCGGCCGCATCGTCATCGACGGGGCCGAGGAGATCGGCGCGCTCGCCCGGCTCGTCCGTCGCAGGCGCGGCGAGCAGAAGGTGTGGCTGCGCGTGTCGCCAGGGATCTCCTCGGACACGCACGACCACCTGCGGACCGGTGCGCTCGACAGCAAGTTCGGCGCGCCGCTCGCGACCGGGGATGCGCTCGCCCAGGCGCGCGCGATCGTCGCGACGAAGGGCCTGCGCCTCGTGGGCATCCACGCGCACCTCGGGACGGAGCTCCACGAGCCCGACAAGTACGGCGTGCTCGCCGGCATGCTCGTCGAGTTCGCGCGCGAGCTGCGCCCGCTCGGCGCGCGCATCGCCGAGATCTCCGTCGGCGGCGGGCTGAGGATCCCGACGACGGGTGAGGACCGTGTCCTCTCGCTCGACGACTACGCGCGCGCGGTCGGCCCGGCGATCCGCTCGGCGGCCGGCCTGAAGGCCGCGCTCTACCTCGAGCCCGGGCGGTCGCTCGTCGGGCGCAGCGGCGTGGCGCTGTACGGCGTCGTCGGCACGAAGCGCGTGCCCGCCGTCCGCACGTTCGTGGCGGTCGACGGCGGCATGGGCGACAACATCCGCCCGGCGCTCTACGGCGCGGCGTACACCGCCGTCCTCGCGGACCGGCCCGCGGCCGCGGCCGAGGAGCAGGTCGCCGTCGTGGGCTCGTACTGCGAGAGCGGCGACGTGCTCATCCGCGAGGTGCTCCTCCCGACGGCGCGCCGCGGCGAGGTGCTCGCCGTGCCGGCGAGCGGCGCGTACGCGGTCGCCATGGCGTCGAACTACAACCACCACCCGCGGCCCGCCGTCGCGCTCATCGACAGCGGCCGCGCGCGCCTCATCCGCGAGCGCGAGCGCGCGGCGGACATCTGGCGGCTGGAGAAGAAGTGAGGGCCGTCGTCGTCGCGCACGGGGAGGTGGATCCCGCGGACGCCGCGCACCTGCGCGCGGCCGACCTCATCGTCGCCGCCGACGGCGGGACCGCGCACCTCGAGCGCTGGGGTGTCGCGCCGCACCTCGTCGTCGGGGACCTCGACTCGCTGTCCGCCGAGGCGCGCGCGCGCCTCGCGGGCCTCCCGGTCGAGCGGCACCCCGCCGCGAAGGAGAAGAGCGACACCGAGCTCGCCGTCGACCGCGCCGTCGCGGCCGGCGCGGACGAGATCGTCCTCCTCGGCGCGCTCGGCGGTCCGCGCGCCGATCACGCCCTCGCGAACACGCTCCTCCTCGCCTGCGACGCGCGCCTGCGGATCGTCCGCGGCGCGCTCGCGATGCGCGTCGTGCGCGGCGGCGGGCGCGCGGCCATCGACCGCCCCGCGGGCGAGACCGTGACGCTGCTCGCCGTCGGCGGGGACGCCGCTGGCGTCACGACGGAGGGGCTGCGCTATCCGCTGCGGTCCGAGACGCTGCGGCTCGGCTCGTCGCGCGGCGTCAGCAACGAGGTCGCGTCGCGTCCGGCCGCGGTCAGCGTCGGGTCGGGCGCGCTCCTGGTGATCGAGGGCGGCCCGTCATCCCCGCAGGAGCAGGCGTAGGCGCAGGCGCAGCAGGTCGCGGACCGTCCGCATGATCACGCGGAGCGTGGCGCCCTTCTCCCGGCCGTAGCGGCGCGGGAAGTGGCGCACCGGCACCTGCTCGATGCGCTCGCCGCGCGCGCGCAGGACGAGGAGCAGCTCGGGCGAGAAGAACGCGCTGTCCGAGCGCACCGCGGCGAGCGGGACGCGGTCGAAGACCGACCGGCGGAAGATCTTGAACGCGCAGTCGACGTCGCGGAACGGGGCGAGGAAGAGCGCGCGGATGAGGGTGTTGTAGACCCACGCGATGAAGAGCCGCTTCGGCGGGTCGGCGCGCTTCTCGCGCCACCCGACGACGACGTCGGCGCGGTCGAGGCGCGCGATGAGGCGGTCGAGGTCGTCGAGGTCGAACTGCTGGTCGCCGTCGGTGAAGAAGACGTGCTCCTTCGTGGCGGTCGCGAGGCCCGAGCGCACCGCGCCGCCGTACCCGCGGTTCGGGCTGTGGTGGACGACGCGCACGCGCGGGTCCTCGGCCGCGAGACGATCGGCGATCTCACCCGTCCGGTCGTGGCTGCCGTCGTCGACGACGACGATCTCCACGTCGTCGGCGAAGCGCGGCAGCTTGGCCTGCGCCTCGCGCACGACGGCCTCGACGTTCTCCTCTTCGTTGTAGGCGGGGAAGAAGAAGGAGAGGCTCCGCAGCCCCGGCACACGCGCGAGGCTAGCGCCCGCTTTCGCCTAGCGTTCTACTGATGCGGCTCACCGACCCGCGCATCGCGCTCGCGCTCTCGCTCCTCGGCTCCCTGGGATACCTGGCGTTCGGGTGGGGGGCCGAGACGGTGTACGACTACTACGGCCGCCTCGCCGAGGCGTTCGCCGACGGGCGGTGGTGGCTCGAGACCGCGCCCCCGTGGCTGAACGAGCTCGTGCGCTGCGGTCCCGAGCGCTGGTGCGTCGTGTACCCGCCGCTCCCCGCGGTGCTGTCGATCCCCTCCCTGCCGCTCGGCGCCGCGCTCGCGCAGAGCATCGTGTCGCGGATCGCCGGCGGGGCGTCGGCGGGCTTCCTGTACATGGGCCTGCGCGCGTACGGCGCGCCGCGCCGGGTCGCTCTCGCGGGGGCGGTCGTGTCCACGTTCGGGACGACGCTCCTCTTCACCAGCGTCGACGCGCGCTCGTGGTACGCGGCGCAGGCCGTCGCGATGTGCTTCGGATCGGCCGCGTTCTGGGTCGCGGCGCGCGGCGGGCCGCCGTGGGCGCTCGGCGCGCTCATCGGCCTCGCCG
>Ga0194121_10001535_pt1 | contig 38912 bp, 39 predicted proteins | sample TA2MahCa50mmetaG_FD_148609 | JGI IMG/M metagenome (GOLD analysis project Ga0194121, IMG submission 148609) | Freshwater microbial communities from Lake Tanganyika, Tanzania - TA2015020 Mahale Deep Cast 50m | ecosystem: Environmental > Aquatic > Freshwater > Lake | place: Tanzania: Lake...
TTGATGTCAAAATGCATGCGCCCCCTATTGTGAGTGGATAGATCATCATATTTAGATTACCAATAAAAAATATTGATGATAAAACCATTGTGGCAACAATAGTTACCGCATAAGTTTCAAATAAATCGGCTGCCATACCAGCACAATCGCCAACATTGTCACCAACGTTGTCAGCAATTACAGCAGGGTTTCTTGGATCATCCTCTGGGATTCCAGCTTCAACTTTACCAACCAAGTCTGCACCTACATCAGCTCCCTTTGTAAATATACCACCGCCTAATCTTGCAAAAATTGAGATTAACGAAGCTCCAAAGCCAAGAGCAACTAATGAATTAACAACTTCACGATCGTCTATATTAAATTTTAATAAAAAATAGTAATAAATTGCTATAGCTAACAAAGCTAAACCAGCAACAAGCATTCCTGTAACAGCACCAGATTTAAAAGCAATGGCCAGACCACTAGCTAAACCTTTTCTAGATGCTTCAGCAGTTCTAACATTGGCTTGAACAGAAACCAACATCCCAACATAACCAGCAATGCCTGATAAAGTTGCACCTATTAAATAGCCTAATCCAACTAATGGACTGAAGGCTATACTAACTATAAACAAAACAACCATACCAACAATTGCAATTGTCTTATATTGTCTAGCAAGGTATGCTTTTGCACCAATCTGAATTGCTTGGGCAATTTCTCTCATTTTTTCGTTTCCAGGGCTTGATTTTAAAATACTTATTCCTGTAAAAAATCCATAAATAATAGATAGAAAACCTGCACCGATAGTACATAATAAAATTTTTTCGATTATAAAATCCATTTAAAAATAAAGTTTTGAAATAATTAATATAAAAAACGGAACAGTACAAAAAAAAAAATAAAAGGCAATAATTAAATTTTAAAAATGATGAATAAAACCTTTATTTTTAATTTCAACTTTGTTTTGATTTTTGTCAATAATTAATGATTTTTCTTTAGCTGAACAAATCTTGCCAATTTTTGTTATCTTAATACCTAAAGATTTAGCAATTCTAAGAATCATTTTGTTTTTATTTGAATTAGAGGTAAATAATATCTGATAATCATCACCATTAGATATAAAATCTTTTTTCAAAAAATTTCTGGATACTAAAACTTTATTTAAATTACTAGAGATTGGAATGTCATCTAAGTATAATTTATAAGAAAATTTTTGATTATTAATTAATTTTTCTAAATCAGTTACTAAACCGTCAGAGATATCCATAGCAGTATTTGCAAAATTTAATAACTTTTGTGATAAATTCAATTGAATCTCGGGTAAATAGTACTTTTTAATAAAATATTTCTCTAAATTTTTATTCAATCTGATTTTTTTTTTTAAAATTTGAAGACCCATATAACTATCGCCTAAATTTCCAGTGGTATAAATATCATCAAATAATTTAGCTTGATTTCTTAAAACTATTTTTTTTGAAAATCCAATTGATGTAATTGTCAATGTCAATTTTTTTGAAAACACTGTATCACCACCACACAATAAGATTTTATATTTTTTTTGTTCTTGACTTAATGATCTTGAAATTTTTTTAAGGTTTGCTTTTGAAAATACAAATTTATGCCCTGCAACTGAAATAAAATAATATTTTGGTTTAACTCCCTTACAAATTAAATCAGAGATAGATGAACGGATAATCTTTTTAATTACTAGTTCAGGTCTATTAAAATTTAGAAAATGAATTCCTTCAACATATGTATCAGTTGAAATAGCCATTTTTTTATTTTTTTCAAAAAAAACATCATCATTTAATTTCAAAGAGGCTTGATTTTGATAGGATAATTTTGAAAAATAGTCTTTTATAATCTCAAACTCTTGCATTTGATGATCTTAATTTTTTTCCAATAGAATCTAGCAGAGCATTTAAGTATTTTGTTTGGTTTTTGATTAAAAAAAAATTTGAAGCAATTAAATATTCCTTAATGATAATATTTATAGATAAATTTGGTTTATAGAGAAATTCATAAGTGGCAGATCTCAATATAACCTGAAAAACTTTATCAAGATTTTCAAAAACAGAATTAGCTTTGAGATTTTTACTTATTTCTTCTAGGATAACGTCATTTCTTTCTATAGTGCCAATTACAACATCCTTAATAAATTTTTTAAATCTATGTTTTGGAAAATTTAGATCCTCTTCATTATTAAAAAATCTAGCATATAATTTTTGGATGATTATTACTCTAGGATTATTTTTTGGACTAAAAGGGGTTCTCATTTTTGATTCAATACAGACAAAACTGCAAGAGCAGCTTCAGAACCTTTTTTCTTTCGTGCTATAGCTTGCTTCATATTTAGGCAGGTTATAATACCGTTTCCAATCGGCTTTTGATAATGAATAGACAATTGCATGATTGCATTTGTAGAAGCTTGAGAAATAAAATTAAAATGTGGAGTTTCACCTTTTATTACACAACCTAAAGCAATAAAAGCATCAAATTTTTTTATATTCTTTGAAATAGTAACTGGAATTTCAAAAACACCCGGAACAGTAATTATTTTAATTATATTATTTTTTGGAAGAATTTTTTTTGAACTATCAAGTAATCCTTTAGATATATCTTTATAGTAATTAGCAATTACAATTAAATATTTTTTTTTCATTATATTATTTCTTGTTTAACAATCTTTATATCATAGCCATCCAGACCAATCACTTTTTTTGGAGATTTTGTTATTAAAATCATTTTTTTAATCTTTAAATCTTTGATTATTTGAGCACCGATACCATAATTTCTTATTAATTTATCATTACCTTTTTTATAAAAATTTTTATCTTTATAATCTTTGAGAGTTTGAGTAACAGATTTTAAATTTGTGTCTTTAATAAAAACTAAAACACAATTTGAAAATTTTTTAAAATAATTAATTGTTTTATTAAATGAATTGGGCAATTTTTGATTTATTAAATAATTTTGAACAATATTCGAAGAAATGACTCTTACCCTAGGTATTATATTTTTTTTTAATTGTCCTTTTATTAAAGCAAAATGCTCTGATTCATCTAATATGTTTTCGTAAATTTTAATATTAAACTTTTGTTTCATAATTAAAATATCAGTTTGCTTTTTTAATCTAATTAATTTTTCTTTTTTTAATCTATAAGCAATTAAATCATCAATTTTTCCTATTTTAAGTTTATGTTTTTTTGCAAAATTAAATAGGTCTTCGTTCTTGGCCATTGATCCATCCTCATTCATTATTTCACAAATTACAGCTGAGTTGTTTTTTTTAGCAAGTTTTGAAATATCAACGGAGGCCTCAGTATGACCAGCTCTTACTAACACACCTCCATCTTTTGCTATTATTGGAAAAACATGACCTGGAGAAACAATTTCCTTTTTATTTGGATTCCTCTTTGATGCAATTTTGATAGTTCTTGCTCTATCTTTTGCTGAAATTCCAGTTGAAATACCTCTTTTGGCTTCAATGGAAACAGTGAAAGCAGTTTGATTTCTAGATTGATTAATTGGCGACATTAAAGATAAGTTTAATTTTTTTGCTTGAACACTATCCATAGCTAAGCAAATTAGGCCTCGACCATATTTTGCCATAAAATTTATATTTTTTGCATTAGCGTCGGAGGATGAAATAATTAAATCACCTTCATTCTCTCTTTTCTCATCGTCGACAAGAATAAACATACCACCTTTCTTAGCAGTATTAATAATGCTCTCAATAGATGAAAAATTATTTTTTTTCATAGAAATGATTTCTAACGTATTTAGATAGGATATCTATCTCAATGTTCACTAAATTATTTTTTTTTAAGATGGATAAGTTCGTTAATTTAATTGTATGTGGAATAACCCAAATTTGAAAACCCTTTTCAGTTACTTTAGATATGGTTAATGAAATACCGTTAATAGAAATAGAAGCCTTTTCAATTAAATTTTTTTTATATTTTTTGTTTATCTTAAAATCAAATAAAAAAGATTTATCTATTTTTTTTATATTAACAATGGTTGCAGTTGTATCAACATGCCCCTGACAAATATGACCAGAAATTTTTTGTCCATATTTCAGGGGTAGTTCAAGATTAATCAAATCATTAATTTTTAAAAATTTAAATTTTGATCTTCTAATTGTTTCGTTTGAAAGATAAAATTCCATCAATTTTTTTTTAAGTGAAATCAAAGTTAAACAAATACCATCGCATGCTATTGATATGCCAATATCCTTTTTATTTATCTTTAGATTTGAATTAATAAAAATATTAATACCTTTAGGTCTTTTTATTATTTTTGCTATTTTGCCTTGATGAAATATAATTCCATTAAACATATTAATTTCTATATAAAGTTATTTTATCTTTTCCAAATTTAGTATTAATTTTAACTAAATTCTTAAAATTTTTTTTTAGCAATTTTTGAGCATTAAAATTCTTATGATAAACTAATTGAGATAATTTTTTTGGACTTTTAAATAAATAAAATTCATTAAATAATTTCTCTTTTAAAAAACTTTTGGTTAAATCATTTCCTCCCTCAACTAAAAGATTTCTACATCCCGTAATATAAAGTTTCTTAAGCATTTTTTTTAAATCAAAATAGTTTTTATTAGATAGTTTTGATTTGATAATTTTAACTTTTTTTTTTTTAAATTTAAGTATTTTTGATTTAATAGCTTTATTATAAAAAAAAATTGTATTTTTTGAATTTGAGGTTTTAAAAATATAAGATTTATTGTCAGTTTCTAAATTATTATCTAATATTACTCTTTTAGGTGAAAATTTATTTAATTTTTTTAATCTGCAGTTTAACTTTGGATTATCATTATTTAGAGTTTTTTTACTAATTAATAAACTATCATTTTTATATCTTAACAAATGAGTTAATTTATCTGAGAATTTATCTGTAATTCTAGGAGACCCTTTGCTAAATATTAAGTTATTTTTAGATACTGCGATTTTACCTGTCACATAAGGTAGTTTTGTTTTGCGATTAAAAAAGTAAGGTTTATAAAAATTTTCTGCATTTTTTTTTAATAAACCTCTTTTTACTATTATATTATGCCTCTGAAGAATTTTTAGACTTTTTCCACTTACTCTTTTATCTATATCGTTTATTGTGTAGATAACCTCCCCTATTTTACTTTTAATTATCGAATTTGTGCAAGGAGGTGTTTTTCCATAATGATTACAAGGCTCAAGCGTAATGTAAATTTTTGCACCATTTAAATTTTCATTGGTATTCTTTATTGCATTAAATTCAGCATGGGGTCTTCCGTTAAACCCTGTTTGACCGATAGATACAATTTTGTTATTTTTAACAATGACACAACCAACAGATGGATTAGTGCCCGTAAAGCCTTGACGGGTACTTGCTAAAACAAAAGCAAGTTTCATAAAATTGATATCTAATTTCGAAAATTTATTTTTTTTTGTAGACATCTAATTTGTCCACGAATTGAACAAAATCTTTTTCTTCTCTAAAATTTCTATATACTGAGGCAAATCTGACATAAGCAACTGGATCTAGTTCTTTTAAACCTTCCATAACCATTGTACCTATTGTATTTGTTGTGATTTCGCTTTGTCCTAAATCTTCTAAGGATCTAGAAATTTTTGTTATAAATTTTTCAACTGTTTCAGTGTCTATAGGTCTTTTTTTAAGAGCTATATAAACTGACTTTGAAAGTTTGTCTCTATCATATATTGATTTTCTACCATTTTTTTTTATAACAACTAGTTCTCTAAATTGAACTCTTTCAAATGTAGTAAATCTTTTTCCACAAACACATATTCTTCTTCTACGTATTGCCGTGCCGTCTTCTGTGGGTCTCGAATCTACAACTGATGTTTCGCCTTTATTTGCACAAGGACAAATCATTATGACAAATTTTTATAAATCGGAAATGTCGAACATAAATTAATAACTTCTTTTCTAACCTCATTTTCGATTTTTGAATTATCCTCTGGATTTTCAGATAAGCCCCTTATAACTTTAGTTATTAATTCACCTACTTTTTGGAATTCTTTTAAGCCAAAACCTCTGGTAGTAGCTGCTGGCGTACCAAGCCTTATTCCAGATGTAATCATTGGTTTTTCAGTGTCAAAAGGAATACCATTTTTATTACAAGTAATATTGGCATTTTGTAAACTTTCTGCAGCTAAATTACCTTTTACATTAAACGGTCTCAAATCAACTAACATTAAATGCGTATCTGTGCCACCAGAGTAAATTTTGAAACCATTATTTTTAAGTGTCTCAGATAAAATTTTAGCATTAGCTAAAACAGATTTTATATAGACTTTAAATTCAGGTCTTAAAGCCTCTAAAAAACCTGCAGCTTTGGAAGCAATAACATGCATTAATGGACCGCCTTGCAACCCTGGAAATACGGCAGTATTAAATTTTTTTGCTAAATCTTCATGGTTTGTTAAAATAATTCCACCTCGTGCACTTCTAAAAACTTTATGCGTTGTTGAAGTTACCACATGCGCATAATCACACGGATTTGGATAAGCTTTGCCAGCAACTAGACCAGAAAAATGAGCCATATCAACCATGAAATAAGCTCCAACTTTATCAGCAATTTCTCTAAATCTTTTAAAGTCAATTATTCTAGAATAAGCGCTTCCACCTGCAATTATGAGTCTAGGCTTATGTTCTAAAGCGAGTTTTTCAACATTATCATAATCTATTAATTCTGATTTTTTATCAACATCGTATCCGATAGCGTTAAACCATTTACCTGACATTGAAATTTTTAATCCATGAGTAATATGACCACCAGAATTTAGACTCATGCCCATAAAAGTATCCCCTGGATTTAATAAAGCAAAAAAAACTGCACCGTTAGCTTGAGCACCAGAATGAGGTTGAGCATTAGCAAATTTGCAACTAAAAATTTTTTTTAATCTTTCAATTGCTAAACTTTCGGCTACATCAACATGTTCGCATCCATTGTAATATCTTTTTCCAGGATAGCCTTCAGCATATTTATTTGTTAAAATAGAACCCTGTGCCTCCAATACAGCCTGGGAAACAATATTTTCTGATGCAATTAATTCAATATGCTCCTGCTGTCTCTTTAACTCATCTCTAATAGCTCTATACAACTCTGGATCAGTTTTTGATAAACTGTCTTCAAAAAAACTACGATATTGATCATTTATATAACTATTTTCACTAGACATTTTTATATCTTTTTAATCCTTTCTTTATGTCTTCCGCCTTCAAATTTAGTAGTTAAAAATATTTTAACACAATTTATTGCATTTTTTTTTGATAACAGCCTTGATCCTAATGTAATGATATTTGCATCATTATGCAATCTGGATAATTTTGTTGATTTTAAATTAAAGCATTGTACCGCTCTAATGTTTTCGTGTCTATTTGCCGCAATATTCATACCCATGCCTGAACCACACACTAAGATACCTCTATGATGTTTATTAGTCTTAACTTTTTTAGCAACTTTATGGGCATAATCTGGATAATCTACTGTCATGCTGTTATAAGGGCCTAAATCTAAATATTTAATTTTCTTTTTATCTAAAAAATTTTTTATTGACTCTTTTAATTCATAGCCAGCGTGGTCTGAAGAAATAAAAATTTTATTCAAATTAGTTAAATTTATAATTTAAAACGCATGCGACTAGGTGAATTCTATCTTCTTCACCACCATTAAATGCATTATGATATTTTGTATTATTAGTTATCCAAACTGAACCATCAGCTGGCAAATGCTTTGCTACATTTTCTATTACCATGATAGAACCAGGATTAGTAATAATTGGTATATGTAATCTTGGTTCTGGATCTCTGTGCCAACTTAGAGTCGATCGAGGTTCTTTTAGTAATATTCTAACACGACCCAATTTGTACCTAGAGGAAAGTTGATCATATACTTCCTTGAAGTACGTTTTTTTATAATCCTCGATAAACTCTGTATAGGCTGACTCATCAATATTTATGTCTCTTAAAACTTCTTTACCTGAAGAATCTGGTTTAGTCCAATAAACCCCTCTGGCTTTATGACCTTTTATTGAGTCAGGGTCACCAGGTTTTTGAGTTAAGGATATTGAGCTAAAATTAGATACATTTTCAATAGAATTAAAATTTTTTATTTTTAAAATTTCCTTTAAAGCTTTTTGAAGTTCGTGGATATTAAATTTGATATCCTGTTTTTGAAAGTCATTAAAGTTTAATGTCATAATAATTGTTAAATATCTTTTTTAAGATATATTAATATATTACTTTTGTCGCATTTTTATATATAAAACATGATCACTGGAAAATATCCAAGTTTAAGACTTAGAAGAACTAGAAAAGAAAATTGGTCTAGAAAACTATTTGAAGAAAATACATTAAGCTCGAGTGATTTCATATTACCTATTTTTTTAATGGACGGTAAAAACAAAAAGGAAGAAATTTTATCAATGCCCGATGTTTATAGATACTCGATAAACAGAATTGCTCAAATAGTAGATAAAGCAATCGAAAATAAAATTCCAATGGTTGCATTATTCCCAAAAATTAATAATAAACTCAAAAATGATAAGGGAACTGAGGCTTTAAACCATAATAATTTAGTTTGTAAAGGTATTTTAGAAATTAAAAAAAAATATAAAAATCAAATCGGCATCATGTGTGATGTCGCTTTAGATCCCTATACATCTCATGGTCATGATGGGTTACTTAAATCAAATGTAATTCTTAATGATGAAACTATTGAATTATTGATCAAACAATCAATTCTTCAAGCTCAGATGGGATGTGATGTCATTGCGCCATCAGATATGATGGATGGCAGAATTGGTAAAATTAGAAAAGCACTTGATCAAAATGGATACCAAAACATTTTATTATTATCCTATGCAGCTAAATATGCATCCAGTTTTTACGGTCCTTTTAGAGATGCAATTGGGTCTAAAAAATTATTAAAAGGGGATAAAAAAACATATCAAATGGATTTTAAAAACACTAATGAGGCCTTGAGAGAGGTAGCTTTAGATATAAAAGAAGGAGCAGATATGGTCATGGTAAAACCTGGGATGCCTTATCTGGATATAATTAAATCGGTTAAAGAAAAATTTAAAATTCCAGTTTTTGTTTATCAAGTATCAGGCGAATATAGTTTGTTAGCCAACGCAATAAAAAATAAAATTATAAATGAAAATGCCATATATGAGAGTTTAATGGCTTTTAAGAGAGCAGGCGCTAGCGCAATTATATCTTACTATGCCGATAGATTAAATAAAATAATTAAATAATTATTTTAAACTGTTTATAAATAATAATCTACTCACTGGATAATTTAGATTATTTGGCATTAAAATAGTCTTATCCAGAAAGTCACTCACTAATTTTAAACCATCTACTAATATTTTTAAATCATCAACTTGAATATTTTTTTCAATTAAAAACTTGGGAATATTTTTTTTTCCATTGGAAGTTGAAGAAAAATATTGAGTTTCATTTTGAACAATCGATTTTTGAACAAAATTATCTAATTTTAAATCATAACCCAAAGCTTTAAAAAGTTCTAATTCCCAATAAATGTATTTTTTTAGCCAATTATTAATTTCTAACAATAAAAATAAATTTTCTAACAATTCATAAATCGAGTAATTTTTTTGAAATTCAGCTGTCAAAATTTTAATTAAAAACATAGCTGATGTTATGCAAAAAAGTTTTTGTTTATGATCAAAATATTGAGGTGTGTAAGCCTCTATAATTTCAATTTTAAGATAGCCAATTTTTAAATTATTTTTAGAACTATAATTTATATGAAGCTTATTACCAATTTGTAAATAATTTTTTATTTTTTTAGAAGTTGCACCAAAAATAATTCCTGATATTTTTCCATGATCCTTAGTAAAAAATTCAGCAATTATTGAATTTTCATTATATCTATTTTTTGAAATTAAGAAGCCGGTATCCTGCCAATACATGACTATTTTATATTAATTAAGCAGGAAATTGCTGCATTTTGTTCCGCATCTTTTTTTGAATTACCCTCACCAAAAAAATATTTTGTATTAATTAATTTAACAGCTACTTTAAAGAAAGGTCTATGACGTGGACCAGTATTAGAAATTAATTTATAAATTGGCAATTTCTTGAATTTTTTCAAAGATAGTTCTTGAAGTTTTGTTTTAGCATCAACTTGGGTAATAATGCTATTTGTAATATGATCTTTCCAAAGTAGGTAAATTATTCTCTCAACAACATCAAAACCTTTTTCTAAATACAAATAACCTAAAAAAGCCTCACAACAGTCAGAAATGATTTTATCTTCAATTATATTTTTTTTATTTTTTGAATTTAAAGTTATTATGTAGTGATCAAGATAGATACTTCTTGCAATCTGAAGACAGGTTTTTTTATTAACCAGGGCTGCGAACTTTTTATCTAAAACACCAACTCTTTCATCAGGGTAAATGTCTAATAATTTTTTTGAAATCACTAATCCTAGCACTCGATCACCTAAAAACTCTAACTTTTCATAATTGTTATTACTATTGATACTTTTATGGGTTAAGGATTGAACTAATAAATTTTGATTTTTAAATTTAATATTTAATTTTTTTTCTAAATTTGTATAATCTATTATCATTAAATGATTTTTTTAAAAAACCTATCAAATCTTAATGATTTATTCCATTTCCAAAATGAAAAAAAACTTCCGACATTTTTATCAGATGAAAAAAAAATTAATTGAGCTTTACCAACTAAATTATCTTGATGAACGTAACCAACACTAGACAAAAATCTACTATCTTTGGAACAGTCTCGATTATCTCCTAAAAAAAAGTAATAACTATTAGGAATTATAAAAATATCTGAGTTTTGATATGAATTTTTTTTTAAGTATGCGGATTTATGAATTTTTTCATCTGACAGTTTTTCATCAAAGGTGAAGACATCGATTGTGCTGTTACCACAAAAAATTTTATCATTACTAGATGTCTGTGATTTTGAAATTTTTTTATTATTAAGATACAATTCACCATTAATAAACTGTATTTGATCCCCAGGCAGACCAATGAGTCTTTTAATATAATCAGTTCTATTATCAGCAGGTGTTTTAAATACAACAACGTCGCCTCTATTTGGCTGTTTGTAAAAAATTCTCCCATTTAAAAGTGGAGGACTAAATGGAAATGAATGCTTACTGTAACCGTACGAATATTTAGTTACGAATAACCTGTCACCAACAAGCAATGTTGGTTCCATTGAAGAAGAGGGTATATAAAATGGTTGAAGAAATAAAGATCTAATTACTACAGCAATAATTAATGCATATAATAAAGTTTTAATATTATCGTAAAAAAAAAACTTATTTAATTTCATTAACTTTCAATAATTGTAAAAGCAATTGAATAATTTTTTTCATCAGCTATTGAAAGAAATAAATTAAATTTTTTGATTTTAAATGTTTTTTGAATAATTCGTTTTACTTTATAGTTTGTATTATAATAGGGTTTTCCAAATTTATCATTAAAAATTTCTATGTCTTTAAAATTTAATCCTTTACGAAATCCTAGACCTAAAGCTTTAGCAAATGACTCTTTTGCTGCAAATCTTTTAGAATAGTAGAACATTTTATTTTTAATTGATTTGGAATTTAAAATTTCTTTTTTACTAAAAATTTTATTGATAAAGTTTTTATTTTTTGCCAAATTTTTAATTCTGTGATTTTCAATAATATCAACACCAATTCCAAGGGTCTTCATCAATCAATTTTTTAGAATTTTTTTAAAATTTTTTATAACTTGATTAATACCTACAAATATAGACTCCCCAATTATAAAATGACCTATATTAAATTCTTTAATTTGGTCAATTTTATTTAAAATTTTAGTTGTTTCATAATCTAAGCCGTGTCCTGCATGAACTTCTATACCCAGATGATTTGCTAATATTGAACAATTTTTAATTTTGTTAAATTCGCTTAAATAATTTTTTTTTGATTTAACTAAATTAGATAATTTGCCTGTATGTATCTCTATACAATCCACATTAATTTCTTTACAAATTTTGACATCCTTAATTGAAGGATTGATAAACAGGCTAGTTCTAATTTTTTTTTTTTTAAATTTTTTGATTATTTTTTTTAGATCAGTTTTATTAAAATCAAGATTTAATCCACCCTCAGTAGTTATTTCTTTTCTTTTCTCTGGTACTACACAAATAAAATCTGGCATGATATTTAAGGCTTTTTTTACAATTTCAGAATTCATTGAAATTTCTAGATTAACTAAAACTTTATCTAGTTTACAAATTTGTTTAGCGTCTGTATCATTGATATGTCTTCTATCCTCCCTTAAATGAATAGTAACTGAGTCTGCACCACATTTTGCAACAAATTTTGCTGCATATAATGGATCTGGATGACTTTCACCTCTTGCATTTCTTAATGTTGCAACATGATCTATATTTAAACCTAATCTTTTCATTTGATAAATCTACTTCCCGGCTCTGTTGTTGGTATTAGTTTTAAATGAGCTGGCAAACTATTTGACTTAAAGGTTGGTACATTGATTTTTATATGAGATATAATTTTTGTTTTAATCTTAAGGGTTTTTTTATTAGATCTGTCAATGATTGATGCAAAACCCAAAACTTTTGCTTTAGCTTTCTTTATTAATCTAACACATTCTAAACTAGATTTTCCTGTTGTGATGACATCCTCGATGATTAAAACATTAGTATTTTTTTTAATTTTAAACCCTCTGCGTAGTGTAAACTGACCCTTGACTCTTTCACAAAAAATAGTCTCGCATTTTAAAATTTTTCCTATTTCATATCCAATAATAATTCCTCCTATTGCTGGGGATAGAATTAAATCAATATTTTTAAATTTTTTTTTAATTTTTAAAGCTAAAGACTTACAAATTTTATTTGCTAAGTGTGGAAAACTTAAAAGTTTAGCGCATTGAACATATTTATCGGAATGTAATCCAGATGATAAAACAAAATGGCCCTCTAATAAAGCATCAGTTTTTTTTAAAATATTTAAGGATTTTTTGTGTGAAAGCATTTCTTTTATCTTCGTGTCTGATTATCTTAAATTTTATACTCTTTTGTTTTAGTTCAGCAATAAAATTTGTAAAATTTTTAAGATTATTAATAACTAATTTGAATTTAAAATTAATATAATTTGTATTTCGTCCAGCCATTTCTAGGCTTGATATATTAAGTTTATGAGATCCTATTAAAGATGAAATTTCACCTAATTGGCCTGGTTTGTCGGGAAGTGAAATCCATAAAGTAGTATTATATTTCTTTATATTTTCCTCTTTCTCTTCTCCTTTTTCAGACCAATACCTTCTTATAGCGGCTCTAGCCTTTCCAGTTTTGGTTATAGGTATCCAGTGTAAAGATGGTGATTTATTTTTTCCAGTGATAATATTAACTCTATCACCATTTCTAAGTATCGATTGCAATTCACTCCTATTGCCATTGATTTCACAACCAATTGCAGTATCCCCTATTTTAGTGTGAACAGCATACGCAAAATCAATTGGAGTCGCTCCTTTTGGCAATTTTATTACAGATCCTTTTGGTGTGAAGCAAAATACGTTTTCTTGAAACATCTGTAACTTTGTATATTCATAAGAGTGCTCAGGATTTTCATTTTTTTCGATTATTTCAACAAGATCTCTTAACCAATCATACTCCATTGAAGTCAAAGAATTAAATTTTTCAGAAGATTTATATTGCCAATGTGAAGCTATGCCTCTCTCTGCAAAATCGTGCATTTCTTTGGTCCTAATTTGAATTTCAATAGGCTTTTTATTTGAACCAATAACTGCAGTATGCAAAGACTTGTAACCGTTAATTTTTGGTGAGGAAATGTAATCTTTAAATTTTCCAGGGATACAATTCCATTTTTTGTGAAAGATACCTAGTGTTTTGTAACAATCTTCAACTGTATCTAAAATAATTCTAAAACCAACGATATCAGTTATTTGCTCTAGAGAAACTCTTTTTTTTTGAAGTTTACTCCAAATTGAAAAAGGAGTTTTTTCTCTACCAAAAATTTCTGCCTTAATAAAATTTTCATTTAGAATATTTATTAACTCATTGGACAAAACATTAAATAAATTTTTTTTATCTTGTTTGATTTCTTCTAGCCTTTTTTTTATTAATTCTCTCGCATCATTATTTAATATTTCAAATGATAAATCCTCTAATTCATCTCTTATTACATGCATACCCATTCTTTCAGCTAATGGAGCATAAATTTCCATTGTTTCCTGGGATATTCTTTTTCTTTTGTTATCTATTTTTATAGATTTGATAGTTCTCATATTGTGTAACCGATCAGCAATCTTGACAAATAAAACTCTTATATCTTTTGATGTTGCTAAAATTAATTTTCTAAAATTTTCAGCCTTAGAATTATTTAGAGCTGTATTTTCAAAGACTGATATTTTTGTTACACCCTCTACTAAGTCAGCAATTTCAGTGCCAAATTCATGCTTAATTGTATCATACGTCGCTAAAGTATCCTCTATTGTGTCGTGTAACAAACCAGTTGTGATTGTTGCGCTGTCTAACTTCAAATCAGCGAGAATAACCGCAACTTGAATTGGATGAATTGAATATGGATCACCGGATATTCTTTTTTGATTTTCGTGGGCTTTAATAGCAAAATTGTAAGCTTTAACTAATTTTTCTTGATTAAAAAAACTATTATAATTTTTAACTCTATTAACTAATTCATCTGAACTGATCATATTTATTAATACAACATTATAGCACTAAATTAAATTTGTTTTATAGATTTAATATCTTTAGCTGAAAGAGAAAAGATCATTTTTTTTATGTCTCTTCTTAAAACTGGATGTCTCCAATTCTTATTTATTTCAAATAACGGGATTAAAACAAAGTTTCGGTGATGCATCGATTTGTGTGGTAAAACAACTTCATTTTTGCAAACCAAATTGTTAAAATCGATAATATCGATATCACATTCTCTTGGATAATTTTTTGGATTTTTTTTTCTACCCAATAAAATTTCTATTGATTTACAAATTTTCAATAATTCCAATGGCTCTAAATTTGTAAAAACTTTTAAGACAATATTTATAAATTTTGGATATTTAGAATTTGGCCAAGATAATGACTCGTAATAACTGGAAGTCTTTAATGTTTTAATATTATGAAAATTTAAATAATATTTAGCTAAATTTATATTTCTGAATCTATTTCCAATATTAGAACCAATGCCTAGATAAATACCTGTTTTATCCTGATTTTCTAATAAACCTTGATTTTTCACGACTCCAGTCTCGATTTTTTTTTACAGCTCTTTTATCGAATAATTTTTTTCCTTTTGCAATAGCTAGTTCTATTTTCACTTTTCCTTTTTTAAAATACATTTTAGTTGGAACAATTGTAAGGCCATCTCTTTGTATTTTACCTATTATTTTAAAAATTTCTTTTTTATTTAACAAAAGTTTTCTTTCATCATTTGGTCGATGATTTGAATAACTTGCTTGTTTGTAAGCAGCGATATGCGAATTTATCAAAACTAACTCTCCATTTTTTTCGACAGCATATGAATCGGCAATATTAACTTTACCATCCCTAATTGATTTAATTTCAGAGCCCTTTAGAACAATCCCAGCTTCTAAAAGATATTCAAAAAAATAATTAAAATTTGCTTTTCTATTTAAACAAATAACTTTTAAACCAGAATTGGTTTTTTGACTCATTTAATTAGTTTTGCAGATTGCAGGGCTTTCTTAATAATAACCTGAGTATTTTCTGATACCCTAACTAAAGGCAATCTTACTTCGTCTTCACATAAATTCATCAATTTTGCTGCAAATTTTACTGGACTTGGGTTGCTTTCAATAAACATTGATTGATGAACTGGTTGTAGAATTTTATCTAAAATTTTTGCTTCCTTTTTTTCCTTAACATTATTTGAAATGGAAAATTTTTGAAAATCAGAGCAAAGTTTAGGAGCAATATTAGCTGTAACACTAATAGAACCTACACCACCTCTTTGATTGAATTCGTAGGCATTATCGTCATTACCAGTTAATTGTATAAAGTCTTTACCCATTTTTTTTAATTGCTGATCAACTCTATCTAAATTTCCAGTCGCATCCTTAACACCAACAATGTTTTTTAATTCATATAAACGAGCCATTGTATCAACTGTCATATCGACTACAGATCTTCCTGGTATATTATAAATTATTATTGGTAACCCACATCTATCATTAATTGCCTTGAAGTGTTGATATAAACCTTCTTGAGTAGGTTTGTTATAATAAGGTGTAACAATTAAAGCGGCATTTGCGCCGGCTTTTTCTGCATGAGTTGTTAAAGATATTGCTTCAGCAGTAGAGTTAGATCCAGTTCCAGCTATAACGGGTATTTTTCCTTTAGCTTCTTGAACGCACAAATCTATTATTCTTTCATGTTCAGCGTGGCTTAAGGTAGGTGACTCGCCTGTAGTGCCTGCAGGAACTAAACCATTAGTTCCATTGTTAATATGAAAATGAATTAATTTTATATAAGACTCTTCATCTAATTTATTTTCTTTAAATGGAGTAATTAAAGCAACATTTGAACCTTTAAACATAAACACTTATAACATATTTTATTGATTCATATAATAAAAGTTTATGTCAAAAAAAAAATTAATCTTTTTTTTACTTACTTTGATAATTTCTTTTACATCGTATAATAAAATCACTGCTATAGAGGTACAAATAATACCATTAAAAAAACCAAACTTATCAAAACAGGAAAATAATTCTAAAATTATAATTAACAGTTCGAAACCACTGCAAAAACCCAAAATAAAAAATGAGACAACAGAACAAATTGTAATACTAGATACAAAATTAGATAAAAAACTTGAATTAAAAGTTCCCAAAAAAAAGCCATTAATTGCTCAAACAAACAAAAAGCCAGAAATAAAAATTTCACAACATTATAATTTAACTGACTTTGAGATTGCAAAAAAGGCTGTAAATGAAATGAAAAATAAAAAATGGGATACATCATTAAAAACTGCAAAAAAAGCATCCGATAATTCAATTCATAATTTTATTCAATGGAATTATCTATTGACCACTGAAAATACAGCTTCATTTTATGATTATAAGAATTTTATTGAAAAAAATAAAAATTATCCAAATATTGATAAATTAAGAGTCCTTGCAGAAAATAAACTTTCAATTGATACATTATCACCAAAAAAAATAATAGACTGGTTTAAATTATATGAACCATTGAGTGGTTATGGTCAGATCTTATTGGGTGAGAGTTATATTTATATAGGTCAATATAACAAAGGTAAGGAATTAATTAAAAAAGGTTGGATCACTGCTGATTTATCAAAAAATCAATTAACTTTATTCCAAAAAAAATATAAAAAATATCTTGAACCAATTGACCAAATTAAAAGAGCTGATTATTTGGCTTGGAGTAATAAATCCTCAGACTTAAAAAATTTATTAAATTTCTTACCAACAAATTTCAAACTCTTATATACGGCTAGACAAATGTTAATGACAAATGCAAAAGGTATTGACCAAGCTATAGCAAATGTTCCACAAGACCTTTTAAATGATGCTGGTTTAAATTATGATCGGTTAAAGTGGAGAAGAAAGCGAGACCTTATTGATGGTTCGGTTGAAATTTTAACAAAGATTAAAAATAATAAAGAATACCTTGTAAATCCTGAAAAATGGTGGGTTGAACGTGAGTTTATCTCAAGAAGATTAATCTATGAGAAAAAATACGATCTAGCCTATAAAATTACAAAAAATCATGGACTTAATGAGGGTCCTGAATTTGCTGATGCCGAGTGGATGAGTGGATGGATAGCATTAAGCTTTTTAAAAGAACCTCTATTATCAATCAGCCATTTTAATAATTTTTATAATAATGTAAATTATCCAATTAGTAAATCTCGAGGTGGATTCTGGCTAGGACGTGCTTATGAAAAATTAAATGATTTTGAAAATTCAAAAATTTGGTACCAAGAGGCGGCTAAATATTTAACTACTTATTATGGTCAACTAGCCTATATGAAGATAAATCCTAAAGGTAATTTTAAATTAGAAGATGACATAAAAGCAAGTGAGGAATATAAAGATATTTTTTTTAGCAATGAACTTGTAAAAATTGTTTATCTTTTAAATGATTTAAATGAGAACACTTATGCTAAATTTCTCTTAAGGCATCTTGCAAACGATAACGTTAATGCTGGGAGTGAAATCCTTGCAGCAGAGTTGGCCTCTAGTATTAATAGACCGGATTTTGCTATACAAATAGCAAAATTTGCTTCATATGAAAAAAGATTTCATAATAAATACAATTATCCAATTTTAGACATTCCTAAAGAAGTCAATGGTCGTAAAATTCCAGAGGCTGCACTTATTTTATCTATAATAAGACAAGAAAGTGAATTTCATTTAAGCGCTGGCAGTCATGTTGGAGCTCTAGGTTTGATGCAAATAATGCCACCGACAGCCAAAGTTGTTGCAAAGCAAGCTAATCTACCTTACTCAAAATCAAGACTTACCTCAGATGCCGAATATAACATAAATCTTGGTTCACATTATATAGCAGGATTAATTTCAGATTATGAGGGTTCTTATACTTATGCATTAGCCGCTTATAATGCTGGTCCTAGTAGAGTTTCGAGTTGGAAAAAAATAAATAAAGATCCACAAAAAAAACAAATTGATTATGTAGATTGGATTGAATTAATAAGATTTTCAGAAACAAGAAACTACGTTCAACGTGTTTTAGAAAATTATAACGTATATAGATATATCCTAGAAAAAAAACCAATTCCAATGAAAGATTTTTTTAAAAATTAACACTTTTCATACAATATATTAATAAATTATTTATACATAATTGTTTTGATATGTATCCAATTGTATCGCGTGAATTATTATTATATTAATTATTTTTTCTATTATTTAATTTTCCTGGCGGAGGATAAGAGATTCGAACTCTTGGAACATCTTTCGACGTTCGGTCAGTTAGCAACCGACTGGTTTAATCCATCTCACCCAACCCTCCGTGCTAGGATATTTTTTCTAGTAGTATAAGGTAATCCTGTCGCTACCAGGTACAAATCTTGTAGCATAAATTATTTAATTATTCTAATTTTTTTATCACTGCTAAGTCATTAACAATTTAATCAATTATTCTAGCTGGTTTTGAAGTAAAACTTCTATAAATCTAGTTTTGATATGTTTTTTAAATTTTAAGATAATTAAATTATTAAGTTTTTTTATTTAATTCTAAACGTTTGAATTAACAATAGCTTCACAAACCAAAGCAACTACTAATTTTTAAAAATTAGGAATAATGAGCTCACTATTGAATATTTTTCAAACTCTCCGCTTTATAATAATTTAATAAACATCAATGTGATCTATTGAAAATTTAATATTTATAAAGTAATTGTTGGTCATAATTATGAAAAATAAATACTCAATATTCTCATTAGTTAAAAATGCTTTTTCATATCATGAAAATTGGGAAAAAGCATGGAAAGACCCTACTCCAAAAAAAGAATATGATGTGGTTATTATTGGTGGTGGTGGTCATGGCTTGGCAACTGCCTACTATCTTGCAAAAAAACATGGGATGAAAAATATTGCAGTAGTTGAAAAAGGCTGGATTGGTGGAGGTAATACTGGACGAAATACAACAATAATTAGATCTAATTATTTATGGGATGCAAGTGCAGGTTTGTACGATCACGCGCTAAAAATTTGGGAGAATCTATCAACAGAATTAAATTATAATGTGATGTTCAGTCAAAGAGGAGTAATGAATCTTGCTCACAACTTGCAAGACGTGAGAGATTTAAAAAGAAGAACTCATGCCAATAGATTGAATGGTATAGACTCAGTTTATTTAACTACAGATGAAGTTAAAAAATTTTGTCCAATAATAAATACTTCACAAAAAATTAGATATCCAGTATTAGGTGGAACTTTACAAAAAAGAGCTGGCACAGCAAGACATGATGCTGTTGCATGGGGATATGCAAGAGGTGCTGACGAAATGGGTGTTGACATAATCCAGAACTGTGAAGTTAAAGGAATAAAAAGAACTTTTGACAGTGTTGAAGGTATTGAGACTACAAGAGGTTTTATAAAAACGAGAAAAATTGGCGTAGTTGCTGCTGGTCATTCAAGCGTTATTGCAAGTATGGTCGGTTTAAGATTGCCACTTGAAAGTAAACCACTTCAAGCTTTGGTGTCAGAACCAGTAAAACCAATTATAGATACTGTTGTTATGTCAAATGCAGTTCATGCTTACATTAGTCAATCAGATAAAGGTGAACTTGTTATTGGTGCTGGAACTGACGATTATGTTTCCTATACTCAAAAAGGAAGTCACGACATAATTGAAGGTACTTTGAATGCTATACTAGAACTATACCCAATCTTTAGTAGAATGCGCATGTTAAGACAATGGGGAGGAATAGTTGATATCTGTCCTGATGCAAGTCCAATAATAAGCAAAACTTCTATTAAAGGATTGTATTTTAATTGTGGATGGGGAACTGGCGGTTTTAAAGCTACACCAGGATCGGGTGACTTGTTTGCTCATACTATTGCAAATGATGAACCTCACAAATTAAATGCTGCATTTAATCTTAATAGATTTGTAAGTGGTGATCTTGTTGATGAACACGGTGCTGCGGCAGTCGCACATTAATGTTTTTAATAAATTGTCCTTTTTGTGGTGAAAGGGAACAAAGCGAATTCAAGGCTGGAGGGGAAGCTCATATTTTGCGCCCTAAACAACCCACTGAATTAAGTGATGATGAATGGGCTGAATATTTATTTATGAGAAAAAATATAAAAGGTATTCAGTTTGAAAGATGGAATCATTCTCACGGTTGCAGAAAATGGTTTAATGTTATTCGAGACACATCTAACGATCAAATTAAAGCTGTATATAAAATGGGTCAAAAACCACCTGCTATTTAATTAATGGTAAAAAATCTTAGAACTAAAGGAAGTAAATTTATCGATCAAACATCTCGTGTTAGTTTCAAGTTCAATGGAACTAAATATTTTGGATTTAAGGGAGATACATTAGCTTCAGCACTTTTAGCAAATAATATACACCTGATTGGAAGAAGTTTTAAATATCATCGTCCACGGGGAATTATGACAGCAGGTTCCGAGGAACCAAATGCAATAGTTCAAATAAATGATAACACAGCTTTTACAGAGCCCAATGTAAGAGCGACTGAAATAGAAATCTATGAAGGACTTAAAGCCAAAAGTCAAAATTGTTGGCCAAGTGTAAACTTTGATATAGGCGGCATTAATAATTTTTTATCACCTATTTTGCCTGCTGGATTTTATTACAAAACATTTATGTGGCCTGCGAGTTTTTGGTTAAAATATGAATATTTTATAAGACATTCAGCAGGTCTTGGAAAATCACCTAAGCTTCCAGATCCAGATATTTACGAACATAAGTATATTCATTGTGATGTATTAATTATTGGAGGTGGTATTTCAGGAATAATGGCTGCAAAAATGTCGGCTAAAAGAGGTTTAAATACATTATTAGTTGATGAAAATCCAAATATTGGTGGATCTACAATTTTTCAAAATTCAAAATTTTATAAAATTAATAATCAAACTTCATGTTCTTGGTTAGAAAACGAAATTAAAGAAATTAATAAATTTAAAAATTTAATTATTAAAACAAGAACGAGTATTGCAGCATTTCACGGTTACAATTTTTTGCTTGCAAGAGAAAATTTAACTGATCATCTTCCTGCAAATGAAAAAAAATATAAAGTTAGACAAAGACTTCTTAAAATTAGAGCAAAAAAAGTAATCTTAGCCACAGGCGCTTTAGAACGACCTTTAGTTTTCAATAATAATGATCGTCCTGGAATAATGTTATCGTCTGCTATTAAAAAATATGCTGATTTTTTTGGTGTAGCTTGTGGTAAAGAAAATATCTTATTTACTAATAATGATACTGCATATGAGACTGCAATCTCTTTAGATCAAAAAGGAATTAAAGTAAACGCTATAATTGACATTAGAGAAAATTGTAATTCAGAAATATCTAAAGAAGTTGAAGCAAATGGAATTAAAATTTACAGATCTAGTACAGTGGTTGATACATATGGCTATAAAAGAATAAAGAAAATATCTGTGATGCAATTATCTAGTGATGGCCAATCCGTTAAAGGACAAAAATTATTTATAAACTGTGATTGTCTTGGAATAGCAGGTGGATGGACGCCAGCTGTTCATCTATTCACTCAATCCGGAGGTAAATTAGAATTTGATGAAAAAGATCAAATTTTCGTCCCAAAAATATATCCTTCTAAACAAATTAGCATAGGTTCATGCAATGGAGATTTTGAACTAGATCAAATTATTTATAAAAATACAAAAATTCTAAAAGAATTTTTGGAAATAAGTGAAAGTGAATACGATAATATAGATGTAAGTGGAGCGAGTAATTTAAATAAAAGAAATATATGGTTACTACCTTCTGATAAAATTTTAGGAAAAACCAAATCATTCATCGATTATCAAAATGATGCAACAGCAAAAGATATTAAATTAGCTCTAAGGGAAGGATTTAGATCAATAGAACATGTAAAAAGATATACAACGACAGGCATGGGTACTGATCAAGGAAAACTTGGTAATATGCACGCACTTGGGATAATTGCAGAAACTACAGGAGTAAAGATGAGTGAATTAGGTACAACTACATTTAGACCTCCCTACACTCCTTTACCATTTGGAACTATTGTTGGAAGAAATGTTGGTGAGTTTTTTGATATAACCAGAAAAACACCAATTAATGATTGGCATGTTAAAAATAATGCTAAATTTGAAAATGTTGGTCAGTGGAAAAGAGCTTGGTATTATCCTGTTAATAATGAAAGTATGCATGATGCAGTACAAAGAGAAAGTAAAGCCGCAAGAGAAAGTGCTGGTATATTAGATGCATCAACATTAGGTAAAATAGATATACAAGGCACTGATGCTTCAGAATTTCTAAATAGAGTTTACACTAATTCATGGACAAAGCTCGATATAGGAAAATGTAGATATGGTCTGATGCTGAATGAGGATGGAATGGTTTATGATGACGGAGTAACTACACGTCTTGATAAAAACCATTTTATTATGACAACTACTACCGGTGGGGCGGCTAATGTTCTAGCTAAACTTGAAGATTATCTTCAAACCGAATGGCCTGAGCTTGATGTTTATTTAACTTCAGTCACTGATCATTATGCAACAATAAGTATTTGTGGACCTAATAGTAAAAAAATAGTTTCTAAAGTAATACCAAATTTAGATCTGTCAGAGGTGAGTCTGCCCCATATGTCTTTTAAGAATACAATCATTGATAATATTAAATGCAGAGTCATGAGAATTAGTTTTACTGGTGAACAAAGTTACGAAATTAACATTCAAGCAAATTACGGAATGTCACTTTGGGAAAAAATTATGGATTGCGGTAAAGAATTCAATATTACACCTTATGGAACAGAAACAATGCATTTACTTAGAGCAGAAAAAGGATTTATTATTGTAGGTCAAGACACTGATGCTACTTTAACGCCCATTGATTTGCAGATGGATTGGATAGTTAGTAAAAAGAAATACGATTTTATAGGCAAAAGATCACTTTACAGATCAGATACCATGCGTGATGATAGAAAACAATTAGTTGGATTGCTGACTGAAGATCCAAATGAGGTTCTTGAAGAAGGAGCACAAATTGTTGCAAATTTAAACCAAAAACCTATTGAAATGTTAGGACACGTTACCTCAAGTTATTTTAGCCCTAATTTAAATAAATCTATTGCATTAGCAGTAGTCAGAGGTGGAAAAAAAATGTTAGGTCAAAAACTTTTTATACCAATGGAAAATAAAAATATCAATGTTACGATTGTTGATCCAGTCTTTTTAGATAAAGAGAATAATAGATTAAATGCTCAATTATAATTCATCATTAATAAAAGAAAATTCTTATTCAGAATTATCAATGAAAGCAATAAATCCTATTATGAAATTTATTATTAGAGGGAGAAAAAGAGAATTTTTATCAGGTGTAGGCAAAACACTTAATATGATTTTACCTACCGAGCCTTGTACTTCTTCTAGTAATAATGACACCACAGCCATATGGCTAAGTCCAGACGAATGGATGGTTTTTTCTAACAACGTAGTCAACAAGGACATAAATAGTTATGAGTTAGAAAATCTTCTTGTCAATACAATATCAAAAGCTAATTTAGGGGCTATTACAGATGTGACAGATCAATATGTATTAATTAACATTAAGGGAAAAAAAATTTTCGACCTACTTTCTTTGGGTTGTCCTTTTAATTTTAATGACTTTAGAAATAAAAAAGGAAGTGTGATACAAAGTTTGATAGCAAAAATTGATATCATAGTGCATCTTAAAGAAATCGATAATATTAATTTACTAGTAAGAAGATCATACTCAGAACATTTATACTCATTTTTATGCGATGCTGCGTCAAGAATTTAAGTTACTTTAAATTATAATCAGATAACATTTCTTATGAAAAAAATATTAATTTTAGCAATCCTTTTACTTTACCCTTTTACCGTCAACTCAGAGTCTAGATTAAATAAAATTTTATCAAATGGCGAGTTGAAAGTTGGAACTACTGGTGATTGGGATCCAATGTCTTTAAAAGATCCTACAACAAACGAATATAAAGGTTTTGATATTGATGTAATGAATGAGTTAGCAAAAGATATGGGTGTAAAATTAATATTTGTACCGACCGATTGGAAAACTATTGTTTCGGGAATTTCATCAAACAGATACGATTTATCGACCAGTGTAACAAAGACTCCTCAAAGAGCTTTAGTTGTGGGATTTAGCAATTCTTATTATAAGTATGGAACTGTCCCTTTGGTATTGAAGAAAAATTTTAAAAAATATCCAACTTGGGAGTCTCTTAACAATGAAAAAGTCATTATAGCCACAACATTAGGTACTTCGCAAGAAGCTAAAGCAAAAGAATTTTTTCCAAAATCTAAATTACAATCTGTAGAAGCGCCTGCAAGAGATTTTCAGGAAGTTTTAGCCGGGAGAGCTATTGCAAATATAACAAGTTCTACTGAGGCAAATAAATTAATTATTACTTATCCAGAGCTAGCAATAGTAGAAGATGGAATTAAAGATCCTGCTGTTTTATCAATGATGGTAGATCAAGGTGATCAGGTATGGTTAAATTATATCAATCAATGGATTGAGATTAAGAAAGCATCAGGTTTTTTTGATGCTTTGCTAACTAAATACGAATTAAAAAGTTTAGAATAAATTAGATATTTAAACTTAAATCCTTATAAATTTAGTTGTGAAAAAATTTCTAACTATTTTATTTTTTTTAGTTTTAACTGCTTGCTCTAAACAAGATCTAAACTGGTACATACTTTCGCCCTATAATGTGAATGGCCTTACAAATTTGAAATTTTTATTAACTGGATTAACTACAACTCTTTTTATCTCAATTACATCTATAATTATTTCAATTATAATTGGTTTTTTGGTCGCAATACCCTCTTTATTTAAAAATAAATTTTTATCTTTCTTAAACATAGCTTACGTTGAGATTGTTAGAGCAATACCATTATTGGTGCTTATATTGTGGGTTTACTATGGTTTGCCAATAATTTCTGGTATCAGTCTTAGTCCATTTGTATCTGGAATAATAGCTCTATCAATAAGCGAGAGTGCTTTTCAAGCCGAAATTTTTAGAGCTGGGATTAATTCAATTAAAAAAGCACAGTGGGAAGCAGGTAGTTCATTAGGTTTAACTTTCTTAAAGAGATTAAGATTTATAATTATGCCACAAGCTATTAAAAATATCTTACCTGCTTTAGGAAATCAATTTATCTATGTTTTAAAGATGTCGTCTTTGGTCTCTATAATTGGCATTGGCGATTTGACTAGAAAAGCAAATGAATTAATTGTTTCAACTTATCGACCTTTAGAAATTTATACTTTTCTGGTATTGGAATATTTGATTTTAATTTTAATAATTTCTTTTTTTGTAAGAAAATTTGAGAGAAAACTGAAACAAGACTCAAATAATTAGTTTTTTTTTCTAAACTCCCAAGGAAACTCAAATTCCATTGACCACATACCAATTCTATTAATTCTTGCATAATCTTCGTCAGAAATAAATTTTTTAGAGTATTTTCTATAAGCAAATGCATAACCATTTTTTACTAAATAACTTGATAAGCTTTCATTATTGATAAAACACTCTGCTAAGCTTCTTTGATATATATCTAAACCTTCAATTATACAATTTGGTTTATTATTTAAAATCTTATTTACTAAAATTGTTCGAGAATCTTTTCCACAATTGACTATAATATTATTAATTTTACATTTTTGATTTAATTCCGGAGCATCTATTCCATTAAATCTTATTTTTTTTCCATCCAATTGGATAGTATCTCCATCAATTATCTTTAAATCCGAACTTTTCGAAAATTTAATTGGAATTAAAAATACTATAGATAATAAAATTAATAGCACCAAAGTTTTTCTTACATTCAAATACATTTTATAAAGGAAAAAAATTTCTCAAATTAAAATTAAATTCTTTTTTTAAAAAGAATATTAAAAAAAATAACACAACTATTCCCATTATCCAATTTGTAAGAAGCATTGTGTAAAAGATATCTTGTAAATCCCCACCTAAAATATTGATGACATACCACAACGATAAGAATGGAATTAAGGTTAATCTTAAGATAGTCATATAAAAAGCTAACAATGGTTTTTTAATGGCCTGAAATAACGCCGAGGTAATAAAAAAAGTTGGATAAATAGGACCTATAAATGCGGCTATTTTTAAATAATTTTCACCAGCGCTTATAACCTCTTTATTACTCGTAAATTGAGACATAAAGAAATTTGCGGTAAAATAAATAAATGTTCCAGCTAAACACATAAATAAAAAACCAAATTTCATAGCCTTTAGATATGTTTCAATAACGCGATTTAAATTTTTTGCACCATAATTTTGTCCAGCAATCGAAATGACAGCTGTGTTTAAACCAATCACAGGTAACAATAATACCTGTTCGAGTCTTACAGCGGTACCATATCCAGCTATAGCAAGTTCACCAAATTGACCTACAAAATAAAAAATATTAAATATACCAAACATAATCATTAACATTGTGAACATGATTGGAACTGATTGCAAAAACAAATCTTTAATAAGACGAAAATTTGGAATGAAATTTTGAATTTTAAGATTATGTGCTAGATCACATGATAAAACTTTATATAAAAGATATATTGTACCAATTGATTGAGCGATTAAAGTTGCAATAGCTATACCAGATATACCAAGTGCTGGAATAATACCATATCCAAAAATTAACAAAGGATTTAATAATAAATTTACAAAAAAGGAAAAAACTAAAATATTTCTATAACTCTTAGTATCACCTTGAGCGCTCAAAGATCCATTTAAAGATAATTGTAAAAGTAAAATAATTGAACCATAAAAAATTACATCCAAGTACTTTTGAGTTAAAATTATACTTTCATTAGTTGAACCCAAAATTTTAAGTAAAAATTCAGAAAAATTTAATCCTAAAAAGGTAACAAAAATTGAAATAAAAACTGAAAATACTATTGATTGCGCTATGTACATTGAGGCTTTGGAGTTGTCTTTAGCACCTATTGAGTTACTAATTAAAGCTTGAGTTCCAGCCTGAATTCCGATCGCTATAGACATTGCAACAAAATATATTGGCCATGATTTAGCAATTGCAGCCAAAGCTTCTGGGGAAATTTTTCCAGCAAAGTATGTATCTACTAAATTATAAAAAGTCATAAACAATGACCCTGTGCTTGCTGGTATTGTAACTTTTCGAATTAAATACCAAATAGGTTCTTTGGTTAAATTCATTAAAAACCTTATTAAATTAATTAAATTCTTTTTGAAATATATGCTTTTTTCCGGACTCTTTAGCAAGTTTTATCTGGTTTTGTCTCATTCTAAAGCGCTCTTTTTGATCTTGTGTTAATTTATCATGGCATTTTATGCATGATACACCCTCTTCATATTTTTTTGATTTTTTATCGTTGGTCGATACAGGTTGTCTACAGCCACTGCAAATAGAATATGTTCCTACTTTAAGTCCATGTTTGACACTTATTCGATTATCAAAGACAAAACATTCACCTCTCCATAAACTAGCTTTTTGATCAATTTTATTAAGATAATTTAAAATACCACCTTTAAGCTGATAAATATTTTTAAATCCTTTTTTTTCTAAATAAACAGAGGCCTTTTCACATCTTATCCCACCTGTGCAAAACAATCCTATAGGCTTACTTTTATTAAGTTTATTTAAAAATTTTGGGAAATCTCTAAAGTTATTTATATCTGGATTAACCGCATTTTTAAAGGTTCCTATAGCATGCTCAAATGGTTTACGAGCATCAATTAAAAGCGTATTCTTATTTTCAATTAATGAATTCCATTTTTTTGGTTCAATATGATTTGTTTTTTTTTTAGAATGAGTTGTTAACGATAAGTTCATTGGCACTAGTTCTTTTTTAATTTTAACTCTGAAGCGATGAAAAGGTTGAAATAAAATTTTAGAAATATTTAAAGTATCGAATTTTTTAAGTAAAAAAATTGTTTTTAGTAATTTTAAAATATTTTTGATATCTGTTAATTTTCCAGATATTGAACCATTTATTCCCTCCTTTGATATAATTATAGTGCCCCTAATATTATTTTTAATTAGTAGCTGATTTAGTAATTCTTTTTTTTTTTTTAAAAATTTTACTTTGATAAATTTATAAAATCCAACAACTGTAACCATTATAATTTTCTGCAAACAGTCATTCCATCTCCAAGAGGAATTATAACTTTTTCTACTCTTTTATCATTAGTAACATAATTATTAAATTTCTGAATATTTAATGTCAGTTTATCATTTGTATTTTCATTAACAACTTCACCATGCCACAGAACATTATCAATAATAATTAAACCATTGGTGTTAATTAAACTAATAGAATGTTCATAATAGTTTTTATAGTTAAGTTTATCTGCATCAATGAAAATTAAATCAAATTTTTGATCTTTAATTTGACCTAATGTCTCTAAGGCGGGATTAATTATTGTTTTAATTTTATTTTCAAGATTAGCTTTTTTAAAAAAGTTTGTAGCTACAATGTTAGTTTCTTCATTTCTATCCAAAGCGATTATTTTACCATTTTTTGGTAAAGCTAAAGCCATTGATAATGTACTTAAACCAGTAAAAGTACCAATTTCTAAGATATTTTTTATATTTGATATTTTTACAATCAAATAAAGAAACTGACTTTGTGAAATTGAAATTTGCATTTTTTTTAATTTACCTAAAGACTTATTATAATTAATTATTTCTTGTTGAATTGGATGAAGTTTTAATCCTTTATCATAAATATACTTTTGTATTTTTTTATTAATTTTAAGATCTGAACCCATCAGATTTATAGTTTTCGTTTTAATATATCATTTACCAACTGAGGGTTGGCCTTACCAGCTGAAAGTTTCATAACTAAACCGACAAAAAAACCAAACAGCTTAGTTTTACCTGATTTATAATCTTTCACTTTATCAGGATTATCATGAATAACTTTATTGATTATTGCTTCTAATTCTTTTGGATCACTCTCTTGTTTTAATTTTTTTTCTTCAACAATTTTTAAAGGATCTTTGTCACCATCCATCATAAATTCAAAAATAGTTTTTGCTATTTTGCCAGAAATTGTTCCATTTTTAATGAGATTTATTAATTTAGATAAGTTTTTGGCACTTATAGGACTTTGTGAAATTTCTAAATTTTTTTCATTTAAGACGGCAAACAATTCTCCAATAATCCAATTTGTTCCCAATCTTACATCTGAATTTTCAACTACATCTTCAAAATATTTCGAAGTTTCATAATCTGACACTAAAATGGTAGCCTCGTAAGATGATAGTTTATATTTATCAATAAATCTTTTTTTTTTGTCATCGGGTAATTCTGGAATTTCACTAGCTAATTTATTGATGAATTCGTCAGAAACCTCCAATGGTAATAAATCTGGATCTGGAAAATACCTGTAATCATGAGCATCCTCTTTGTTTCTCATAGATCTAGTTTCGTTTTTTTTAGTATCAAATAATCTTGTTTCTTGGCTAACTAATTTTCCCTCTTCAATCAAGTCAACCTGTCTATTTGCTTCATAATTGATAGCCATTTGCATAAATTTAATTGAATTGACATTTTTTATCTCACATCTAGTTCCAAGTTTTTTTGATCCCTTTACTCTTACAGAAACATTAACATCAGCTCTTAAGGAACCTTCTTGCATGTTTCCGTCACAAGTGCCTAAATATCTCATAATTGATCTTAATTTTTTTATATATGCACTTACTTCTTCAGGAGATCTTAAGTCAGGTTTACTTACAATTTCCATCAAAGCAACGCCAGATCTATTTAAATCAATTAAAGTATTTTGTGGATCCATATCATGAATACTTTTTCCTGCGTCTTGTTCTAGATGAAGACGTTCAATACCAATAGTTTTTTGGCCAATCGGAGTATCTATAATTACTGATCCCTCACCTACGATTGGATAATTAAATTGAGATATCTGATAGCCTTGAGGAAGATCTGCGTAAAAATAGTTTTTTCTGTCAAAAACTGATTTTTTATTTATTTTTGCTTTTAATCCTATTCCAGTTTTAATAGCTTGTTTAACACAAAATTCATTTATTACTGGCAACATTCCAGGAAATGCAGCGTCAACTAGACTCACTTGTGTATTAGGTTCAGCACCAAATTTTGTAGATGAAGATGAAAATAATTTAGATTTCGAAATTACTTGTGCATGTACTTCTAAACCAATTATTACTTCATACGCTTTTTTGTTCCTTAAAATTAAGTACTCAGTATTTTGTTTGTTCACTTTATCCACCAATCATTTACTTTATTTTTAAAATTAATTTTTTCTTCGAGTGCATAGGCAATATTTAATAATTCTTGTTCTTGAAAAGCTTTTCCAATAATTTGAAGACCTAAGGGATATCCCTTAGTGTCGTGACCTGCTGGTATAGATATAGCAGGTAAACCAGCCAAATTAACCGGAACGGTAAAAATATCATTTAAATACATGGAAACAGGATCGTTAGTTTTTTCCCCAATTTTAAAAGCTGAACTTGGGGTAGAGGGAGTTATTATTGCATCAACTTTTTTATAAGCATGATCAAAATCATTTTTAATTAATTTTCTAACTTTTTGTGCTTTAAGGTAATAGGCATCATAATAGCCAGACGACAATACGTATGTTCCAATAATTATTCTTCTTTGAACTTCCTCGCCAAATCCATCAGATCTGGTTTTTTCATACATATCAATTAAATTCTCACCTTTAGATCTAAATCCATATTTAACTCCATCGTATCTTGCAAGATTTGAAGAGGCTTCTGCTGGCGCTACTATATAATAAGTTGGCAATGCATATTTTGTATGTGGTAGCGAAATATCTATAATTTCAGCACCACAGTCTTTTGCGTATTCAATTCCTTTTTGCCACAATTTTTCTATTTCTACTGGCATACCATCAACTCTGTATTCTTTCGGAATACCTATTTTTTTACCTTTAATTTCTCTTGTTAATTCTTTGCTTAGACTATTTCTCTTGAAATCTATTGATGTAGAATCTTTAGGATCATAAGTACTAATAATTTCTTGAAGTAATGCACAATCTTCTACAGATTGAGCCATTGGACCTGCTTGATCCAAAGAGGAAGCAAAAGCTACAATACCATATCTAGAACAACTACCATAAGTGGGTTTTAAGCCTACGGTGCCTGTAAATGAGGCTGGTTGCCTAATAGATCCACCAGTGTCAGTGCCAATAGTTATTGGTGTAAGATGACCTGATATAGCTGCTGCTGAACCTCCAGATGATCCTCCAGGAACTAAATCTTTGTCAATAGGATTTTTTACATTACCAAAAAAACTAGTTTCGTTAGAGGAGCCCATTGCAAATTCATCACAATTTAATTTACCAAGTAAAATACCACCTTCATTCCAAATATTTTGAGTAACCGTAGACTCATATGTTGGTACGAAATTACTTAAAATTTTACTTCCAGCTGTAGTTTTTACATTATAAGTGCAAAATAAATCTTTGACCGCAATTGGTATACCTGGAATTTTTAAATCAAAATTAGGATTTTGATCAAATTTTTTTGCTTTTGACAATGCATTTGCATAATCTTCTGTAATATAGGCATTTAAATCTTTAGATTTTTCAGATCTTTCTATGAATGCTTTGGTAACTTCCTGTGAAGAGAGTTTTTTATTTTTAATATTTTTTACTAAAGTTGTTAAAGATTGAGATGTTATGCTGTTCATTACTCCACAACCTTTGGTACAACAAAAAAATCTTTATTATCCTCTGGAGAGTTTCTAATTATTTCATCTCTTAAATTATGACTATGAACCTCATCAGGTCTTAACTTCAGTGTTGTTTCTGCAACTGATGTTAATGGCTGAACATTATCAGTTTTTAATTCATTAAGTTTTTCAATAAATTCAAAAATTGAATTTAAATCAACTCTTAATTTTTGAGCTTTTTTTTCATCTACTGATATTCTTGATAGCTTAGAAATATGCTTTATAGTTTTAAGATCGATCATCATATGGTATTAAAATATGCAGCAAACTACCACTTAAGTTTAAAATATACAATATGATCTCATTAGAGGAATTTAAAAAAAATAACTTAAAAAAATGCAGATTGTTAGGATTAGATCTCGGTTCTAAAAGAATTGGAATTTCAATATGTGACGACAAACAATTAATTGCAACTCCATTTAAAACTATACATAAATCGGACACAAAAGAATTTGTTGACGAACTAAAAAAAATTATTTTAGAAAATAATATTAAAGGAATAATCGTGGGTTACCCAATAAATATGAATGGATCTTTAGGTCGATCTGCGCAATCTGTAAAAGATGTTTCGACAAATATATCTAAATTAATCAATATTCCCATGTGCCTTTGGGATGAAAGGTTATCCACTGTTGCGGCTTTTAATTTATCGAGTCAATTAGATACAAATGTTACCAAAAAAGAAAAATCTATTGATCAAAATGCTGCAGCCTTTATACTTCAGGGTGCTATAGATTATTTGAATAATTAATACTTGATATAGCAAAGGTTTATAGTTATAGAGTTGGTTTTAATGGCAACTAAAATAAATAAAGCTGTTAAAATTTCACAAAAACATCTTCTAGGAATTCAAGATTTATCTATCAATGATGTTCATATAATTTTAAATGAATCTCAAAAATTCATCAAATTAAATCAAAGCAAAAATAAGAAACTTGATATTTTAAGAGGAAAAACTCAAATCAATCTTTTTTTTGAACCATCCACTAGAACAAAAAGCTCTTTCGAATTAGCTGGTAAGCGTTTGGGAGCCGACGTGATGTCAATAAATATAAATAATTCAGCAATAAAAAAAGGTGAAACATTAATTGATACCGCAATGACTTTAAATGCAATGCACCCGGACATTATTGTAATAAGACATCAAGACTCTGGTGCATGCAATTTATTATCCCAAAAGGTAAATTGCACAGTTTTAAATGCTGGTGATGGTAGACGTGAACACCCAACACAAGCTTTATTAGATGCTCTAACAATAATTAATCGTAAAAAAAAAATTGAAGGATTAAAAATAGCTATTTGTGGTGACGTTTTACATTCTCGGGTAGCGAGATCAAATATTTATTTGCTCAATATGCTTGGAGCAGAAGTAAATATAGTTGCTCCAACAAATTTAATGCCAAAAGAAATTGAAAAATTTGGGGTTAACACTTTTACCGATATGATTAAAGGCCTTAAGGATTGTGATATTATAATGATGTTAAGATTGCAAAATGAAAGAATGTCAAATTCATTTTTGTCATCTAATAGAGAATACTATGAATATTATGGTTTAACACCAGATAAACTTAGCCATGCAAAATCTGATGCGCTAATTATGCATCCAGGTCCTATGAATAGAGGAATCGAAATCGATACAAAACTAGCAGATGATATCAACAAAAGTGTAATAAAAGAACAGGTAGAATTAGGTGTTGCAGTTAGAATGGCTTGTTTAAAAATATTTTGTGACAAATGAAAAAACAATATTTTATTAACGCTAATATCATCGATCCATATAATTCTTTATATGAAAATGGAGGCTTGATTATTAATGAAAATGGAAAAATTGAAGCAATTGGCAAAAAAGTAAATACAAATAATCTTCCATCAAGAGAAAAAACTATCGATTTAAAAGGTAAATATATCTTTCCTGGCTTAGTAGATATGAGAGTATTTGTTGGTGAACCAGGGTATGAGTATAAAGAAAATTTTAAAACTTTAAGTGATGCTGCATTGTCAGGTGGTGTAACCTCAGTAGTTACAATGCCAAATACGGATCCGGTAATCGACAATGTATCAATTGTTGATTTTTTGAAAAGACGCGGTCGAGACAAATCAAAAATAAATATTTTTCCTTGTGCTGCACTTACGAGAAACACTGAAGGAAATAATATGACTGAATTTGGAATTCTTCAAACCAGAGGTATTATTGCATTCACTGATGGAATTAAAACTATACAAAATAGTAGATTAATGTCGAGAATAATGAATTCAGCATATGATTTGGGTTGTTTAATAATGCAACACGCCGAAGATTATGAACTTGCTCAAAATGGGATGATTAATTCAGGAATAATAGCAACAAAACTGGGTCTTGCAGGTATTCCAGATATTGCAGAAAGAATTATAATTGAAAGGGATTTAACCTTATTAGAGAAAATTAAATGTCGATATCACATATCACAATTATCGTCACAAAAATCGATAGAGGTTATTAAACAAAGAAAAGAAAATGTAAGTTTTACCTGTGGTGTTTCAATAAATAACCTTTCTTTAAATGAAAATGATATTGGAGATTTTAGAACTTTTTTAAAATTATCACCTCCTTTAAGAAAAGAAGAAGATAGAGTTGCTCTTGTTCAAGGTTTAAAAGACAAAACCATTGATGTTATTGTATCAGACCATAAACCAGAAGATGAAGAGTCTAAAAGGTTAACATTTGCACAAGCTGCAACAGGTGCATCTGGAATAGAAACGTTATTATCTCTTAGCTTAGAGCTTTATCATAATCAATCACTTAAATTGGAGACAATTATTCAAGCCTTAACTTCAAATCCCGCTAAGATTTTAAAAATTAACAAAGGAAATTTATCTATAGATAATGATGCAGATTTTTGCATTGTTGATTTAGATAAACCTTGGATTGTCAAAAAAGAAAATATGATTTCTAAATCAAAGAACACATCCATAGAGGGTAAAAAACTACAAGGCAAAGTTACTAATACTTTTGTGAAAGGCGAGGAATTATTTAAGTTGAATTAATGGATCAGTTTTATATTGGCATAATTTCATATTTTTTTGGCACGATACCTTGTGGATATTTATTAACTAAAATTTTTTTAAAAAAAGATATAAGAGATATTGGTTCTGGAAATATTGGTGCAACCAACGTACTAAGAACTGGAAATAAAATTCTCGCATATTCAACTCTTATATTAGATATTTTAAAAACAATTATCCCAGTGCTTTATGTTAAATTTTACCATCACGATTATATTTACTTGGCGTCTTTATGTGTTTTTTTGGGTCATATATTTCCTTTATGGCTTAAATTTAAGGGAGGTAAAGGAGTCGCCTCATATATTGGAATTTTATTCTCATTAAACATTGATTTTGGAATTATTTTTGTAATTAGCTGGATAATAATATTTCTTATTTCAAAATATTCATCTTTATCATCATTAATTAGTTCTTTATCAGTTCCAATTTATTTATTATTTACTGATCAATTAGAACAAGTTAGTTTTTTTATGATAATATTGATTTTAATTGTATATACTCACAGAGAAAATATTAAACGTCTTAAGAATAGACAAGAAACCAAAACAAAAATTTATTAATTTGACTATCATTGACTTTTGAGTAGTTTCTAAAGTTATGAATTTAGTAATAGTTGAAAGTCCTGCAAAAGCAAAAACAATCAATAAATATCTTGGTAATGATTATAAAGTATTAGCAAGTTATGGACATATAAGAGATCTACCCTCTAAAAATGGGTCAGTAGATCCTGATCATAATTTTAAAATGCAATGGGAAATAGATAATTTTTCACAAAAATATTTAAAAGAAATTACAGATGCAGCAAAAAATTCTTCAAAAATCATACTTGCTACAGACCCCGACCGTGAGGGAGAAGCCATAGCATGGCATGTTAAAGAGTATTTGAGTGATAAAAATCTTTTAAAAGACAAAAAAATTGAAAGAGTTGTTTTTAACGAAATTACCCAAAAGGCAGTCATCAAAGCCATTGAAAATCCTCGTCAGATTGAGCAAATGTTAGTTGATGCCTATATGGCAAGGAGAGCATTAGATTATTTGGTAGGATTTAACATTTCCCCGTTACTTTGGACTAAATTACCAGGATCAAAATCTGCTGGAAGAGTGCAATCAGTAGCTTTGAAATTAATTACCGAGAGAGAACACGAAATTGAGGCTTTTGATCCTGAAGAATTTTGGACTCTTAAAATTAGATTTATTGATAAAAATCAAAAGTCAATAATTGCAAATATCCATCAATTAAATGGTACAAAAATTGAAAAATTTTCTTTTACTAAAAAAATTGAAATTGAAAATGCAATACAACAAATTAAAGAATTAAAGTTTAAAATAATAGATATTTCCTCCAAATTAATTAATAGAAATCCCTCTGCACCTTTTACAACATCAACACTTCAGCAGGTTGCTTCAGGTAGATTAAATTTTGGCGCATCAAGAACGATGCAAATTGCTCAAAAACTTTACCAAGGTATTGAAATAAAGGGAGAAACTTTAGGTTTAATTACTTATATGAGAACAGATGGTACAAACTTGTCTGATGATGCTATTAAATCATTTAGAGATTATATTGATAGTAATTTTGGTAAAGAATACCTGCCAATTAATTCTTTTAATTATTCAGGAAAAAAAGCTAAAAATGCTCAGGAAGCTCATGAAGCAATTAGGCCTACCGATATATCTAGATCCCCTTCAAGTATTAAAGAATATTTAAGCACTGACCAATATAAATTATATGATTTAATTTGGAACAGAGCATTATCATCTCAGATGGAATCAGCAAAATTTTCTAGAAACACAATAACTATAGTTTCAGAGGATAACCAAACTGTAGCTAAAGTGAGCGGATCATTATTGAAATTTGATGGGTATTTAAAAGTTTTTAAAAATTTAGACAATGACGAAAATGAGGAAATTTTACCTGAAATGTCAAAAGGTCCAATAAATATTGATGCATTTATTGATGAGCAACACTATACGCAACCACCACCGAGATATTCTGAGGCAAGTTTAGTTAAAAAATTAGAGGAATTAGGTATAGGCAGGCCATCAACATACGCAAGCATTATCTCAACAATTTCAAATAGAGGATACGCAGAAATTATTAATAAGAGATTCTTTCCAACTGATAGAGGAAAATTAATTTCAGCATTTCTTGAAAAGCTATTCTCAAAATATGTAGATTATAATTTTACTGCAGATTTAGAAAATCAACTTGATGAAATTACCGCTGGAAAAGAGAGTTGGATTAATGTTCTAGAGTTATTTTGGAAAGATTTTAATAAAAATATTTGTGAGGTCAAAGAAAAAAGAACAAGAGAAGTTTTGGATTTATTGAATGATAGCTTAGGGGATTTAATTTTTAACAAAGACAAAGAGGGTAATATTTTAAGAAATTGTCAATTGTGTAGTACAGGAATACTTAGTTTAAAAAATAGTTATAGAGGTGGAGCATTTATAGGATGTTCAAATTATCCTGAATGTAATTTCACAAGGCCTTTATCCAAAATTAAAACATCACAACAAACACAATTAGTCGAACCAAAATTTATTGGAAAAGATGATAATGGAAATGACATTATATTGAAAAACGGGAGATTTGGCCCCTACTTGCAACATGAAAAATCATTAGAAACAAACATTGAAACAAAAAAAAAACCAAAAAAAACCAAATCAATTAATTACAAGATAGACAATAAATTTAAAAATGTATCAATACCAAAAGGAATTGAAATAGATAAAATTGATTTAAATGTGGCAAAATTTTTGTGCTCTTTACCAAAAATTTTAGGAATTAATCCACAAAACCAGAAAGAGATCATATTAAATACTGGAAGATTTGGACCTTATCTAAAATGCGAAAATAAATCAGCGAGAATTGATAATATTGAAGAAATATTTTCAATTGGGCTGAATAGAGCAATTACACTTATATCTGAGGCAAAACCAGGTAGAATATCATCATCTGTAATAAAAGATTTAGGTGAACATCCAGAAGATAAAAAACCTATACGAGTGATGAAAGGCCAATTTGGACCTTACATAAAGTATAAATCGCTAAATGCAACTATACCTGAAGATAAAGATCCAATGGAACTAACTATTGAGGAAGCGCTAATTTTAATTGAGAAAAGAAAAGAATACGATAAAAGTAAGAAAAAAAAATGAATAAAAAAAAAATATTTTTAACTATTATTATTTATTTTTTTTTTAACAATATAGTTAATTGCGAAGAGTTGGATTGTAGCAAATTTAAAAAACTAAGTGCTCAATATATTGAATGCTCTTCAAAAAACTTAGTTAGTAAATCAGAAGATTTAAAAAAAAATACTGAATCAAGTGTAGAAAATACTAAAAATCAAT
>Ga0194121_10001536_pt1 | contig 38908 bp, 28 predicted proteins | sample TA2MahCa50mmetaG_FD_148609 | JGI IMG/M metagenome (GOLD analysis project Ga0194121, IMG submission 148609) | Freshwater microbial communities from Lake Tanganyika, Tanzania - TA2015020 Mahale Deep Cast 50m | ecosystem: Environmental > Aquatic > Freshwater > Lake | place: Tanzania: Lake...
GGTGTTGCGTGCGGCCGAGCCCGCCCATGCGCTCGACCTCGACGCGCAGATCGAATGTCCCAAGCTGGGCGCGCGCGCGGCCGTCGAGCGCCGCGGCCGTGTAGCTCGCGAGCGCGAGCGCCGCGCCGCAGCCGCGCCCGGCGTACCCGCAGCGCACGCGCTCGCCCTCTTGCGCCAGCCACAGCTCGATGCGATCGCCGCAGGCCGTGTTCTCCCCGACCCCGCAGACCGCCGCCACGGGCCGCGCCGGGCTGGGCGCGAGCGCCTTTCGATGGCTCAACAGGGGCTCGGGGAGAGCTGCCATTGGGGGCCACGATAGCGCCTTTTCGAGCGATCGCAAGTCTATGCTGGACATAACTTTAGGAGCGTCGAGCCAGCGCTGCTCGGAGTTTTTCGCGCGGCCGATTTGCCTATAATGCAACTTCGTAGTATAGTTATGCGCTTCGAGGATCGAGCGACAAGGGCAAACCCACGGCAACGTGGGGACGCAAAGCCATAGGGCCCACGGGGAAACCCGGGGGGCAGCCTAGCTGCCGAACCGATGACTTGCGCGGGATCCACAGAAGCGGCCGGGCATGCCCCGTGCCGCGTGCGACGCGTGGAGCGTAGTCCGATCCCATTGCGGACCACTCTTCCGGGTCGACGGCTCCGCGCCTGCGTGCGCGCCGCCCGTCCATCCCGTCGGCGCGGCCGGGGCGCGCCCAGAACCCGAGACACCGCCGCCATGCAACCGCAGTCGAACCACCGCAACGAACGCCGGCCGAGCACGCGCTCGCGCTGCGGGCTCCTTCGCTGCGCGGCACGGGCGACGCCGGTCTTGGGGTCCGGAACGCCGCGCGCGGGTGGGGACTCTGCGCGCGGATGTAGAGGGAGGGGCGGTGCGACGCTCGCGCTGTGGGGACGGCGCGGCTCGTGCCGTGGAGGAGGAGTTGGCGAAGCCGTGGAGCAGTGGGGACTCTCTCACGCGCTCGCCCGGCTCGCGCAGGGTGCGCGTCACGCGCACACCGGGGGGAACGCCATGGGGACCGCCGCAGCTTGGCTGCGCCGGGGCGAGCCGCCGATCCGCTGACTTTGCTTGCGGCTCGCGAGCCAAACGCGAAGGCATGGGGCCCGCGCTCCATGCCTTCGCTCTGTTGTACGCACTTTCCGCACGCGCCAGCGCATCCGGGGACCTCACCCGAGGCGCGCGCCAGCGCGCCGCGTCCTCAGGCGTCCGCAGAGGCGCGCAGGCGTTCCTGCAAGCGCTCGAGCAGCTTCATGTGGATCTTGCACACGCGCGACTCGCTCAAGCCCTCGAGCTCGCCGATCTCGCGCAGCGACAGGTCTTCCCAGTACTTGAGGTAGACGATGCGCGCCTCCTGCGGCGACAGCCTCTGCGCCACCAGCGCGAGCAGGTCTTCGCGCGTCAAGCGCTCGCCGGGAGCCTCCGTGCACGGGTCGGGCATGACCTCCATGCCGCCGCCACCCCCGCCGTCCTCGGGCGGCTGGATCGCCGCGACCGGAGCCGCCGCCAGCCCGCGCAGGAAGCCCGTGGCGTACTCGAGCGGATCCATCCCCAGCTCGAAGGTGATCTCCGCCTCGGAAGGCTCGCGCGAGAGCCGCGCGCGCAGGCCCTCGACGATGCGCTTGTGGCGTTCTAGGCGCGCACGCCACGGCCTCGGGAGCCAATCTTGGGAACGCAGCTCGTCGAGCAGCGCCCCGCGCAAGCGCAGGTCGCAGTAGGACTCGAACGGCACCCCGCGCCGCGGATCGAAGCTCTCGACCGCCGCGATCAGGCCGACATTGGCCGCCGTCAGGAGATCCCCGGTCTCGATCGAGCGCGGCAAGCGCAGCGCAAAACGACGCACGAAATCCGCGACGAAGCTCTGGTACAGCTCCACCAGCGAGTTGCGCGTGTCCGCTCCGCGGCTGCGCGCGAAGCGCCGCCACAAGAGCGCGGCCGAGTCGCTCGTGCGAGCGCGACGCGTCCGCTCGCGTGCGGGCGCAATGTTGGCAGCGAGTGCGCGCGCGGTCGGCGGTGCCGCGGGGACGATCGTCAGAACGCGCGTTTTTCCGCTGCGAAGCGTGCGGTTTGGGGCCACGCGCTCGCCCTCGCCAAGGCGGCGATCCAGTGCGAGCGCACGGCGCTCGAGCGGACTTGGCGCAGTCGTGGGAGCAGGTTCAGATCGCAAGTGGTGTGCGCGCTGCGAGGCAAGTCGCACCCGCGAACGGGCGCGTCACGCAGCGCGGACCCCTTCTTGATCCACAATTCCGAGCCCCGGTTCAAGCCCTTACTTGCGCCGCTGCGAGGGGAGCCGCGCGAGCACGGTGCCCTCGGCGCGCCGCATGCGCGCGCGATCGCGCGGTTTGCGATCGTCGTGACCGCACAGGTGCAGCGTGCCGTGCACGACATACAACAGGTGCTCGCGCACCACATCTAGCCCGCGTCGACGCGCGACGGCGCGCGCGCGCTCGGTGCTCACATACAGCTCCCCCATCGGCCCGCCAGCGCCTCCGCCGAGGTCGAAGCTGATCACATCGGTCGGCGTCGGATCGTCGAGCCAGTCGGCGTGCATCGCCGCGAGCTCGGGGTCGTCGACGAACACGATCGAGAGCCCCTCGCCGGCGCGGCCGCCGTGCTCGAGCGCCAGCTCCGCTGCGCGGCGAATACGGGCGTCCGACAGCCCCCGCGGCCGACGGTGACGGCTGGTCCAGGCGATCGCGATGGGGCGTGCGCGGCGACTCACGCCCCGTGCTCGTGGCGTGGCGGCGCCTCGTAGGCGCGCACGATCTGCTCGACCAGCGGGTGGCGGCAGATGTCCTCGGTCGTGAACTCGACCGTGCCGATGTCCTTGAAGCCCTGCAGGCGCGCGATGGCGTCGCCGAGGCCGCTCTTCTGGCCGCGCTCGAGGTCGGTCTGGCTGGGGTCGCCCGTGACGACCATGCGCGAGCCCTCGCCGAGGCGCGTGAGGAACATCTTCATCTGCGGCGCGGTCGTGTTCTGCGCCTCGTCGAGGATCACGAAGGCGTTGGCGAGCGTGCGACCGCGCATGTACGCCAGCGGCGCCACCTCGATCACGCCCGCTTCCTCGAGGCGCATCACATCCTCGAACTCCAGCAGGTCCCCGAGCGCGTCGTACACCGGACGCATGTAGGGGTTGAGCTTCGCGAGCAGGTCGCCGGGCAAGAAACCGAGCTTCTCGCCGGCCTCGACCACCGGGCGCGTGATCACGAGCTTGCGGCACTCGCCGGTGCGCAGCGCGCGCAGGGCGCAGGCGACCGCGAGGAAGGTCTTGCCGGTGCCGGCCGCGCCCAGGCCGAATGTCAGCGGCTTCTGCGCGATCAGCTCGACGTACTTGCGCTGGCGCGGCCCGCGCGGCTCGAACGGCCGCATGCGAAAGCCCGTCGACGAAACCGGGCGCGCGGAGCGCACGCCGACATTCGCCATGCGATCGGCCGCGGGCGCGCCGCCGTAGCGCGGTGCGCTCGGCGAGGGGCCGTAGCGCGGCGAGGGCGGCGGAGCCGACGGGAACGATGTGGGCGAGACGCCCGACGGCATCTCCGCGGCACCCGAGCCGATCAGGATCGCCTCGGCATCCTTGGGGTCGAGCTCGCGTCCCTTGCGCAGCTTGCCGAGCAAGTGCTCGATGCGCCGCCGCGCCTCGGAGGTGTGCTCATCGCTGCCCTTGAGCCGCAGGTTCCCGTTGCGCGTGAAGATCTCGATGTCGAGCACCTGCCGCAGCAGCTTGGCGTGGCGGTCGTAGGGACCGAGGACGAGGATCGCCTCCTCGTGGGAACGCAGCGGAATGGTGACTTCGGTCAAGGGTGCGCGTTCTTTCGGTGTGGGGTGCCGTTTCGAGGCCAAGGATCCACCGGCCGAGCGAGACGTGTCAAGGGGAACGGCCCGGCGTGTCCTACAGCCGGAGCAGGAAGGGCCACAGAACGAGCGCCACGGGCGTGGCGAGGAAGAAGCTGTCGACGAGATCGAGCATGCCGCCCGACGGCCCGAACCAGTGGCCGGAGTCCTTCACGCCCGCCTTGCGCTTGACCCAGCTCTCGAGCAGGTCGCTCGCCTGAGCCGCAATGCTCACGGCCGCCCCCGCGAGCAGGGCGCACAGCGCGCTGTCTCCGGGCAGCCAGTCGAGCTTCACGAACGCGAGCGTCGACACAGCGGCGACCACGAAGGAGCCCAGACAGCCCTCGGTGGTCTTGCCGGGACTGATCGCCTTGAAGGGGTGGTGCTGGCCGAGCGTGCTGCCGACATAGTAGCCCGCGCTGTCGCCGAGCTTGCAGATGGCGATCAGCGCCACGAGCCCGAGGTGCGAGAAGCCGTACCAGACCCAGGCAAGGCCCAAGATCGACACGACGAGCAGCGGTCCGAGCAGCAGGACGGCGAGCGCCTCGCCGCGCCGCTCGGCGCCGATCACCAGCAGTCGCAGGACGAGAAACAGCGCCAGCGCCAGCACGGCGAAGTCGCCGGTCTCCGCCACGAACACATGCTCGACGAAGACCGGTGCCGCGACCAGCGCGAGACCGGCGAGCCGCACGATCATCGAGCGCGTGCAGCAGGCCGCGTAGACCGCCAGGACGACGAGCCCGGAGGAGAGCAGCGCCTCCGGGAGCCACAGACAGCCGAAACCGAGGTCGTGGCAATGGTCGAGATCGACACCGCCGAGGCGCTCCCACAAGCGCATCAGCGCCACCAGACCACCGGCGGAGAGCGGCATCCACAGCCCGCGGCCGGCGAGCGTGCCCATGCGGTCGACTTCCCACACGCAGGCCGCGAGCGCGACGCCCGCGAGGACGATCATCGGCAGCGGCGATTCGAACTTCGTCGCCAGCCACAGGATCGAGGCCAGCGCGAGCGCGATCGAGCTGCCGACCAGCGTGCGGCGCAGGAGCTTCCCGCGGCGCGCGGCGGCGTCCTGCACGCTCACGCCTTGGCCTCGCCCGGCACGGGCGCGTCGACGACCAGCCCGCCGAACTTGCGCACGCGGCGCGCATAGTCCTCGAGCGCGGCCAGCAGCTGCGGACGGCGAAACTCCGGCCAGCACTCCTTGGCGATGTACAGCTCGCTGTAGCTGATCTGCCACAGCAGGAAATTCGAGACGCGCAGCTCGCCCGAGGTGCGGATCAAGAGGTCGGGGTCGGGCGTGGTCGAGTCGTACAGGTAGCGGCGCAGCGTCTCGTCGTCGATCTCGCTCTCGCGCACCGCTCCGGCCGCGACGTCGCGCGCGAAGCGCTTGAGCGCATCGGCGATCTCGGCGCGCGCGCCATAGGACAGCGCCAGACGCAACAGCATGCCTTCATTGTTCGCCGTGAGTCGCTCGGTCTCGCGCAGCCGCGCGAGCGCCGCTTCCGGCAGGTCGTCGATGCGACCGATCGCGCGCAGTCGCATGTCGTTCTCCATCAGCGTCGGCCGCTCGTCGACGAGGAACTGCTCGAGCAGCTCCATCAGGTAGCCGACTTCCTGCCGCGGTCGCTTCCAGTTCTCGACCGAGAAGGCGTACAGCGTGAGCGACTTGACGCCCATCTTCGCGCACTCGGTGGTGATCTCGCGCACCGAGCCGATGCCTTCCCTATGGCCGAAGACGCGCATCATTCCGCGGCCCTTCGCCCAGCGCCCGTTGCCGTCCATGATGATCGCGATGTGCTCGGGGAACGGTCCCCCCAGCTCCGGTCTCACGATCTGCAGACGCGGGCGACTCAAGTGCGGATCCTCACGCGTGCGCGAGAGCGCGCTTGAGGCCATCGCGCGGAATGACCTGGTCGCGATCGGGGCCGACCGAGAGCATCACGATCGGCACGCCGACGAGCTTCTCGACCCACTCGACGTACTTGCGCGTGAGCGCGGGCAGGTCCTCGTAGCGCCGCACCGCGGTGATGTCCGTCTTCCAGCCGCGCGCGCCCTCCATGTGCACCTTGACGTCCGCGAGGTCGACATGCGCGCCCGGCCACTCGCGGTGCATCTGACCGCCGACCTCGTAGGCCGTCGCGACCTTGATCTCGTCGAAGCTGTCGAGCACGTCGAGGTTGGTCATGATCCAGCCGTCCGCGCCGTTGAGCTCGAGGCTGTAGCGCATGGCGAGCACATCGAACCAGCCGCAGCGCCGCGGGCGCCCCGTGGTCGCGCCGTACTCGTTGCCGGCCTCGCGGATCTTCACGCCGTCGGCGCCGTGGTCCTCGCTCGGGAACGGGCCCTCGCCGACGCGCGTGCAGTAAGCCTTGGCGATGCCGACCACGCGGTCGAGCCAACGCGAGGGAAAGCCCGCGCCCGCGGCGATGCCGTCGGAGCCCGTGTTCGAGCTCGTGACGTAGGGATACGAGCCGTGGTCGATGTCGAGCAGCGCGCCCTGCGCGCCCTCGAACAGGACATGCTTGCCGCGCCGGTAGGCGTCGCGCACTTCGGCGCCCGTGTCGCCCACGAAGGGCCGCAGCACCTCGCCCAAGTGCATGTAGCGCGCGAGCTGCTCCTCGAGCGACAGCGGCTGCTCGCCGTGCACCTGCTCGAGCAGCGCGTTCTTCTCCGCCAGTGCCGCGGCGAGGCGGCGACGGCAGCGCTCGGGCTCGAGCAGGTCGGCGACGCGCAGGCCCGTGCGCGCGGCCTTGTCGGCGTAGCACGGACCGATGCCGCGCCCGGTGGTGCCGATGCGACCGACGCCGCGCCAGCGCTCCGAGGCCAGATCGATGCGCTTGTGGTGCTCGAAGATCACGTGCGCGGCCGACGACAGCCGCAGGTTCGTGCCATCGACCTTCACGCCGCGCGCGCGCAGGCCCTCGACCTCCTCGATGAACTTGAGCGGGTCGACCGCGAGGCCGTTGCCGATCACATTGACCTTGCCGGGGTGCAGGATGCCCGAGGGGATCAGGTGCAGCACATACTTCGCGCCGCTGACGATGACCGTGTGGCCGGCGTTGGCGCCGCCTTGATAGCGCACGATGACGTCCGCGCCGCGCGCGAGTCCGTCGATGATCTTGCCCTTGCCCTCGTCACCCCACTGGGCACCGAACACGCTGACGGACGACATGGCGGAGTTCCTGAGGGAGAGCGCTGGGCGGATGGAGAGGGACTCGCTCCCAAGGTGCGGAGCGCGAGCGGGCTTGGGATTCTCGCGCCGCGCCGTGGCCGCAACAAGTGTCCCCGGCCGATCGCCGAGCCCTCTCAGCGCCCCCTGCGGCGCAGCGAGCGGCCGTGTCCCCCGCCGCCGGGCGTCCTGACGCGCACTTCATCGCCTGCTTCGAGCGCGAGCGTCGCACGCGCGCCCTGCGGCCGCGCTCGTCCATCGCGCAGCAGCGCGAGCTCGCCGCACGCGCCCGCAGACCCGCCCGCCAGCCCCCAAGGACCTCGGGACGCGCGGTCGCCGATCCACGCCAAGCGCGCCGGAACGAGGAAGCGCAGGCGCTTCTCGATCCCGTCCCCGCCGCGCCGCGCGCCAAAGCCTCCCGAGTCGCGCCGTACCGTGCAGCTCCCAAGCCGCACCGGATAGCGCCGCTCGAACTCCTCGATCGGCGTGTTGCGCGTGTTGGTCATGTGCGTGTGCACTGCGTGCGCGCCCGGTCCCTGCGCCGACGCGCCCGAACCGCCCGCGATCGTCTCGTAGTACGCGAAGCCTCTGCCCGCGTGCACGCCGCCGAAGGACAGGTTGCTCATCGTGCCCGCGCTCGCGGCCGGGATGCGCTGCGGGAAGACCTGCGCGAAGGCGCCGAGCAGCACATCGACGAGGCGCTGGCTGGTCTCGACATTGCCAGCCGCCACGGGCGCTGGATAGCTCGCGTCGACGACGCTGCCCGGGCGCGTGAGGATCCTCATGTGGGCGCGGCTGCCTTCGTTGATGGGCGTTCCTTCAGGCAGGAGCAGCGCCAGCGCGTACGCCACCGCGGCCTCGGTCACGGCGCGCGTCGCGTTGAGGCTCGCGCCCTGCTGCTCGGCGCTGTCGCGGAAGTCGAGCTCGAGCTCGCCGCCCCGCCGCCGCAGGTGCACCACCAGCTCGACGCGCTCGCCGCCCGCGCGCGCGGGCTCGAGCGAGTCGCGGAATGTCACGCGCCGCGCGGGAAAGGCTCGCACGAGCTCTCCGACGCGCGCGGCGGTCCACTCGACGAGCGCGCGAGCGCGCAGCGACAGCTCCCTTGGGCCGTGTTCGGCCGCGAGCTCCCCAAGCCGCACCTCCGCCCGGCGATTGGCCGCCCACTGCGCGAGCAGGTCGCCCTCGCGCTCGCGCGCGTCGCGCAGGTTCGCGCGCAGGAGCGCGAGCAGCTCGGGCACGAGCCGGCCTGCTCGCACGAGGTGCACGGGCGGCAGGCGCAACCCTTCCGCGTGCACATCGTCGACGGGCGCCATCGAGCCTGGATGCGCGCCGCCGATGTCCGAATGATGCGCGCGGCTCGCCGCATAGAAGCGCGCGCTGCGCTCGCCGGGCAAGAACAGCGGAGAAACCAGCGTCACATCGGGCAAGTGCGTGCCGCCCGTGTAGGGGTCGTTGTGCAGCACCGCATCGCCGCGGCGCAGCGTCGCCGATGCGCGCACGCACTCCACCGCGCGCCCCATCGAGCCCAAGTGCACGGGAATGTGCGCGGCCTGCGCGATCAGCGCGCCGCGCGCGTCGAAGAGCGCGCAAGAGAAGTCGCGGCGCTCGCGGATGTTCGCAGAGAGCGCCGAGCGCTGCAGCGAGAGTCCCATTTCCTCCGCCACCGCGGAGAAGAGGTGTCGAAACACCTCGAGGCTGGCCGACTCGTGCCGCACGACCCCGCGCCGCGCCGCCACGCCTCAGCGCCCCTCGACCGGGAAGTCGATCACTTCGAACGGCGTGTAGTCGAGCACTTCCCAGCGTACGAGCGGCACGATCTGCGTCGTCTCGCCATCGGTCTTGCGCCACACGACCGAGCGCACCGTCCGCACGAGCCCCTTGCCGCGCTCGTCCTCGCGCTCGCCGGGCCGCGGCACGCCGAGCGTGCCTCCGAAGTCGTCGCTGGCGCCGGTCTTGCGGCGCGCCGTGATGTAGATCGAGAACACATGGCTGCGCACGCACAGGAGCGAGCGCAGGTCGTCCTTGGCGCCGTCGTCGAGTCGCTCCCAGCCATCGACGTCCTCGACCTCCTCCATGGTGTCGAAGATCTCGCGCTCCACCACCTCCTCGCCGTACTCGTCGAGCTGCGGCTCCGCTTCCTCCGTCTCGCCCTCCGCGCCTTCCTCGTCCTGCTTCTCGAGGTTGCGGTACTCGACCACGGAATCCCAGAAGCGCGGCGCGACCGTGCGGTCGTCGACGAGCGCCTTGAGCACCGCCACGGGCGCGGTGTTGACGTTGACGCACACGCCCCAGTTGGGATCGTTGTCTTGCCCGCTGCCCTGCCCGCCCGCGCCTGCGCCGTTGGGGTCTTTCTGCGCCTCGAGCGCGCCCGCACCGGTGGCGTCCTCCTGAGACGAGCCCTGCTGCACCGAAGTCCACACGCTCAGGTACGAGCCGAGCGAGTGCACGATCTCGCCGCGCTCGTCGCGGAAGTCGCGGAACAGGCTGGGCTCGAAGCGCTTGAGCACCTCGAACTCCTTGAGCGTCATCGGCAGCGCGCGCTCGCGGTTGTCCTCGAGGTCGCTCATCTGCTTGGCGCGCGGGAGCACCGAGTTGAGCCGATTGCGCAGGTGCTCGCGCATCGCTTGCGCGATCCGAACGGCCTCGCTCCGATCGACATCGACCGTCGAACCGTCACGGAAGAAGTCGATCAGGCGCGCCACGCGCTCGAGGGCCTTCTCGCTCTCCTCCTCGTCCTCGAAGAGCAGCTGCAGCACATTGAGCTTGCCGTCCTCGTCCTGCACGAGGATGCGCAGCTCGATGTCGCCAATGGTCGAGCGCTGAGGTCGCCCCCAGGAGTCCATGCGCGAATCCGCAGGCTGGTTCTGCCCCTGCTGCCCGTCCCCGCCCGCCCCCGGCGCCCCACCGCCCGTGGGCGGCGCCATGCCACCGGCCGCCTCGCCCCCGCCCTCCGAGGCAGCGGCGTCCTGCGCGAGGCTGTCGTAGACCTCCTGCAGGGCGGACTCGATCGCCATGTCCATCTGGGTGATGGTCACGTCGTTCTCCGTCACGCGCAGGTCGGCCTTGGTGCCGTAGGAGAGCTGGAAGACGATCGCGTAGAGCAGGATGATCATCAGGAACGCCATCAGGAGCGCCGAGCCCTTGCGGGGGCGGCGGGCGTTCGCGGATCGATCGCGTTGGAGCGTCATCGGCGAGGGGTGGACGATGGGCGGCGGGCCTTCTTCCCGCACCGGCACGGTGGGCGCAGTCTACGCCGCCACGGACTCCAACCCTACCTTCGCGGCCGCAGGCGCCTCGAAACTCGCGGCTTCCTAGAACTCGCGGTTGAGGTCGTTGCCCTGCAGGATGCGCGGGCGGATGAAGAACAAGACATTGGACTGTTCCTTGCGCGTGAACTTGGCCTTGAACAGGAACCCGAGCAGCGGGATGTCGCCGAGGAACGGCACCTTGCGCTCGTTGTCGACCGTGCGCTCGGTGATCAGGCCGCCGAGGATCACCGCCTGCCCCGGCTGCAGGTAGACCACGGTGCGCGCCGCGCGCTGGGACACGACCGGCACCTGCACGGGCGAGTCCGAGGAGGTCACCAGCACGGTCTCCGAGCCGGTGATCTGGGACTGCTCGACATCGATGTTGAGCGCCACGGTCTGGGTGCCGACGACGCGCGGCACCACGAACAGCTTCACGCCCACCTCTTGGTAGGCGATGGTCGCGTTGGCGAAGCCGCCGGCGTTGTTGACGCCCGTGATGTTCAGGTACGGGATCTTCGAGGTGTTGGAGATGTCCGCGCGCCCGCCCTCGCGCACCGCGATCTTGGGGCGCGAGATGATCGACACATTGTCGTTGATCGCCAGCGCCTCGAGCGCCGCGTTGAATGTCACTGCGTCCTGCACGCCGCCGACCGTCAGCACGCCCTCGACGCCGTTGGCGAAGTTCGGCATCGAGCTGTCGAAGCTCTTGACGAAGGTCTTCGACGGAAACTGGAACATCGGGTTGCCATCCGGCGAGCGGACGCCGATGTCCAAGATGTCGTTGAGCGTGACCTCCACGATCTTGGCCTCGATCTCGATCTGGGGCACCCCGGCCGCGAACAGGTTGAGGAAGTCCTCGACCTCCTGCATCAGCTCCGCCCCGGCGGTCACGACCAGCCAGTCGGCCAGCGCCGCTGGGGTGCCCGCGGCCGCCGTCTTGATGTCGCGGAGGTCCTGATAGAGCTCGACATCCCAGCCCGCGAGCAGGTCGAGCTTGACCATGCTCGGAGGGCTCGGCTGACCCTTGTCCGGCGTCCACAGCGGGAAGTTGCCGTAGGTCTCGAGCAAGCTCTTGAGCTTCTCGCCCGTACCCACGCGCAGCGGGAAGGGCTTGGTGATCGTGCCGTCGGGGTAGACCTTGATGCGCGCCCCGAACTGCAGGAAGGGGTTCTGGAGCGGCTCGGGCGCGGCGAGGTGCTGCGGCTTGGGCTGCGTCGCGGCCCCCCCCGCAGGATTCGTCGCCCGCGTCGGGACCCGCGGGTCGCCCGCACCGGCCCCGTCCATTCCTCCCTCGAGGCTCGCGAAGGGGTCATCCCCTTCGAACTGCGTCACCGGGCGGATCGTGCCCTGCTCGAGCAGCTCGCGCAACTCGTCCGGCGACAGCTCTCCGGGCGTCGTGCGTCTGGCCTCGTCGCCCGCGGTGCGGCACCCCACGAGCGACGGGCACGCGGCGAGGAGCGCCGCGCACAGGGCGACACAGGATCGCGAGAGGTGAGCAGTGGAAGTCGGGAGCAAGTGCAGTCCGAGGTGTGGGCCGCGCCGCGGCCGACCTTCGAGAGTAGGCGCAGCGGACCGCGCTGGGGAGGGTGACCTGAGATTGGATCTGGGCCGGCCGGTGGGGAGCGTGGCGCGCGGGGCCCGTTCGGGGGTCCGTCGCTAGAGCTGCGCCTTGACGAGGTCGGTGATGTCGGCCACGGCGCGACCGTCCTTGTGGCGGATCGACTTCCACACGCTGCAGTACCCTCGGCTCGCCCGCAGGTTCTCGCAGGCCGTGGTCGCGCGGTTGGCAGCCTCCGTGAGCAGCTGGATGCCCTCCGGCGAGTCCGCGGCGATCTTCTCGCTGCGCAGCTTGCGCATCTCAGGCGTCGCCTCGAGCAGCGCCTGCCAGTCGACCACGGCCGGGTTGGACACCTGCGACGCCTCCTTGAGCCCGACCACACTATCGGTGGACTTGGCGACCCAGTCCCGGCTCGCGGCGGCGACGGTCTCGGGCGCGACGGTTTCAACCGCGACGCACCCTTCGAGGCCCGCGGCGGGTAGCGGCGCCTGAGTGAAGGGGGCGAGCAAGCTGGCAAGCGACACGATCCAGTGCAGGGCGTTCATGGTGGTCTCCTCGTTCGGAACGCGACTTTGCAAGGGACGGTCCAGCGTTGCCGATACGCACCGCACTCGTGCGAGGATCGCTCCCTAAGCCCATTCACCACAGAGGTTTATGCCCACCGTTTCGCGCCGAGCCGGGGCGGACTCTTCCGCCGGCGGCGCCCCGTTCCACCCGCGTCCAATTCGCCATTATTCGCCAAGCGCGTGCCGTTGTGGCCCAGAACGGCTCGGAATGGCCCTCGAAGTCCTGCGGAAGCGGGCGCCGCGCCGACTGCCCTCCTGATTCAGGTACCCCTGCTCGACCAGCCACTGCAGATCTCGCAGGGCCGTGCGCGCGGAGATGCCTTCGACCTCGGCGAACTCCGCCGAGCTGGTCCGGTCGCCGGGACCGAGCCGCTCGAGCAGCCGCGCGGCACGCTCCGACAGGCTCCCGCCGGTCAGGTCCTCGTACGAGACCGGTCCGCTGGGCTCGACCGCCACCAAGGCGAGGTACTCCGGCCCGAGCTCGCCCCCTTGGGCCAGCAGGCAGGAGCGGGCGAGCACATTTTCCAGTTCGCGCAGGTTGCCGGGCCAGCTGTGGTCGTGGAGCGCGTCGAAGACCTTGGGATCGATTCCGGTGACGGGCCGGTTGGCGCGCTCGTTGAAGCGGCGCACATAGGCCTCCACCAGCTTGGGGATCGCGGCGCGCCGTTGCCTCAGGGGCGGCACGGTCACATGGGCCACATTGAGCCGGTAGTAGAGGTCCTGACGGAAGCGCCCGGCCTCGACCTCGTGCGCGAGGTCGACCGAGGTGGTCGCCACGATGCGTACATCGATCCGGATCGTCGAGCTCGAACCCAGCGGCTGAACTTCCTTGGACTCCAACAGGCGCAGGAGTGCCACCTGACCCGCCGCGGGCAGGCCACCGATCTCGTCGAGCACCACCGTGCCGCCGACCGCGTACTCGAACGGCCCCACGCGCCGCGAATGGGCCCCCGTGAAGGCGCCCTTGACATGCCCGAACAGCTCGTCCTCGATCAAGCTCGCCGAGAGCGAAGGGCAATGCACATGGACCAGCGGCCCATTGGAGCGCGGGCTCCAACGGTGGACGAGCTCGGCGACGCGGTCCTTGCCGACCCCGGTCTCGCCGCCGATGAGCACCGAGAAGTCCTGTCCCGCGATCAGCCGCAGGGTGTCGAGCAGCTGGATCATGACCGGGCTCGCGGCCACGAAGTCCACCGGCACGAGGCCCGCGAGCTGAGCGATGTTGACCGTCGGCGGGCCCGACTGGACCTCGGCCATGCGCTCCTCGAGCACCGCGAGCACGAAGCGCGCGCTCGGGCCGTCGACGGGCCAAGTGGCGTGGGCGCTGTAGATCCCGGTCACGGCCTCGCCGTCGGGCCACGCCCCCGTGGTGAGTCGATCGACCACCCTCGCGGCGAGGGCTTCGGCGTCCGGGGGCGAGCCGCGCCATGGCAAGGCCAGCTTGAAGTCCGCCGCGCCCGAGCGACCGAACACGGCCACTCCGCGAATCGAGGTCCCCAGGCGGCTGGCCGCCTCGCGCAGCCGTTCGCCGGCGCGCTCGTCATCGCGCGGCAAGCCCGCGAGGTGAATCTGCAGCAGCGTCAGGCCCGTGCCCGCGCCTCCGCGGCGGATCTCGTCCGCCACGCGTTGACGGAAGCCCGGGTCGGAGAGGAAGCCCGTGACCGCGTCGCGCACGGCCTGTCGGTAGAGGCGCGCGTTCTCGAGCACGATCGCCGACTGCGACGCTGCGGCGAGCAGGAAGGCCTGATCTTTGCCCGGAAGGTCCGAGTCAAAGCCGACCACCACCGCGCCGCGCGTCTCGCCCGAGGCGACCAGCGGCAGACACAGCACGCGTCGAGCCGCTCCGAGCACCGTGCGCTCGAAGTCGGTCAAGACCGCGCTCTGCCCGCGATCGACGACCGTCACGAGCTCGCCCGCCACCAGCGCGGAGTGCAGCGTGAGCGCCTCGTCCGGCAACGGCAGGTCGCGCCCCCCCTCGGCGTAGATCCGCGGCTCCTCTCCCGCTTCGCCGCGCCACAGGATCGCGAGCCCCGTGGCCCGCGTGTGGCGCGCGAAGAAGGCCAGAATGGCCTCGCGAGCCTGATCGGGATCGAGCCGCCGCGACAGCTCGCCCTGCGCGCTCTGCAAGCGCTCCATCTCGCGCACGCGCTCGGCAATCTGCTCGGAATAGTCGCGCACGGCCACCGCGAGGTTGCCGACCTCGTCCGTGATTTCAGGCTCGACCTCGCCCGGCCGCCCCGCGCGCAGCGCGCGGTCGAGGCGCTCGATCGGTCCGACGAGGTGCCCCGTGAGGATGCCCGCGAAGAGCAGCACCGTGAACACGGCCGTGATGCCGGCGGCGAGCAGGAGCTCGGTCAGCGAGTAGCGGCCGAGCACCGCTTCGGCGCGCTCGCGCTGCGGCACGACGAGCACACCCACGAGGTCCGCGCCGCGCGCATCCCACACGCCGCGCCGCAAGTCGAGCGCGCCCGATTCGAGATCCGCCGCCACCGGCGCGGGATCCGAGCCCGCGCCCACGAGGCGTACATCGGAGCGCGCCGTCGTGGAGGAACCCGGAAGTCCCGGTGCGCGCGCCACGGCGACCGAGAGCGGCTGTTCCGCACCCGGCGCTGTCTGCGCCACGCCGAACAGCCACAGCTGCCCGAAGGGTCGCGCGGGGCCGGACTCGAACGCGAACGAGCGCGGCAGCGCACGCCAGGTCGCACCTTGGCCAACGCGCACACGCCGTCCATCGGGCTTCGTGCGCTCGAGCCAACGCATGTCCCCCTGCGGCTCACCCCACGCCTGTGCGAGCTCTTCGCTCGTCTCCGGAAAGCTGCCGTCGACGCGCTTCTTCAGCTCGACGATCCGCAGCAGGCGCGCGGCCTCGCGCTCGAGCTCGCGCAGCTCGCGCTCGAGCTGCGCCTCCGCGCGCGCGATCGCCTCGGAGGCGCGCTCGGACTCGCGCGAGCGGTGCTCCGCGCTCAACGACGCGTCGAGGAGCAGCGTCAACGCCAGCAGCGGCACCGCGCTCGTCACCGCGAAGCCGACCGCCAGCTTGCCGCGCAGTCGCCGCCGCGTGCCGAGCCACTCGGCGAACAAGGCGACGAGGAACGGCGCCACCGAGGCCAGCGTCACCAGCGGCGCGGTCTCCCACACCGACTTCGCCGGCGGCGCGACATCGCGCAGGTAGAGCGTGCCGAGCTGCTCCGTACCGAGCCGCAGCGATCGAGCGAGCTGCCCGCGCGCGACCTTGCGCGGCGTGCGGCCGGGCGCGACGACCTCGGCCTCGATGGTCGGATCGGCGAGCGCCCAGCGCCACTGGCCTTCCGCGGTGGTGCGCAGGCTCCCGAGGTCGACCGGCCCGGCGCGCGGCACGCGCGCGCTCGCCGCCACGACCTGCACGGAGTAGCTCGTCGGCGGTCCGACATGGCGCACGAGCACCTCGTCGGCCTCGACCGCGGCCGGCAGCGCGAGCGCGAGCGCGTCGGCGTGCAGCTCGCCGCGCGGCCCCCCGGGGATCAGCAGCGCCGGCTCGAGTCCCGCGCGCTCGAGGTGGGAGTCCGCATCGAAGTGCAGGTCGAGCGCGTCGCGCACCTCGAAGGGCGGCGCGACGGCTCGCCCGCCGCGGCGCACCTCGATCGAGAGGATCGGGATCTCGCGCGGACTGGTGCGTGCGTAGCGCGGATCGCTGACGCGCGTGACCACGAGGAGGCCATCGACCTGCGCTGGACTCGCGAGCGGCAGCGAGAGCGACTGGGCCGGCGACAGCGTGACGCCGGAGAGCGGCGCGCGGCCAGCGAGCGCCATGGGCTGGAACGCGGTGTCGCTGCGCAGCGTGCGCAGCGCGGGCCCGAGAGTGGCGCCACCGGGCACCAGCGCCACATGCTCGCGCGCGGGCTCGGGAGAGATCGCTCCGCCGGACAAGAGGGTCGCTGCCTCGCGCAAGAGCTCCTGGGGCTCGGGCTGCCCGAGCAATCCCGAGCGCAGCAGCGCGTCGAAGGCCTCGCCGTAGGCGACGAGCTCTTCGCGTCGCTCCTCGGCCGCGCTGACGCGCGCGATGCGCACGCCGATCGCGACGGCCCCCGCGAGCGCGAACGCGCCGATGCCGATGCGCAGGCCGATGTGGCGCGCCCGCGACTGGCGCCACACCTTGCGCGAGAGCAGCGCGAGTCCGTAGAGCCCGGCGAGCGCCGCGAGCAGCCACGGGCGAGCGCCCTCGTCGCTGGCGGCACTCGCCGCGAGCGTTTCTTCCTCGCTCGGCGCGAGCAGGCGCAACAGACCGCGGCGCTCGGCGCGCAGCGCGATCTCCGCCTCGCCGGTCCAGGTGGCATAGGTCTCGAGGAAGCCGCGCTGGTCTCGGTCGCACTGGGAGAAGTTGAGCCCGAGCTCCGCGCCCGCGCTCGGCGCGAAGCGACCGAAGGAGCGCCACGGGATGCGCGCCTCGAAGCGATAGCCACCCGCCAGTTCCTGCGCCGCGACCTCGACGCCGCCGAAGCCGCCGTCCGGCCGGCCCGGCTGCCCCGCGCGCGGATACACGCCCCACGGCCGCTCGCTCCACGAGGGCGCGAGCATCACCTGCCAGTCGTCGGCCCCCCACTGCGCGACGACATCGGCGGTCGAGAGGTACAGCTCGATGCAGTCGCCTTCGTACCAGCGCTGGGCGTCGTGCTGCTCGAGGTCGTCGCGCACCTCGCCGCACAGGAACAGATCGCTCGCATTCCAGCCGAACCAGACGCGTACGCTGGCGTCGGCGGGCCCGCGCCACAGGGCGCCCGGCGCGCGGCCGTCGAGGGAGACGAGCTGGTCCGGCCGCTCGATCACGAGGTCGGGCGCGCGCTCGCCGCGCCACTCGGTCCCGTCGCCATCGAGGACCAGCACCGTCGAGGGGACAAACGGCGCCTCGACCACCGAGGTCATCGGGGCGCGCTCCTGTCCGCTCGAGAACGGCGCGAGGGCCGCGAGCGAGAGCAGGGAGCGCGCGAGGATCGACACGAGCGCATCCTATCCGGCCCGCGCGCGAGCGAGCGATGTAGCCACCGAAGCGGCGAAGGCCGGCGGACATCGCGCGTCCACCGGCCTTCGCACGCTTGCGCGACTTCGGAGCGTGAGAGCTCTCTAGTCGCGACCGCGACCGCGGCCACCGCCGCCGCGACCACCACGGCCGCCGCGACCGCCGCGGTAACCACCGCGATCGCCGCCGCCGCGCTCCGAGCGCTCGCCGCCCCCGTAGGCCGGCTCGCCGCCTTCGGGGTGGCCCTCGAAGCCACCGTCGCCGCCCTCGCCGCCTTCGGAGGGAATCTCGCCGCCGGGGAGCAGCGCCTTGCGCGAGAGCTTGATCTTGCCGCGATCGTCGACATGGATCACGACCACCTCGACCGCGTCACCGACATTGACGATGTCCGTCACGCGGTTGACATAGCCGTGGTCGAGTTCGCTGACATGCAGCAGGCCCTCGACGCCGGGCAGGATCTCGACGAACGCGCCGAAGTCCTTGATGCCCTTGACGGTGCCCGAGTACTTCGTGCCGATCTGCGGCGTCTCGCACATGCCGCGGATCGTGTCGAGGCACGCGTCCACCTTGGCGCGATCGACGCCGGCGACCTGCACATTGCCCTTGTCGTCGAGGATCGAGATCTTGACCTTGTACTGCTCCTGCAGCGCCTTGATCTGGCGACCGCCGGGCCCGATCAGGTAGCCGATCTTGTCGGCCGGGATCTGGATCAGCTCCATGCGCGGGGCGAAGGGGCTGATCTGCGCCGCCGGGCGCGGCACCGCGGCGAGCATCTTCTTCAGGATCTCGCGACGGCCGAGGCGCGCCTGCTCGAGCGCCTGCTCGAGGATCTCGCGCGACACGCTCTTGACCTTGATGTCCATCTGCAGCGCCGTGATGCCGAGGCCCGAGCCGGCGACCTTGAAGTCCATGTCGCCGTTGTGGTCCTCCGAGCCCATGATGTCCGAGAGCACCGCGTAGCGGCCGCCTTCGGTGATCAGGCCCATGGCGATGCCGGCCACCGGCTGCGACAGCGGCACGCCCGCGAGCATCATCGCGAGGCAGCCACCGCACACGCTCGCCATCGACGAGGAGCCGTTGGACTCCATGATGTCGCTGACGATGCGGATGGTGTACGGGAAGCGCTCCTTGGGCGGCAGCACCGCCGCGAGGGCGCGCTCCGCCAGCATGCCGTGACCGATCTCGCGGCGACCGGGGCCCGAGATGCGGCGCGTCTCGCCGACCGAGTACGGCGGGAAGTTGTAGTGCAGGTAGAAGTTCTTGCGGTACTCGTCCTCGAGCCCGTCGATGATCTGCTCATCGTCGGCCGTGCCGAGCGTGACGCTGACGAGCGCCTGCGTCTCGCCGCGGGTGAAGAGCACCGAGCCGTGCACGCGCGGGATGAAGTCCGGCGAGATCGCGATCTCGCGGATCTGGTCCATGGCGCGACCGTCGGCGCGGCGACCGTCGAGGATCGCGTCGCGCTCGACTTGGGCGACCAAGTTCTCGAGCAGCGCCTTGACTTCCTTCGTGCGCGCCTTGAGCGCCTTCTCGTCGGTGATGCCCGCGACGAGCGCGGCCTTGGCTCCGTCGACCACCTTGGCGAGCGCGTCGTGGCGATCGTGCTTGCCCGGCGTGAAGATCACCTCGCGGATCGCGGGGCGGTAGCTGTCGACCTTGGCCTGCAGGTCCGCGTCGGTCTTCGGCGCGACCCACTCCATCTTGGGCTTGCCGGCCTTGGCGCGCAGCTCCTCGATCAGCCCGGCGATCTCGCGGATCACCTTGTGGGCGAGCTCGAGCGCGTCGATGACATCCTTCTCGGGCAGCTCCCTGGCGTTGGCCTCGACCATGCACAGGCCTTCCATGTGGCCGGCGACGACGAGGTCGAGACGCGACTCCTGACGGCGGCGCGCGTCGGGCGGGAAGACGCACAGGGCGCCGTCCAAGTGACCGATGCGCACGGCGCCCATGGAGCCGTGGAACGGAATGTGGCTGATGTGCACCGCGGCGAACGAGGCGATCATCGCCACCACATCGGAGTTGAGGCCGCCGTCGTAGCTGAGCGCGTGGCTCATGACCTGGACTTCGTTCTTGAAGCCCTCGGGGAACAGCGGGCGGATGGCGCGGTCCGTCAGACGCATGGAGAGGATCTCCTTGGTCGTCGGGCGGCCTTCGCGCTTGAAGAAGCCGCCCGGGATCTTGCCGGCGGCTTCGGTCTTCTCGCGGTAGTCGACGGTCAGCGGGAAGAAGTCCTGCTCGTCCTTCGCCGGGCCGCACGCGACGGCGGCAAAGCACTTGGTGCTGCCCAAGGTGGCGATCACGGCGCCGTGGGCTTGACGGGCCATCTGGCCGGTCTCGAGGGTGAGCGTTTGCCCACCGGTGAGTTCGCGGGAGACGCGAACGGGTTCAAGAATCATCGTTGGTTTCCTTCTGTCAGCTTCGTTGCTTCGAAAAAAGTCGTTCAGGGGCGCGGGCGGAGCGCGTGCGGCGGGGGGTGGCGCGGCGCACTCGGCCCACAAGCGAGCGAGCGCCCCGGCGGGCCGCGGGTGCGGCTCGTCGCAAGCGCGCTCGAGGGAGAGATGGATCGGCCAAGCTCGTGTAGGTTCGCTGGTGACGTTCGTCGGCGGGCGTGGGCGTCTTTGGTTCGCGCGAGCGCGCGTGGCTCTACTTGCGCAGGCCGAGCTTCTCGACGAGCGCCGTGTAGCGAGCAGGCTCGCGGCGGCGCAGGTACTTGAGCAGCTTGCTGCGGACGCCGACCATCACGAGCAGGCCGCGGCGCGAGTTGTAGTCCTTGCGGTGCAGCTTGAGGTGCTCGGTCAGGTTGTTGACATGCTCGCTCAGCAGCGCGACCTGCACTTCGGGAGAACCCGAGTCACCCGTGTGGGTGGCGAACTGCTGGATGATCTCGGCCTTGCGGGCGGCGGTGATGGCCATGTCGTGAATGCGCTTTCGTCGGGCTTGACCACTTGCCCCGAAGGCCCGGGCAGCCCTCGCGCGAGGGGCCCCAGCCTTGGGGTGCGCCGGCGACCTCGCGCGCAGCGATGTCTGGAACCGGCCCGTCGGGGTCGGACCTGACGGCCCGACTCCGGGGGGCGCCGCAAGCCGATCGGCGCTCCACTTGGAGGCCGAGGAGCATAGCGAGCCTACGCCGCTGGCTCAAGCGCAAGCCCGCCCCGCTGGCTCAAGCGCAAGCCCGCCCCGCTGGCTCAAGCGCAAGCCCGCCCCGCTGGCTCGAGCGCAAGCCCGCCCCGCTGGCTCGAGCGCAAGCCCGCCCCGCTGGCTCGAGCGCCCAGTCGGTGGGGCCGCCCAGGGAGCAGCCCAGCTCCCACACTCCCCTCAGGGAAGGCCGCGCAGCTAGCGGGTCGTCGGGCCGCGCTCGGCGTCGCGCGCCGGCAGGGACGCCAGCGTTTCCTCGACCGCCAGCTCGACGGCGCGCTGCAACATCGCGCCTTCGCTGACGAAGCTCGCGCGCTGGGTCGAGAGGTCGATCGTGCGCGTGGCGTGGCCACCCCAGAGCGCTCTGGAGGTCTGCGGCTCGATTGCGTCGAGCAGGTACACATCGAGGTCGACCACGAGGTTGGCGTGGGAGTTCCAGCGCGAGGTGTCCCAACCCGTGACGACGACCTTGAGCGAGGCCTGCTCGCCGAGCGTGCCAGGCATGTAGGACGCTTCGGTGACCTGCACATTGCGGTCGACGAACTCGAGCGCGAGCGGCGAATAGCGCAGGCGCACGAGTCCCTTCTGGAACTCCGCGCGCAGCGACTCGAGCGGCACGCTGCGCTGGCCCGAGGCGTTCTCGATCTTCGGCACCACGACTTCGAGCGGGTTGACCGACTTCAGGCGGCCGACGACGAGGCCGTCGTTGCCGAGTCCGCGCAGCTTGAGCGGCGTGGCGCAGGAAGCGGCGAAGAGGGTGGCGAGAGCGGCGAGGGCCAGAACGGGACGGCGAGGGAGGAACGACATGGTGTGACCCCGAGGGTGCGTCGAGAGGCGCAGCGCGAGATGTCGCGCGCGCCACCGAAGTCTAGGGGGCGCACGCGGCGCGTTCCACGGCGCGCTGCGCCGAAAAACGCGGATTTCGTGCGCCGCCCCGTCGCTCTCTCAGGGCCGCGTGTAGGTCACTCACGCAGAGTCGAGCACCACCCCGGTGCGGCACTCGAACACCGAGCACAGGCAGCCGGACGCATCGAGGGTCGGCCACGCCCCGCCGCTGACGCTCCCGATCTCCGTCCCCGCGTCCGACGCCCCCCACCCTGCGCACCGCACTCCGGCACTCAGACCGTGCAGGTCGCCGCCGCATTCGCCTCGGGCGCCCACGCCACCGAGCGCCCGCGCTCCGCGTCCGTCAATGTTGCGCGGTCGAGCCCGGACATCGCGGGACGGCCGCGTCAGCCCCGGCCTCAAGCGCCACTGTCGCGACGGCACATCCGCCGTCTCCCTCGAGCCGCTCACCTTCATCGAGCGCCTCCCCGCCCTCTCTCCGCCCCCACGCGCCCATCCGCTCACCCACCACGGCGTCCTCGCGCCGACCTCCGCCTGGCGCACTCTCATCCTGCCCACGCGCGTGCCCCATCCACCTCACCTTCCCGCGCCCCGCTCGCTCCCAACTCCTCCGCCCGCTCGCGCCCGCCGCGCTCAACATGGGCCGAGCTCTCGCGACGCGTTCTTGCCGTCGATGTCCTCACCTGCCCGCACCGCTCCGGCACCCGCCGCTTGCTCCGTCGAGCACGCTCCTCGCCCGCGCCACCGCCCCGCGCGCCTCGCGCACCACCGTCGCTCGCCTCGGCAACAGGTGGGTCTCCAAGCGCGGCGAAAACGGCAGCTTCAGTGGTCAGTCGAGCGGCTCGGTCGCGCGCGTCGGCATGGTCGTCGGCGTAAGGGACGCGCGGCTCAGGCAAAGTCGAGCTGCGCCGCGCGAGTAGCTCAGTTGCAGACCGTGAACTCGACCGCGTTGGTGAGATTGGTCGCCGGCGCGCTCGACGGATCGCGACTCCAGTACTGCGCGAACACGCGCGCGCCATGGACGAGACTGGGGTCGACGCCGCTCTGGATGCGCGCGTTGAAGTCGTAGCTGAACGCGCCCGAGCAATCGTCGGGCGGCGCGTTTCCACCCGAGTTCTGCAGCGCGGTGCGGCGCAGCGGCGGGTCGATGTACAGCGTGCCGCCGTGAAAGGGCGAGGCGCGGAGGGCGAAGCCGTAGAAGAGCAGGCCGCTCTTGTTGTTGATGAGGTTGTGCGCGTCGATGCCGAACGGCGCCGCGGAGCTCACGCTGGGCGAGCCCGAGGTCGAAAGCGACGGCGAGCAGCCCTGCGAGTTGAGCTGCGGCGCGCCGTAGACGATCGCCTGGCACTCGTTCACCGGGAGATCGATCCAGGAGAGCTCCGTCGAGGAGTGGCGAACCTCCAGATCGAAAGCGTGGATGTAGGGTCCAAAGCGCAGCCCTGCCCCCACGGGCGGCTGGTGGATCTGGAGGTTCTCCAGTTGCACTCGGACGCGATGGCCGCTTTCGAAGCGATAGGCATTGGCGTTGAGGTGCACCTCGAACACATTGGGCCCGGCTGGCGCGTCATCGAAGACGAAGTACGAGCCGCCGCAGATGTAGCGCGCTGTACCGCTCGGCGGCATGTCCCACAACGAGGCGCGCACTTGATAGCGGTCGGTCGCGCACGCCACCGACAGGCGCACGCGCGGGTCGCCGGCGAACTCGATCGCGGAGTCGAGCGGCGCTGAGTCGTAGCTCAGCGTGCGGCGCGGGATGTTGAGTTCGACCAAGGCGAGGTTGAAGCCGCCGTTGACCACATCGTCCATGTCGAAGCCGGCCGCGACGGTCTGGTGGATCGACTCCGTCGTCTCGGGGCCCGTCGGCGCGAACGGCGTGAGCTGCGCGCCCTGGTGGAGGAACAGGCGGTACTCGTGCGCGCCTTCGGGCGGCCACGCATCGGCGGTCTTGCGCGTCCAGTTCGAACTCGGCGAGGTGTACTGCGAGAGGTCGCTCGGCGTGACCGCGTAGGTGATGCTCGCGCCGCCGTCGATGCCGTTGGCGACGCCCTTGAGGAAGCGATCGAACCACTGCCGACGCCAGTTGGCGCGGAACGCGTTCTCGCCGTTGTTGTTCGGCGACTGGTGGCCGCCGGTCCCTAGGTAGAGCTTGCGCGGAGTCGCGGCCGGCAACGCTTGCCAGGCCTCGGCCAGCGCGTATGCCGGAAAGGCGAAGTCGTCGTACGCAATCATGGCCATGATCGGCGTGCTGATCGAACTCACGCGTGGCAGCGGATCGCGCAGCGGATCGGTCATGAGCGCCGCAAAACTGGCCCAGTCCTCGGAACGCAGCGCCGTGTTGACCTGCGCGCGGAACACCGGCTCGAAGTTGACGCCGCCGCCGAGGATGATCGCCCCGCTGGCACTGTGCACGCCGAGCAGCTGCGGCGCGAAGTTGGCCTCGAAGTCGGGGCTGGTGTTGTCGGCCACGATCGCGTCGATGTCGGGGTAGTTGCCCGCGACGCCCCAGGCATTGGCCTCGACCGGCGCTCCGCTCCAGGCGGCGGCCTGCCAAGCGTGGAGCCGCCCTGCGACGCCCCGTTGACCCCGATGCGCGAGCCGTCGACGACGCCCGCGAAGCTCGCAATCGCCCAGCGCATCAGCTCCATCTGGTCGAAGCGCTCGCGTTGCCCGAAGTGTGTGTGTCCGCCGCTGTGCGTCGCATGGCCGCGCACATCGAAGGTCAGTGAGAAATACCCCTGCGCCGCGAACGACTGCGCGCTGCCGTTCAGGGAGGCCTTGTTGCCGCCGATCCCGTGCACCAGCACGAGCATCGGCCAACCGCAGGCGCCCGGCGCCGCGCTCGGCCGGCGCACATCGGCGCGCGTCGTGGCGCCGTCGGAAAATGTGACCAGTTGATCCAGCGCCGACATGATGGCGAAGCCGCCGGGCGGCACTGCGGGATCGACGCACTGAGGAACGCAGGCAAGGAGCAGCGGCGTGAGGGTGAGCATCGCAAGTGCCTCGGGCGAGTCTATGTGCCTTCAACCCCGCTGTCGCCAGCGGGTTTCGCCGCGGCACCAGGCTCTCCCCCGCGTTTCGGTCGCTCGGCCACCGAGCCGAGGCGTCAGATCCAAACCGTGCGGGGTGGAGCGTGGCGATGTGACTGCGACGCATGACGATCAGTAAACCAACCCGAGGCCACTTGACGGGTCGGCCGACCGCGTCGAACCTCCCTCTGACGGTCGAAGCCGACCGCCAGAGGCGGAGGTGCTCCGCTTGGATGTCCTATCCGCCGGATCTGGCGGCTACCGCTTCAACGACTTTCTCAAGCTCGGCGTGCCGCTCGATCTGGTGACGATGGCGGTCACGCTCAGCGTGATTCCGCCGGTCTCTCCGCTGGTCCCGGCGTGAGCCTTGGATTCGACGACCAAGCTCTGGAGTGTTGTGGACCCGCGCGGAATCCGACCACTGCGCGCGGCTCGCTCAGCACACGCCGAACATCACATCGCCGCGATTGACCCGACACGGCAGCGCTGAGTCCTCCGACGATTGCAGATCCTTCACAGCCATGTGGAAGCGCACAGCGCCCTTGGCTGTCGTCGCTTCCGCGAGCTGTGCGGTCGCCAGTTCGTCGACGAGCCCCCGCTGCGGGCGCGCAGCGCCGGAGCTCTTGCGTCCGCGGATGCGCTCAGCGTGCTCGAACCTCGAGCTCCGCGACGGCCTGCCGGCGCAGCGGGTCCTCGATCACCTGCTGCGGAACATTGGCAAAGTCGATCTTGGCGAGATCGAGCTTGCGCACCTGCCGGTTGTGCATGGTGTGGAAGTACAGCGCGCGGCGCGTCAGGTCGGACACGACCGTGATCTGAGTGGCGGATGGGATGTCGCGCGGAAGCTGCGCGGCGGGTGCGGTGGTGCCGACCGGAATGTTGAAGCTGTCGAGCAGCCGAAACGCCTCGAACACCGCGTCCTCACCGTCTGCGAGCGGACGCACGCAGGAGCTCAACAGGGCGGCTCGCACGAAGCGCGACGAAGGCGTGAAATCGCCCGGCAACCCGCGCAGTCCCGCGCCGCCGCCGAGCGGAGCGAACTCGCGCCCGTCGATCCGCAGCGTTTCGACGGACCCGGGCGCGAGCCCGAGGTAGTTGCGCAGGTTCGTGAGGTGCCAGTCGTAGCCCGGCGAATTGGTGATCACACCGCGGAAGGCGTCGAACACTTCGACGCGCCCGCCTTCGACGATCTCCACGACGATGCACTCCCCCGTCGGATCGGCGATCTTCCAGTGGAACGGCAACGGCGCACCGCCGAAGCGCTCGTCGGCGACATAGACCACGCGCAGATCGTTCATGTGCTGCCGCACCTGAGCCACGCTGCTGAAGCTCGACAGCAACCACTGCTGAAAATCGCCGACACTGCAACTGCGCGAGGCCTGCGCCGGATCCCACGGCGCGTAGTCGGCGAAGCCCGGGAAGTAGTACATGCCGATGTACAGGCCGCGCTCGTTCAGCGCGTCCGGACCGTAATCGGTCCCGTAGGCCGTGATCGTCACGAACCCGTGTTGGCCAGTCCACGCGAAGCCCGTCGCACCCTCTGGAACCACAGACTGAAAGCGCTTGCCGCGCGGCACGACCGCGAGGCGGTCGTGTTGAGCGTCTCCGAGCGCCCATTCGACCGTGCGCGCCACGATCTGCGACCCATCGGCGGCGGCGAGAGAAATGCCCGTGCACGGGCGCGCAACGGGGGCGTTGGCGCCGCGCGGAGCACCGGCGAGGAGCGTCGAGAGCAGCAAGACAGCGGATGTATGCATGTGGAGAGCGTAGCACCGTGCTGCTGCTCCTTCGAACAGCCCCGCGCAACGGACGCGCTCATCCGCCGCTGCGGCCGACTGCCCTGCGACAGCGGCCGACGACGGCGCGCTCTCACGCTGTCAGGCAGACTCGCGTGCAGACTCCGCCGACCATCGCCCGCGCGTCGGCGCCTTCGATTCGACAGCACGGGAGAGCGAACTTGGCGCACTCCTCGCCGCATGGTTCAGCGCAGGTCGACTTCCGCCCTAGGCGCGAAGCTGCGCTCGAGTGGCGAACAAGCTCCGCCTGGAGCGCGAGGTCGTGGCCGAGTTCGAGGCCTGGCGCAAGGCGGTGACGGTCGAAGAGGCGACGGTCGCCGAGCTCTCCAGGCTGCTCGACAACCGCAACCGCGATGTCGTCCTCGGAGCAGTCAAGGCGCTCGCGATGCTGGCGCGCACCCCTTGTTGCCGGCGCTCGTGAAGCTGCTCGAACGCGAGGACAAGGAGCTGCAGGCCGCAGTCAAGGCCGCGATCGACACGATCGGCGGCTGATTGGACGCTCGCCCGCGCCGTCCCAAACCGGCGCGGGCAGAGGTTGGATCGCGAGCCGGTGGAAAAGCGCCGCCGCGCCGGTCAGCGCGCCGGCCGGCAGCGCCCAACGCGAGAGGAAGGCGACACTCAGGTCCGCGGCTATCCAAAGCGCCCGCACCACCGCCGCCGCACACCTCGCAGCCTCGCAAGTCCGGCCAATCGAGGCCCGAGCCGGGCTCCCCATGGGAGAACGGCTACATCGAGAGCTTCCACGGCAAGCTGCGTGACGAGCTTCTGAACGGAGGGACCTTCTTCACGCTGGTCGAGGCGCGCGCAGTCATCGAGGCATGGCGGCGCGAGTACAACCACCTGCGGCCGCGCAGCCCGCTGAAAAGACACCGGACTCGGCACTCGGGTCGAAGTTGCCGCTGATGCGGACATCGTGAGCCACTGCGGAAGGTCATGCGTGGCTCGGCGGCTCGACGGCGAGGTCTCATCCGCTGTCCGTCGCGGCCTGGTTCGGAAAAATCATGGCGGAAGTGGACCGACGACGCGCCTTTGTGGTGCGCCCCAGGGAGTGCCTAGGGACACATTTACGAGGTCTCTTTCAATTCCAATCGCCATGAAAAATCGACACTTCATCGTTGCGAGTGTGGCCCTGACCGGGCTCGGCTCGATCTCCACCACCGCGCTGGCCCTGCAAGGACAGCCCGTCACCATCGAAGACCGCCAGGCGGGTCTCACGGTGCGCGAGGTCATCGCGGGCCGGACCACCGGGCTCGGCGGCACGCCACCGATCACGATCTCGGGCCCTCCCGGATCCATCTACCAGCTGTTCGGCGGCGCTGCCGTGCCGGCGCCCGGCGGCGGGTTCGACACACAGATCCCATTTCCCGGCGTGCTCGGCCCGGTCAGCGCGCCGATCGAGGCGCTCGCGGGGGCGCTGTTCACGCCGCGCAACGGTGTGTTCGGCGTGATTCCGGCCTCGGGCGTGCAAGACCTCGATTTCGCGTTCGACTGGACCGCCGAGCTCGCCGGGGTGTTCCTCGACATCCAGGTGCTGATGCAGCGCCCGGGCATTCCGGCGCCGCCGCTCACCGTGAGCAACGGCCAGCTGCGTCAGGTCCAGAGCGGCCTGCTGCAACCCTCCCGCTTCTACTCCGGTGGATCCCAGGTTCCGGGCTCCGACCTCATCAAGGCGCGCTGGTCGGATATCGAGCAAGGTGATGTCGACGGCGACGGCGACAACGACACCATCGGCGTCGGCACGCAGGGCGTGTGGCTGTGGACGACGGTGGCGGGTGCTCGCGATCCGATGTCGACCCAGCTCTCGGCGGGCAACGCCTTCTCGGCCGAGCTGGCCGACCTGGACAACAACGGGACCCTGGACCTCGCGGTGGCCGTGGGCGGCCTGGAGTTCTCGCGTGTGTTCTTGAACCAGGGCCTCGACGCGACTGGTCAGTGGCGCGGCTTCAGCGAGATGTCGGCCAGCAAGGCCGGCTTCCCGACGGCGCTGGGCAGCTCGTTTCCCGCCGACATCGAAGTGGGCGACTTGGACGGCGACGGCGACCTGGACTTGTTCTTCGCCTCCGCCTTCTCGCCGATGACGGGCATGCAGAACCGCATGTTCTTCAACCAGCTCGCCCAGGGGATCGGTCCCAGCTTCATCGATGTCACGGCGACGAACCTGCCGGCCATCATGGACGACTCCGAGGACTGCGAGCTCTTCGACTTCGACCTCGACGGCGATCTCGATGTCGTGATCGCGAATGTCGACGGCCGGTCGCCGCAGACGCCGTTCGGCGAGGGTGGTGACTACATCCTCGTGAACCAGGGCGGCCCGTTCTCCGCCGAACGCGAAGGCTTCTTCGATGCACCGATGCCCAATCCCGTGCCGGTGGCGAACGACGAGTCGCTCGATGTGGTGGTGGGCGACGTCAACGGCGACGGCCTGCCCGATCTGTACTTCACGAACTGGCAGATCACCAACAGCCCGGGCGTCGCCACCGGCCTGCCGCGCCCAGACCGCTTGCTGCTCCGCGCCTTCGCTCCGAGCGGCGCCCCGATCTACATCGACGCCTCCGCTCAGCTGCCCGACCAGTCTGCGGCGACGGCCACATTCGGAACGGACGCGGAGATCTTCGACACCGACTTCGACGGCGACCTCGACATCGTCGTGGGCCTGGGGACCCTGAATGGGTTCTCGACCATCGCGGTGTGGCCCGTTCCCAACATCTCGACGGGACTGGTGATCCTCGAGAATCAAGGCGCCGCGTTCGCCAGTACGACGCCGTTCCTTGCGCCGACCGATCCGTCGAACTTCGATTTCCGTGACCTGGAGCACGGTGATTGGCGTGAGGCGGGCTCGTTGGGCGGCTTCGGACGCTACTTCGAGGGCGACTTGGGCTGCGCCCTGAACCACCACTCAGCGACGGCTCCGGCTCAGCTGGTGACGATCGATCACCTCTGAGATTCCGCTGCTCGTTTCCAGACCCCGCGCTCGGGACTCTCCGGGCGCGGGGCTGTGCGCCGCGTCGAGCTCCAGATCCGCCGCGCTCGCGCCGGAGTCCTCGCGGCCCATCGCGCGTCTGGGCCAGCGCCGCCCGCCGCGCCCGTCGGCAGCGCGAGTCCCGTCTTCCGGGCGCGTCGTTCTTTGGGCAGGCTCGGCAGCATGTGCACGCCGAGCAGCACGCCGAGCAGGAGCGTCAACGCGCTCGCCAGGCGATCGACGAACGCTGAGGGCTGTTGAACGGCGTGGCGGCAGACGCAGTCGGGGCTTTCAGCTCGAGGGCGGCGAACATGGGGCTTACATGAGAATTCTACCCGAGCGACCATGATGCTCAGAAGAGTCGCCGCTCTGGCGAAGTCTTTCGCAAGCCCACCTCGCGGTCGATGCAAACCGCCTCAGGCGGAGGTGATCCGCTTGGATGTCCTATTTGCTGCGTTCCACTCCTGTTACTCTCACATCGGCAACGCTCCTTTGATTGGTGGTCATCCACATTCGAACGCACTGACGGCCGGAGAAGCTCGGAAATGATCGATCCAGAAATACCGCTTTCGCGGCGCACGACTCTGAAGGGCATCGCCATCGGCAGCATGGGTCTGCTCGCGGGCGGAACCCCCGCTGCGAGCGCGCGTGGTGCCTCGGCCGTGCAGTTGAAGCCCGTGATGGAGTCGAACGATGAGTGGTTCGCGCAGCGAGCGTGGAGCGTGAGCGCCAACAAGCTGCTCACCCCTCAGGCCGGCCCGGGCGGCTCGGTGACCTGCCTCGCCAAGAGCATCTACCGTCCGAAGTCCGCCGCCGACATCGCCGAGATCATCCGATCGGCTCCCGCATCGACTCCGATTGCCTGCGTCTGCGGCGGGCATGAGTCATCGAACGCAGCATTGGTCGCCGACGGCAATGCGGTGGTCCTCGATCTCATCGGACTCAAGTCCATCGACTTCCATCGCGCGGACGGCGAGCGGCTGGTCACCATCGGATCAGGCGTGGTCTTCCGAGAACTGGTTGAAGCTGTCCGCGCCGAAGGTGGTGCGCTCCCAGTCGGCACTGGACCTGGCGTCGGCGTGGCGGGGTACATGACCAACGGCGGTCTGAGCAGCTACTTCTCCAGACGGCTCGGCCTGCTCGGCCAGCGCGCCGTGAAGATGACTGTGGTGACAGCCGCAGGCGAGGTGCGCACGATCACCCCTGCCGACGATCTCTTCAACGCCATGCTGGGCGCAGGCAGTGCGCTCTCCGTCGTCGTTGACATCACGCTGCGGCTCGCCGACGCGTCCGTCATCAAGGGCGCCGAGCAGCGCGTGTTCGGGTTCGAGAACCGGGAGCAGGCCGTTCGGTTCGCGCGCGAGTCGATGCGCTTCATGCGCGAGCGGATCATCCCCAACGAATCCGTGTCGCTCGAGGTCGTAGTCACGGGAACCAAGGCGATCGTCGCCACGACGGTCTTCTACGACACCTTCAACGGGGATCCCGCTGCGTTCGTGAAGCCGCTCGAGGAACTCGCGGCTTCGATGAAGCTGCCGGAGTTGGCTCGGGCACATTGGAGCTCGTGGTACGAGGCCGCCGCTGCGCTGTGGCCCGTGATCGCCGGCCAGAAGGGCAACCCGCTCGCCACGCTCTACCACTGTGCGGGAACCACCGGCGCGCCGAGCGAGAGCGTCGTCGACTTCGTGAGCGACACGGTGGTTGGCAAGGCGCCTCTTGACGAGGCACCGCTCTCGATCGTGGAGATCCGCTCGCTCGGCGGCGCAGCGCAGTCCGGCACGCCCGTACCGAGCGGCAACTGCCGACACGCGTTCTTCGTCGATCTCGTCACGCTCTACGACGCTCAGTCGAAGAACGCCGAGGAGCGAAGGGCCATCGTTGACAAGACGAACGCCGTGGTGGACCAGTCCCGAAAGGTCCCGGGGCTCGGTGTGGATTTCAGCGGCACACACTCGCAGCCGGACGATGTCGATCGCAGCGCGAAAGCGTCCGACATCTTCGGATCGGCGGAGATGGCGACCAAGGTCCAGACCATCAAGCGCCGCGTCGACCCGAACAACCGATTTCGGTTCCATCCCTTCGCCAAGTTCATCGTCTGAGTGGACCGCACGAGTTTCGAGAGGGCTCGTGCCGTGCTCAGTTCAACGACGCTCGAGTTGTGAGAGGGATCTGTGCCACAATCGGATCCCGTCCGACCGAACGGAGGGTGGCGCTCACTCGCACGGTCTCCGTGCCGACGGGAGCAAGCCAGGCAGGTAGGTGAGCAGTGCGGTGGGCGTCGAAGGCTGGACCGTCGGAGGTACGAAGACCAAGCCTTCGAGCAGCGCGCCATCGAGTGCTGCGCTTCGCTTGCGGGTGACAAGACCCCACGGCGCCGGGCAGTCGGCGCGGAGGCCGGCGCGTGGAGAGCCAGAACGCAGCTGGTGGACGCTCCGCTGGGAAGGCACTCGGCAATGCTCTGTCGATCACCGAGTGCCGGTCAGAGGGCTTGGCCCGTGCTCGAGCGCATGGCGCCAATCCTGCCGGTAGCCAGACGATGACGCCGACGATCACCGCGACGATGATGAACATGGCGGCGATACTGCTCTTGACCGCGTGCGCCAGAGAGCAGCAGACCTCCGCGCCCCCACCCGCTCGCGCGAACAGCTCGGGCCTCGCGTCAGTCGCCGCCCCTTGCCCGCCGAGCACGCTCCTCGCCCGCGACCCGCGCCAGCGAGAAGGCCCGCTCGCATCCAAAGCGCCCGCACCATTGCCCCGCGCGCCTCGCCAGCCCGGCCACCGACGCCCGAGCCGGGCTCCGGGGTCCACTTGACGGATCTGCGCCCCTCGGCAAAGCTGGACCGTGGCGTGAAAGACACCACCCCCGGCTTTTTTCACCTTTCCCCGGGCTTCCCCTCAATGTTCACTACACGCTCTCTGGCGTCGTTCCTGCTCCCGTTGCTACAGCCGTTGCTCGCTGGCCTGTGCATGCCTCAGACAGCCGCGGCCCAATGCACGCCTGGGTGGTTGCCGGGAGAAGGCGTGCCCGGGGTCGGTGAAGGTTTCGCCACTCCGGTCCTCGCCACCACGATGTGGGATCCGGACGGCGCTGGCCCGCAAGGGCCCAAGTTGGTCGTGGGCGGGAATTTCCGTGATGCGGCCAATATCCCCCATGTAAATAACATCGCCGCGTTCGACCCCGTGACCGGCGCGTGGTCAGCGCTGGGAAGCGGATTGTCCGCAAGCGTCAACGCCCTTGCGGTGCTGCCCAACGGCGACCTCGTCGCCGCTGGCGCTTTCACGACCGCTGGCGGCGTCGCCGTGAACTGCATCGCGCGCTGGAATGGCAGCGCTTGGTCGGCGTTTGGCAGCGGAATGAACGGACCAGTCTACGCCCTCGCCGTCCTGCAAGACGGCGACCTCGTCGCCGCTGGCGCTTTCACGACCGCTGGCGGCGTCGCCGCGAACCGCATCGCGCGCTGGCGTACATCGTGGTCGCCGTTGGATCTTGGGTTGAATGGAACCGTCCGCGCCCTCGCCGTCCTGCCGGGCGGCGACCTTGTCGCCGGTGGTGACTTCACGACCGCTGGCGGCCTCCCAGAGAACAGAATCGCGCGCTTCTATGTTGCCTTCAACGCGTGGGGGGCGTCAATGGGAAGTGGCATGAACGGCACCGTCTACGCCCTTAAGGTCTTGCCGTTCGGCCAGCTCGTCGCCGGTGGCGCTTTCACGACCGCTGGCGGCGTCCTCGTGAACCGCATCGCGAGCTGGAATGGCAGCGCGTGGTCGGCCTATGGCAGCGGGATGGACGGAACCGTCCGCGCCTTCACCGTGCTGCCGAGCGGCCAACTCGTCGCGGCTGGCGACTTCACGAGCGCCGGCGGCGTCGCCGCGTACCGCATCGCACGCTGGGGGATCGGCTACTCGTGGTACGCCCTCGACGGCGGCGTGTACGCTCCCCCCAACACTTATCCCTTGGACTGGGTCTCGGTGCGCGCTCTCGCCGTCCTGCCCAACGGTGACCTCGTCGCGGGTGGCGCGTTCAAGTTCGCTGGTCAGGCCGCCCTGATCTCAGCGGATTCGATCGCGAGCTGGAATTGGAGCGGGTGGTCAGCGCTGTCGTCTGGGATGAACGGCACTATCAGGTCCTTCGCCGTACTACCGAGCGGTGATCTCGTCGCGGGCGGCTTCTTCACTTCCGCCGGCTCGGTCGCCGCGAACCACGTCGCGCGCTGGAATGGGAGCGCGTGGTCGGCGCTCGGAAGCGGACTGAACGGAGAAGTTCTAGCCCTCGCCGTCCTGTCCAATGGTGATCTCGTGGCGGGTGGCTCGTTCTCTGACTTCGTCGCGCGCTGGACTGGCAACGCATGGCAAACGATGGGGCACCCCAACGGCCAGGTCAACGCAATTGCCGTGCTGCCGAACGGCAACATCGTGGCGGGTGGCCACTTCACGGCCGCCGACGGCAACACCACAAACCGCATCGCGCGCTGGAATGGCAGCGCGTGGGCAGCGATGGGGAGCGGCATGTCGGGTGGGACCTACAACGGCGCTTTTAATGAAACGGTTGTCAACGCAATTGCCGTGCTGCCGAACGGCGACATCGTGGCGGGTGGCAACTTCACGACCGCCGGCGGCGTCGCCGTGAACCACATCGCGCGCTGGAATGGCAGCGCGTGGGCGGCAATGGGAAGTGGCGTGAACTTACCCGTCGTGCAACAATACACGGACCCCGTCTACGCCCTCGCCGTCCTGCAAAACGGCGACCTCGTCGCCGGTGGCGCTTTCACGGCCGCTGGCGGCGTCTTTACGCAAGGCATCGCGACCTGGAATGGAAGTGCGTGGTCGGGGTTGGCGGGCGGGGTCGGCGGCAGGGTCAGTGCCCTCGCAGTGCTTTCCAATGGTGACCTCGTCGCGGGTGGCTATTTCCTGAGCGCCGGTGGCGTCTCGCTGGGCGCGGAGAGTGATATCGCGACCTGGAATGGAAGTGCGTGGTCGGCGCTCGTAGGCGGACTGGACGGTGCAGGTCTCCCGGCTGCGCTCGCCGCGCTGCCGAACAACCAGCTCGCCGTCGGCGGCGACTTTGGCACGGCCGGCTCCCACAGATCCGCCTACTTCGCCCGCTACGCCACCTGCATCCCCTACGGGCCGATCGTCTACTGCACGGCGGGCACTACGAGCGGCGGTTGCGTGCCGGCGATCAGCGGGGTCGGCACGCCGAGCATCGCTGCGAACTCTGGCTTCAACATCTCCGTGGCTTCCGTCCCCAGTCAGAAGCAGGGCCTGTTCTTCTACGGCACCAACGGCCGCAAGGACACTCCGTGGGCCAGCGGCAGCACGAGCTATCTGTGCGTCAAGTCTCCGACCTCGCGCACCTCACAACAGAGTTCCGGCGGCACGAGCGGCTGCGACGGCACGCTCTCCATCGACTGGCTGAGCTTCGTCGCCTCGCACCCCACCTTGCTCGGCAACCCGACCACCGCCGGCCAAGCCGTGAGCGCGCAGGCCTGGTACCGCGACCCCGCCGCCGTCAAGTCGACGAGCCTCTCGGCCGGCTTGGAGTTCATGATGCTCCCCTAGTGCCGGCACCCTGCGGCGAGCCTCCACCGCGCGGTCGACGACGACCGCCTCCGGCGGAAGTCATCCGCTTGGAGGTCCTGTCCGTTGGCCCAATTCCACAACCGATTTCAAGGCATGCCAGGGCCTTGCCGCTGGCACGGTACAAGGCGACATCGCCTACACACAAGACGCGGGCCAAAATGAAATGGGGAAACTCGCCAATGACAATGAACATCCTGAGTGGAACTCGCCTTCTTGCACTTGCTCTGTCAATGATTGGCCATGCCCATGGGCAGATACTTACTTTCGTTGACTCCCTTCAGTTTTCAAGCGCCCAAATTTGGGGTGTGTGCTCAGATGCAGGCGATAGTTTATGCGTCACGACGGTATTTTCCCCTTCTTCCAGACCGCATATTTTCATGCGCAAGGTAAACTATTCCGTCATTTCCCAGCAAAGCCCCCCGGTTCAATTGACTTTTGATGTTGATTTTGCCGCCATTCCGAACCTCACCGATCACAAAACAGTCATCTTGAACGATCAGATATATATTTCATTTTCAACTCAAGGAGATCGGGATTTATTTCTGTTCAAAACAGACATAAATGGCAATCGGATTGGAAGTATCGTCACTGTAGTTTCAGGTTCTGCAGACCCTACCAATGACATGATACTGACTACCGACGGTAGCTATATTTATGTTTTGCACTTTGACCCTCCCTCTCAGCATCATGTATACAAGTTCAACAGCAACCTGAATGCAGTGGGGTCGCCCATATCAACCACAACGCTCATGCATAACAACATTGGGCATTCCGTCTACCGGAACAGCATATTTCACCTCTTCACAGGAAGCACCTTCGGCTTCAATTCGAGTCTCACGCATACAAAATGGAACAGCTCATGGGGAGCAATCAGTTCGCAAAACATACTTGGCAGCACCGGTGGAGATGGGAATTTTTTTTCCACGGGAGCCATTTTCGACAGCACCAATCAGCGCTGGTACATTGCCCTTAATCACATCTACGCCGGTCAGAGCATCGGGCAAGAACACATTGATCTTCTTGCTTATGATTCCAATTTCAACCTGCTGGAACGGAAGCATGTTACTACTGAAAATTACACACGACCCCATCTTGTGCAGAAAGGCGGACATTTGTACATGACCTACGACCGCCCCGGTGTGGGAGTTTATCTGCGCAGATATCAGGTTTCCGGGCCGGTCGCCTACTGCACGGCCGGCACCTCGAGCGGCGGTTGTGTGCCGGAGATCAGCGGGCTCGGCACGCCGAGCATCGCTGCGAGTTCTGGCTTCAACATCTCCGTGGCCCCCGTCCCCGGTCAGAAGCAGGGCCTGTTCTTCTACGGCACCAACGGCCGCATGAACACGCCGTGGGCCACCGGCAGCTCGAGTGTCTTGTGCGTCAAGTCTCCGACCTCGCGCACCCAACAACAGAACTCCGGCGGCACGAGCGGCTGTGACGGAACGCTCTCCATCGACTGGCTGAGCTTCATCGCCTCTCACCCCGGCTTGCTCGGCACCCCGACCACCGCCGGCCAAGTCGTGGACGCACAGGCCTGGTACCGCGACCCCGCCGCCGTCAAGTCGACGAACCTGTCGGCGGGTCTGGAGTTCACAATGCTCCCCTAGTGCCGGCAACCTGCGGCGAACCTCCACCGCGCGGTCGACGACGACCGCCTCCGGCGGAAGTCATCCGCTTGGATGTCCTGTCCGCTGCTGACGAGCGCCCCATGTCGCAGCACCGCCCGTGGTTGTCTGCCTCTTGTCATTGGGGGTCTGGTGTTGGACCACCGGTCACGCTGCTGATTCGGCTACGGGCGAACCCAATGTGGTCTACATGATGGCCGACGCTCTCCGGTGGAGCGACCTGAGCATCCATCCTGGTGGCATCACGCGCACGCCGAACATCGACCTGTTATTCAAACAAGGCATCAAGCTGGACAACTTCATGGGCTGATGCGTCTGTTCGCCGACTCGCGCCATGCTGATGACTGGGCGCCATCCGTTCCGCGTCGGAGCGGGTCCGGAAACGGGCGGCGAACTGGAGACAGCCGAGACGACCATCGCCGAAAGATTCAAAGCCAACGGCTGCCGCACGGGCGTCTTTGTTGAGTGGCACAACGGCTCAGATCCGGACACGCCGGAGTAACGCGCGCATTTCCGCGAGTCGTTCAAAAGCCTGCCGAACAAACAGTTCACCGGCGGGCTGGGCGTGAACGAACATGGTTTCGATGAGGCCTGAGTCTACTACGACGAAGGACCCGACCAGTTCACCCGTCGCACCATCAACGGCACGGGTCCGGCGAGCTGGTCGCACAATCGCGAACACCGCCCCAACGATACCGGCTACACCCACGACCTAGTCACGGGGCACGCCATCGACTTCATCCACGAGCAACGCCAGCCGTTCTTCTGCTTCGTGCCGTTCCAACTCATCCATGCGCCGATGCAGGCCAAGGAATCCGACTTGGCCAATGTCGTTCCGGCGGTGACTGACTTGAAAAACGCGTCTACGCCGCGATGCTCCATGCGCTCGACCGCAATGTCGGGCTCATCTTGAGTGGGCTCGATGAACTCGGCCTGCGCGACAACACCATCGTGGTATTCACCAGCGACAACGGTGCCACCAAAGCTGGCAGCAATCTGCCATTCCAAGGCAGCCAGCACAGCGTCCAAGAAGGCAAGACTCGCCTGCCGACGGTGGTGCACTGGCCGCGCGGAAAGGTGGTCGCTGGAGCATGGGATGGTTTTTGCGGTGCGCTCGACATGTTCCCGACGCTGATGGGTATGGCCGGGCTGACGATGCCAGAGACCCGTCCTCTTGATGGTCGTAATTGCTGGCCTGCCTTGCGTGACGACCTCGCCAGTCCGCTCCACAGTTGTTGCTGGGCGTGGCGTAACATCGACACCAGCCGCACGGCCGACTGGCGTCTGCACCGCTACTTCGATCCAGTCGAACTCTACGGGATGCGCACGGATGTGAGCGAAACCACCGAGATCGCGAGCGAGAACGCTGCGGCCGTGCGCACACTCACGACAGGGACGAACACCTGAGCGACAGCGCTGGGCGCGGCCCTCGCTCATCAGGCCCCACCCGCCAGCCTCGCAGGAAAACCAGCGCCGGAAGGCGATGTGCTGCACATCACGGTGACCGTGACCGCCGGGGCCGAACCCACGGAAATCCTGGTGGTTCCAACCACTAGTATCGACGGCACACAGCCAGCGACCGACTACATGGAATCGACATGGCGCATGCCGCCGGGTCACCAAGCTCTGGCTTTTTCTACGCGCCGTTCAAGGGCAACGAACCCAGCACCTACGCGTTGTTGTTGAAACGCGGTGAAGGCGTCGACCGGTTCGGCTGCGATCAATCGACCGCTCCCGAGATGCAAGGTGGACCGGGCATGTGGGAACACCGCATCATCGGCATGTGCAGCACCGCCTCATGTAGCTTGCCGCGACATGGTTTGGTGTTTCGCGCCGGCAAGTCCGGTGCCTACTCGGTCTACCTCGACAACCTGCGCCTGCGCCACGCCGAAGGTCGCACCACGCCGCTGTGGACCAACGGCAAGGACACATGTTTCCGCCCCATCGCGGACAGCGACTTGTTCACCCAGGTGACGGTGACCACGGTGCCGGCCAGCACCGTACACTCCTAATCACCTCATGGAGCCAGTGATCCATCGACTCCTCGCCCTGCCGGTGCTCGTGTCGGCATGTCTCGTCGGCTATCCGCCCACGACTGAAGCCCCCCGTCTCGCAGCCGTCCCGTCATGACAGAGTGTGCGTCACGGGCCTTGTTCGTCGCCGCCGTCGCGCTGGTCGCATGCGCGACCGCACCGATCCCGGGGCCGACGGCGATCGTCGCGACCACATTCCTGCCCGAGATCGCGGCCGACGGTGCGCGCGAAGCGCATGTGCTGTATCAGGACGGGGCGCTGCCGACGCCGGTGCCGGGCGGCACGCTGTGGACGTTCGGCGACACGTTCCTCGGCACGCGCAACCCTGACGGCTCGCCGGCCTGGGCTGGCGATCGCAGCAACACGCTCGCGCTGTTGTCGGCGGGCGAACGCGACTTCCCGCCAAAACTGTGTTACCTGCGCTCTGGCGACGGTGTCGCCAAGGCGCCGCTCGCCCTGCTGGATGGCGAGAATCAGAAGACGCGCAGACTGTGGCCGCTCGCCGGCGTGCAACTCGGCGGACACAGCTACATGTTCTA
>Ga0194121_10001537_pt1 | contig 38905 bp, 30 predicted proteins | sample TA2MahCa50mmetaG_FD_148609 | JGI IMG/M metagenome (GOLD analysis project Ga0194121, IMG submission 148609) | Freshwater microbial communities from Lake Tanganyika, Tanzania - TA2015020 Mahale Deep Cast 50m | ecosystem: Environmental > Aquatic > Freshwater > Lake | place: Tanzania: Lake...
TAGAGGAGTTTGCCCGCAAAGACCCTATTATTCATCTCTATCGTAATGAGGGAAATCGGGGCGTGCTGTTCTCAGCAAATCGCGGGCTACGCATTGCGGCTGGCGACTACATTTATTGGGGGGCAGCCGACGACTGGATTTGTCCAGGGCTTTTCGAGAAATCAATGAATCTCTTGGCGCAGTATCCACAGGCTGGGCTCTGCTCTGCATTAGCGAAGTTGGTTGGAGAAGATGGAAAGGACAAGGGGCGGATAAAAATGCCAGTGATTTCCACTTCTCCTTGCTTTCTGTCGCCAGAAACAGTGCTCGCCATGCTCATCAAGTATGATTATTGGATAGCCGGAAATACCGCGATATGCCGTCGCGAAGTTGTCATGCGCGAGACCGATGGATTTATGCCAGAGTTGCGGCACTATGCAGATCAATTTGTATACAGGGTCGTGGGATTAAAATGCGGGACCTGCTTTATTCCTGAGGTGTTGGCAACATGGCGACTGATGGATTCTGGCTATTCCATGAACATGGCTAATGATATCGAATTGTCTCGAATGGCCTTTGAGAAGATGGGTGAATTGATGAGGTCGCCGAAACATGCCTCTCTCTTCACTGAAACTTATACGAAAATATGGGAACTACGCGCGCGATGTGGTATGGAGATGCACCATGCCAGGCAGCTTCTCCGCACTCATCTTAATTTTTTGGGCAGGTTGCGAGCATTGCGAAAAAAGCCGACGTTTTTTGATCGAGGGTGTTTGTCCCTGCTCAAACTGGTCGTGATGACCCAAGCATTCGTCGCGAAGATCTATATTTGGCATCGCTGGGTGCATTGGGATGTCTTCTGGCTTGCGAGGATGCTCATCGCTCGCTCTTTCAAGACTCCCGCTCGAGACCGGTTTCAAGGAAGTAAGTGAGGGGTAGCTAGATGAAGGTTGTCATCCTGGCAGGCGGGTTCGGAACCAGGTTGCGCGAAGAAACGGAGTTCAAGCCGAAGCCCATGGTGGAAATCGGCGGCCGGCCGATCCTCTGGCACATCATGAAGTGTTACACCCACTATGGCTATACGGAATTTGTCTTGTGCCTAGGGTACAAAGGTGATGTGATCCGCGACTATTTCCTGAACTACGAGATTCGTAACAGCGATGTGACGGTCACATTGGGTTCCCGTGAAATCGAGATACACAACGGCCATCCGGAAACGGGATGGCGGGTGACCATGGCTGAAACCGGCGAGAAAACCATGACCGGCGGACGCCTTAAGCGCGTGGCCGCCTATTTGACCGGAGACCGTTTCTTGATGACCTATGGGGATGCCGTGGCGAACGTCAACATCAAGAGCGTCATCGCGTTTCATGAGCAGCATGGCAAGCTGGGGACTGTGACAGCTGTCCACCCTTCGTCACGATTCGGGGAATTGTCCATCGAGAACAATATGGTCGAGGTGTTTCAAGAGAAGCCGCAGGTCCACTCCGGCTGGATCAACGGTGGGTTTTTCGTGTTTCAACGGGAGGTTCTGGGCTTGATCAAGGGGGACGACGAAAGCCTGGAACAGGGGCTTCTCGTCAAGCTGGCGACAATGAAACAACTGGCTGTGTATCAGCATGACGGGTTCTGGCAGTGCATGGATACCTATCGGGAGATGGAACTCTTGAACGAACTCTGGAAGGCCGACGAAACCCCGTGGGCGGTGTGGCGGTAGTGTAGTATCTCTAACACTTCTTTACATATCCCATTCACCCTGAGCCCTTCGCCTTGGCTCAGGACAGGCTTGTCGAAGGGTGAAGCATTGCACCGGGTTCCGTTCGTGGTTCGACAGGCTTACAACGAACGGAGTGTAAAGATTTCACCGGGACACTATACTAGAGAATGGGCTGTAGGTGTGCTTCATCCGTGTCTCCGAAATGGCGACGCCAAAAACCTTCATGAATTCCCTGCCCGCGCGGTCTGTCGATCCTGCTCTGATCTTCCCCCGAAATAGTGGACACCTCGAACAGGGTGGGGCATGCTCATCCAGGAGGTAGACATCATGGGCGAACCAGACGAGCGCTTATTCCGGAATTCAAGGGCGAGGCGGTAAAATTAGTGATGGCGGGGGGGGCATCCGACCGCCCAAGTCGCCTGAGATCTTGGCGTCACCCCGAATCTGCTGCGGCGCTGGAAGCAGGAGGTCGCGAGAGAACTGGGCGCGGCGTTCCCTGGCAAAGGGCGGCGCAAACCCCATGAGGAGGAGCTGGCCCGGCTGATGCGTGCCAGCGCCCTCCGTGCCAAGGCCGTCGCGAAGTGGCGTGCCACGACGGATTCGGCCCATGTGCATCCCGTGGCCCCCAACACGCTCAATCGCCAGTTCGCGGTGGCCGCGCCCAACCGGGTGTGGGCGGGCGACATCACGTACGTCTGGACGGCCGAGGGGTGGCTCTATGGTGGCGGTGGTGCTCGATCTGTATTCGCGCCGGGTTATTGCCTGGGGGATGGGCCGCCGCCTCACCCAGGACCTGGCGACGGGGGCGCTCACGATGGCCGTGGCACGCCGATGTCCCTCTGAAGGCGTCCTGCATCATACGGATCGCGGTTCCCAGTACGCCGCCACGGTCTACCGGGCACTGCTCACCCGCCATGGCCTTACCGCCAGTATGAGTCGGCGGGCCAACTGTTGGGACAATGCCGTGGTCGAAAGTTTCTTCCATCCGTTGAAAACGGAGCTGGTGTATCATCGGCGCTACATGACGCGGGCCGAAGCCCAGCAGGATATTTTGAGTGGATCGAAGTGTTCTATAATCGCGTGCGCCGGCACTCGACTCTCGGCTACCGCTCCCCCGCCGAGTTCGAGGCTGCGGCGACAGGGTCTTAACTGAGTATCCACGGAATCGGGGGAAGTTCACTCTGAGCCCACCGGACTTTGATCGCGAACGAAATGCACGCCTAACGTTTCGGTGCGCGAGGGGCGAAGGGATTGTTGCACGCCGGCTCTAGCGGTACAGCAAAAGGCGGGAGCGGCCGGAGTGAGGTCTATGCTCCTTGAAGGCGATGAGTGGCTGAAACGATGAGCTTCCAGCAGAAGAAGTGTCTTGGTTGCCGAGAGCTGCTGCCGGAGCCCTTCCTGGACTTTGGCACGCAGCCTCTTGCCAACGCCCTTGTCCGTCCGGAGGAGGCCTATATCCGGGAAGCCAGGTTCCCACTGGCCGTCGCCTGCTGTCGGGCCTGCCACTTGGTGCAGTTGACGGATGTGGTGTCGCCGGAACGGATGTTCACCGAATATGTGTATTTCTCGTCTTACTCGGACAGCTTTCTCGCCCACGCACGTGAAATGGTCGAGTCACTGACAACGAGGTTTGCTCTGGGGCCGGAGAGCCGTGTCCTGGAAGTCGCCAGCAATGACGGGTATCTCCTGCAGTATTTCCAGCAGCGTCACATCCAGGTGCTTGGTGTCGAGCCGGCGAGGAACGTCGCCGCCGAGGCGGAACGTCGAGGGATTCCAACCCTCCACTGCTTCTTTGGCCATGAAGCCGTGGAGAAAATCGTAAGCGGCTTCGGACAAGTTGACCTGATCATCGGCAACAATGTCCTGGCGCATGTCCCCACGATCAATGAGTTTCTGCATGCCATCAAGCTTTGCCTGAAACCAACCGGATCGGTCGTGTTCGAGTTTCCCTACTTGAAAGATATACTCGACAGGACCGAATTTGACACCGTCTATCATGAACACGTGTTCTATTATTCCCTGTCGGCGGTCGAAAAGTTGGCGAGCCGGGCAGGACTCCAATTGTTCGATGTGATGTACCGGCCTGTCCATGGCGGCTCCCTGCGGGTCTTTCTCCAGCAGCAGGGAACGCATCCTGTCACCGGCAATGTGGCTGAGTGTCTCCGAGCCGAGGAAGCTTCCGGCCTGACCAGCCCCGGGCGATACGCGTCGTTCAGCCGGGAGGTGGCCGCTATCAAAGAGGAGTTACGAAGCCTGCTCTACGGCTTGAAGACCGCTGGCAAGCGGTTGGCTGCCTACGGGGCGCCGGCCAAAGGGAACGCCTTGCTGAATTATTGCGAGATCGAAACGGAGCTGTTGGAGTTCACGGTGGACCGTAGCCCGCACAAGCAGGGACTGTTCACCCCCGGAGGCAGGCTCCCCATCCGAGCCCCTGAGGCCTTGCTCAAGGAGATGCCCGACTACACCGTAATTTTGCCCTGGAATCTGGCGGAAGAAATTGTCTCACAGCAGCAGGAATATACGCGCAAGGGGGGGCAGTTTATCGTTCCCATTCCAAAGCCAAGGGTCCTCTAGAAAGGCGACAGGCTCCGCAAGCGATGAGAGTCCTTGTGACCGGCGCGTCAGGCTTTATCGGATCCCACGTGGCCCGTACATTGCTTGCCGCAGGCTGTGAGGTGGCTGTCTGGGCCAGGCACGGCAATGCCTTATGGCGGCTTCGTGACGTCGTGCCTCAGCCGGCCCTATTGCAAGGCGAGTTATCCGACGTCGCGACGTTGCGCCCGGCGTTGAGTAATTGGAAGCCAGACGCCTGTATTCACCTAGCCTGGTATGCGGAACCGGCCAAATACCTGACCTCACCTGAAAACATCCCCGCGCTGACCGCCAGCCTCACGCTGCTTGACGAACTGATCAAGGCAGGGTGCCGGCAGGTCGTCATGGCCGGAACCTGCGCGGAGTACGACACCGATGCGAGACTCTTGCGGGAAGATGGACCGACCCGGCCGACGACGCTCTACGCTGCCGCAAAGCTCTCGCTCAGTCTTTTGGGGCAACAGATTGCGTCAGCAGCCGGGGTTCGCTTTGCCTGGGCGAGACTGTTCTACCTGTACGGGCCCTACGAGGATGAGCGGCGTGCCGTGCCGGCGTTGATCCGGGCCCTGTTGCGCGAGGAGGCCTTTCCGGCGACAAAAGGCGAGCAGGTGCGTGACTACCTGCACGTGGAGGACGTCGCGTCGGCCCTGTGCGCGCTGGCGGCGCGGGGCGTCTCCGGCATTGTGAATATCGCGTCGGGGGTGCCGGTGACGATGAGACAGGTCATGGAGACCGTGGGTGAGATAACCGGCTGCACGGACCTGATTCGGTTCGGGGAACTTCCGTATCGTGATTGGGAGCCGAGCTATATCTGTGGCGACAACCGGCGGTTGTGCCGCGAAACGGGGTGGAAGCCACAATACCCGACCCTGAAGTCTGGTCTGTCACAGACCGTGGAATGGTGGAAGGCGCGAGGGATTGCATGAGCGTTAGGTGTCCATTCTGTCATGAACCGGCCCTCCCTGAGTTTCGGACGCGTGATGTGAACCGGCAGGTGACACCAGAGCAATTCAGCTATTTCCGCTGTCGGGCCTGCGGTCTTATTTTCCTTTCGCCTGTTCCGGCAAACTTAGCGAGCTACTATCCGAACGAGTACTACGACGCGATGCCGCGGTCCATGCGCCGATTGGATCAGATTGCCGAAGCCAACCGTTACCAGATTGAAATGGTGCAGCGGTTCGTCTCCGGTGGGCGACTCCTGGAGATTGGGCCAGGCTATGGAATCTTCGCTCGTCTCGCAAAGAAATCGGGCTTTGACGTCGAAGTCATCGAGATGAGCAAGAGCTGTTGCCAGTACCTAACTGAGATTGTCGGGGTCCGGGCCATCAACAGCAGCAAGCCGGATGAAGTGCTCAAGACGGCCGGGCCGAAGGATGTGATCGCCTTGTGGCACGTCATCGAGCACCTCCCAGACGCGTGGGATTGTCTCGAGAATGCGGCGCACAGCCTTGCCCCGGGCGGCATTCTGCTTATCGCGACCCCGAACCCCGACGCCCTTCAGTTTCATATGATGGGTTCCGCATGGCCCCATGTGGATGCCCCGCGTCACCTTTATTTGATTCCCGCGAATCTTGTGATCCAACGGTTACGACCATTCGGATTGGAACCGGTACTGCTCACCACGAACGATAAGGGGGGGCAGAGCTGGAACCGCTTCGGCTGGCAGCGTTATCTCATGAATCGGTTTTCAAGTAAGGCGGCGCAAATGGCGGCGTTTGTTGTGGGATACCTGATCAGTATGCCCTTGGCCCTGTGGGAACGTCGAGAGTTGAAGGGCAGCGCCTATACCCTTATTCTCCAAAAAACTGCCGTGGCGGCTTGATGTGATGAGCTTGAAAGCGATAGCAAAAACAATCCTGAACAGCCGGATTCTCAAGAAATTCGGGATATCGTTAGTCAATTATGATTTGCTGCAATATACAAAGCATTATCTGTGGATCTTCAATCTCAGAAAAGTGCCTCGATTGCCTATCACCTATGCTCCAATCAAGGAAGTCACGAAGGACGATCTGCTCCTTTGTGAACGGCTATTAGCCGCGTACCATCTCGCCGCCAGCGACAGAGCTGAATTGAGCAAGCGGACGAGTGAATTATGGGCCAAAAGTATTGAACTGCATTATGGAAAGTTAACGGCGGCTCTGGAATCGCGGAATCCCGATCAATTGGCCGCCATCCTGGCATCCATGTTTCGGGAAGGTTTTGTCTATGGCTTGGCGTCCGGCGATTTAGTTGAACATTCCTTCAGTAAGATAGGATCGAAGATATGGTCGTTAAAGTACCAGGACAACGTCGTTGCCCTGGCTGAATATTTAGGTGTCGTGCGGGCTGAATCTACGCAACAGGGCGTCAAGGTGTATGGGTTGAAAGATGGCCTCGACGCGGTTGTCGCCAAGATCGATGAAGTCATCGGGAATTCCGTGGACTTCCCGGACGTAGGGGCGCCCTATGGAGTACAAGCGAATCATGCCCTGATCACGATGGAGCATCCGGAACATATTTATGTTGCCCTGCGCATACACAATGCGATCCGTGATTATCTCAGCGAGAGGAATGGGAAGAAGCTGGATCTCATGGAAATTGGGGCGGGGGTGGGGGACCTGGCCTATTGGATAGTGAAACTGCAACGAATCGCCGTTCACACGTACACCATCATAGACCTTCCGATCGTCAATGTGATGCAAGGGTACTTCTTGTCGAAGGCGCTTGGGGCGTCCAAGGTCAGTCTGTATGGCGAGCCTGCCAGGGAAGGCGCCGTGATGTGTGTCTTGCCCACTGTTGCCATCGATTCAATGGCGGACCGGGACTTTGACGTGTTGATCAATCAGAACAGCATGCCTGAAATGTCCGAGCAAATTGTGGAGAACTATATCCGGTTTGCAAAAAGTCATGTGTCGGGAATCTTTTTTAGTTACAACCATGAGGCTTATAGCCTTGTCTATGGAAAACCTCAGGTTCTCGTGCCCGAAGTCATAGCCCGCGTCAAAGGGTTTCAGCGCTTGTCGAGAAACACGTCCTGGGTGCGGAGCGGGTACGTGGAGGAAACGTACAAAGTCGTTGATTGGTCGTCCATGTAGCCGCCCCTGAATCGACAGTGCGGTGCGTGGCCGAATCTTCTGATGGCGAGAGACAGTTCTGGTAACCGCAAACTTGAATGAGGAGTGCTAACAAGTGAAATTTTCCGTGTTGCTGCCGACCCGGAACGGGGGACGTTTCCTGGCCGATTGTATCGCGTCAATTCTGGAACAACCGTACTCCGACATGGAGCTGGTTGTATCCGATAATGCCAACACCGACGACACGCCGGCGGTGATCGCGTCGTTTGCCGGAGACGCTCGCCTGAAAGCGATACGACTCGACACGCCGGTGTGTGTCACGGATAACTGGAACTGCGCCCTGCGCGCCAGCTCCGGCGACTACCTGCTCGTGATGGGCGACGACGACTGCTTGTTGCCGGGTTATTTTCAGAGAGTCGAGCAGGTATTGAATAAGTACGGGAACCCGGACTGCATCACCTACAACGCCTACTCGTATGTGGCCCGCGGGTCCGTCAACGACAACGTGCAGAGTTACTACAAAGAGACCTTCTTCAAGTTTGGGCAGGATTTCGACGGCGAAGGCGTGCTCTCCCCGGAAATGAGGTTCGCGATCGTGCGGGACATGTTTCGCTTCCGGAACCGCATTCCCCTGAACATGCAGACCACCCTGATGTCCCGTCGGGCGGTCAACCGGATAGCCGGGGGCATTTTCCAGCCGCCTTTCCCGGATCATTATGCGTTGAATTCGCTGCTGTTGAAGGCGAACACGTGGGTGTACGTCCCCGAAAACCTGGTTGTCGTCGGAGTCTCGCCAAAATCCTTCGGCCATTTTGTGTACAGCGACAAACAGGAGGAGGGCAGGAAGTACCTGGGCATCGAATCGGACTTTGCCGGCCGGTTGCCGGGCATCGAACTGAACAACTGCATGTATGTCTGGCTGACCCGGTTGAAGGAAAACTATCCGGATCGCTTGGCCGGCATCACCATCAGCCGGGCGGCCTATGTGAGGCGGCAGGTCCATGCCTGGTACCTCCAGTACCGGTCCGGGGCCGCGTCGAGCGGGCAGCTCGTCCGGTGGGCCCGCCTGCTGTCCTTCGCCGATTGGCTGTATCTGCTGTCATCCGTCTTGGACAAGCAGAGCTGGCAGCGCCTGTGGCTGCTGCTGCGCAGCTCGAAGAAGAATCAGATTCAATATGTCTGGCAGGGGGCCCTGCCGCTGGAGAATATCTCCACCATCAGGGAATTTGCGGGCTGGGTCAGCAGCCGGCCATCCGCCGGAAAAGGCTGACGTGCCATCCATGGAGTGCGCACGGTGAAGATTCTCGTGACCGGAGACAGGGGATACATCGGGAGCGTCTTGACGAAGATGCTGCTCGAGAAGTCCCATGAAGTGGTCGGGTATGATACCGATTACTATGCCGGCACTGAACTTTATGAAGGAGGCCATTCCTACAGGCACATCGTCAAAGATATTCGGGACGTCGCCGTGGAGGATGTGCGGGGCTTTGACGCGGTCATCCACCTGGCGGGCCTCTCGAACGATCCGCTGGGCGCCCTGGCCCCCCATCTGACGGAAGAGATCAACTACGAGGGCACGATCAAGCTGGCCCGTCTGGCCAAGGAAGCCGGCGTGGGCCGGTTCATTTATTCCTCATCCCAGAGCATGTACGGCATTTCGAATTCGCAGGGAGAATTGGACGAGGACGCCAGCGACAAAAACGCGATCACGGCCTATGCGAAAACCAAGTGGAAGGCGGAGCTGAAGCTGAGGGAGATGGGGGATGACGAGTTCACGGTCGTCTCCTTCCGGCCCTCGACCGTGTTCGGCGCCAGCCCCCGCTTGCGTTGCGACATCGTGTTCAACAGCCTGGTCGGGTCCGCCTACACCACGGGAAAGATCGAGATCAAGAGCGACGGGACTCCGTGGCGGCCGGTCGTCCACGTGCGGGATGTGTCCAGCGCGTTCATCGCGGGCCTGGAGGCGCCCAAAGGGTTGGTCTCGAACCAGTCCTTCAACGTCGGAATTCCAAACGGGAATTTTACCGTGAGAGACCTGGCCGAAGCCGCCCAGCGGGCGGTTCCGGGAAGCGGGCTGACCTTCACCGGCGAGCACGGGTCTGATGCGCGAACGTATCGGGTCAGTTTCAAGAAAATTCTCACCGTTCTGAAGGACTATTTTAAGCCGGAATGGGACCTGGATCGCGGCGGGAAAGAATTGGTCGAGACCTTCAGAAGAATCAATTTTACCGAGGAGCAGTTCAGGGGACGGATGACCAATCGCTTGATGCAGTTGGAGTTCCTGCTTCGGTCCGGGCGGCTCAACCAGGACTTGAGACGAATCTGACGTGCGCCACGAGTTGTTCGAGCCGATCACCGCGTGCCGAATCTGTCACAGCGACCAGATCCGTGCGGTTCTGGACCTGGGTGTGCAGTCTCCTGCAAACAGCCTGCGCGACAGGCTGGAGGAAGTGTTGCCGGTGATCCCTCTTTCCATTTGTCGGTGCGACAATTGTGCGACCGTGCAGCTGACCGAAACGGTCAAGCCGGAGTACCTGTTCAGGAATTATGTCTGGGTGACGGGGACCTCCGCGACGGCCAAAGAGTACAGCCGCAGATTTTTCGAGGAGTCGGCCAAGCGTTGCGGCGACCGTCCCTTCTTCGTGGTCGAGGTCGCCAGCAATGACGGGACCTTCCTGAGGCAATTTCAGGAGAGAGGCCATCGGGTCCTGGGGGTCGACCCGGCGGAAAACATCGCTCGGATCGCGAATGCGCAGGGCGTCTCAACCTGGGCGGAATTTTTCGGTCGGAAGGTCGCCGGGAACATCATACGCCGGCACGGCCACGCGGACTTCGTTTTTGCCAGGAATGTGCTCCCTCACGTTGCGCAGGTGCATGACGTGGTGACAGGCATGGGCCATTGCCTGAGCGCGGAAGGGACGGGCGCGATTGAATGCCATTACGCCCAATGCATCGTGGACGGGCTTCAGTACGACTCCATTTACCATGAGCACCTGTTCTATTTCTCCATCAAGAGCCTGGTCTATCTTCTTGAGCAACATGGCTTGTGGGCATTCGATCTGATCGAAAGTCCCATCAGCGGCGGGTCGATCGTTCTGTATTTCTCCAAAGACAAGCGGGCGCGATCTCAAGCGTTCACGCACAAGCTCGAAACAGAGAAGCGGAGCGGTCTGGGATTACAGGAAACGTGGGACCGATTCGCCCGGGAATGCTTCGCTCATAGGGAGCGGTTGGCGGCCATGATCAACGGGGAGGTCGCGCGGGGGGCGACCATTGTAGGGTATGGCGCCTCGGCAAGGAGTTCGACCTTGTTGAATTTTTGCGGCATCAACGATCGGCATTTAGCGTGCATCGCCGATCAAAATACGCTCAAGCACAACAAATACACGGCGGGCACGAATGTCCCCATCGTTCCTCCCGAAGTCGCCATGTCCAAGAAGCCCGCGGCGATCCTTCTCTTGGCGTGGAATTTCAAAGATGAGGTGCTCGCCCTGTTGAGGAGCCGATATCAATTTCACGGCCGAGTCATTATCCCCATTCCCAACGATCCGGAAGTCATCGTGTTGTGAATCACTCTAACGGCCGGGCCGGATGAAATTCCGCGAACAAAAGATCGGGGGGGTGTGGCTGATCGAAGCCGAGCCGTTGGTAGACGATCGGGGCGCGTTTCGGAGACATTTCTGCCGTCAGGAGTTCAAGAAAAGGGGCCTCGAGTCCCAAATACTCCAGACCAACATTTCAGAAAATTTCCGCAAGCACACGTTACGAGGCTTTCACTATCAGGTGAAGCCCTTTGAGGAAGCCAAGACGCTTTCATGTATGCGGGGTGCAATCTACAATATTGTCGTAGACTTGCGACCAGGCTCTTCTACATTCCTGCAGTGGGTATCGTTCGAACTCAAGGCGGACGATGGACTGAGCCTCCATGTGCCCGCAGGATGCGCCAATGCATACCTGACGCGGGAAGACTTTACCACGATTCTGTACTACATGTCGGAGGCCTACTCAGCGGGAGGCTATCGTGGCTTTCGCTACAATGACCCGCTGTTCGGTTTTAAATGGCCGGCCGAGCCGGTAGTCATTTCAGAGAAGGATCGGAGTTACCCCGACTTCGACCCAGGCTCGGTGAAGTCATAGCGATACTGCTCTGACGTTAACGCAGGGTCAGGTGCTTTCCGGTTGACCTCAAGTTCCGGGTGAGGGCAGGTATTGGCTCCGACCTTCCTCGGCCGCCACCCCCTTCGGACGCTCCCCGGGTTCCTCCCACAGACATGAGCGCGAGGCTGGTGTTCCATGCGTATAGTGGTGACAGGAGGAAGCGGGTTTATCGGAAAGCATTTGCTGCCCTTGCTCGGACACCATCAACTGCTCCTGATCGGAAGAAGGGATCTGCTTGCTCGGCAACCCAACGTGTCCTGCGTGCGAGGCGATTTGGCTGAGGCTGCGCCATGGAGGGAGGCCGTGCGCAAATTTTCTCCCGAGGCTTGCATCCATCTGGCATGGACCGGCCTGCCGGATTACTCGCTGCCTCGCTGCATGGAAAATTTCAATTCCAGCGCGCAATTGATTGAGCTTCTAAGCAGCACGGAATGTCAAAAAATCTTCGTCGCCGGTACTTGTTGGGAGTACGGGGACTTGCAGGGGCAAGTCGGTGAAGCGGATTCGCCGCGCGCGATGAATCTATTCGCGTCTTTTAAAACGGCGTTGCGGCTGGTAGGGGAGAATTTGGCTGTCTCCGGGGCGCTGAGTTTTATCTGGGGCAGGCTGTTCTTCGTCTATGGTCCGGGACAGCGAGAAACTTCGCTGATTCCTTCTTGCTATAAGGCTCTCAAGAAAGGCCAGGTTCCTGAGGTCAAGAGTCCCAACGCCGTCAATGACTTTATCCATGTCTCGGATGTGGCTCGTGCTATTCAGGCCCTTATCGAGTCACCAGGCGTCTCCGGAGTCTTTAATATCGGTTCCGGCACCCCAACAAAGGTCGGCGAGGTCTGTCAACTCGTATCCACCTGCCTGGGAGGCGCCACCGCCGTGCCTGAGACGGCCTCTGCCTCCCGGGGCCGTGGGATGTGGGCGGACGTCTCCTTGATCAGTTCCAGAACGGGCTGGAAGCCCCGCTTGACGCTGCGCGCGGGGATTGAGCAGACGATCAGCACTTGGGAGGAGCGGGCAGGTGGTTCCTGAGCAGGCGGCCATCCTGTGCGGCGGCCGGGGGACCCGGTTGCGCCCCATCACGGACACCGTGCCCAAACCTATGGTTCCGGTAAACGGGGCCCCCTTTCTCGAGTATCTGCTCGTGCAATTAAGGGACAATGGCGTCCGGGAAGTTATCCTGATGACAGGGTACCTTGGGGAGCAGATCCAGGAATATTTTGGCGACGGCAACTCCCTGCAAATCTGTCTGCGGTACTCGCACGGTCCTGTCGAGTGGGATACCGGCCGGCGGCTCTATGAGATCAAACCGTGGCTGGATGATCGTTTCATGCTCCTGTACGCCGATAATTTCGCGCAGGTCAGTCTTAAGAAGCTTGCGAAGTTTCACGATGAGCAAGGCAAACTTCTGACGTTGACCGTGCAGCCAAAATCATCGGGGAATATCAGGATGGCTGAGGATGGGGCGGTGGAAGTCTACGACAAGACGCGCTCTGCAGGAAACTTAGGGTTCGTCGAGTTGGGGTATATGATCGCGAGTAAAAAGATATTTGAATACTATGGTGAGATTGATGTGAGCTTTTCCGAAATCATTGCCAAACTGGTATCGGCCGGGCTCGTGGCGGGGATGATTATCGGAGACGCGTATCACAGCGTGTCGGATCCGGATCGTTTGAAGTTGACGGAGGAATATCTCAAGCCCAAAAAGATCCTGATGATTGACAGGGACGGGGTTATCAATAGAAAAGCTCCCAGAGGAGAATACGTCGCCTCCTGGAATGAGTTCTCCTTTCTCCGGGAGAATGTCCGGGGGATGAAGAAGCTCTCTGAGGGCGGCTATTCCTTCATCGTCATTTCCAACCAGGCTGGCATTGCCAGAGGCGTGGTCAGTAAGGATGCCGTGGACGCCATTAATCAAAGGATGAGACAAACGCTGGAGGAGGAAGGGATCCCAATTCTGGATGTGTACGTGTGTCCCCATCACTGGGAAGAGGACTGTCTTTGCCGGAAACCGAAGCCCGGGCTCTTTTTCAAGGCTTCGCGGGAATGGCTATTTCGCCTGGATAAAGCCTATTTCGTGGGTGATGATCCGCGAGACTGTCAGGCTGCCTATCGGGCCGGTTGCGGGTGCGTTTATATCGGTAGCCGAGACGAATTGAAGAATCTCTTGCCAGAAGAGCAGCCGCAATGGGTTGTGAATAATTTGGAGGAAGCTGTGACCTATTTGGTGGAGCCATGATCATTTCAAGAACGCCTTTTCGCATCAGTTTTGCCGGCGGTGGTACCGATCTGCGGGAGTTCTATTCGAAGGAAGAGGGACAGGTCATCAGCACCGGCATCGACAAATATATTTATGTGGCGGTGAAGCGGCAAACAGCCATTTCCGAGCACAAATTTCGGATTAATTGGAGCAAGGTCGAGTTCAAGGACCACATCGAAGATATCGAACACCCCATAGTGCGGGAAGCGTTAAAGATCATGGACATGGACTTCCCGCTGGAGATTTCGACGTTCGCGGACATTCCGTCAAATACGGGTTTAGGCTCATCCAGCTCCTTCGCTGTGGGTTTGCTCCACGCGCTCTTCGCGCTCAAGGGGAAAATGGTGACCAAAGGCACGTTGGCTGACATGGCCGCACACCTTGAAATAGACGTGCTTGGCCGCAATATCGGAAAGCAGGACCACTATGCAGCAGCCTACGGAAGCATGAACGTTTTTACCTTTCATAAGGACGGAGCGGTCTCTGTCGAGCCGGTATTTTATAGGCCCGAGGTCAAGAACGAGATCGAGCAGCGCTTGATGCTGTTTTATACGGCGTTGAGACGCGACGCAAACGCCATTCTTCAAACGCAAAGGGCCAAAACAGACGAAAAGCGCTACGTGCTTGCAGAAATGAAAAGTCTGGTGGTCCCGTTGCGGGAGGTCCTGTCGTCAGGCAACGATTTGCATGAGTTTGGGCGGACCTTGCATCGCGGATGGCTTTTGAAAAAAAGCCTCACGAATGAAGTGTCGTCTTCACAGATTGACGAATACTATGAGCGGGCATTGAAAGCTGGTGCGCTCGGCGGCAAGCTCTTGGGGGCCGGTGGGGGAGGATTTTTGTTGTTCTTTGTCGAGCCGAAAGACCAAATGACGGTCGCCGACTGCCTGAAGGACCTATACCAGTTGCCGTTTAAGTTTGAAAATACAGGGACCAGGATCACGTATTATGACCAGGCAATGGTGTAGCGGGGCCCCCATACAACCTCAGAATAGTGCCACGGGCGGTCGAGTCCTTGAAGATGAAGGCTTGTGGCGATCAGCGTGACGGGGAGAAGAATGGATTTGTCCAGTATGCGAATAGGCTTTGTGCCTTTTAGTAAATCGTTGCAACACCCGTTTGATTTGCGGAACTTCCTTTATTTCGCAAATAAGCGGGGCGTGAAGTTTGAAGTTGTGAAGCCAGGAGGGGATTACGACGTTATCTTGTTGACGCCGCCGGTTGATTTGACCGCATGGAGCAGGTACGACAAGAGCAAAGCAAAGATTATCTACATGATTGTGGATTCCTATCTGGCGGTCCCATGGTTCGATATCAAGGGAGCCTTGCGAGGGCTGGCCAAGTATGTATCTCGTGAACACAAGTACTTGCAGATGAATTATTCCCGCGCGATCAAAGACATGTGCAGAAGAGCCGATGCCGTGGTCTGCACCACCGTAGAACAAAAAAATGATATTCTCGAGTATTGCAAAAATGTCCACGTCATTCTCGATTGCCATTTTAAATCCGTGCGGGAGGTCAAGACGGACTATTCCATTGGAAGCCGAGTCAATCTGGTGTGGGAAGGTTTGCCGGACAACATGTCGGGGCTTGCCCAGCTTAACGATGTGCTGGCCCAGCTTAGAAAGAAGTATCCGATCTCATTGCATATTATCACCGACCTTGAGCACAAAAGGTACATGAACAAACTTCGGACGAAGTCCACCGTACAGGAAGCCAAATGTCTGTTTGGCGATGTCCATCATCTGTTTAATACTGACTCGCCGGTATGCTTGTACCAGTGGAACATCGGGATGTTCTCGAGAATCGTTACGAATTGTGATCTGGCCGTGATACCCTTGGATCCACGAAGCCCGCTGGCTATGGGAAAGCCCGAGAATAAATTGGTGTTGTTCTGGAGAATGGGGATGCCGACGATCGTCACGGCTTCTCCAGCCTATGTGAGGGCAATGGAAAAATGTGGTTTAGATTTGTATTGCCAAAATAGCGCCGACTGGTATGAAAAATTAGAAAGGTTGATTGTGGATTTCGCTGCTAGGAAGACCGCCGGAGCGCTTGGGAAACAATGCGCGGACAGCGTCTATGGTGAGGATGTCTACCTGGAACAGTGGGACCGGCTGTTCCAGTCTGTTGTGTAATGGGGCAAGTCGTCAGGTGCTACTGCTGCCCCAAGCCTTCTGTTCAACGATGCGCAGAGACCGGGCAAAGGAGGGGAGCGGTCAGGAAACGGCGACCGTGCGCGTTCCTTCCGCGACACCCACCTTTACCGGCGTGCGCAACATTTTCCTGGTATGAGCGTTCGACAACAAACGTCCGATGCCCGATGCAGTATCCCCAAAAATCGCGAGGTTGCGGCGAACGTAGTTTTTCTGCTCTTCGGTTAATTCATAACGGAACGTCGTTGGACGTTGATACAAGTATTCTGAAGCCAGTTTCGGCTCTTGCTCCGTCACGAAACGACTCATATCGTAGGCGATTGTTCCGGTCACCTCGCGGTCAATATCCTGCACGATGTTGCTAATACGGCAGGCATCCCACTGAATGGCCGCCGCAAAAAAATCGAGCGTCTCCGGGCTGTTGCCTAGGGTCTCTTTGACCAGATGAGTGGTGGCAACGTGTACCACATCGACCACAGCGTCAAGGTGCTCAACAAGCGCAAGGGCTTTGAAAGTGTACAAGAGGTTGAAGCCCATTTCACCTCTCGTATAGCGCTCGATCGTGCCAGGCTGCTGGATAAAGGCTTCCAGCTCTTTCCTGTCCTTCCAGAGTTCGTTGTCGGTATGGCGCCGGAAGTCCTCGAATAGGGACTCAAAATCCGTGCCTTTGATGCTCGCTTCGATTAGTTCAAGCCATCGAAAGACCGGCATGCTGTTGCTTCTTATCCCCTTCAGCACGGTTTCAAAAACGATGTCGTTGTAGAAAATGGTGATCATCAGGTGCATCGTTCGGCATGCCAGGTAGTCCTCATAGGACATCGAATTCGTTGAGACGCAGACGTCCTCGATGTCTGCCGCGACCACGCGCTTTCCACAAACATCATACGCGCCGAATGCGCGGGGCAGGACGCGAGACCGCAAATCCATACCGTATTTGATGATGGTCTCGTCAGTTCCCAATTCACTCCCACCCAGGATCATCAGTTGGTAGGGAATCACCTTGTTGAATCCGGCCGTCACAGTCGTCTGGAGGGTGTCGAAGTGGGACTCCTTGGTTTCGCCCGGCAAGCCCAAGATCACCTCGCAGTAAGAGTTGGCATCAACGTTGTCCGCATCCTTTGCCAGTGCCATCAGCTCTTCCGCCGAGATGTTCTTGCGCTTGATGTTGTCGAGCACAGTTTCGTTCAGGCTTTGAACCGACCCGGACAACACGATTCTGCCATCGACGATCCTGGCAGCTTCGAGCACGCGCTCCTTTTTGTTCTTGCCCGTAGAAGTATTGATATGGTCAGGCCATCCGTAGAGCCGGCGTGACCGGGCCAGCGCCTTGCACGTTTCGAGGTCTTCTTTGTACATGCCGAAGTTTGAATCGGCGATGTACAGGTCATTGCGGCCGCCCATGGCTTTGACGATCGCCATCCTTTGTCCGATGTAATCGATTTCGGCCTCGACAGAGTTCACGGAGAACCGCCCGATCTTGTCGTAGTAATCAATCCCTTCAACGCAGAAGGTACATTTAAAGGGGCACCCGCGTTTGGTCTGAATGAGGGGCCACAGGCGGCCGTCAAAGAACTCATCGAACTTGCCGGTTGTGTAGGGGGAGGGAACTTGATCCAGGTCCCGTATTCGTTCAGCTTCGCGGGGCGCGGGAATTAGCTTGCCATTTTGGTCGATTGAGTGGACCGAGGCGAGGCTCCCCTTCACCTTTTCGCGATCCATCCCGGAGGCGAGCAACGCCTTCAGCATGTCCGCAAAGGCGATCTCCCCTTCGTGAAGGACATAGTAGTCGACTTCCCGGTTGAGGCGAAGAAATGCTTCCTGCTTTTCGATCTCAAGCGGATAGTTGGGTCCTCCCATCACAATGAGAGTCTTCGGACTCAATTCTTTTAGGCGTCGGGCAAATGCAAGCGACAGCTCGGAGTTCCAGACGAAATTGCTAAGCCCCATTATGTCGGGCGCTCCCTCGGCGAGCAATGCTTGAGCCACTTTTTCTGGGTATCGGAAGAGCCGGATAGGATGAGTAAACTCAATTTGGCTCTCGGTGTATGTGGCGATGCAGCCGATGGCGAGCGGGAAGGTATCCGCTCCGAGGGATTGGGTGTCCTGCCCTGTATATGTAAGATCAGCGAGCCAGACACGCAGATCAGTTCTGACCTTCGAGTCAATCATCTGTATCATGGTGCGAACCCAGCTGGTTATCCATCCGAAGCAAAACTACCCCATCCTATGGGTAGGAGCTACAAAAGTGGCACGAGGAAAGAGTCATTGTCAAGATATAGTGTACGGGGTCTGTGGTCAGCAGGAGGCTGAAGCCTGTACGGCAACAAGTGAGAACATGTGGTAATGCTGCCCACGCGCTCCTGCTCTCATACAAGAGCGCCCAAGTGAGGGCCCCATTGCCCAGCCAGCTCTTTCCCGGCATCGTGAAGGAAGCCCGTTTCTTGTTTCGACAGCGGCGTGAAGCTTTTCGCTCGATCGAGGTTCTCTTGCAATTCCGCACTTGTCGCCATGCCGATGACCGCACAGGCTACGTTGGGTTGGCTTAGGCTGTACCGGAAGGCGAAGTTCAAAAGCGTCCTCGGCATCATGCAATTGCTTAATCCGGCGCGGGCGGAACTCATCTGGCCTCCATAAACCTTCATGGCAACCAGCCCGATGTTTTTTCCATATGCGAGGGGCCAGACGCGCTCTTCAAAGTTGTACGTGTGACGGTCAGCAAAGTTCACCGCGTTGAGTAGCACGTCAACCTCAAAGTGCTTGATCGCCTCCTCAAATCGGCCCGGCCGGCTGTGCCCAGACAATCCAATAAACCGGGTCAAGCCATGGGTCTTGGCTTTCAGAAGAGCTGGATAAATTCCCCGTCGGTTGAACACGATCTGGGGGTTCATCTTGTCATCTCCAAGACTATGGATGAAGACAAGATCGGCATAATCGGTCCGAAGATCATGAAGGCTGCGCTCCAATATCCGTAAGGCCTCGTCTCCGTCTGCCGCGAAGCACTTGGTGGCGAGAAAAACGTCCTTGCGCCGGCCTTGGAGGAAATGGCCGAGTTGTTCCTGAGCTTTTCCATACCCTGCGAATTCTGGAGCGGTATCAAAGTAGGTCACGCCTTGGCTGAACGCCTCCTCGTATAACCTCACAGCCTGGGCGAGGCTGAGCCGTGTGCCTGCAGCGGCTGTGCCGAATCCTAAAACGGGAACCAGCACCCCTGCCTTCCCCAAGATTCGCGTGGGCAGCTTTTCTCCGCCACGAACCGCCATTACTTCTTTTCTTCTCCGTGGTGCAAGGTGTCAAGAATAATGACGGGCCTTGTTGTGGCCTTGGCGACGTGTTGTCATGATACTCTGGACCCGCGCATTATAGCACTCTTAAAGCTTTTTCAGCTCTGCCCACTCATCCAGGCCCAGCCCAGGCCCAAATATTCATAGGCTGCTGTTTGGGCGATGCGTAAACCGGTCGCGCTTGGAAAAAATAGCTCAGGGTTCACCCCTTGGTGTTGTTTGACAAGATGACCGGTCGGCGCGGGGATTAGCTGCACTCCGCGCTTTTCAAATAGCACTATTGCGCGCCGCATAGTGGAGGCGGAGGTGACAAGAATCATCCTGTCATGCCCGACAATGGTCTGGACGAGACGAGCTTGGTCAGCCGTATCCCTCGACTCGGTCTCCAAGACCATGTCCGCCCGATTCACACCCAGCGCTTGTGCCACTTCTGCCATGCCTTCGGCTTCCGCGACCCGGTCAAAGACTGCACCTCCTGACAAAAGTAACTTGCTGCCGGGTATTTGCCTGTAGAGCCTAATGCCTTCGATCAGTCGGACGAGAGAACCTTCGGTCAGTTGGCTGGTGGTAGGGAGTTCGGGGTCGGAGACGAGTCCGCCACCTAGAACCACAACCCACTGCGCCGAAAGTGCCAGGTCACGGCTTGATGAGGATGCGGACAAGAACAGGGGAGGAAACCGATGCTCCAGCGGCGCCAGAAGCACGTTCGAAACGGGAACATAGCTCAGTAGCGCGAGCATGAGGACGCCGCATGCCGTGAGCACCTTCCCAGTGCGATGCTTTTGGGTGAACCAGAGCAGGAATAGTCCCAGCAGGAGAACCTCCAGGCAGAGGGGAACGGGGAACAGCAGAGGAGCAACAAATTTTTTCACCTCAAACACGGTTTCCTCCCTCGTCCAGTGCGTCCGTCCCGCTGCCATTGGAGTGTGGTTGGCATCCGGGAACCTCACGAGAAGCCTGCCGTTGTTCTCGGAGTTTGACACCCTCCAGCGATGGATTGCAATTGGAAAGACGATCTGGTATGCCAGCGCCATGCGAACGTGGATGCTTGTCGCCGGCAAGACCTCCGATGCCGGTCCAGGTCATCGCGGCGGAGCCTGAGCAGCAGCCATCCGAAGGAGAAGATTAGGTTGGGTCGCTCATAGCGCAATCATCGAGAGAATGGCTTATGTATTACACTGACAAATTGGAGAGCCTCAAGGATATTTTTGGTTCGAAAGAGGTGAGCATCGAGGTGGATCGCTTAGTCGTCGATGGTCGAACCTATCCCGTGGTCGATGACGTGATCATTCTTCTTGATCCCAGGCAATACCCAGAGTCACTGAAGGGACAAGGCGGCCTGAGTGAGCGTCCATCGCACTTTGCTGAGGATATCCAATTCACGTTCGGGGAGGAGTGGAAGGAGTTTTCAGAAATACTGGAGGAACACAAACGGGATTTCTCCCGGTACTTCGATTTGGTTGACGTTTCTGGATTCAGTCGTTTCAGGGTTTGCGATCTGGGGTGTGGCAGTGGCCGATGGAGTCACTTTTGAAGGACCAATGCCGAGAGTTGGTCTTGGTGGACTTTTCTGAGGCGATTTTTGTAGCGCGGCGCAATTTGAAAGACGCCGGCAATGCGCTGTTCTTCATGGGTGACCTGAAGCGTTTGCCGTTCAGGGCCCAGTTTGCGGATTTCTTGTATTGCTTGGGAGTCCTTCATCACTTGCCTGCCGATGCGCTCGCGGAAGTGCGGGCCTTGAAAACGTATGCCTCGACGCTTCTGGTCTATCTCTATTATGCGCTGGACAATCGCCCGATATATTTTCGCGGACCATTGGCCGCGGTCACGGGGTTGCGCAATCTCGTTTCAAAGATCCGAAATCCGTTCTTCCGGTTATCATTTTCATGGTCGGTTGTAGTGCTCGTCTATTTGCCGCTGGTTGGTCTCGGCTTGGCATTGAATCCGGTTGGGCTGGCTTCGTTCGTCCCCCTCTATGAAGGGTACCACGGGAAAAGTTTGCAAGGAATCCGTCAGGATGTGTATGATCGTTTTTTTACCCGCATTGAACAACGCTTTAGTAGAAAGCAGATCATGGCGCTTGAGGATACTTTCAGCAAAGTGACGGTTTCAGACCACTTGCCGTACTGGCATTTTCTATGCCAACAATGACGAGAAGTTTGGGTGCGTTCCGGGATGACTAATCAGTTTGCAATACACCGCAAGCCAAGAGGCATTGTCCTTGTCGTGGTCGGCGGGATAGGCCTGGGACTGGCTACGGTGGCACTTGTGGAGATGGTCAACATCCTGGGATACAGGTTGCCACAGGACGACCTTACGACCGACTATGCGAAAGCGGTGGTGTGGGCTCTTGTCCTCGGCCTCAGCATCCTGGCTTGGCCGGTGTCTGCCGAGAACAAGCGGGATCTGATGTGGGTGTGGCTGGCCAAATCATTCGTCACGCTGGGCCTCATGTTGTTCTATGAATGGCATTATCCGCTGGACGCGGGCGGATATTTCGATGAGTCAAGGAGGAAGGACTTCGAATGGCACGTATTTCAGATAGGTGTTGCGCAAACCGGCACCGCCAACATGAACAACCTCTGTTGGCTGCTCCAGCAATTTGTGCCCGATTCCTATCATGGCTTGAAGGTAAGCTTCGCCATGATGGGCCTTATCGCTGTGTATTTCTTCTACCGCGCAGCGGTGCTGTTTCTTGGTCATGAGGACAGACGTATCTTTTTCCTCTTGGCGTTTTGGCCCACCGTTTTGTTCTGGTCTTCTATTCTAAGCAAAGATCCTATTGTCCTGTTAGGCATTGCCCTCTATGTGTATGGAGCGCTCGGATGGCTCCATACGATGAAAGCTCGCTTTCTGCCCGTGCTGGCATTGGGGGTGATGGTCGCGATGGCGATGCGAGTGTGGCTGGGAGTGATCATGTTTGTACCCTTCGCGTTTGTTCTTGTGAAGGGCCGGCGTGGCATCTGCGCAAAGGTGGTATTCGGGCTGCTGGCAGGAGTCGCACTGTGGTTTACCGGAAATCACTTTGCGGCATATTTTCTGCTCGAAAGCGCCGAGGATTTGATGGAGAGAACCGAGTCTGTTTCAGCAGGCTTTGCGGATACCGGCGATGGTGCTGGGTCCTCACAATCATACACAGAGTATGGAGGTGTTGGTGGGATGGTCGCGTTTTTGCCTCTAGGCATCTTTACAGCGTTGTTTCGCCCCTTGCCAGGTGAAGTCCTCAACGTCTTTGGGTTCTTGGCCAGCCTGGAGAACACAGTCACGCTGAGCCTCCTGTGGCTGGCGGTAAGAAGGACTCGTTGGGAGGAGTTAAAAGAACCGGTGGTCATGTGGGCCCTGCTGCTCGTGGTTACATGGTCGATAGTCTATGCGTTTGTATCGAGCTACAACCTTGGGACTGCGTCACGGTACCGGTTGCAGATATTGCCGGTCATGATCTGCTTGTTGGTCTACCTCTCACGGCGACGATCGAGCGCGTCCTCTTTTGTTCAAGGACCACCCTGATCTGCCCGCTAGTGGTGTGTCTCTAGAATCGTGTTAACATTCCGTCCGCCCTGAGCCCTTCGATAAGCCAGCCGTTCGTCCTGAGCTTGTCGAAGGGCAAGCGTTCCGCGGTCTTCCGTTCATGCTTCGACAGTCCTGTCCTGAGCCAAGGCGGAGGGCTGAGCACGAACGGTCATTTCGAGACAGGACACTAGAGACACGCTGCGCCCTGCGCGGGCGATCTTTGATTTGAGATGCCAACCGGGGGGCTCCAAGCTGTATATACACCGCCTCTTGCTTGCTGACCCGTCTCTCGTTGCGGATTGAACGCCAATGTGCGGCATAGCTGGATATCTTACTGTACCTCGCCAAAAGAGCGGTGATGAATTCCGGGCGACGGTTCTGAGGATGGCCGATACCCTGCGCTTGCGAGGTCCGGACGATGGCGGTGCCTGGGTTGATGCTGAAGCAGGCATCGCTTTGGGGCATCGGCGTCTCTCCATCATCGATCTTTCCCTGGAGGGCCATCAGCCCATGCATTCTTCTTGCGGTCGTTACGTGATCACCTTCAACGGCGAGATTTATAACTATCGGGACATCCGTCGTGAGTTGGAACAGGAGTCGCAGGGACATGCCGTACCATGGCGAGGTCATTCCGACACGGAAGTGGGGCTGGCCGCCATCAACCGGTGGGGAGTGAAAGGAGCCGTGAAGCGGTTCGTCGGCATGTTTGCTTTTGCTCTTTGGGATCGGGCAGAGCGGGTCCTGTATCTTGTGCGGGACCGGCTGGGTGAAAAGCCGCTCTATTACGGGCGGATGGGAAGGAGCATCCTTTTCGGGTCCGAGCTGAAGGCCTTGCGGGCCCATCCCGATTTCAAGGGCGAGATCAACCGCGATGCCCTGGCGCTTTACCTGCGGCACAATTGCATCCCGGCGCCCTACTCCATTTACCGGGGAATTTACAAGCTCCCACCCGGTATGATGTTGGCCGTTTCGTGCCGTGACGCCTCGTTTCCTGCTCCTGTCCAGTACTGGTCTGCCAGGGAGGCTGCCGAACAGGGCGTGGCTGAGCCATTTGTCGGTTCCGCCGAAGAAGCGATAGTTACGCTCGATGGGTTATTGCGCGATGCGGTTGGACTGCAGATGATGGCTGACGTACCGCTGGGCGTGTTCCTTTCAGGCGGCATTGATTCCTCAACGGTGGTGGCGCTCATGCAGGCGCAGAGCGATCGACCGGTGAAGACGTTTACGATCGGCTTCAACGAGGCGGACTATAACGAGGCGCTGAATGGCAAGGCCGTGGCCGCCTACTTAGGCACCGAACATACTGAGCTGTACGTGACACCCGCAGAGGCCATGGCGGTGATTCCCGAGCTGCCGGCTTTGTATGATGAGCCCTTTGCCGATTCGTCGCAGATCCCCACATTTTTAGTATCTGAGCTGGCACGTCGATCTGTCACGGTGAGCCTTTCTGGCGATGGCGGCGACGAGTTGTTTGCAGGCTATAACCGGTATTTTTGGGGACGAAGTATCTGGAAGAGATTCGGCTGGATGCCGCAGTCCTTGCGGGCGACGATGGCGGCCGCCCTGACGGCGGTTTCTCCCCAGAAGTGGGATCGGGTGTTTAATGCGGCAGGGTCCCTTTTACCATCTAAGATGAAGCAGCGCATCCCTGGGGACAAGCTTCATAAGCTAGCAGAAATTCTCACTGTGGAATCTCCGGAGGCGATGTATCGCGGGTTGGCTTCGCATTGGAAGAACCCGGCGTCTGTGGTGTTAGGAGCGAGCGAACCCGCTACGATTCTCACGGACCGTAGCCTGTGGTTGAATCTTCCAGACTTCACTCAGAGAATGATGTACCTTGACACCGTCACGTATCTGCCGGACGACATTCTGGTCAAGGTGGACCGGGCCAGCATGGGGGTGAGCCTGGAGACCCGGATGCCTTTCCTGGACCATCGGGTCGTGGAATTTGCATGGCGGCTGCCGCTGTCCATGAAGGTGCGGGATGGGCAGGGCAAGTGGCTCCTACGACAGGTGTTGTATCGGTATGTGCCGAAAGAACTGATCGAGCGTCCTAAGACGGGCTTTGGCGTACCGATAGATGCTTGGTTGCGCGGCCCCCTCCGGGATTGGGCGGAGGATCTGCTGGGCGAGAAGCGGCTGTCAGAAGAGCGCTTCTTCAATCCTCTGCCTATACGCGACAAGTGGAATGAGCATTTGTCATGCACGCGAAACTGGCAGCATTACCTGTGGGATGTGCTCATGTTTCAGGCGTGGCTGGATCAGCAAAGCAGGGTTGCGACGGTCTAAACCCGTGCCAATGGGGGGACAGCAACCCCACTCGTCCCCATATGTTCTGCTGAAGCTTCATGAAGGAAACTACGGTAGAGAGGAAGCCTCGTATTCTATACGTTATTACTGAGGACTGGTATTTCTGGTCGCATCGTCTTCCATTAGCAAGGGCTGCACGAAACGCTGGCCTCGAGGTGGTCGTTGCGACCAGGGTGAACAACCATAAAGAACTTATAGAAAGAGAAGGATTTAGGCTTATTCCAATTCGTCTGACCAGGGGAAGCACAAACATCATCCGTGAGTTCTTGACCGTCTTGGAACTTGCGAACATCTATCGCCAAGAACGCCCCGACATCGTGCACCAGGTCGCCATCAAACCGGTTTTGTACGGGACATGGGCAGCGAAAATTGTCGGAGTCCCGATTGTGGTCAATCTTTTGGCAGGCTTGACCGAAAAGTTTCATGCTCAAAGGTGGAAGTCATTGATTCTCGGCAAGCTGGTCGAGCTTGGATACCGCCTTGCCTTTTGGAGGATGAATCAAGTTACAATTTTTCAAAATGTGACGGACATGAAGAAATTTATCGAGAGTGGGATAGTCAAGAAGAACAATGTGGAGCTGATTCGTGGGTCCGGCGTCGACACCTCCCGGTTTGTTGATTCCCCTGAGCCTGACGCTCCCCCAGTCGTCGTCTTGGCCTCACGCATGCTCTGGGAAAAGGGAGTGAGAGAATTTGTGGAAGCGGCCAAGCAGCTCCGAACGGAGGGGGTAAAGTGCCGAATGGTCTTGGTGGGAAGTTCAGATTCAGAAAGCCCAGGCTCTGTTCCAGAAGCAACGCTTAAAAGCTGGCAGGCTGAAGGCGCTGTAGAGTGGTGGGGGCATCGGGACGATATGCCGGATGTCTATGCCCAGGCGCATATTGTATGCCTTCCCTCGTACCATGAGGGGGCGCCCAAGGTATTGCTTGAGGCCGCCTCCAGTGGCCGAGCAATTGTGACTACTGCTGTGTCCGGATGCAAAGAAATCGTTCGTCATAATGAAAATGGCCTCTTAATCCCTCCCCAAAACCCTGCGGCGTTGGCCAGTGCCTTGAAAGCCTTACTTCAAAACCCCGGCCCGAGAAAGCAAATGGGGAGACGTGGCCGGCAAATTGTGCTCGAAGAGTTTTCTGATGAAATAGTTGTGGAGCAGACAATGGCGCTCTACCGGAGGCTTTTATCCCACAAAACGTGTTAAACGAGGACCATGGAGCAGGTATGAGCAGAGAGGACGTGTGGTGACGGGTTAACCTGCCTTTCGGGAGTTTCAACTAAGAAAAGGATCAGCCATGAGCCTTCAGCAAAGCGATAGCGAGAAGGTCAAATCCACCTTTGAGTCCTACGCGAAGAGGTTTGACCAGATTTACGAGTCTGCGGAGCACAAGTCTCCTTTGAGTCGGTGGATCGATAACCGATTCAGAAAAAGCATGTATATGCGATTTCAAGAAACGACACTAAATCTTAGCGCAGATGACATTCAGTCTGTGCTGGATGTCGGGTGCGGTTCGGGGAGATACTGCATTGAATATCTCAGGATGGGAAAGAAAGTGGTCGGGGTTGACATGGCCTCGGAGATGTTGAAAATCGCGGAGCAGGTTTGCAGAAGAGAGTTTCCTGACGGACAAATCAAGTTCATATGCGCCAATTACCTTGACTGTCAGTTTGATGAAAAGTTTGACGCGGTTGTACTGATGGGGCTTTTTGATTATGTTGACGATCCCGGCAGGTTGTTGACAAAACTCAAAGGCGATGTCAGTAAATACATATTTGCTTCGTTCCCCCGATCAGATAATTTTTTGAATGCCATAAGAAAGTTTCGTTACCGATATTTCAAAAAATGTCCTCTTTACTATCATTCAAGAAGAGGCTTGGAACTGCTAATGAGGGCGTCAGGGTTCAACAACTATGACATTGCTGAAAATGATCGGGAATTTTACGTGAAAGTAATCTTGTGAGCCAAGCGAATGCTTTAAGGTGGCCCACAAAGACTCGTCACCGGCTTGACGATGACCCGGAGACAGACAGCCAACCAACCCTCGCGGTAATTGGTCAAGACGGTGTCTTCAGCGCTAGAGCGGGTTTACTAAGGTGGAAAGGCGGATGAATTAATGACGAAATATGCCGTTCTTTCGATGGATATTGAGGACTGGTATCATACGGCCTACCTTTCCGGCAAAGCTTGCGATCGGGCGTATTCCATGCTGGATGGTCTGGATGCCTATCAGCAATTGATTGAGTCACACCGGATTTGCTCTTCGTATTTTGTATTGGGGGAGGTCGTTCAACCCCTCAAGAACACTCTCCGTCAAATCAGCGAGCAAGGTCATGATATAGGCACTCATGGCTGGGGGCATGTTCGTCCGTTGACGATGGGCCTCAGGACATTCGAAGCGGAAGTCCAATCCTGCAAGAATGAACTGGAGGACGTTTTGGGGAGACCAGTGTTGGGCTATCGTGCGCCGTGCTTCAGCCTGGATCGAGAGCGCATAGATATCCTGAAGAAAATTGGCATCAAGTATGATTCGAGCCGGATTTTATTCCGCGACCATCCATTGTATGGCAAGCTTGACATGGGGGGATTTCAAGAGAAGTTGCCTGGAATTTACTGTCTCGAAGACTTTTTTGAATTTGAGATCAGCACCTTGTCTTTTGCCGGAAAACAAATTCCTGTTTCCGGTGGAGGGTACCTGCGTATCTTCCCTTGGGCAGCTATGAAGATGCTCCTCAAACGATATTTGAAGAAACAACCTATGTATGTCTTGTACATTCATCCTTTCGAGACCTCGTCCCAACCCAACCCGGTCATGCCTCAAGGGATTTCCAGAGCAAGCCGATTGCGATTTTCTCTTGGGCGTTCCAGCGTGTTCAGAAAGCTTGAGGCCCTCATCAACATGCTCAAGGCGCACGGGTTTGAATTCACGACGTTTTCCGCCCTGCGAGAAATGATGCTGCATGAGAAAAGTTGGGCGCATGATCAGGGATCATAGGTTTCGTTGGCAACAGACCGCGCGAAGGCGAGCTTTCGACGCTTGGTTGGCCTGGTTTCAAGGGGCACATCAGCCGGTTGCATTAAGGCCTCCCGTACTCTGGCCTATTGTCCGTCCCTCGCCTTGTCAACATACCCTTCCACCGCTGATCCCCTTGTACTGAAAGGCGCAGACATGAACCTTAGGGGCCTTGGTCTGGTCGTATTGGTATTCCTGGTAGCCTGGTGGCTTACCGGCCGCCTCTGTTCCCCTTCCTTCTGGCTCTATACCCTCGATCGCCCTAACGAACGATCCCTGCATATCACCCCCACCCCGCGAACAGGCGGCCTTGCGGTCCTCGGGAGCTTGATCGTGGGCCTATTGCTAGGCTTGATCCTCGAAGGGCCTGAAGCATATATTGCTGGCACGCGTGTGGGGGGAGAAGCGAAGAGGAGTTTGTGGCTCGTGGGGCTGGCATTGTTCCTGAGCGCGTTCTCCTTCTGGGATGACCGTAAGGGCTTGTCCCCTCTGGTTCGGTTTGGCACTCACGCGGTGGTGGCGGGGGGCCTGGTGTGGGGTACCGGATTGATGATCGATACGATTCCCATCCCGCTTGCCGGCACATTGTCGCTGGGATGGATAGCCGCCCCGTTTACGATGCTGTCCCTGATGTGGATGACCAATTTGTACAATTTCATGGATGGCATGGATGGGTTTGCCGGGGGGATGGCGGTTGTGGGGTATGGTTTTCTCGGTTACATTGCCTGGACGGTTGACGATCAACCCCTTGCGATGTTCTCTCTGCTGATTGCGGGTTCTTCAGGCGGGTTTCTCCTTTATAATAAACCCCCGGCCAGGATTTTCATGGGCGATGTGGGAAGCATTCCCCTGGGATTTCTGGCGGGGGGCCTTGCCGTGATGGGGATTCGCAATGGCCGATTTGACATCTGGGTGCCGATGCTGATTTTCTCTCCGTTCATCGTCGATGCCACGGTGACGTTGTTCCGACGTCTGCTGCGAGGGGAAAAGGTCTGGCAAGCACATCGGGAACACTACTACCAGCGTTTGGCTCTGGCAGGCTGGGGACACCGCAAAGCAGTCTTGGCCGAGTACGCCGTGATGGGCGTGTGCGGCATCAGCGCCATCCTGTACATGAAGGCCAACGAAGAATGGCGGCTCATCTTGTTGATGGGATGGAGCGTCATGTACTGCCTGCTGGCTTATGGCGTCCGTAGCATAGAGCAACATCACAAAGGGCAACTCAGAGGTCAGGGATGAGCCTCGTCCTAAAGTTCCGCCGGTTTCTCGTCGTTGGGTTCCAGGTGGGCCTCGTCGTGCTCGCTAATTACCTGGCCTTCTGGCTCAGGTTTGACGGAGAGATCCCGGACAAAAATATGGCGCAGATGGCTCAAATGATGCCGTGGCTGGTGGTGATTCGTGGACTCACCATGATCCCATTTCGTCTTTACGAGGGACTGTGGCGTTATACAAGTATTTTGGACCTGCGGAATATTATCGTCGCGGTCTTCTCGAGCACGCTTCTGTTCTATATTCTGGTCCACTGGGTGATGACGCTGACCGACTATCCGCGGTCAGTCCACATCATTGATTCGATTCTGCTCATTTTCCTTATGGGCGGGGTCCGTTTGACCCGGAGAATTTATCGGGAGCTTGGACATCCGGATCGCGAAAAACGATTGTTGATCTACGGTGCCGGTGATGCAGGGGAGTTGATTGTCAGGGACATGAAGAACAATCCGTTCTACGAGTATGAGCCGATCGGGTTTGTCGATGACGATCCGAACAAGGTCGGGCGGCGAGTTCACGGTGTGAAAATACTGGGTACGCGGGACTCCCTCGCCAAGGTGATTGCCGAAAAGGAGCCACATGCAGTGTTGGTGGCGATGCCACGGGCAAGCCTGACCGAGATTCGCACGATTGTGAAGTCCCTTCAGCCATTCAAGGTACCGATCAAGACACTGCCCAACCTGCGGGAGCTCTTGGACGGCAAAACCGAGGCGACTCAGATCCGGAGCTTATCGATTGAAGACTTGCTGGAGCGGGCACCTGTGGGGCTCGATGCCGAAGTCATCCGACATCTGATCACGGGCAGACGGGTTTTGGTGACCGGTGCCGGCGGGTCGATCGGCTCGGAACTGTGCCGACAAATCGTCTCGTTTCAGCCTTCCTCACTGATCTTCTATGAGCGGTATGAAAACGGACTCTATGCCATAGCTAACGAGTTGACATCCTGCATGGGCGGATGTGCTTTGCATGCCGTTATTGGGGATGTGACCGATGCCAGCCGGGTAGACGCGGTCATGGCGGAGTACCGACCCGAGATCATTTTTCACGCGGCTGCCCACAAACATGTGCCACTCATGGAGTTGAATCCCTGCGAGGCCGTGAAAAACAACATTCTAGGCACCCGGATCATAGCCGAAGCGGCCAAGCGGTATGAGGTTGAGCGGTTTATCTTGATCTCGACCGATAAGGCGGTGAACCCTACAAGCGTGATGGGGGCGAGTAAGCGGGTCGCGGAGTTTCTGGTACAAGGCATGACCGATGCTGGGCCGTGTATTTTCGCAGGGGTTCGTTTCGGCAATGTGTTGGGGAGCAATGGCAGCGTGGTCCCGCGGTTCCTGGAACAGATTAAAGCGGGAGGTCCTGTTACGATCACCCATCCGGAAATGCGACGCTATTTTATGCTGATCCCTGAAGCGACCCTTCTGGTTTTACATGCCGCGGCGCTGGCTAATGGGGGAGAGATCTTTATCTTGGAGATGGGTGAGCAAATCAAGGTTCTGGATATGGCCAGGAATCTGATTCGACTAGCTGGCTTTGTTCCCGAGGAGGATATCCATATTACCTTTGTAGGGCCAAGGTCGGGGGAAAAGCTCTTTGAGGAGCTTGTAGGGAGAGACGAAACGGTGGAGCCATCGTCGGTGGAAAAAATCTTGCGGGTATGCTCCACGTGGCTGCCGAATCCCGCATGCCTCGCGCAAAAAATTTCGGCATTGGAACTGCTGGCAACTCGAGGTGAGGCTAAAGCGGTGGTTGAGATGCTTTGTGAAGTGGTTCCGACCTATCGACCTGACAAGCCTGGAAAGGGGGGTGGCCTCGGATTAATTTGATACGTCCCGAGGAACCTTTGACATTCCCGATGCTTGGTGCTATACATCAGGGGACCGATTTGCACATTTCTTGAGAATATTCAAGAACATGAACTGCTTTAAGCAACTATTGGTGGGGATGCTCATCCTCCAACTGATCCTCGGGTCCGGAGGACTTGCCTGGGGGCAGGTGTCGCGTGGTAGTGGTAAAGGGGACAAGGGGACAGCAGAAGGCAAATCGCCTCGCTCCATGCAAGGGGGGGGCGTACGGCCGGGAAAGTCCGGAGGGGGGGGGCGTGAGGGAGGGGTGGAATCGCTCGCTCCGGCGAAGGATAAGCTACCTGGTGGTCGAGCCCTGTCCCGCGCAGTCGTTCCGGGTCAGTACATTCTGGGGCCTGGGGATGGTCTCATCATCAACATCTGGGGAGAATTTGAGGATATCTACGAAGTACAGGTCACGCCGGATGGAAAAATCAACCTCCCGACCGTGGGCGAACTGAAAGTGAGGGGTCTGAGTTTGACCCAGGCCGAGGCGCTGGTTGAGACACAAGTGAAACGGTATTACCGGAACGTCAAGAGCGGACTCAGCCTCGCCTCGCTACGAGTCTTCGAGGTATCGGTCTTGGGAGCCGTATCCTCGCCGGGAACTTATTTGGCGACTCCGGTGAAGCGGGTGTCCGACCTGATTGCCGAGGCAGGCGGCGTGGTCCAGGGCGGGAGTTGGCGGCACGTCCAGCTGCGGCGGGAAGGGAGGACGGTTGCGGTCGCAGACGTAAGCGCTTATATTCGGCGAGGGGATGTGGACGCCAATCCAACGGTTGAGGACGGCGACGTCGTGTATATCCCCCCCATGGGAAACATGGTGGTGATGGTGATCACGAACGAGGTGGCGGTCTCGCCCCAGTCCGGCCAGGTCACAGAGAACTCCGCGCCGAGCAACGTCGAATTGAGAGAAGGCGAACGGCTTGCTGATCTGTTTTCCGAGTTGGGAAGTGTGAGCGCATGGTGGAAGCTTGAGGACGTCTATATTCTCAGAGAGACAACAATACCTGAAGGCACGATGAAGATCCCTGTGGATGCCAAGAGGCTCTTGTATGGAGGCGATGAGTCACAAAATATCGAGTTGCAAGCGGGCGATCAAGTATTCATCTCTTCAAATGTCCGGCGGGTGTTTGTGAACGGCATGGTCACGAAGGGGGGGGCGTTTCCCTATGTGCCGAACCGCACGGCCGAAGAGTACCTGGGCTTGGCCGGTGGCGTGTCCTTGCAGGCGAGCCTGGGCCGATCCACGATCAACCACGCTGACGGGACGGTCGAACCGTTCCGGTCTAATACCATTCTGCAGAGTGGAGATAGCATTCAGGTTGCGCAGAAGTACTTTGCAACCCCTGCGGACTATGTCGGCCTAATAGGCGGTGCTATCAGCCTGGTTTTCTCATCTTTTGCATTCTTGACCGTCCTCAAATGATGGACGTATGAATCCCGTCGGCCCTCGAAGCCTCAACACTATCTTTGACTATTGGCGGCTTGTCCAGTGGTACAAGCGGCTGATTGCCGGTTTAGTCCTGACTTCTGTCCTGATTACCGGAATCGTGAGCAAGTTCTTCTTGCCGCCGATCTATGAGGCAACGGCCACGGTGTTGCCAGCCCGTCAAGAGGTCATGGCTGGGGGAATTTCATTTGGGAGTGATAAAGACAAGGGAGGCAGTGGAGGAGGGACATCCGGCCTGATGATGGAGGCGTTGGGAGGAAAGTCGGGTCCCTCTTTGATGGATACCCTTCAGGCTCTCCTGGCCTCGCGCGTCATGACTGAGGCGGTCAGCGAACAGCTCAACCTGATGGCCTATTATGGGCAAAACTCGCCGGCCGCTGCTGCCGGGAACCTTCGCGGAGAGACCAGTGTCAGCATCGACCGACTGAAGGTGCTCCAGATCAAGGTGGCCAGTCGGGATCCGAAAATGGCAGCCGACATCGCCAACTCCTATGTGGCAAACCTTGATCGCCTCAACAAGAACCTGAGCCTCACGGTTACAAAGCAGCAGCGGCTCTTTCTTGAAAACAGGCTGGAGGAAAAAGTCAAGCGGCTTCGCGCGGCAGAGGAGGCTCTCAAAACATTTCAGACAGAGAATCGTTCTTTGGAGCTCAAGATGCAGGCTGAAGCGGCAATGGAGGCGGCTGCCCATCTCCATGGTGAGATTGTAGGCTTGGAGGTTGAGCTTGCTGCCTTGAGAGAATATGCGACGCCGTCCCATCCGATGATCAACCAGTTGCAGGTTCAGATCAAGGAGCTCCGTGAACAACTGGATCGCATGGAGAAGGATCAAGAGGGCGCGCTTAGGAAGAGGCAGAAAGGGCGGCCACCCTTGTCGAAGCAGATGTTCTCTACGTTTGACGAAACTCCATCGTTGGCGCTTGATTTCTTGCGTCTGACCAGGCAGGTCAAAGTGGAAGAGACCGTGTACGGGATGCTGATCGGCATGCTTGAGCAGGCCAGGATTGCGGAAGCCAAGGACATACCGACGATTCAAGTTCTTGATATGGCGGTACCGCCATCCGGAAAATCCCGACCCAAAACACTGCAGAATGTCCTGGTGGCTGCTGTTGTCTCCCTTGTTCTGGGAATCTTTTTGGCCGTCTTCCATAACTATCTGGAGCAGATCAGAGTCCTTGAAGCCGCGTCGGTTTCACGCGTGCCTGACACTCACGAGCCTTTCCAATCGGATCCCAACGGTAACGGTAGCAAGAAGGTGGAGGTGCTTTCTGGCTTGCCAAAGGAAGTTGAACGTCTTCACGGGTAAGGGGCGCTCCTCTATTTGCCGCCTGAGGCCCATACACTTAAGTAACTCCAGTTTCCCCCTACCTATTGTGGTTGGCGCATGCGGCCTGGGGGAGGGGCAGGCTCAACCGCGACCGTTTGCTCCACAAATCTGTAGAACAGCTTTCAGCGGTATCTCGACGTCCGACGGTTGAACTGAAACGTGAATTCATCGAGAATGGAATAAATCATCGTGGCGATTCCGTCGGCACGCCAGAGTTGCTTGCCGGAATCATCAGGGTTTGTGAATCGTCGGGTCTCCCGGTTACCGTTATGCCGTCGCTGGCAGATCTGTTCCGGAACGGTATGCACACCGGTACGGGTGAGTTCCTTGCCAGGAATTCCCAGACCAAATTGCAGGAAGGGGGGCAAGTACCCACATGACATTGAGCAAGGAAGAGCCGTCGCGGCGCAATCTGTTGGCTGCCGCAAGATCACTCGGCCTTTTCATCCTGCCCTTTGTGTCAGCCTTGAGTAGTGCTTGTCAACTGGGGCCGACTGCCCAGTCCGGAGCGGGCCTCGTGCTACCTCGCATGGAGAGGATTCAACGACTTCAGTTTGATGGGTGGGTCTCGACGCTTGCGTTTTCCCGCAGAGGGCATACGCTGGTCGTGGGAGGATGTCAGGACCCGGAAGCGGCTGGTTCAGGTCTCAATGGCGGTGAACCCTGTGCGCGCGGCGTGGTGCAGGTGTGGAATCTGGAGAAGAGTCAACCTGAAACCACCATGGCCCTCCCGCGGGAGGTGGCAGCCCTTGCCGTATCGCAGGATGGGAGCAAGTGGGTAGCCGGTGATTCAGAGGGACGTTTGATCTTGTCAACAAACAAGACTATCCCGAGGCCTTACCATCAGAAGGGGGAGATCATGGCTTTGGCCTTCTCGCCTGATGGAAAATGGATTGCCTCTGGAAGCCTGGATGTCTCGTTCCCCTTGGGCATCATGGATGTGGTAACGGGTGGCGTCATCAAGGTCAAAGCGAAGTTTGACCCGGTTACTGCCTTGGCTTTTCACCCTGATGGCAAGGTATTGGCCGTGGGCATGTCGAAGGGGCGTTTGGTAGTTTGGGATTTTGCCTCGAGCCGCGCTCACGTTCAGGTAACACCGGGCGGAAGCGAGAGGCACGCCATTACGAGCACGATCTTTTCCCCGGATGGTGTCTACTTAGCCTATGGACGGCGGAATGGGCAAGTGGTAATCTGGGATCGAAGCTCCCAGCAGCCACTCGTGGAATTCGCTGGATCCTCATCAGTCACCGGGCTCGAGTTTTCGCCTGATGGCCAGTATCTGGCGATTGGCCAAGATAATGGAAGAGTTCTTCTTGTGGAGTCCAGGAATGCCCATCAAGTCTGGTCAGAACGGCATGCTTTTTCGGTGTCGGATATGGCCTATTCACCGGACGGAAGCTCACTGGTCGTTGCGGTTCAACGGCATGTGTATCTCTACCACGTTGGAGAGTCTATGAGCCTCTCTCCGCAGCACCGGACTCAAATAAATGGGGAGACTAACAGAGGAAGAACGAAGAAAGCAGGGGTTTCCTCAGCGGTGGCGTCGCGGACCTTTGCAAGGGTGCTGGAAATCAGTCAGCAGGAATTCCTTCGTTTACTGCCTTTTGACCGTCTGGTCGCGAAAGCAGTGGGGGCAATGGTCGCAAGCGTTCCGGAAGCCTCCGTCGAGCCGGTCGAGTCTTCCCGGATGCGCATGCTGGTGGTCCAGGCGAACCGGCGCTCTGTGTCCGTTGATCTTGCCCGGCTTCACCGGGCAGAAGGCGGCGAGGGGATCCGTGAAGCGGTCCGGGCGTTCGAATCGGTCCAGCGGTTCCTCCTGGAGGCGGCCCCTGGTGCCGCCGCGCGCTTGGAGGATGTTGCGGTCAAGGCGGTTGTAGCGGAATTGGGCCCCAGCGTGCGGCTCGTCCGGATGTCCGGCGAATCCGGCGCCGCTTCGGTAGGAGAGAGCGCTCAAGCCGACGGAGACCAGACGGCCCGCTTGCTTGAGGAAGACCGCGTCCCGTACCTCAAAGTGTCTCGGTTCAGTGCCTCGACATCTCGGCAGGTGGGCGTGTGGCTGGGGAGCGTGGCCGCTCCCCGTCGCCCCACCGGTGCCCCGATCCTGGATCTGCGAAACAATCCTGGCGGCGAGCTGGATTCAGCCGTACAGACCGCCTCCCTACTCCTCCCGAAGGGCCAGCTAGTCACCGGCCTGATCCTGCGCAAAACTGGAGACTGGGTCGAGTATCGCTCGCGAGGCGTCGCGTCCTCTCAAGGACCGTTCGTGGTTCTGGTGAATGAACAGACCGCGGGCACGGCGGAAATGCTGGCTTGCGCCATGCAGGTCGCCGGGGTGGGGATCCTCGTCGGGTCTCGAACGGCTGGCGTGAACGAAGTCTATCAGACTTTTGTCTTGCCTGGAGGAGAGGGGCTGAGGATTAGCACCGCGAGGTTTGACTGTCCGGACGGTCGGAACCTTCGTTGGGAAGGCCATGATGTAGACCTGAGCGCCGACCGGGCTGCCAGTGTTGAGGCCATTCCAGTTGGCGGTGCTTCCCTCTGGTCCGTGCCCGGGGTCCATCGCCCGGTCCACATGGCGGTCGGTATGCCGGGGACGACAGATCGCGGCCTGACGCTCGGAATCCAAGTAGCCCTGTGTCTCGGTACCGCCCACGGCAAAGGGGACACAACGCTACGCAACCAAACGATGACTCGCCCGAAGGATCACTTGGCCTCTTGCGGGATGTCCCCGTCTTGATTCCTCCCTAATTCTGTCCCACCCCCTCGTATCTCTTCCAATCCTCGCTCGCCCGTGCTCGGGCACATACGGTAGAGGTGAACTTCTGTGGAAGGAAGAGGTGTAAAGGAGTGCAGCCGGCTAGACCATGCGCGGATGTCTGGATAGCGACTAGGAGAGAGCAGTGAAGCGGATCCGCACAGGCTCCATCATCTTGGCCTTGGGGGCAGTCTTGCTGTGGGTCGCCCTGGCCGAAGCGTCGGTGAACCTGCCGACCCACCATTGGGCCTACGAGGCTATCGAGCGTTTGACGGCTATGGGGGTGATCAATCAAGCAATCGTGGTGACAAAGCCTTACAGCAGGAAACAAGCCGCACGGTATGTGGCGCAGGCATTTCAGCGGGCTTCAGACGACCCGAAGTCCATGGATGGTCAAGAAGAGGTTGTGGGGCCTCTGCTTGATCGTTTAATGCGAGAATTTCGGCCAGAATTAGTGGATATTGGGACGCTACCTGGGGCTCCTCGGGCGGGCTTGCTAGATTTTGCAACCTTGCTAGGTCCTTCAGGGGCGAAGACCAGCGCGATTCGGTACGGGGGGCGCCTGCAGGTCGAAGCCGATGCATTTTCGGTAGGGCATGGGACTGTGCGTCTGCGTGAAAACCGCGGAGGCGAGTACTATGCCAATGGTCTTCAGGCTCAAACCGACCTTCGAGGCTGGCTTGAACTCGGCGATGCGATTTCGATCGTGGCACAACCCAAGTATATCAGTAACCCGCATGCGTTGGGATTCGGAGCGACCAATAACACTAAGGAAGCGTACATGCGGGAACTGAACTTCAAGCTGACTCTGGCCAACATTTCGTTGGAAGTTGGGCGGGGCATGCAGTGGTGGGGACCCGGCTATCATGGATCGCTGCTTCTGACGGATCACGCTTTTCCGCTCGACATGATTAAGCTCGGCAGCGAGGAGGCATTCCAACTCCCCTGGGTCTTCCGAGACCTTGGTCAATGGAAGGTCAATGCCTTTCTGACCCAACTGGATCGTGATCGAGACTTTCCCCGCGCAAAAGTGTTCGGGCTGCGCGTGAGCTACCTGCCGACCAGTTGGCTGGAATTGGGGGCTGCCCGACTGACGCAGTTCAATGGGCGTGGGCGCAACCAATCATTTCCGAAGACGGTCATCAAGGCCTACGTCGAACCACCTAATCAGCTTGGAACCAATGAGGTCAACGAGGAAGTGATGGTCGACTTCAGGGTAAGAATGCCCCATGTCAACTATCTGATTCCATTCCCATCCGGCCTACAGTTTTATGGCGAGATCGGCTCCGAGGACAAGTGGTCCAAGTTCCCCTTATCGACCACTGCCGCTGTGCTCGGAGGAATTTATATCCCGCAGCTCTTCCCAGGAGACTCGATGGACTTGCGTTTTGAGTATGCGGACACTGATCTGGCTCGTCGTAAAACAGGGGATGCCCATTCGGCGGGCTGGTACAATAACGCCACATACCGAAGCGGCATGCGGTACCGGGGGTTTCCCCTCGGTCACTGGATGGGGACCGATGCAACCGATTACTTCCTGCGCGTCACTCGCCATATGAGTGATGATGTGGTCGTGGGGATAAATCTCGATTATTCCCAGCGCGGTATGAGCTTGCCGCAGCATGAGAAAAAGCGCGAAGTGGCCGCAGATGTGAACTGGTGGTTGACCAGCCAGGTGCAGCTCACGGTGGGGTATACCTACCAGCATATTCAGAATCCCGGCCAGATCACCGACCTCAATCCGTTCGTGGAGACTTTTGCGAGCGGGGTTCTTTCGGAGAATTCATTTTTCTGGACCAACCTGTCATGGCAGTTTTAACGGCCGCTTGAGGTACTTGGAACCCGAGTAACAATAGTGCTTTGACGTTGCACCTCGATCCCACGGTTCCCTTCTTCGGTTCCTGCCAAAATCCTCGTCGCTTCCCTTCCCGACCTTCAATTCTGAAGGACTCCCGCCGCAGATGCTCTGTGTGACTTGCTGACCGCCCGCTGCTGCTGTATTCTTCGCAAGGACACCCATTGACATTGCCCGCAGGGTCTCTCCTCTTGGTCAAGGGGATGCCAATGAGACGAGGCCGGCAGGACAGGTGTGTCAGGTGAGCGTGTGACCGATCACATTGTGCTGAGCGATCTGCTGGTGATCTTCACGATTTCGATCGCCGTCGTCTTCGTGTTTTACCAGCTCCGCTTGCCCTCGATCGCGGGCTTCTTGTCGGCCGGTGCGCTGATCGGACCCTATGGCCTGAA
>Ga0194121_10001541_pt1 | contig 38815 bp, 34 predicted proteins | sample TA2MahCa50mmetaG_FD_148609 | JGI IMG/M metagenome (GOLD analysis project Ga0194121, IMG submission 148609) | Freshwater microbial communities from Lake Tanganyika, Tanzania - TA2015020 Mahale Deep Cast 50m | ecosystem: Environmental > Aquatic > Freshwater > Lake | place: Tanzania: Lake...
GACTGGCGGAACGACCCCTCGCTCTAACCCTTCCCCTTGCGGGGAAGGCGGGGCGGGGTGATCGCCGTGGGACCTTCGCGGCTGCAGCGAAGTGACTTCAGTAGCGCCGCGCCGGGTCGACGACGTTGCTGAGCGGCTGACCGGTGCGGAAGCGCTCGAGGTTCTCCAGGAAGAACGCCGTCCAGCGTTCGCGCCAATCCGTCACCGTGCCGGATATGTGCGGCGTGATGTGAAGGTTGTCGATGCCCCAGAGCGGGCTGTCCGCCGGCAGCGGTTCCTCGGCAAAGACGTCAATGACTGCGGCCTTGAGCCGGCCCGATTTGAGGCAATTGGCGAGTGCCGCCTCGTCGACGATTCCGCCGCGCGCCGCATTGACCAGGACCGCGCCAGGCTTGGCGAGGTCGAGGAGCCGTGCGCCGACCAGGCCGCGCGTGCTTGCTGTGACCGGCACGATGACGACGATGAAATCGGCCCTAGGCATGGCGCTGGGCAGTGCCTCGAGCGGCAGGACCTCGTCGACGTGCTCGGTCGGCCGGACATGGGCGCGGATGCCGATCACGCGCATGCCGAAGGCCTTGGCGCGCGTCGCGACGCGGCCACCGATGGCGCCGAGCCCGATGATCAGCACCGTCTGGTCGCGTAAGCCCCGCCGCTCGTGCGGTTGCCATTGGCGCTGCTTCTGCTGATCGCGATAGAGGGCGAAGCCGGCATTGACCGACATGATCGCGCCGAAGATGTATTCGGCGTTGAAATCGCTCAGCACGCCTGCACAGTTCGTCACGATGATGCGCGGATCCCAATCGCCCAGATGCTCGATGCCGACATTGCACGCCTGTATCCAGCGGACACTCGGGGCCGTGCACAGCGGCGCATAGTCGGCCGGCGTCGTGCCGGGCATGCGCGTGGCGAAAGCGATGTCCGGCCGGTGTTGCGCGATCGTCGCCGGCAGATCGCGCGCATGGCTGCACACGGCAATGTCCTGCTCCGCCAGTTTGGCGCGGATCATCGGCAGGAACGCCTCGGGCTTGTGATTGACGATGAGCAGTCGGGGATTGTCGCGCATGCGGCCGGACCTTAGAGCGGCAGTCGTTGCGGGACAAGGCGAGCCCATCGTATTGCGATGAAGTCCGATGTCGGGCATTGCATCGCCCGTTGCCGGATGTAGTCTTTTCACATTGCATTCAGACGACGAGAAGGCTCATGCCCGCCGCACACCGGATCATCGATGCCGACGGTCACATCATCGACGATCTCGACCGCATGAAGACCTATCTCGAGGCGCCCTGGGACAAGCGGCGCGGCTCGATCACCATGCACGAGACTTGGGATTCGACGCTGTCGGGCAAGTACGGCTTCTATCATCGCAAGGGCTACCCGGCGAGCGACCTCGACGAGTGGCTCGCCGAGATGGACAAGCATGGCATCGAGACGACGGTCGAGTATCCGTCGCATGTCAGCGTCACGCACATGCCCGAGCCGGATTTCGCCGTGGCGATCTGTCGGGCCTACAACAACTACTTCGCCGAGGAGTTCGGCCGGAAGACCAAGCGGCTGCGCGGTGTCGCCATGATCCCGCCGCAGGATCCCAAGGAGGCGGCGCGCGAGCTGCGCCGCGCCGTGACCGAGCTCGGCATGGTCGGCGGGCACATCAAATCGGCCGGACTGCGCGCACCCTTGGGCGACCGCAGCTATGATCCGATCTGGGCGGCCGCGCAGGAACTCGGCGTGCCGATCGTCATCCACGGCACGCGCAACGGGTCGTGGGAGTTCGGCTGCGGCCAGTTCACAACCTTCTCCGAGATCCACACCGTCGCCTTTCCGGTCGGCGTCATGATCCAGCTCACCAGCATCCTCTATCAGGGGGTGCCCGAGCGCTTCCCGAAACTCAAGCTCGGCTTCACCGAAGTCGGCGCGACCTGGGTTCCCTATTGGCTCGACCGGATGGACGAGCATTGGGAGAAGCGCGGCGAGGTCGAGACGCCCGACCTCAAGCACAAGCCGAGCGACTGCGTCGCCAACCACCCGATCTATTTCACTGTCGAAGCAGGCGAGAAGCTGCTGCCCGCGACCGTCGACTACCTCGGCGAGGACCGGCTCTGCTACGCTTCGGATTTCCCGCATTGGGATAACGAGTTTCCGCACAATATCGCGGCGCTCCGGGCGCGGACCGATCTCGGCGAGGTGGCCAAGCGCAAGCTGTTCTACGACAACGCGAAGGCGCTCTACGGGCTCTAAACGGGCGCGCGACACGACGAGGAGGCCAGCCATGGACGATATCTATTGGGGCAAGCCGGCGCGCGACGGCGAGGAATACAACCAGGCGCTCCGCGACCTGTCCCAGCGCAGGACGCCGACCGTCTTCGGCTTGCGCGTGCAGCTCCCGACCCAGGGCCGCGTCGACCTGCCGCTCGCCTCGACCGAGGGCATGACGATCGTGCTCAAGGCCTATGCGGGCGGCGGCGAGAACGCGCTCCATGCGCATCAGCACGAAGACCACGCCTTCGTCGTGCTCCAGGGCTCGGCGACCTTCTACGGGCCGGAAGACCGGGTGATCGCCGAGCTGACCCGCTACCAGGGCATTCTCATTCCCAAGGGCGCCCTCTACCGCTTCCATGCGCACGAGAGCGAGTCCCTGGTCATGCTGCGCATCGGCGCGCTCGATGCGGGCACGTTCCTCAGGTCGCAGCGCGTCAACGAAAAGGGCGGCAAGCAGGACGGGTTCTCGAAGGAGAACAAGGAAGTGCCCGTGCTCTATGCCGTGGAGAGGTGGTTCCAGGCTTGAAGTCGCGATAAAATCGCGACATCAAGCCTGCCGGCTCGGCGCTCAGTCGTCGACTGGGACGAGGAAGCAGTCGGCCGGCCGCCAGCCGATCGTCACCTGATCGCCGCGCGCGGGTGCCGCAGCTCCCGCGGGCAAATCGATCTCCATCACATTGCCCAATGCGGTCGTCAGCGCGACCGAGCGGACCGCGCCGAAGTAGCGGATATCGTCGACCCGTGCCGTGAGCCGGTTGCCGTCGGCGGGGGCCAGCGTGGTGCTCTCGGGGCGAAAACCCAGGAGGCACCTCTCGCCGGGCCGCCGCGCATCGCCCTCGCGCGTGCCGACGGCGAATGTCAGATCCGGTGACGCAGATGACTTGACGTGGTAGCCGGCGTCCCCATCGCCAACGATCTCGACGGGCAGCAAATTCGTGCGGCCGACGAAGTTGGCGACGAAGGCGCTGGCCGGCCGGCTGTAGAGCTTGTCCGGCGGGTCGAGCTGGCTGATCCGTCCGTCGCGCATGACGGCGACGCGATCCGACAGGCTCAGCGCCTCGCCCTGGTCATGGGTGACATAGATCGTCGTGATGCCCAGCTCGCGCTGGACATTGCGGATCTGCACCTGGAGCTCCTGGCGCAGCTTGAGATCGAGCGAGCCCAAAGGCTCATCCATCAGCAGCACCTGGGGCCGGATCACCACGGCGCGCGCGAGCGCGACGCGCTGCTGTTGACCACCCGAGAGTTGGCGCGGATAGCGCTCGGCGAGCTGCTCGAGCTTGACCAGGCGCAATGCCTCAGTGATGCGGGCCGTCGCCTCGGAGCCCCTGATGCCGCGCATCTTCAGGCCGAAGCCGACATTGTCCTGGACGGTCAGGTGCGGGAAGAGCGCGTAGCTTTGGAACACCATGCCCGTGTCGCGCCGGTTGGCCGGCACGCGGGTCACATCGGCGCCCTTGATGTAGATCGCGCCGCCGGACGGCGTGATGAAGCCGGCGACCATGCGCAGAGTCGTCGTCTTGCCGCAGCCGCTCGGGCCGAGGAGGGTGAGGAACTCACCCTCCGCGACCGTCAGGCTGACATTGTCGACGGCGACCACGCGGTCGTAGAGGCGCGAGACGCCGTCGAGGCGGACTTCAGACATGGATCAACCTGGAAGTGCTACTTCTTGACCTTGCGGTTCCACTGATCGACCCATTTGGAGTAGTTGTCGTTCACCGCCTTGACGTCGGGCACGTAGAGCTTCTCCAGCGCTTCCGGCGACGCCGGGAATTTCTGCGCGAGGTCGGGATAGGCCGCCAGCACCGGCGCCAGCAGCTTGTTGGTCGGGCCATAGGGAATCTGATTGGCCTGACCCAGCTGGGTCAGCGGGTCGAGCACCTGGTTGATGAACATCATGGCTTCCTTGGGGTGCTTGGTCCCGGTGACGACGTCGATGGTCGACAGCTTTCCGTGGCCGCCTTCCGTGGGATAGACGAATTTGAGCGGGAAGCCCTCGTCGATCATTCCCCAGGACCGGCCGTTGTTCCACACCGCGGCCCACACGTCGCCGGCGCGGAACTTGGCGCGCAGGTCGGAGGACGAGGTGTAGAAGTAGAGCGGCTTGGCCTGGCCCAGCTTGTCGAAGGCCGCGTCGGTGTTGCGCTCGTTGCCGCCGAGCGCGCGTGCCGTGCCGATGATCAGATCGGTCGCGGTGCCCTGCGCGATGTCCGGGAAGGCGAAGCGCCGCTCGAGCTTGGGATGCCACAGATCGAGCCACGACTTCGGCTCGGGAATGCCCTGCTCGGCAAAGACCTTGGCGTTGTAGGAGATGCCGACCGACCAGAACAGCATGGCGGGCCCGTAGCCCTCCCTGTTCTGGGCCTGCGGGTAGAGATGGGCGAGGTTGGTGACGACCTTCGGGTCGAGCTTCATCAGCATGCCCGCCTCGGCGGCGCGCGCCTGGTTCGACTCCTCCAGATAGACGATGTCGAAGGGCGCCGCCCGGCCGCGGCTGGCGATCAGCTTGGCGAGGTGATCCTCGGGATTGCCATCAATCCACTCGATCTTGATGCCGGTTCGCGTCGAGAACAGCGAACCGCCGAACTTCTGCTGCGATTCGGTGAACAGTCCGCCATAGCACGCGACGCGGAGCGTGACTTGCTGGGCGCCGGCCGTCGTGGCCAGCGTGAGCGACAGCAGTCCTGCTGCTGCAAGTAACAGGCGCTTCATGACGTGGTCCTCCTTGTCACAAAAGGGTGAACTCGTTGGCTACGCGCGGCCCGTGCCGAAGAAGCGCTCGAGCCCCAGGGTCTTCTCGAGCAGGATCATCAGCGCCAGCGACACGTAGATCACCAGCGCGGACACGGCCATGACGTCGGGCTTCATGCTGTATTCGATCGAGGTGAAGATCTTGACGGGCATCGTCGTCGTCGCCTCGTCGCCGCCCATGAACAGGGCGATCGGCACGTCGTCGAACGAGACGAGGAAGGCGAACACGGCGCCGGAGACGATGCCGGGAATCAGCACCGGCAGCGTGATGCTCAACAGCGTGCGCCACTTGCTGGCGCCGAGATTGAGCGCTGCCTCCTCGAGCGTCGGATCGAAATGGGCGTGCCCGGCGATGACCGCGCGCACGACGTAGGGAATGGCGATCGCGGTGTGACCGAGGATGAGGCCGATCAGCGTGCCGCCGATCTCGATCCGGGCGATGTCCCACAGAATCCCGGTGAACTGGAACAGCGCCACGGCAATGACGAGCGACGGCACCATCAGCGGCAGCAGGCAGAACATGGCGAGGATCTTGAGCCCGCGAAAGCGTCCGCGCGTGATGGCGAGAGCCGCGCCGGTGCCGACCACCGCCGCAATGAACGCCGTCGAGCCGCCGACGATCAGGCTCACCTTCAGGCCGGTGATGAAGGGCTGGGGAATGGCCCCGTACCACTCCAGCGAGAAAGACCGTGGCGGAAAGGTCATCGCCGCGTCGCCGAACGAGGTGACGACCACGAAAACCAGCGGCAGCAGCAGGAAGACGAAGACGAACACGATGATCGCGCGGTTCAAGAGGGTCCACATCATGACCCCCGCTCGGACTGGCGCGTCGCCATGACGGTAAGCGCGATCGCGACGGCCATGAGCACCACCGCGCAGGTGGCGCCGAACGCATAGTTCAGCACGAACCTGATCTGCTGGGCGACGAAGGTCGACATCACGGTGACACGGTGGCCGCCCAGCATGGCGGGTGTCGTGTAGGAGCTGATCGTGATGGTGAAGACGATGAGATAGCCGCCGATCAGCCCGGGCATGCTGAGCGGCAGCACGACCTGGGTGAAGTTCTTCCACGGCGTGGCGCCAAGATTGACCGCGGCCTCCTCGATCTGCGGGTTGATGCGCTGGATCACCGTGGTCAGCATCAGGATCATGAAAGGCAGCAACGCGTGCGTGGTGCCGATCACCACGCCGAGGAAGTTATTGACCAGTGCAATCGGCCGGTCGGTCAGTCCGAGCGCCTGGAGCGCCCAGTTGACGAATCCATTGGTGCCGAGCAGGGGTATCCAGCCGAGATTGCGGATCACCGCGCTGACCAGCAGCGGCGCGATCACCAGGAACATCAGCACGCCGCGCCAGCGCGAGTGGGTGCGTGCAAGGAAGTAGGCGACAGGGTATCCCAGCACCGTGCAGATGCTGACCACCACGAAGCCGAGCGCGAAGGTGTCGACCAGGATGCCGAGATAGTAGGGATCGGTCGCGAAGTTGATGTAGTTGACCAGCGTGAGGTTCGATCCGACGCGTCCCGGCCCGGCATGGTTGAACAGGCTGTTCGCCGTCATCGACGCGATTGGCATGCCGAAAGCGAGCAGCAGGACCGCGATGACGGGCAGCGCCAGCAGACCCCAGCGGACGCGGAGAGCGGCGAATCTCCCCATGTCCGGATCGCTGCCTCGCCCCGACCCGGCGATTGCCGCTATCCGCTGTTCGGCACGCTCCAAGACCTGTTCCGCCCTGTTTGTTGTCGCCCCGCCCCGATGGCTATTTTGTATGACGATAATACAAAGATTTCAGCCGGGTCAATCCCGGCGCGGCATGGCTTCTCCCCCGCCGGCAGGTCGAGCCCTGCTCGACCAAGAGGCGTCCCAGGCCGTGCAACTAACCCGTAAACACCAGCGACTTGATGACGACGGTGACGACCTTGGCGTCCGCGTGCTCCTCGCCGATGTCGACATAGTCGAAATCCTGGAGCTGGACGCCGTCGATGCAGATGATCTCGGAATTGCCGGCGATCTCGCGCGCGAGGTTGGCGCCGACCAGCCGCGCGATGTCGCTGTCGATCACCAGCACGATGGGCGCGCCGGTGCGGATCGTGCGCGTGAGCGCCCCGGCGACGCCGGCGCACAGCGCCTTGAGCATGGCGTAGGCGGGACCGTGCGGCCAATGGATGGCGAGCGCGATCGGCATCTCGCCCTCCGTGACCTCGGCGCCGGCGAGCGCCTTGGCGATTTCGCGCGAGATGGCCGCGGCGGTTAGTCGTCCCGGCTCGAAGCGCACGGTGACGACCTGCAGATTGCGCAGCGGCAGCAGACGCGGGTTGCTGATGTAAATGGTGTTGCCGCTGACCTGCACGGTGAACTGCGAAGCGCCGATCACGGTCGCACGGATGCGCTGCGCCGAGGTCTCCACGGGGACGCCGGCCAGCGCAGTCGGCGTCAGCTCCTTGAGCTGCTGGGCCAGCACGGGACCGAGATCGCCATAGCTCGCAGTCTCGCTGCCGTAGATGTACTCGGACACGCCGCCTGAGAACTGCACCGCGTCGATCGCGCCGATGGCGGTGAGCGGCGTCGTGATCATGAGGTCGGCCGCGAGCGGCGAGAGCGGGCGGCGGGCGGCCACCTCGAGGAGAGATTGCGCCAGACCGGCGGCCAGCCTGCGTCGGACGCCGGCATCGGCTTTCTGCCCCAGCTTCAGGCCGAGGTCCCGGTGGCGCGACACGATGGCGGCGGCATTCTCGATCTTGGTCACCACCTCGGAATCGTCGAAGGTGACGAGCCTCGCGCCGACATTGATCGCGGCGGTCTCGACGATGCGGCCGTCCCGCGCGATCGCGAGCTTGGCGGTGCCGCCGCCGACATCGATGTTGAGCACCGTGCGCGGTGCGTCGCTGCCGACCGAGCGGGCGACCGCGCCCGAACCGTATGCCGCCATCTTCGCCTCGAGCAGCGGGCCGGCGCTGGCGCACACGAACTTGCCGGCCTGCTCGGAAAACATGCGCACGATGGCCTCGGCATTGTCCTTGCGCGCGGCGTCACCGGTCGTGATCACCGCACCGGTGTCGACATCCGCCGGGCCGATGCCAGCCTCGGCATATGCCTTCTCGAAGAAGGCCGACAGTTTCTCGGTGTCGATCGACGTGCCAGCGATGAAGGGCGTGATCAGGATGCCCGATTCGTAGTCGACCCGGCGCTCCGCCAGCTCGAAGCGGCTCGACAGCACGGCACCCTGGCGGCGCAGAATCAGGGTCGAGAAAATCAGGTGCGAGGTCGACGAGCCGATGTCGATGCCGACGCTGCGCAGCGCGATACGGTCGCGCTTCCACAGGATGTGGCCGCGCTCGTCGTGCTCGTGATCGACTTCGTGATCGTGCGGCAAATGGATGCTCCGGCAGGATGACTCCCTCCCTCGCCGCAGGCGGGGGAGTTTGGACCGCAAAGCGGTCCGAAGGGGTGGGGGCCCTTGTGGTTAGGCGTTTCTTCCCCTTCGGGCCCCCTCCTCGATCCTCCCCCGCCTTCGGCAGGGGAGGAGGATTTCATGATTTGTCTGATCCAGCGCCTACTTCCGCCATTCGGCCAAAGGCTTGGGCTTGACGCCGTTCTTCGCGAGCTCGGCCTGGAAGATCTGGAAGACCTCGTCGTCCTCCTGCGGATAGTCGATCTCGTTGCCGGCCAACATGTGGCCGCTCTCGGGTCCCATGTCCTCGACCACGACGCGCCAGTAGCCGTAGTGAACGGCGAAATAGCGCGCCGGCTCGCGGCCCGAGTTGAAGTGCTGGTGGAACCACATGTCGGGCGGCGAGAAGAGCGAGCCCGGCTTCCAGTCCAGCTTCTCCTTGGGCTGGCCGTCCTCCCACATCAACGAGTAGCCCTCGCCCGACAGGATCAGGATGTGGGCGCCCGGCCCGTGGCGGTGCGCCTTCTTGTAGGTCGCGACCGGGAATTGCGCGACATGGGATTGGATCGTGTTGTTGGCCATCTCGAACATCGCGCCGGTGCCGCCGGCGCCGCGGTTGGAATAGTCCTGCAGCCGGAAGCTGTTGATGTCGGGAATGAAGTTGCTGCGCCAGATCATGCCCGGGAGCGCCTGGCCCTTGCCGCTGAAATAGTCCTCCTCGCCGCTGAACCGGTCCTTGAAGGCGTGGTCGCAGTTGAAGATGAAGTCGGCGCTGCGGAACAGGTTGAACATGACCGGCGCGTTCGACACCGTCAGCAGCCGCACCTTCTGATCGGGCGAGCCGTTGAAATGCTGGCGCCAGCAATTCATCGGCGGCGAGAACACGCTGCCCTCCTGCCACTCGAAGGTCTGCTTCTTGCCGCCTTCGAGCCAGATCGTCGTGGCGCCGCGGCCGCTGAGCACGACGATCTCCTCCTCGAACATGTATTTCTCGGGCTCGGTGTGGCCCTGGGGCGGAATGTCGACGATGGTCGAATCCATCGACTCCTCGCCGCCCAGAAGCTTGATGAAGGCGCCCTTGACGCCCTTGCGCGGCCACATGGCGGTCGGCAGGTCGCCGCGGATGTCCGCCACCATCAGGCCGCTCACGATCGGCACTCCTTCGCCCTCCTGCCAGACGGCATAGGGCGACGGCGGGGTGTTCGGATTCTTCCTTACTGTCATTGCAATATCATTGGTTTGGCGGCGCCACGGCAAGCCGCGCGGACCCTTCACAGAACGTGCAAAACCGTATTACGGTCATACAAAGGGGTCAATCGCTATCCCCGTGAAAATGGTCAGGCTGAGTTGAAATATGGAAGGACACTACCTCGACGTCGGCGGCGTCCGGACCTATTGCATCGATCGCGGCAAGGGGCCGGCGATCGTGCTGCTGCACGGTGCGGCGCTCGCCGTTGATGCCTATTCGACGTGGTTCCGCGCGATCGCAGCGCTCGAAAGCGAGTTCCGCGTCGTCGCCTTCGATCAGATCGGCATGGGGCGGACGGCGCTGCCCAAGGACGGCGTCTACAAGAACCGGCTCGAGCGCGTCGACCACGCGCTGGCCACGATCAAGGCGCTCGGCGTCGAGCGGGCCTGCCTGGCCGGCCACTCCGAGGGCGGCTTCATGGCGACGCGCATCGCGATCGTCGAGCCGTCGCTCGCGGCCGGCCTCGTCATCGTCACCAGCGGCGGCACCGCACCCTATCTGGGCGAGGGCAGGGATGCCGAATGGATCAAGGTCGCCGAGGCGACCTACAACGACCGCCGCCAGTTCGACAGCTTCGAGGGTTTCCTCGCCTGCAACGGCCGGCTGAGCCACCGGTCCGATCCCGTCTATGAGGGCATCCTGCGCGAGAACTATCAGCGCAGCCGGGACAACGGCCAGATGGAGCTGGTCGCGCGCATGCCCAAAGGGCTTTCCAACTATCTCGAGCGCGAGCGATTGCAGCGCGAATACATCTTCCCCCACCTCAAGGATCTGAGCGTCCCGACCCTGCTGATCTGGGCGTTCAACGATGCGGGCGTCGTGGTCGAGCGCGGCGTCAAGCTGATGGAGCTCATCCAGGGGGCGGAGATGCACATCTTCTCCGAGGCCTCGCACAACGTCATGCATGACCGCGCCGACGAGTTCAACCGGCTGCTCGCCTCCTGGTGCCGCCGTTGCTGGGCGAGCGGCGACAAGACGAAGGCGGCGTGACGGCGGATCAATCACACGACGTGTTGATAGGTAAGAGGGGGACATGAAGTTCGGCTATTTGTGCAATCCCGCCACGCTCAGGCAGCACGAGACCTATGGCGAGATCGTCGATCACATCCGCGACATCGCGGTCCACTGCGACCGGTCCGGCTTCGACAGCATCTGGTTCTCCGAGCATCATTTCGGCTTCTGGCAGCGCAAGGTACTGCCGAATCCGATCATGATGGGCGCCGACATCGCGGCACGCACCAAGCGCCTGCGCATCGGCTTTGCCGCGGCGACCATCACCTTCTGGCATCCGCTCCGGCTGGCCGAGGACGTGGCGCTGCTCGACCAGTTCAGCGGCGGTCGCGTCGAGCTGGGCGTCGGGCGCGGCAATTACGGCGTCGAGGGCATGAACCTCAACCCGATGGCCGACCCGCGCAAACAGGCCGACAACTACAAGGTGTTCGCCGAGACGCTCGCGATCCTGAAGCTCGCCTTCTCGCAGAAGAACTTCTCCTTCAAGGGCGAGAAGTACACCTTCCCCGATCCAGGCTTCACCTGGGAGCGCGCCGTCCCCGAGGACGCGCCGGAATTCCTCAACATGGAGACCAAGGAGCTGCTCCAGATGCAGCTCATGCCGCGGCCCGTGCAGCAGCCCCATCCGCCACTCTGGCAGATGGTCGACGAGCCGAAATCGGTCGAGTTCGCGGCCAAGAATGCACTCAACATCATGATGTGGCGGCCGACGCCCAGGAAGCTCGCGCACCACTTCAAGCACTATCAGGAGGCGGCCGCCTCGGTCGGGCGCAAGGTGCCGCTCGGCGCCGGCACGGCCATTTTGCGCGACACCTTCGTTGCGGAGACGCGCGACGAGGCGCGCGACATGGCGGCGGCGCACGTGATGAAGCCGCTCAATTTCTCGAACTGGCGCGGGCCCGGCATCTATCTCGATCCAGACGAGAAGCTGCCCGAGGAGCAGGACCAGGCGCTGCGCAAGAACCTGCCCTACGAGTTCGTCGAGCCGCGCAGCCTGCTGTTCGGCTCGCCGGAGTACGTCGTCGACAAGATCCACGAGCTGCGCGAGATCGCCCAGGTCGAGCGCATCGTCATCACCGGCGCCTGGGGCTCGATCGACCCGGAGCTGACCATGCGCAGCTTGCGTCTGTTCAGCGAGAAGGTGCTGCCGAAGTTCGCGTGAGGCGGTGGGGCCTACGCCACCTTCGCCACGCGCACGCCGCCGCCTTCGCTGACCATCACCTTGTTGAGCAGCTTGACCAGAGCATAGACCGCCTCGATCGAGGGCGCGGGCGTGTTGGTCATGCGCGCCATCTCCAGGATCGAGCCGATCAGCGCCTCGGTCTCGAGCGAGCGTCCAGCCTCGACGTCCTGCAGCATCGAGGTCTTGTGTGCGCCGACGGCTTCCGCGCCCTCGATGCGCTTGTCGATGGTGTGGCGGAACTTGACGCCGAGCTTCTCGGCGACCTGCTGCGCCTCTTTCATCATGTCGGCGGCGAGCTTGCGCGTCTCCGCGAACTTGCAGATGTCGACCAGGGTCGCATGGGAAAGCGCGCTGATCGGGTTGAACGACAGATTGCCCCAGGCCTTGAGCCAGATCTCGGAGCGGATGTCGTCGAGCACGCGCGACTTGAGACCGGAATGAACCAGCACGTCGTGCAGCCACTTGGCGCGCTCGGTCGTCTTGCCGTCGATCTCGCCGATCGGGAAGCGGTCGCCTTCGACGTGCTTGATCACCCCGGGCTCGACCACCGCGGCGGCCGGATAGACGACGCAGCCGATGATGCGCTTGGGATCGATCTTGGTCGTCAGCGCGCCCGACGGATCGAGGCTCTCCAGCCGCTTGCCGTCGAGATTGCCGCCGAGGCGCTGGAAGTACCACCAGGGCAGGCCGTTCTGCACGGTCATGACCATGGTGTCGGGCCCGAGCATGGCGTCGATGTTCTGGGCGACCTGCTCGAGGAAGTGCGCCTTGACCGCGAGCACGACGAGGTCCTGCTTGCCGGCCTGGGTCGCGTTCTCGACCGCCTTGACCCGGGCCACCTGCTCCTTGCCGTTCTCCCAGATCAGCTTGAGGCCCTTCTCCTTGATGGCCGCGAGGTGGCGGCCGACGTCGATCACGGTCACGTCGTTGCCGCCGAGCGCCAGCTTGGCCGCCATCAGACCGCCGATGGCGCCCGCGCCGATGATCGCGATCTTCATCGACTTGGGCGGCGCCCCGCCGGACAGAAGCTCGCTCGGCACCTCCTGGTGGAACGGGTTCGACAGCGTGCCGATGCCTTCGATCGTCACGTCGATCTGGTTCTTCGGGTCCTTCATGACGCTGACGCCGATCGAGGTGCCGCAGGCGATGACGTCGCCCGGCATCAGCGTCATGTCCTTCGACACCATGCTGACCAGTCTGTATGGCTGGAAGATCATGTCGCTGACCGGGTAGTCCTGCTTGAGCTGCTCGTTGACCACGGTCTTGACCGAGAGCTTGGTCGGATCGAGGCCGGTCGCGATGCACGGGCCGAACACGCCGAAGGTGTCGTAGCTCTTCGAGCGCACCCATTGGCCGAAGGTCGGGTTCTTGTTGATGATGTCGGCTGCGGTCACGTCGTTGATGCAGGTGAAGCCGAAGATGTAGTTCGGCGCCTCGGCCTCCGACACGTTGCTGCAGCGCTTGCCGATCACGATGCCGAGCTCGCCCTCGTAGACGATCTTGCCGGCATAGGATTTCGGCCGCTTGATCATCTCGCCATGGGCGATGAAGGCGCTCGGCGACTTCAAGAGATAGAGCGGCTCGTCGGGCTCCTGCACCTTCAGGCGCGCGGCAAGCTGGTGGAAGTTGTTCCACAAGCAGAGCATCTTGGTCGGCTCGCACGGCGTCAGCAGCTTGACGGCGGAGAGCTTCGTTGTCTCGCCGGTCGGCTTCGGGTTGTCGAACATGTTGCCGGCGTGGATGGCGATGCTGTCGCCATCGAGGGTGCCGAACTCGACCTTGCCGTTGCGTTCGAACCTGACCCAGCGCGCCATTGCCGCCTCCCTGCCAATTCTTCCGATCGGCTATTTGCCGTATGACGGAAATTGCATCCGAATTTGGCGATGGTCCCCGAGAAGACCCGTGGTGGTCAACCCCTGTTTGGCTCGCAAGTGCCGGAGAAGTCCGGATGTACGATGTCTGACTTGACGGCCCCGAATGCCTCGGGCACGGTCCTATTTCGCATAATTTCCACACAAATCCGCACAGATCCGGAACAGGGAGGATGAAAATGACAAGGGGAATGGGGCGGCTTGGCCTCGCGCTGTTCGGCGCGGGCGCACTTTCGCTGGCACTTGCCACCGATGCTGCAGCACAACGCAAGTTCAGCTTCGCCTATGACCAGCCGACGACGACCGCCTATGGTGTCGCCGCCAACATCTTCGACGCCAAGCTCAAGGAGCTGAGCGGCGGCAAGATGAGCATCAATCAATTCCCCGGCGCCCAGCTCGGCACCGAGCCGCAGATGCTGCAGAAGCTGCGCGCCGGTGACATCGACTTCCTGATCACGTCGACGGCAAATGCCGCGAGCGTGGCGCCCCAGGCCGGCGTGTTCTCGCTTCACTTCATCTTCCGCGACGAGGACCACCTGGCGAAGTCGCTGGCCAACAAGGCCGTCTCCGACGCGTTTCGCGGGATGATCAAGGATTCGGTGCAGGGCGCGCAGGTGATCGGCCTGATCACGATGGGCTTCCGCAACATCTATTCGAAGCGCGAGTACACCAAGGTCGAGGATCTCAAGGGCGTCAAGATCCGCGTGCAGGCCACCAAGACCGAGGACACGCACTTCCCCGCCTATGGCGCCCAGACCGTGCACATGCCGTTCGGCGAGGTCTATATCTCGCTGCAGACCGGCGTCGTGCAGGCGGCCGAGAACGGCGTCAACGTCTACGAGCAGAACAAGCACTATGAGGTGGCGCCGATCTTGAGCATGACGCAGCACGAGGCGAACAACAATTGCCTGTGGGTCAGCGACAAGGCGTGGAACAGCTTCAGCGACCAGGAAAAGCAGTGGGTCCAGGCGGCCGCAGACGAGGTCAGCCGTCGTGAGCCGGCCATGGCGTTCAAGCTCGAATCCGATTCCGCGGCGAAGCTGAAGCGGATCGGCGTGAAGGTCGTCGAGAACGTCGACAAGTCCGGCTTCATGAAGGCGGCTCAGCCGATTCAGGACCAGCTCGCCAAGGAGCTGGGCCCGCATGCGGTCAAGATCCTCGGCCTCGTTCGCGAGGTGAAGTAGCTGATCACTGCGAAGGACGGCGGCGCCATCGGCGCCGCCGTCTGATCTGACGAACGGGAGCCGTCCGTGGCCGCCCCAACCGATTTTGCTGCGTCCAGAGCGATCGTGCTTCAGCGTCATCGCCATTTGAAATGGCCATGGCTCGATCCTCTGGAATCGCTGCTGATGCTTGCCTGCGGCATCTGCATCGCTGGTTTCACGCTCTGCGTCTTCTTCGATGTGGTGACCCGCTCCATCGGCATGCCATGGCTATGGCTGCAGCAGGCAACCACGGCGTTCTTCGCCTGGGGCGTGTTCGTCGGCACGGCCGTGGCGACACGACGGCATGACCACATCTATCTCGCCGAGATCACCAAGCGAATGACGGGTGCCAGGCGCACCGTGATCGAGACCATCAACCGCCTCGTCGTTTTCGTCGTGGCCTGCTTCATGGTCTGGTTCGGCACGAGGAATGCCATCCTCGACCTCGGCAGCTTCCGCATGCCCTGGCTCATTCCCTTGACGGTCTATACGGGCATCGTGCCGATCTCGGGCGCGTTGATCATGCTGTTCGCGGTCGAGCAGATGGTGAACGGCCTGAAATACGGCTACGAAGGGCCCGAAGACAACGAGTTCCAGGCGGAGCGCGCGGCGTGAGCGAGACCGCGATCCTCGTGCTGATGGCGGGGCTGTTCCTGCTGTTCGGCTACATGGGCGTGCCGGTCGCCTTCGCCATCATGGCGGCCGTCCTGGCGGCGACGGCGTTCACGCCGATCAGCTACCAGTCGATGATCGGCCAGATGTTCCACGGCATCGATGCCGAGACGCTGCTGGCTATTCCGTTCTTCCTGATGGTCGGCGAGCTGATGACCTCGGCCGACGTCACCCAGCGCATGATCCGGCTGGCCCAGGTGCTGGTCGGCCATCTGCGCGGCGGCCTCGCCCAGGTCGTGACCCTGTTCAGCATGTTCTTTGCCGGCATTTCCGGTTCGTCCGCCGCGGATGTGGCCGTGCTCAGCCGGTCGATCGCGCCGGAGATGGACAAGGAGGGCTACGGCCGTGCCTTCATCGCCGCGCTGATCGCATCCGCATCCACGATTGCCAACCTGATCCCGCCCTCGATCATGGCGGTGGTCTACGGTGCGACCGGCAATGTCTCGATCGGCGGTCTGTTTCTCGCCGGCGTCGTGCCGGGCGTCATGATCGGAATCGGCCTGATGATCTACAGCTACTTCTTCGGACCGATCGGCACCATGAAGAAGCGCGCCAATCTGTGCGATGTCTATCTTGCCGCGCGCGGCGCGGCCCTGCCGATGGTGATCCCCGTCATCATCATGGGCGGCATCCTGACCGGTTGGTTCACGCCGACCGAGGCCGGCATGGTCGCCGCAGTCTATATCTTGGTCGTGCTGATCCCCATCTACAATCGCCAGCATATCTGGCGACTGCCGGCTGACTTCATGTACACCGGCCTGCTCTACGCTCTGCCCCTGGCGCTGGTTGCGGGCGCTTCCGCGTTCGGCTGGATGCTGGCCTATCTGCGCGGACCGGACATGGTCGCGGACTCGATCCAGCATTATGCCGGCACCGATCCGCGCATGATCATGCTTCTGCTGGTCCTGCTTTTCGTCATCGTCGGCGATTTCATCGATGCCGTGCCGGCGATCATCATCTTCATGCCGATCATCAACAAGCTGACTCAGCTCGGCGACATCAACTCCGTGCACATGGGGGTCGTCATCATCACGACGCTGGTGTTCGGGCTGCTGACCCCGCCCTATGGGCTGGCGCTCTTGATCGCGGCAAAATTCGTCGGCGTGCCGTTCTATCGAGCGATGTTCCGATCATTCCCTCTCTACGTCGTGTTCTTTATCACGATCGCATTCACCGTTCTGTTCCCCGAAGTCGTGCTCTGGCTGCCCAAGACGCTGCTGCCGGAATCGGTCGGCTGCTTCAAGAATCCGAGCGGAGCGGGCTATATCTGCCCGTAGCCGAGCTGCCTAAATGCGGTCGGTGTCTAAGGAGCGAACTGGCTTTCAGCCCCGGTAGCCGCGCCGGCCCTCGTCGCGCAGCCACAGGCGCACGAGGTGGCGTTTGCGCTCGTCCTCGGGCCAGTCGACGAACTCGGTGCGCGCGTGGCCGGTCGCGCGGTTGTTGACGTATTGGATCTGGCCCGGCCGGAAATCGAGGTCGACGCGCAGCTCCGGCCGGTCGAACACCGCCTCGACCGCGTCGATCGCCGCTACCGTCTCGTTGTCCATGCGCTCGTTGCGCAGCTGATAGCCCGCGACGATTTCGCGCACGGCGAGCCGTGCCTTCAGCGTCTCGCCGGTAAATTCGAAGATCGGCGCCGCGAAGGTCTTGGATTCGCCCTCGTGGTGCTCGGCGTGGCGGTCGTACCAGAACGGCCGGTAGAGTCGCGGCAGCAGATCGGCATGCTGTTCGAGCAATGCGTTGTGCACGGTGTAGACGCTGACCAGGCGGCTGACGCCGCCCTCCTTGGCGGTCTGCTGGCAGAGCAACGCCACGTATTCGGGCGGCGTCTCGTTGTAGGAATTGTCGTTATGGAAGCGCAGATCGACATTGGTCACGGTCGGCCTGATGCCCGAGCCGGGCTTGAGCTTGGCGCCGGTGTCGCGCACGTCGAAGAACATCTGACCGTTGAGCTTCTGGGCCACGGGCCGCGCCAGCAGGCTCGAAAGGATCCAGTAGAGGCTCACCGATTCTTCGCGCGTCATCTCGTCCATCGGCAGGCGGTCGAGCACGGCGAACATCGGGCCCTTTTGCGTGCGCCGGCGCACCTCGTCCATCACCTGGCGGCACGCGTCGAGCTTGTAATCGGCCGGGTTGAGCAGCAGCACGTTCAGCGGTGCGTTGCGCAGCTCGGTCAGCACGGCGCGCAGCTCGTCCTTGGCCGCCTCTGTGAGGGTCACGATCCAGTCGGCCGGCGTGAGCACGTCGCGTGTCCAGGCCTGGGGGCCGGCAATCTTCTCCGTCAGCATGCGCAGGGTCGTCATGGCACTGGTTTATCAAGGAAAGATTGATGCGGCAAGCAGGGCGGCGGCCCGCTGTTGCCCTGCAAAGGATATTCTGGCAGGTTACGCGCCATGACGATCGGGAACCGCACCTCCAGCCTCGGTTGGTGGCGCTCCGTCTAGGAGCGGCCCTGTCGTTTCCCATTCCCGAAACAGACTGTGCCGCCGTGGTTCCGGCCGGCACTGTCTTTCATCTCACACGGTCCAAGGCGCCACGGCGGTCTTTCCAGAGGAGAGATCGATGTCAGCCTTGTCGAAAACGCCCAAGATCGTGCTCACCGGCGACCGTCCGACCGGACCGCTGCATCTCGGCCATTATGTCGGCTCGCTCAAGAACCGGCTTCGCCTGCAGGACACCCACCGCCAGTACGTGCTGGTTGCCGATGTCCAGGCTTTGACCGACAACGCCGATGCGCCTAACCGCATCGCGCGCAATGTGGTCGAGGTCGCACTGGACTATCTCGCCGTCGGGATCGACCCGGCCAAGACGACGATCTGCGTGCAGTCCTGCCTGCCGGCGCTCGCCGAGCTGACCATGCTCTATCTCAACTACGTGTCGGTCGCGCGCCTGGAGCGCAATCCCACGGTCAAGGAAGAGATCCGCCAGCGCGGCTTCGAGCGCGACGTGCCGGCGGGCTTCGCCTGCTATCCGGCGGCTCAGGCGGCCGACATCACCGCCTTCCGCGCGACCCTGGTGCCCGTCGGCGAGGACCAGCTGCCGATGATCGAGCAGACCAACGAGATCGTCCGCCGCATCAACCGCCTCGCCGCGACCGACGTGCTGGTCGAGGCCATGGCGCTGGTGCCACCGATCGGCCGACTGCCCGGCACGGATGGAAGGGCGAAGATGAGCAAATCGCTCGGCAACGCGATCAGCTTTTCGGCGACCGCCGACGAGATCCGCGCGGCGGTGCGGCGCATGTACACCGACCCCAACCATCTGCGCGCGTGCGATCCGGGCATGGTCGAGGGCAACGTCGTGTTCACCTATCTCGACGCCTTCGACGACGATTCCGACGGCCTCGCGGAGTTGAAGGCGGCCTATTGCCGGGGTGGCGTCGGCGACGCCGCGGTCAAGCGGCGGCTGGCGGACATCCTCGAAGCGTTCATTGCGCCGATCCGCGCGCGGCGGCGACACCTCGCCAATGATCGCAGCTACGTCTACGAGGTGCTGCGCGCGGGCACCGAGGCAGCCGACATGGTGACCGCCGCCACTCTCGGCACCGTCAAGGCCGGTCTTGGGCTGTTCTCCCTGCAGCCGATCGCCGGCTGCCGGGTCGCGTAGACGCTCAGTTGGTCCCGATTTTCGCGGCCGCCACGATGCGCCGCCACTTGTTGCGCTCGGTTAGAATGAACGCCTCGAAGTCGTCCTGGCTGCCCCCGATCGTATCAGCGCCCAGCTCGGCGAAGCGCGCCTGCGTATCGGGCTGGGCAAGGAAACGCGAGATATGAGAATTGATCAGGCGGATGGTGTCGCGTGGCGTCGCATGTGGAGCGACAATGCCGAACCATGCGGATGCGCGATAGTCCGCTACCGTCTCGCCGACGGTTGGCACGTCGGTCAGGGCCGGGGACCGCTTGCGTCCCGTCGTGGCGAGCGCGCGCAGGCGGCCGTCGCGGATCCATGGCAGGGCGGCCGGCAGGTTCTGGAACGTCATGTCGGCGCCGTTGCTGACCACGGCGCCCATGCCAGGCGTCAGCGTGTCCCATTTCATCGCCGTCATATCCAGCTCGATGTCGGCGGTCTCGGCCAGCAGGAATGCCGCCAGCGTGTTGGTGCTGGCGAGGTCGACACGGGCGATGCGTATGGTGCCGGGTGCGGCTTTGGCCATGGACACCAGATCGGCGATTGACCGCGCCGCGAAGTCAGGCCGCACCAGCAGCACGTTGTCGACCTCGGCGAGCAGGCAAACCGCGCGAAAGTCGTTCTGCGGGTTGAACGGTAGGTTCCGATAGAAGAGCTGATTGAACGTCACCATGCCCGTGGTGGTCAGCAGCAGGGTGTGGCCATCGGCCGGCGCCTTTGCGACATGAGCAGCCGCCTTGTTGCCGTCATCGCCGCGGATGGTCGTCACCTCGACCTTGCGGCCGAATGACTGCTCCAGGCCCGCCGCAACCATGGTCGCGATACGCCCGGCCGCTCCCATCGGCGTGTGGCCAGTGACGATCTTGACCGTGTCGTTCGGGAAGGCCTGCGCCGAGCCGTGCGACGCTGCGCCCACCAATTGTGTCAAGGCGGCCGCAATGGCGGTGATCAGGTGCAATCTGCCGATCATTGCTCGAGAGCCCCGCGTGCGGCCGGCGTTATTCGAAACATGTCTCGTGCGCCGGCGCACCATGAATGCCGCCAACACTAGCAAGCGGCCGCGTGAGCGGCAATTGGTGCCACGACCGATCTAGCTGGCGGCCGTCAGGCCCGCAAACCGCCGCTGGTGCCAGTCGGCGTTGCCGAAACTGGTGTCGATCGCGGTCAGGCGCTTGAAGTAGTGGCCGATCGGCAGTTCGTCGGTCATGCCCATGCCGCCATGGAGCTGCACGGCCTCCTGGCCGACCAGGCGGCCCTGCCGGCCGGCCTGGACCTTGGCCGCGGCCGCCGACGCGCGCCCATAGTCCGCGTCGCCGTCGCCGAGCGCGCGCGCCGCCGCCTCGGTCGTCGAGCGCGCCAGCTCGAGCGCCATGAACATGTCGACGAGGCGGTGCTGCAGCACCTGGAAGCTGCCGATCGGCACGCCGAACTGCTTGCGCGTCTTGAGATACTCGCGCGTTTGGGCGAAAAGCGCGGCCATGGCGCCGACCGCCTCGGCGGACAGCGCCACGAGCGCCTCGTCGACGGCGGCGACGACGAGATCGTGGCCGGCATCGACCGCACCCAGCACAGCGCTCGCCTCGACCGTCACGCCATCGAGCCGCACATCGGCGGCGCGCAGACCGTCGACCGTGCGATAGGGCAGGAGGGTCACGCCCTTGGCGTCGCGCGGCACGAGGAACAGCGTGATACCCGTGCTATCGGTGGTCTTGCCGCTCGTGCGCGCCGACACGATGATCCGGTCGGCCAGCTGCGCGTGGAAGGCGACGGCCTTGTGGCCGGTGAGCTTGAAGCCCTTGCCCGATTTCTCGGCGCTTGTTTCGACATGGGCCAGATCGAATCGCGATTTCCTCTCGCCATGGGCAAGCGCCAGCAGAAGTTTGCCTGACGCGAGGTCCGCCAGCAGCGCGGTCTTGCTACCGCCGCCGCGGCGCAGCAGCCCGCCGCCGAGAATGACGGTTGAAAGATAGGGTTCGACCACGAGATGGCGGCCGCAGCCTTCCATGACGATCATGTGCTCGACGGCGCCGCCGCCGAGCCCACCTTGGTCTTCCGGCGTGCCGATGCCGAGCCAGCCGAGCTCGGCGAACTGCGCCCAGCTCTCGCGGCTGAAGCCGGGATCGGCCGATGCCACGGCACGGCGGTGCTCGAAGGCGTATTCCTTCTCCAGGAAGCGGGCAACGCTTTCGGCAAGCAGCCGTTGCTCTTCGGTGAATGACAGGTCCATCTCTAGTCCTTCACATACGCCTCGTGCTGAGCCTTGAGCTTGTCGAAGGGGCGAAGCATGAGGCTGGAGCCGCTTGTTCCACTATTCCAGAATTCTTCCGAGCGGCAGCTTCCTCGTTCTTCGACAAGCTCAGGACGAGGTCCTAAATGGCGCGCGCAGTGCGTTAGAACCCCAGCATCTGCTTGGCGATGATGTTGCGCTGGATCTCGTTGGAGCCGCCGTAGATCGAGACCTTGCGCCAGTTGAAATAGGTCGGCGCGAGCGCCGGTGCGTAGGCGGGTCCCGCGGTCTCGCCGTTCCAGCCCGGCTCGAACCATTCGGGATGGTAGGGCAGCGCATAGACGCCGGCCGCCTCGGACATGAGCTCGGTCAGCTCCTCCTGGATGAGCGAGCCCTTGATCTTGAGGATCGAGGATTCCGGCCCCGGCGGCTTGCCGGCATTCTCGCCCGAGACCGCGCGCAGCACGGTCGCCTCGAGCGCCATCAGGTCGATCTCGACGGCCGCGATCCTGGAACTGAACGCCGGATCCTCGATCAGCGGCCGGCCGTCCATCTGCTCCTGAGCCGCGATCTCCTTGAGCCGGCGCAGCAGGCGGGTCGAGAGACCGACGCGCGCGATGTTCGTGCGCTCGTGGGCGAGCAGATACTTGGCGTAGGTCCAGCCCTTGCCTTCCTCGCCGATGCGGTTCGCCTTGGGCACGCGCACATTGTCGAAGAACACGGAGTTGATTTCGGCGCCTCCGTCTATTGTGACGATCGGCGTGACACTCACGCCCGGGCTGTGCATGTCGATCAGCAGGAAGGAGATGCCTTCCTGCTTCTTGCCGTCGCTCCCGGTGCGCACCAGGCAGAACATCATGTCCGCGTATTGCGCATAGGTCGTCCAGGTCTTCGAGCCGTTGACGATGTAGTCGTCGCCATCGGAGACCGCGCGCGTCTTGAGCCCGGCGAGGTCGGAGCCGGCGTCCGGCTCGGAATAACCCTGGCACCACCAGTCCTCGCTCTTGAGGATGCGCGGCAGGAAATGCGCCTTCTGCGCCGGGCTGCCGAACTTGATGATGACGGGGCCGACCATGGTGACGCCGAAGGCGATGACCGGCGGCGCCGGCGTGGCGCCCAGCTCGGTATCGAAGATGGCGCGCTGCAGGGTGGTCCAGCCCGGGCCGCCATGCTCCTTCGGCCAGCCGGGCGCCACCCAGCCCTGCTTGTAGAGGATCGTCTGCCAGCGGACGTAGTCGTCCTTGGTCATGCGCTTGCCGAGCTCGCAGCGCTCGCGGATATCGGCGGGAACGGCCTTGTCGAGGAAGCCGCGCACCTCGTCGCGAAAGCGCTCATGGGCCGCGTCGAGCTTGATTCTCATGTCGTCTCTCCCAAGCCTGTTCCGTTCCGCGCCACCGACGCTTCGACTATCATCGCAGTCGCCTCCGGGTTCAACCCCCGCCCATCAGACCTGGGGCATCCCCAAGGGAGCCCGCGCCGATGCCGACCAACCTGTTCGACCTGTCCGGCAAAGTTGCCGTCATCACCGGCTCGAGCCGCGGCATCGGCAAGGCGATCGCCGAGGCGATGGCCGCCCATGGCGCCAAGGTGGTGATTTCCAGCCGCAAGGAGCTGGCGTGCAAAGAGGTCGCCTTCTCGATCCGCGCAGCGGGCGGCGATGCGATTGCGATACCCTGCAACATCTCGCACCTCAACCAGCTCGACGACCTCGTCCGGGGCACGCTCAATCAATGGGGCCGGATCGACATTCTCGTGTGCAATGCCGCGGTCAATCCGTATTTCGGTCCGATGGCGACCATCAGCGAGGAAGCCTACGACAAGATCATGGGCACCAACGTCAAGAGCAATCTCTGGCTTTGCAACAAGGTCTTGCCGGGCATGGCCGAACGCAGCGACGGCGTCGTCGTCATCGTGTCGTCGATCGGAGGTCTCAAGGGCCACGACAAGCTCGGCGTCTACGGGCTGAGCAAGGCCGCCGATTTCCAGCTCGCGCGCAACCTGGCCATCGAATGGGGAAGGCACAACATCCGTGCCAATTGCATCGCGCCGGGCATCATCCGCACGGATTTCGCACGTGCGCTGTGGGAGGACCCTCAGATCCATCGCCGGGTGGTCGAGACATATGCGCTCGGCCGCATCGGCGAGCCCGAGGAGGTCGCCGGAGTGGCGGTCATGCTGGCCGGACGCGCGGGCCGCTTCATCACGGGCCAGACCATCGTGGTCGACGGCGGGGCGACGATCAGATAGCACGGAATTTCCTCCCCCGCGCCGAAGCGGGGGAGGATCGAGGTAGGGGCCCGAAGGGGAGGAAACGCCGGACCGCAAGGGCCCCCACCCCGACCCTCCCCCGTGCTTCGCACGAGGGAGGGAGCTGGGCTTCGTCACACCAGTCACGCGCCGCTCCCGCCCGCCAGCACAGTGCAGCCCTTCTCGCCCAGCACCGCCACGCGCGTGCCGAAATCGGCGAAGCGCACATCCTGGGTTTGGCCGCGCAGGTAGCGGATGTAGATCTGCTGGATGATCACGGCCAGCTTGAAGATGCCGAACACGTGGTACCAGGTGACGTCTGTGCAGTCGAAGCCGGTGAGCCTGGCGTAGTGCTCGACCGCCTCGGTGCGGCTGGGGAATCCGTGGTGCCAGGTCGGCATGGCGGCACCGATGCGCCAGCGCGGATCGTCGCCCGCCTCGCTCCAGAAATTGAGCAGGTAACCCACATCCATCAGCGGATCGCCGCGGGTCAGCATGTCCCAGTCGAGCACGGCGACGGCGCGGTCCGGATTGCCGGATTCGACCAGCAGATTGTCGAGCTTGAAGTCGTTGTGAACGAAGGTGGCGGCGCACGGTTGCGGGATGCGTCGGTGCAGCCAGGCGATCACCTCGCCGATGCGCGGCAGGTCGCGGTCCTTGGCGGCGTGCCAGCGTTTGGTCCAGCCATCGAGCTGGCGCTGGACGAAGCCCTCGGGTCGGCCGAAATCGCCGAGACCGGCCTTGCCGGCATCGGCCATGTGAAGGCCCGCCAGGGTCGCGATCATCATCTCGCCGATGCGCCGGGCCAGCGCCGGGTCGCCCGCGAAGCGCGGCGGCAGTTCCTGGCGAATGACGATGCCGTAGCGGCGCTCCATGACGTGAAATTCGGCGCCGATCACCGTCGCATCGCCGCAATAGGCGTAACTCTGCGGCGCGAGCGAAAAGACCTTGGGCATCGCGGCGAGCACGCAGTGCTCGCGCTTCATGTCGTGGGAGGAGGGCGCGATCGGCCCCAGCGGCGGGCGGCGGAGCACATACTCGTGCATGCCCAGGCGCACGAGATAGGTGAGGTTGGCATGGCCGCCGGCGAACTGCCGCACGGTCAGCTTGCCGTCCCCCGCCGGCAGATTCGCACGCAGCCATGGTTCGAGCCGAGTCGTGTCGAGTTCTTCGCCCGGCCGCGGGTCGATCAGTTCGGCTCCTGCCGACATGGCCGGGCGGCGCCTCGGAGGCTCACGCGATCTCGAACAGTCCGGCGGCACCCATGCCGCCGCCGATACACATGGTGACGACGGCATGCTTGGCGCCGCGCCTCTTGCCCTCGATCAGCGCGTGGCCGACCAGGCGCGCGCCCGACATGCCATAGGGATGGCCGATCGCGATCGCGCCGCCATCGACATTGAGGTTCTCGTGCGGGATGCCCAGGCGGTCGCGGCAATAGACGACCTGCACAGCGAAGGCTTCGTTCAGCTCCCACAGATCGATGTCGTCGATCTTGAGGCCATGGCGGTTGAGCAGGCGCGGCACGGCGAAGACCGGCCCGATGCCCATTTCGTCAGGCTCGCAGCCGGCAACCGTGAAGCCGCGGAAAATGCCAAGCGGGTGCAGGCCGCGCTTCTCGGCGTCCTTGCGCTCCATGACGACGCAGGCCGATGCGCCATCGGAGAGTTGGCTGGCGTTGCCCGCCGTGATGAACTGGTCGTCGCCGCGCACCGGCTTCAGCTTGGCGAGGCCCGGTAGATTCGTGTCGGCCCGGTTGCCCTCGTCGCGGCTGACCGTGACCTCCTCGGTCCAGGTCCGGCCCGTGTCCTTGTCGGCCATCAGCTTGGTGGTCTTCATCGGCACGATCTCGTCGTCGATGCGACCCGCCTGCTGGGCGGCGGCGTAGCGGAGCTGGCTCGACAAGGCGTACTCGTCCTGGGTGTCGCGGCCGATCTTGTAGCGCTTCGCGACGATGTCGGCGGTCTCGATCATCGTCATGTAGATGTCGGGCTTGTTCTGCTTGATCCAGTCGTCGTTGTAATGGAAGCGGTTCTGGTGCTCGTTCTGCACCAGCGAGATCGACTCGACGCCGCCTGCGACCGCGATCGGCACATGCTCCATGACGACACGCTGCGCGGCGATCGCGATGGTCTGCAGGCCCGAGCTGCAGAAGCGGTTGACCGTCATGCCCGAGGTCGTGACCGGCAGACCGGCGCGGATCGCCGACTGGCGCGCGATGTTGCCGCCGGTCGCACCCTCCGGCATGGCGCAGCCGATGATGCAGTCCTCGACCTCGGCCGGATCGACCTTGGCACGTGCGACCGCGTGTTGAACTGCATGGCCGGCGAGCGACGCGCCATGGGTGAGATTGAACCCGCCGCGATAGGCCCTGCCGATCGGCGTCCGCGCGGTCGAAACGATGACGGCTTCGCGCATATTAGTCTCCCTCAACTGCTGGGAATGTAGGGGCGCAGCATCCTGCGCCCCTACGGGCGCCAATTCCGACTAGTCGATCGGTTGATCTGGGCAACAAAGTCATGATTTCGCCTGCAGATCCTTGAACCCCTTGCCCTCGCCGGCGAGGCGCTCGAGCAATGCCGCGGGCTTGAGCACATCGCCCTGTTTGGCATGCAGGTCGCGCATGACCGCGAGGATGCGCGGCAATCCCACCTGGTCGGCATAGAACATCGGCCCGCCGCGGTGCGCCGGGAAGCCGTAGCCATTGATCCAGATGATGTCGATGTCGCTGGCGCGCAGCGCCAGTCCTTCCTCGAGAATGCGCGCCCCCTCGTTGATCAGCGGGTACATGCAGCGCTCGAGGATCTCCTGGGCGTCGATCTCGCGCCGCTTGATGCCCATCTCCGCCGAGGTCTTGAGCACGAGTTCCTCGACCATCGGATCGGGAATCGGCGTGCGGTTGCCTGCCTCGTAGCGGAACCAGCCGGCACCCGTCTTCTGACCGAACCGGCCCATCTCGGCGAGCTTGTCGGCGACGATGTAGCCCTGGTAGTTCTCGCGGCCCTCCTTGGCACGCCGCTTGCGGATACGCCAGCCGACGTCGATGCCCGCGAGGTCGTTCATGGCGAACGGCCCCATCGGGAAGCCGAAATCGTAGATCACCTTGTCGACGTCCTGCGGCAGCGCGCCTTCGAGTACCAGCGCATTGGACTGGCGCGTGTAGGCATAAAGCATGCGGTTGCCGACGAAGCCGTCGCACACGCCGACCAGCACGCCGATCTTGCCGATCGTCTTGGCCATGTTCATGACGGTGGCGACGGCCTGCTTCGACGATTTTCTGCCGCGCACGTTCTCGAGCAGGCGCATGACATTGGCCGGGCTGAAGAAGTGCGTGCCGACGACCTGCTCAGGGCGCTTGGTGACGGCCGCAATCGCATCGACATCGAGCGTCGAGGTGTTGGTGGCCAGAATCGCATCCGCCTTGCACACCGCGTCGAGCTTCTGGAACACCTCCTTCTTGAGGTCCATCTCCTCGAACACCGCCTCGATCACGATGTCGGCGTCCTTGATCTGGCCGAAGTCGGTCGTGCCCTTGATCAATCCGACCCGCTTGTTCATCTCGGGCTCGCTGAGCCGGCCCTTGGCCGCGGTCGCCGCGTAGTTCTTCTTGATGATGCCCAGGCCCTTGTCGAGCAGCTCCTGGCTCGATTCGACGACCGTGACGGGAATGCCGGCATTGGCGAAGTTCATGGCAATGCCGCCGCCCATGGTGCCGCAACCGATGACGGCGGCCTGGCGGATCGGCTGCGTCGGCGTGTCGGCCGGCACGTCGGGAATTTTCGCCACCTCGCGCTCGGCGAAGAAGACGTGGCGCTGCGCCTTGCTCTGCTCGGAATTGACGCATTCCGTGAAGGTTTCGCGCTCCTTGCGCAGTCCCTCGGCGAACGGCAGCGTGACGGCGGCCTCGACGCAGTCGATGCAGCGCTGCGGCGCCTCGTAGCCGCGCAGGCGTCGCGCCGTCTCCTTGCGGATGTTGGCGAAGAGATCCGGCTTGCCGCGCGCGGCCTCGATCTTTTCGGCGCGCTCGCTGAGCTTCTGGGGGGCCTTGCCGACCATGGGTTCCGTGCGCTTGACCGCGGCGCCGACCAGGTCGCCGTCCTCGACGGCCGAGACGATGCCGAGCTTGGCTGCGCGATCGCCGGGCACGAGTTCGCCCGAAACGATGAGGTCAAGCGCCGGCTCGGCGCCGATCAGGCGAGGCAGGCGCTGGGTCCCGCCCGCGCCGGGGATGAGGCCCAGCTTGACCTCGGGCAGGCCGATGCGCGCCTTCGATGACGCGATGCGGTCATGGCAGCCGAGCGCCAGCTCGAGACCGCCGCCGGCGCACGCGCCGTTGATGGCCGCGACGAAGGGCTTGGGCGAATTCTCGATCTGCTCGATGACGTCGCGCAAGGTCGGGGCGTCCTTGGGCCGGGGCTTGCCGAACTCGCGGATGTCGGCGCCGCCGACGAAGGCGCGGCCCGCGCCGGTCATGACGAAGGCCTTGACGTCCGGATCCTTGAGTCCGTCCGTGATGCGCTGAGAGAGCGCGGTCAGCAGCCCGACGCCGAGCGCATTGACCGGCGCATTGTCGAGCGTCAGGACCGCGACGCCGCCGCGCCGTTCGAGATGCACGTCTGCCATATGAGTTCCGTTCTCCGTCTAGATTCTCCCTCCCTCGCCAGAGGCGGAGGAGGAAGTTGCGTTCAGCCGGCCGCCCGCCGTGGATTCTCCAACAATTGCTGGCGCAGCAGGCGCTTGGCGATCTTGCCGGTAGCAGTATGCGGAATCTCCTGGAGAAAAACGACCTCGTCGGGAACCGCAAGCTTCGCCACCTTGGTCGCCAGGAAGGCGAGGATGTCCGGGGCGGCGAGGTTCTTGCCTTCGCCGGGCCGCACGACCAGCAGCGGCCGCTCGCCCCAGCGGGGATCGGGCTTGGCGATCACGGCGGCCTCGGCGACGCCCGGGAAGGCGCAGGCGAGATTTTCCAGGTCGATCGAGCTGATCCATTCGCCTCCCGACTTGATCATGTCCTTGCGCCGGTCGACGATCTGCACGTAGCCACGCGGATCGATGGTCGCGACGTCGCCGGTGTGGAGCCAGCCCTTGGCGTCGATGGCAGCCTTTGACGCTGCCTCGTCCTTGTAGTACGCGCTGGCGATCCACGGGCCGCGCACGCAGAGCTCGCCTGAGCTCTTGCCGTCGCAGGGCAGGTCGCGACCTTCCTCGTCGATCACCTTGATGTCGATGAAGCAGCGGCCGCGGCCCTGCTTGGTCTTGAAGTTGAGACACTGTTCATAGGGCAGATTGGCCTCGAGCGGAGCCAGCGAGGTGTCGGTCGCCGAACCGGTTGTCTCGGTCATGCCCCAACCGTGCACGATGGGAACGCCGAACTCGCGCTCGAAGGCGTCGACCATGGCGCGCGGTGCCGCCGCGCCGCCGATCGCGAGCAGGCGCATGGTGGTCAGCCGCTTGTCGTTGCGGCGCAGATAGTCGATCAGCGCCGCCCAGATCGTCGGCACGCCAGCGGTGACCGTGACCTCTTCGCTTTCGAACAGCTCGTAGAGGCTCTCCGGATCGAGCTTGGCGCCGGGCAGCACGAGCTTGGCCCCGCCGAGCGGGCAACCGAAGGGAATGCCCCAGGCGTGGACATGGAACATCGGCACGACAGGCAGCACCGAGTCGGTCGCGGCATAGCCGAAGGACCGGCGCATGCAGATGTTCATGGCATAGATCATGAGCGAGCGCTGGCTGTAGAGCACGCCCTTGGGATTGCCCGTCGTGCCCGAGGTATAGCAGAGCGCACCAGCGGCGCGCTCGTCGATCTCGGGCCAGTCGAAGGTTTCTGGCTTGCTCGCGATCAGCTCTTCATAGCTGAGCGCATTGCGCAGGCTCGTCTTCGGCATGTGCGCCCGGTCGGTCATGATCACGAAAGCCTCGACCGATGTGAGCTGCGGCGCGATGCGCTCGATTAGCGGCACGAAGGTCAGGTCGACGAAGAGCAGCCGGTCCTGCGCGTGATTGACGATGTAAATGATCTGGTCGCCGTGCAGGCGCGGGTTGATCGTGTGGCACACCGCGCCGACGCCGGGGATGGCGTAGTAGAGCTCGAGATGGCGATAGCCGTTCCACGCAATGGTGGCGACGCGGTCGCCTTCGGCGATGCCCAGCGCGCTCAGCGCGTGGGCTAGCTGCTGGGTGCGCGCGTAGCAGCGCGCGTAGTCGTAGCGATGGATCGGCCCCTCGACCGAGCGCGACACGATTTCGGTCGTGGGATGGTAGCGCGCCGCATATTGCAGCAGCGTGATGGTGACGAGCGGCGCCTCCATCATCAGGCCGGGGAGGACGGGCATGGTCTTGTCTCCTTTAGTCCCTGGTGGCCTGTGTAGGCAGGGTGACGGAACCCGGCTCCCACTAGGCTAGAGCCTCGTCCTGAGCTTGTTGAAGGACGAGGCCCTTTCCGCCGCCTAGATGCCTGCAGACGAGAGCCAATTTTGACGCCCGCGCCCATCACCCTTCGACGGGTCCAGGGCGAGGCAGTTGGCGGCCGCCGCCATGACTCAGCTTCCTTCCGGCGACAGAACCTCGCCGAACAGGACCCAGATGTTGCCGTCGAACTTCTGCAGCCGCATCTGCTCGATCGGCGCGAAGTCGTCGGGGCCGGTCGTGATCGAGATGCCCGGCAGCAGCATCGGCACCTGGAAATTCTTGAGATTGGCGGCCTGCCGCATGACGTTCTCGCGCGTCAGGTTGTCGCCGCACTGCTTGAGCACTTGAACCAGCGTCTGCGCCACCGAGTAGCCATAGACGTTGAAGGTGCTCGCAACGTCGCCGGCCGAATAGTACTTCTTCATCCACGCCAGCCAGTCCTGATAGGCCTTGCCGCTTTGCCACTGCGGATCGGTCGGGTCCATGTGGTAGGACGACGTGATGATGCCGGTCGCCTTCTCGAGCCCGGCGGGCTTGAGCACGGTGCTGACCGAGGCCGACACGTTGTTGAGATAGTGCGCCGGCTTCCAACCGAGGTCGTGGACCTTGCGAATCGCCTGCGAGGCGAATTTCGGCGTCGTGATGTTGATGAACACGTTGGCGCCGCTGTTCATCAGGGCGACGACCTGAGAATCGACCGTCGGGTCGGACGTCTCGTAGGACTTCATTGCGACGATCAGCTTGCTGGCCTGGGCGCCGAGCCCTTCCTTGAGACCGTCGAGGTAGTCCTTGCCGTAGTCGTCGTTCTGGAAAAGCACCGCGATCTTCGGGTCCTTGACGTTCTGCAGGATATGCTTGGCGTAGATGCGTGCCTCGGTCTGGTAGTTCGGCTGCCAGCCCATGGTCCACGGGAAGTTCTTCGGGTCGTTCCACTTGGTGGCGCCGGTCGCGACGAAGAGCTGAGGCACTTTCTTTTCGTTCATATACGCCTGGATCGCCGTGTTCGACGGGGTGCCCAGGCTCTGGAAGAGGAGCAGCACCTGCTCGGCCTCGACCAGTCGGCGCGCCTGCTCGACCGCCTTGGGCGGGCTGTATCCGTCGTCGAGGGTGATGTACTTGATCTTGCGACCGTTGATGCCGCCCTCGTCGTTGATCTTGTCGAAATACGCGCCGATCGCCTTGCCGATCGTGCCGTAGGCCGAGGCCGGCCCGCTGTAGGGGTTGATGTTGCCGATCTTGATTTCCTTGTCGCTCGCGCCGGGGCCGTACTGTTTCTGGGCGTTTGCGGGGGCGGCAACGAAGGCCGCCGCCGTGAGCGACGCGGCGATCATCAGAGTGCGTCTGTTGAGCGTCATGGTCGTCCTCCTTTGCATGGTCATGAATGGGAGCCGGGTTGCGACGTTGGCTGCTCCCCGACGGCGGTCCGGAATTTCGGTGCGTAACGGACCGCCATGGTGCGGATGAATCCGGCTATGCCGGTCGGCATGGCGTACATGAAGGCGAGCAGGAACAGGCCGTAGATGGCCCAGGGCGCGGCATCGGAGATGTCGTTGGCAAGATTGGGAATGAACTGGATGAAGAAGCCGCCGAACACCGCGCCGGCCACGGTGGCGATGCCGCCGACCACCGAGCCGACGAGGAAGGAAATCGACAGGAACACGTTGAAGCTGTCAGGCGCGACGAACCCGGTCGCGATCGCAGCCATGGCGCCGGCGATGCCGGTGAACATGGCACTGACGCCGAAGGCGCAGGTCTTGTAGAAGACCGGATTGATGCCCATCACCGTGGCGGAGATCGGATGATCGCGCAGCGCCACGAGCGCGCGGCCGGTGCGGCCAGCCAACAGATTGCTGCCGGCCCAGAACACGATGAGCAGGACGACCAGCATCTGGTAGTAGAGCCACTTGTCGTTGCCGATCGGAAGCCAGGTCGGCGCAGCCGGCTTGCGCAGCACGATGCCTTGCGACCCGCCGGTCCAATGGTCGAAATATTTGAGGAATTGCGGCGTCGCCACCGCCATCGAAAGGGTGACGAGCGCCAGGTAGAGATTTTCCAGGCGGAGCGCCGGCAGGCCGAACAGCACGCCCACGATGAAGGCGGCGGCTCCGGCCGGTAGGATCGTCAGATAGTACGGCACGCCCAGGCGATGCATGAGGATCGCGGCTGTGTAGCCGCCGATGGCGAAGAAGGCGCCGTGGCCGAGCGAGATCTGGCCGTTGTAGCCGGTCAGCAGGTTGAGCCCGAGCAGCGCCACCGCATAGCTGCCGGCAAGCGTGAACTGGAACACCCGATAGTCGCTGACCAGCCAGGGCAGCACGAGCGCCGCGGCGATGGCGACGGCCACGCCGATGCGCCGCCAGTTCGTGCCGGATGCTGCAACCGGGATCGTGGCGAGACCGGATGTCGCGGCCATGGCGTTACACCCGTTTGACCGCGTGAGCGCCGAACAGCCCGCTCGGCTTGACGACCAGCACGATGATGATGAGCGCGAGCGCCATGGTGAGCTTGAGCTCGCTCGCGATCAGGTAGGTCCCGACCAGGTTCTCCAGCACGCCGACGATCAAGCCGCCGAGCACGGCTCCGCCGGGGCTCGAGATGCCGCCGAGCAGTGCCGCGGCAAAGGCGTAGAGCAGCACGCCGCTCATCATGTGCGGGTCGAGGAACAGGATCGGCGCCACCATGATGCCGGCGACGGCGCCGACCGCCGCGGCCAGGCCCCAGCCGATCGCCAGCATCCAGCCGACGCGGATGCCGACCAGCCGCGCCGATTCCGGATTCTGCGCCGCCGCGCGCATGGCGAGGCCCAGGGGCGTGAAGCGGAAGAACAGGAACAGCAGGATCAGCATGACGAAGGTCACGCCGATGACGCCCAGATCATGGCCGGTCACGGCGCCGCCGAGTAGCGGCTTGGTCGGGAAGGGGCTCGGGAATTGCTTCACCGTGTAAGTGAAGATCCAGCCCGCCACGGCGCTGAAGATGACGAGCAGCCCGATGAACACGATGACGTGGCTCAGCACTGGCGCGTTCTCGACTGGCCGCACGATGATGCGCTCGATCAGCACGCCGCCGATGAAGGAGATGACGACCGTGAGCACGAAGGCGATCCAGAACGGCGTGCCCACCTGCACCAGCGACCAGGCTATGTAGGTCGAGAACATCGCCATCTCGCCCTGCGCGAAGTTCACCGACTCCGTCGCCTGGTGGATCATCACCAGCGCCAGCGCCAGGCTCGCATAGATGGCGCCCGTGGCGACGCCGGAGAGGATCTGCTGGGTGAGCTGGGTCATCTTTTCATTAGTACCCGAGATACGAGCGCCGGACCTGCTCGTTGTCGCGGAAGTCCTTGGCGCTGCCGGACATGACGACGCGGCCGGTTTCGATCAGATAGGCGCGATCGGCGAGCTCGAGGGCGAGGGCGGCATTCTGTTCGACCAGCAGGATGCTGACCCGGTCGTCACGCCGCACAGCTCCCATGATCTCGAAGATGCTGGCGACGATAAGCGGGCCCAGCCCGAAGGACGGCTCGTCGAGCACCAGCAGGCGCGGGCGCAGCATCAGCGCGCGCGCGATCGCCAGCATCTGCTGCTCGCCGCCCGACAGCGTGCCGGCCTGCTGGGTGCGGCGCTCGGCGAGCTTCGGGAAATGCTGGTACATGCGCTCCATGTCGGCGGCCACGCCGTCGCGCGCTCGCCTTCCATAAGCTCCGATCCTGAGATTCTCCTCGACGCTCAGCTTGACGAAGGTGCCGCGGCCCTCCGGGACATGGGCGACGCCCAGGCCGACGATGCTCTCCGTGCTGTCCTTCTCGATCGGCTGTCCGCCGAAGCGGATGCTGCCCGAGCGGTCGACCATGCCGCAGACCGCGCGCAGGGTCGTGGTCTTGCCGGCGCCGTTGGCGCCGAGCAGAGCCGTGATGCCGCCCTCCTCGACCGCGAAGTCGATGCCGTGCAGCACCTGCGACGGCCCGTAGGCGGCGCGCAGTCCCTCGACTTCGAGCAGCGCCCCCGCCATCAGCGCGCCTTGCCCAGATAGGCGCTGATGACCTTGTCATCGGCCTGCACCTCGGCCGGTGTGCCCTCGGCGATCACACGGCCGAACTCGAGCGCCACCACCTTGTCGGAGATGCCCATGACGAAGCTCATGTGATGCTCGACCAGCAGGACGGTGATGCCGAGTTCGTCGCGCACGCGCCGGACCAGGCTGCCGAGCTCGGCGACTTCCTCGTGATTGAGCCCGCCGGCCGGCTCGTCGAGCAGCAGAAGCTTGGGCCGGCTCGCCAGCGCACGCGCCAGCTCGACGCGCTTCTGCGTTCCGAAGGGCAGGCTGGTGATGGGCCGGTGTGCCAGCGCGTCGAGGCCGACGAAGCCGAGCATGGCGTGCGCGCGCGCGCGTAGGGTCGCCTCCTCGCCCCGAGCCGAGGGCAGGCGCAGCGCGTCGCTGATGAATCCGCTGGTGCCGCGCGCATGGCCGCCGACGATGACGTTGTCGAGCACGCTCATCGAGCGGAACAGCGCCAGGTTCTGGAAGCTGCGCCCGATGCCGAGCGCGGCGATCGCGGAGGCCGGCAGGTCGAGGAGCGAGGTGCCATCGAAGGTGATGCGGCCCGCGCTCGGACGGTAGAGCCGGGAGATCGCGTTGAAGGCCGTCGTCTTGCCGGCGCCGTTGGGCCCGATCAGCCCGACGATCTGGCCTTCGCCGACCGTGAAGGAAACTCCGTCGAGGGCGATAATGCCGCCGAAGCGGACCGTGACACCGTCGACATCGAGAAGCGCAGCACTGGCGGCCGCGGCGCGCGGCGCATGACGCTCGACATATTGCGCGACGGCGGCGCTCATCCGCACCGTCGCAAAGTTGTCGCGGGCGAGATCATCGCCGCTTGCCTCCCTTGTCCCCGCACGTCTCTTGTTCGCACACCGGAAACCGGCCGGACCGGCCGCTCTCGCGCTGGCATTCACGGGTTTCCCGAAACGGTATACGTCGCCTGAAGAGCGAGTCAAACAATGGTGAAATTATGTTCTGCACTGCGGAAATTGGCGCGCCGAAACTCTCATGCCGGCGCATTTCGCTGCAGTTCCAGCCGCGCGAGCTGGGCGACGTGGACCTCGTCGGGCCCATCGGCGAGGCGCAGCGTACGCGCCTGCGCCCAGGCATGGGCGAGACCAAAATCCTCCGATACGCCACCGCCGCCATGAATCTGGATGGCGCGGTCGATGACGGTGAGCGCCATGTTGGGCACGGCCACCTTGATCATGGCGATTTCGGCCCTTGCCGCCTTGTTGCCGACCGTGTCCATCAGATAGGCCGTCTTGAGCACGAGCAGGCGGGCCTGCTCGATCTCGATGCGCGAGCGCGCGATCATGTCGGCAGCGGCGCCGTGCTCGGCGATCGGCTTGCCGAAGGCGACGCGCGACTTGGCGCGCTGCCTCATCGCCTCCAATGAGCGCTCGGCGACGCCGATCAGTCGCATGCAATGGTGGATGCGGCCCGGTCCCAGGCGCCCCTGCGCGATCTCGAAGCCGCGCCCCTCGCCGAGCAGCATGTTCGACGCGGGCACGCGCACATTCTCGAAATTGAGCTCCCAATGGCCGTGCGGGGCGTGATCGTAGCCGAACACGCCGAGCGGCCGCACGACGGTCACTCCGGCGGTGTCGCGCGGCACCAGGATCATGGATTGCTGCTTGTGCTTGGGCGCCGTCGGATCGGTCTTGCCCATGAAGATCAGGATCCGACAGTCGCGATGGCCGGCGCCGGTGCACCACCATTTGCGTCCGTTGATGACGTAATCGTCGCCGCGCCGCTCGATGCGCGATGAGATGTTGGTCGCATCGGAGGAGGCGACCTGCGGCTCGGTCATGGCGAAGGCCGAGCGGATACGGCCCTCGAGCAGGGGTTTGAGCCAACGTTCCTGCTGCTCATGTGTGCCGTAGCGCGCCAACACCTCCATGTTGCCGGTGTCGGGGGCCGAGCAGTTGAACGCCTCGGGCGCGATTGGCGACCGTCCCATGATCTCGCAGAGCGGCGCATAGTCGAGGTTGCTGAGCCCCGCGCCGAACTCGGGCTCGGGCAGGAACAAGTTCCACAGCCCGGCTGCGCGCGCCTTCTGCTTCATCTCGTTCATCACGGGCGGCGTGGCCCAGCGGTCCGTGGCCGCTTCGACCTCGTCGTGGAAGCGCTGCTCGTTCGGATAGACGACCTGGTCCATGAAATCGCGCAGCCGGCGCGACAGCTGCTCGACCTTGTCGGAATGGCTGAAATCCATCTGTGCCTGCCCGCTGGTTGTCCGTCAGCCGCCCAGTCCGGTGCGGATTGCGGCCGCGACGCTGACCAGGCGCGGCCCGAGATCCTGCATGAGCCGTTCGCGCGTGACCAGGAAGTGCTCGCCGCCGCAGTTGAGCGCCATGAGGCCGGCGCCGTCGGGCAGCCAGAGCGGCGCGCCGACCGCATAGATGTCGGACTGCCAGTCGCCGAAGGACGTGCAAAAGCCGCGCTCGCCGACCTCGCGGATCGCCAGGTCGATCTGGCGCTTGAGCATCTTCCAGCGGCTCTTGTAGCGGCGCGCCATGCGATCGAACAGGTAGCGCCGCTCGCGCTCGGGCAGGCCGGCGATGAAGGCGCGGCCCATCGCCGTGGTCGCGAGCGGTATGCGCGTGCCGATGTCGAGGCGCAGCGTCATCGTGTCCTTGCCGCGGCAGGTCTCGACATAGATCATGCTGAGCCGGTCCTGGCTGCCGAGTGCCACCGGCAGATTGCCGTAGTCGGCGAAGGCCTGGAGATGCGGCCGCGCGATGTGGCGCACCGTCAGATTGCCGAGCGCCTGGTAGCCGAGCGCCAGCACGGTCGGGCCGATCTGGTATTTGCCGAGCCGCTCGAGATAGACGAGGTGGCCGAGCTTCATCAGCGTGTAGGTCAGGCGCGACACGGTCGCCTTGGGCAGGCCGGTGCGCTGCGCCAGGTCCTGGTTGCCGAGCGGCCCGTCGCCCGGCCGGAAGGCACGCAGGATCTCGAGCCCGCGCGCCAGCGCCGTGACGAACTGGCGATCGTTGCCGTCGGCTTCGGTCGGCTCGTCATGGCTGTCGGCGGCGAGTGCGGCCAGCGCGGCGGCATTGCCGCGCTGCTTGGTCAGCTCATGATAGGAGGCGACCGCCGCTCCGGGCGGGCGCTTCGCTGACCGGCGCCTCATCGATCTCGCCCTCGCCTGTAACGCGGGGCGGACTTTTGCACGCGCCCGCGCGGGCGGTCAAATCGAGGCGCCAAATGTTTAGGGGCACGGCATGCCGTGGCCCTCCGTCCTCGGGACTTCGGAAAGCCTTCCGCGGTAGCGGCAGGCCGTCAGGTGACTACGCCGCCAGCTTCTTGTGCGGATAGGTGCGCCGGTAGACGTCTTCCTGGTAGTGCCCGCTGAGGAACGGCTTGAAGTCGGCCGGCGGATCGCCGACCAGCGGCTTGATCGTGGTGTTGTAGCTCGGGTTGACGAACATCGGGATCGAGTAGCGGTCGGCTCCGGTGCGGTTGATGACGCGATGCTCGGTCGCGGAGAACATGCCGTTCGACAGGATCTGCATGATCCGGCCGAGATTGATGACATAGGCGCCGTCGATCGGCGGCACGCCGACCCATTCGCCGGCCTTGTTCTGCACCTCGAGGCCGCCATTGTTGTCCTGCCACAGGATGGTGAAGCACCCGGAGTCGGTGTGCCCGACCACGCCGATCTCGTTCTCGTGCTCGGGCTTCTCCTGGAGCGGATAGTGGTTGAGCTTCAGCATGATCAGAGGCTCGCGAAACATCGCGTCGAAATGGTTCGACTTGAGGCCGAGCGCCAGCGCGAAGGCAGGAAGCAGCTTGTAGGCAAGTTTCTCGCACTCGGCGAAGTAGGACATCATCGCGTCCTTCAAGCCTGGCACGGCGGCTGGCCACTGGTTCGGCCCATGCACCGGGTTGGCGCCGATCGGCCGTTCATGGAAGGTGTTGAAGGCTTCCTGGAGATTGGTGCCGAGATACTCGTCGCCCTCGTACTTGAGCGGCAGGTAGCCGCGGAAATAGGGCGAGTTCGCCATCGCCACCTTCATCCGCTCTTCGACCGGCAGGTTGAAGAATTTCTGCGCCTCACCGTAGAGGCGGTTGAGCGCGGGGCGCGGTACGCCGTGATTGATCAGCTGCATGAAGCCGACTTCCATGCAGGCCTTGCGGATGGCGGCAACGATTTCGGGCGCGTTGTCGGCCCCCTTGGCGACGAGCGGACCGATGTCGATCAGGGGAATTTCCGAGAAAGCCAAGGTGCGCGAGGCGGGAATGGCCATTGGAGACGACTCCGGAAGGCTGTGACGATGCGCGAACTAGGCCGCGAGCTTCTTGTGCGGATAGATGCTGCGGTAGACGTTGGCCTGGTACTCGCCGCTGACGAAGGGTTTGAAGTCGGCCGGCGGTTCGCCGACGATCGGCTTGATGACGATGTCGTAGCTCGGATTGACGAACATCGGGATCGAATAGCGGTCGGCGCCATAGCGGTTGATCACGCGGTGCTCGGTCGCCGAGAACTGGCCGTTGCTGAGCACCTGCATCATCTGGCCGAGGTTGATCACATAGGCGCCGTCGACTGGCGGCACGCCGACCCACTCTTTGTTCTGGGTCTTCAGGAAGTCGTGTGGGTGATTTGGTGGACTTTAGAGCGCCGGCAGCATGCATGTAAGCACCTTGAGACGGAGATATTCCTGGTCGCGC
>Ga0194121_10001548_pt1 | contig 38725 bp, 35 predicted proteins | sample TA2MahCa50mmetaG_FD_148609 | JGI IMG/M metagenome (GOLD analysis project Ga0194121, IMG submission 148609) | Freshwater microbial communities from Lake Tanganyika, Tanzania - TA2015020 Mahale Deep Cast 50m | ecosystem: Environmental > Aquatic > Freshwater > Lake | place: Tanzania: Lake...
CCCGGCCTGGCGCACGAGCACTCGATGCGGTCGATCAAGCTGATCTCGGACGAGGTGATCCCGCGCTTCAAGGAGCGCCGCGCCGAGCGCAAGGGCCGCGCGGCCGCGGCGGAGTGATGCCATGAAGGAGCAATCCCCGGTCCCGCCTGCCGACTCGCCGCTCTGGCGCGGCCTGCCGAACGACGCGCGTCACGAGACGACGGCGATCGAGCATCGTTTCCAGGCGCTCGACAATTTTGCGCGCGCCTTCTCCTTCAGGGAGGGCGACCGGCTGCTCATGCTGAGCGATCGCCTGCTCGATCCGCGCGTCGTTCATGCTCTGACCGGGCTGGCCCGCGCCAAGGGCATCCAGCCCATGGTGCTGTGCAGCCATACGGCCCAACACCAGTCGATCCCCGAGGAAGTCAAGCCGCTGCTCGAAAAAAGTCGACCAGCGTCGTCTCGACCTGGTACTGCTCGATCAGTGATCCGCTCTGCATGGCGCTGCGGCGCGACAAGGGACAGCGCTGGGTCAAGATCACGTACTTCCGCAATCTCGACCTGCTCGACACGCCGCAGGCGCGCTTTCCGATCGACGTGCTCGGCGAGATCATACGTGCGACCGCGGCGCGCTATCCCAAGGGCCGCGACTTCGAGCTGCGCATCACCGATCCGCGCGGCAGCGATTTCCGCGTCGCCTTCGACGCGGCTTCGCGCGACAAGCTCTTGTCGGGCGCGCGCTGGCGCGGCGTGCTGACGGCGGACGAGCCGGGTTGCTACCAGCACTATCTGCCGACCCACGGGCCCAATCTGATCGAAGCGGATTCGGGCGAGGATCCGGTGCTCGGGCGCATCAGCGGCGTCTATTGCCCGCAATGGGCGGTCGGCTTCGCCAAGCCATTCACGGACAAGATAGCGGTGGAATTCCGCGACGGTCGCGTCAGTGCCGTCGAGGGCAATTCCGACGAGGCAAACCTCTTCCGCGACATGCTGATGGGCGGCTTTCTCGGCGAGCTCGGCTGCGGCTTCAATCCGAAGGCGCCGCGCTTCGCCGGCTACCCCGCCGGCAGCAATAGCCCCGGCGCCATTCATTTCGGCATCGATTTCCCGAAGCCGAGCAATTACATCCGCAAGGTCATGCCGGACTGGGAGGAGCCGCCCATCCACATGGACCTGATCTCCTATGACGCGACGGTGACGACCGGGCAAGGGACCGCGGGGGCGACCCTGATCGACAAAGGGTTTCTGACCGCGCTGCGCGATCAGAACGTGATCGCCTCGGCGCAGCGCTTCGGCGACCCGGTCGATCTGCTCGAGGGCTGGCCGAGCTAGCCGTGCTCAGCGCCCGCGTCACCGAGCTCCGGGATATGCTCGCCGGGTCAGGCGACGATCAGAGCGTCGGCGATCACCACGCCTTGGCCTTCCGGCAGGACGAAGACGGGATTGAGATCAATCTCGCGCACGTCATCGGCCGCCGCGGCGAACTGCGAGAAGCGGGCGAGGAACTGGGCGAGCGCCTCGATATCCCGGGGTGCGGCGCCGCGCGCGCCCTTGAGCACGGAGGCGCCGGCGAGGCCGGCGATCAGCTCGCGCGCCGTCGCGGCGTCGAACGGCGCGCAGGCGATCGCGAAGGTCTTGAGCACCTCGACGAACACGCCGCCGAGGCCGACCAGCACGACCGGCCCGAACGATTTGTCGCGCTTCATGCCGACGATCATCTCCGTGCCGCCGCGCGCCATCTGCTGCACCAGGACTCCGTCGATGCGCGCCGCGGGCGCGCGCCTCTCGACCTCGGCCATGACGCGCGTGAAGGCGTCGGCGACCTCGACCTCGGTCGCGAGACCCAGGGCAACGCCGCCGACATCCGTCTTGTGCGGCAGGTCGGGGGAATCGATCTTGAGCGAGACGGGGAAGCCGCATTGCCGTGCCGCCGCCACCGCCGCGGCGGCGCTGGTCGCGCGTTTCTCGCGCACGACCGGCAGGCCGAAGGCTTCGAGCACGCGCTTGGCCGCATACTCTCCGACCGGCTTGCCCGCGGCGGCTGCAATCGCATCGGCGAGCCCGGCGGGCGGCGGAAGCTTGGCGCCGTTCCGCGTCGCCAGGAGGTCGTTGCCGCTGGCGCGCAGGCGTTCGACGAAAGCGGTCCAGTGCAGGAAATGCCGGACCGCCTGAAGCCCTTTGCGCGTTCCATGAAGGATCGGGACCTGTGCCTCGTCGAGGATGGCGCGCATGTCGGGATGCACCTCGCCCGAGACGCAGGTCATGAAGACGACCGGCTTGTCGAGCTCGCGCGCAGCCGTCGCCGTCGCATTGACGATCGGGCGGTTGAAGCCGACGGCCTCGGTCGGCACGTTGGCGATCGGCGTGTCGAGCACGGTCATCACCATGCCGATGCCGGGATCGCGCGCCAGCACCTCCATGCAGCGGCGGAAGCCGTCGCCGTCGTAGAAGAACATGCCGGTGACGTCGAGCGGGTTGGAGACCGTGCCGAAGCTCGGCAGCATCTGGCGCAGCTTTCCCGCCGTGTCGGGCGCCAGCGTCGGCATGTCGACGCCGACAACCTCGCTCATGTCCATGATCAAGGCGTTCTCGCCGCCCGAACAGTTGATTGCGCCGAGCGTCGGCTGCTTCACGGTGCGGCGCGGGCCGGACAGCAGCACCAGCGTCTCGACCATCTCGTCGAGATCGTCGGCCTGGATCAGGCCGAACTGCCGGCAGAACGCGGTGAAGACCTCGTAGGAGCCGGCGAGGGTGCCAGTGTGTCCGATCAGCACCTCGGCCGATTTGCGCGACCGGCCGGGCCGGCAGATCACGATCGGCTTGCCGACCTTGTGCGCGCGCACGACCGCGCCGAGGAACACATCGGGGCGCGGTATGTCCTCAATGAAGAGCGCGATCGTGTCGGTGTCGTCATCGTCGACCAGGTAGCCGAGATAATCGGCGGCATCGCTGACCGCCTGGTTGCCGCTCGAGATGACCTTGCTGCAGGCAAGGCGGTGCGAGTTCATCAGCACATAGGCGACCGAGCCGCTCTGCGCGATCACGCCGACGCGACCGCGCGGCAACTCGGGCGACACGAGCCCGGTGAACATGGCCGTGCGATCGACGACGTTGACGATGCCCATGCAGTTCGGACCGCACACGGCGATGCCGTAGCGGTTGGCGACCTCGGCGAGCTTGTCCTGGAGCGCGCGCCCCTCGGCGCCGACCTCGGCGAAGCCGGCGGAGAAGATCACGGCCGCGCGAACGCCGAGCTCGCCGGCCTGGCGCAGCAGGTCGGGAAGTGCGGCGGCGGCGATGGCAAGCACCGCGCAATCCGGCACTTCCGGCAGACTCGCCAGATCCGGATAGCAGGTGTGACCGAAGATCGTCTGGTAGCGCGGATTGACGGCGAAGACGCGGCCCTTGAATCCGGCGCGCGTCAGATTGCGGAACGCCATCGAGCCGTGCTGCGGTTTTTCGGTCGCGCCGATGACAGCGACGGAGCGCGGCGCGACCAGTCGTTTGATCGATTCAGGAAGTGGCGGCATGGAGCTCGGATCAAAAATGCGAGGTATGCTGAATTATTGACAACCCCTGGCACGACTGGCAATTTCAAACTCACGCAGAAATAAAAAAAGAAGATGAATTCTCCGCTCCAAGAGAATAATTCGGCGATTCATTTGATCGATTCAAGACGTTTGCATGTTGTTGGCAAATTGGGGGACGGGAGCGAAGGGTCTAAGTTGAAACACCGAAGGACTCCGCAAACGGCGCCGGCTATCATCGACGCCAGGAACGGGTTCATCGGCCTCGGCATCCTCCCGGGCCGGGGTTGCAAGTCACGTGTCATCGTTGCGCCCGCAGTGAGACGGGCGACTGTGAAGGAGGTTCAACCATGGGAGAGGACAAGATGAGCAAGATCGAACGTCATGTGCTGGCCAATCGCCGCACCGTGATCAAGGGTCTGGGTGCGGGCGCACTCGCCTTGGCGGCGCCGGCGATCCTGCGCAGCGCGCACGCGCAATCGAAGGAAGTCGTCTACGCGACCTGGGGCGGCAGCTGGGAGGACGCGATCCGCAAGGTGTGGTTCGAGCCGTTCACGCAGCAGACCGGCATCCGTGTCAAGACGATCCAGGGACCGGACTACGGCAAGATCCGCGCCATGGTGCGCGCGGGCAAGACCGAGTGGGACGTCGTCGAGGTCAATCCCGACTTCCAGTGGACCGGCCCGCGCGAAGGCCTGCTCGAGAAGCTCGACTACAGCATCATCGACACGACCGAACTGGCCAAGGAAGAGGACTTCAAGACCGAGTATTCGGTGGCCGAAGGCCTGTGGTCGCGCGTGATCTGCTACAACACGAAGAAGTTCCCGACCGGCTCGCATCCGAAGAACTTCGTCGATTTCTGGGATCTCAAGAAATTCCCGGGCAAGCGTGTGATGTATACCAAGGCCAATGGCGGCATTCTGGAAGCCGCGCTTCTGGCCGACGGCGTGCACCGCGACAAGCTCTACCCGCTCGATGTCGACCGCGCGCTCAAGAGCCAGGACAAGATCAAGGAACACGTCCTCTGGTACGACACCAACGCACAGGCGGTGCAGTACATGCAGGACGAACAGGGCGTGATGGGTCTGATGGCCGACGGGCGCGTTCAGTTCATCAAGGACAAGGGCGCGCCGGTCGAGATCGAGTTCCAGGACAGCCAGCTGACCTGGACCAGCTTCGTCGTGCCGAAGAGTCCGCCCAACAAGGAAAACGCCATGCGGCTGATCAATCACATGATCAGCGTCGAGAGCCAGCGGCTGATCGGCCTCGAGTTCACCTACGGGCTGGTCACGCCGAAGGCCTACGATCTTCTGCCGCCGGGGCGCGCGGACAAGCTGACGAACGGTCCGGCGCAAAAGGGCAAGGCGATCGTGATGAACGAGAAGTGGTGGGGCGAGAACCAGCCCGCCGTTCAGGACAAGCTGAACGCCTGGCGCATCCTCTAGTCGCGCGTCACTGACAATACGATTGGCCCTTACCTCGTCCCCGGCGCATGGCGCCGGGGACGAGTGACGGTGAAGGAGGATCAATCATGGAAGAGGACAAGATGGGCACGATCGAACGTCACGTGTTGGCCAATCGCCGCACCGTGATCAAGGGTCTGGGTGCGGGCGCATTCGCCCTGGCGGCGCCGGCGATCCTGCGCAGCGCGCAGGCGCAGTCGAAGGAAGTCGTCTACGCGACCTGGGGCGGCAGCTGGGAAGATGCGATGCGCAAGGTGTGGTTCGATCCCTTCGCGCAGCAGACCGGCATCAAGGTCAAGACGATCCAGGGACCGGACTACGGCAAGATCCGCGCCATGGTGCGCGCGGGCAAGACCGAGTGGGACGTCGTCGAGGTCAATCCCGACTTCCAGTGGGTCGGACCGCGCGAAGGTCTGCTCGAGAAGCTCGACTTCAACATCATCAAGACCGAGGATCTCATCAAGGGCGAGGAGCTGATCACCGAGTACTCGGTGCCCGGCGGCTTCTGGTCGCGCGTGCTCGTCTACAACACGAAGAAGTTTCCGACCGGCTCGCATCCGAAGAGCTTCGTCGAATTCTGGGATGTGAAGAAGTTTCCCGGCAAGCGCGTGCTCTACGCCAAGGCCAATGGCGGCGCGCTCGAGGCGGCACTGCTCGCCGATGGTGTGCACCGTGATAAGCTCTACCCGCTCGACGTCGATCGCGCGCTCAAGAGCCTGGACAAGATCAAGGATCACGTCCTGTGGTACGAGACGAACGCGCAGGCCGTACAGTACATGCAGGACGAGCTGGGCGTGCTCGCCCTCATGTCCGATGGCCGTGCCAAGTTCGCCATCGAGAAGGGCGCTCCGATCGCCATCGAGTTCCAGGACAGCCAATTGACCTGGACCAGCCTCATCGTGCCGAAGAATCCGCCCAACAAAGAAAACGCCATGCGGCTGATCAATCACATGAGCAGCGTCGAGGGACAGCGGCTCATCGGAAACGAGTTCACCTACGGTCTTGTGACGCCGAAGGCCTACGCTCTCCTGCCGCCCGGCCGCGCGGATGCGCTGACCAACGGGCCGAAGCAACAGGGCAAGACCATCCTGATGAACGAACGTTGGTGGGGCGACAACCAGCCGTCCGTTCAAGATAAGATGAACGCCTGGCGGCTTCTCTAGTCGGCGCGCCGGGCCCGTTGTTCTTGATGACCGTCCCGTTCCTCGCGACTTGCGCGGGGAACGGGCGTGGCGACATGTTGGGGTATGACGACTACAGTTCAGGCCGTGCCGAAATGGACTCCCACCGCCCTCGACCGCCTGTGGGGCCGTGATCCCGACTTGCGCCCGGCGCTGCGGCGCGGGCTGCTCGGCACTCCCGGACTGCTGTTCATCCTCGTCTTCTTCCTCTATCCGCTGTTCCTGCTGGTCGAGCTGAGTTTTCAAGCCAAGGCTGGCGGTTGGAGCTCGGAGCACTATCTGCGCATCTTCAACACGACGGTCTATGCCCAGATCATCTGGAAGACCGCGTGGATCAGCGCGACAGTGACGCTGCTCAACTTCCTGGTTGCCTATCCCTTCGCGGTCGCGCTGGCGCGGTCGAAGGGCTGGGTCAGGATCGTGCTGCTGATCTCGATCCTGATGCCGTTCTGGACCAATCTGCTGGTGCGCGCCTACGGCTGGATCGTCGTGCTCCATCCGCGCGGCCTGATCAACACGATGCTCGGCGGGCTCGGCCTGATCGGCGAGCCGGTGGCGATCGTGCACAACACGACCGGCGTGCTGATCGGCATGACGCAGATCATGCTGCCTTACATGGTCCTGCCGATCGCCGCCCAGATCGAGAAGATGGATGGCCGCCTGCTGCAGGCTGCGCGCAGTCTTGGCGCCTCTCCGTTGCGGACCTTCGCCCATGTCTTCTTCCCGCTCACGCTCCCGGGCGTGTTCGCCGGCGCGCTGATGGTGTTCGTGCTGAGCCTCGGCTTCTTCGTGATTCCGGCGCTGCTCGGCGGGCGGCGCGATATCCTCATCGCCCAGCTCATCCACTTCAACCTGACCAAGGTGTTGAACTGGGAGCTCGCGGCCGCGCTCAGCACCATCCTGCTCGTCATCACGCTCGGGATCTTCCTCGCAGCGCAGCGCTGGTTCCGTCTGAACTCGCTGTGGTCGGAGGTCAAATGAGAGCCGCCGCCACGCCGCAACGGACGCCGCACGCCACGCTGGGTCACGCCATTCTCTGGAGCTTCGTCGGGCTGGTCTGCATCTTCCTGGTGCTGCCCAGCCTGATCGTCATTCCCATGTCGTTCAACGAAGACAATTTGATGCGCTTCCCCCCCAAGGGCTTCTCGTTCATCTGGTACGAGACTTATTTCCAGCGCGAGAATTGGCGCTCGGCCACGATCAACAGCTTCGTCATCGCTGTGCTGGCCACGCTGCTGTCGACCGTCATCGGAACGCTTGCCGCCTACGGCCTGGTGCGCGGTCGGATCATTTTCCGCAACGTGTACATCTTCATCATGCTCATGCCGATGATCGTCCCGCCGATCGTCGCGGCGGTCTCGATGTACGGCGTCTTCGCGCCGCTCAACCTGGTCGGCACCATTTGGGGCATGGCGATCGCGCACGCGGTCCTGGCGCTGCCCTTCGTCATCATCAACGTGGCTGCCGTGCTGCAGCGCATGGATTGGCGAGCCGAGCAGGCGGCGCGCAGCCTGGGCGCCTCGGCGATCCGTGCGTTCATGTTGGTCACCCTGCCGCTGATCCGGCCGGGCATCATCGCCGGCGCGATCTTCGCCTTCATTACCTCCTTCGACGAGGTCGTCGTCGCGCTGTTCATCAGCGGCTCGAACGCGGTGACGCTGCCCGTGCAGATGTGGAGCGGCCTGCTGTTCGAGATCAATCCGGTCGTCGCCTCGGCCTCGACCCTGCTGATCGTGCTGTCGGCCGTCTTGCTCGGCGCGACGGCGCTGTTGCGGAAGAGAAGCGGAGCATGACGCGCACACCCGACATCGCCCACGCGGAATTCGCCGATCGCCGCCGGCGCGCCGTTGCCGCCGCTTCAGCGCGCGGCCTCGATGCGCTGCTCATCTGCTCGCGCGGTGGCGGCACGGTCGACCGCTTCGCCAACGCGGTCTATCTCGCCAATTTCTACACCTCCTTTCCTTATATCTCGGACCTGGCGCCCGACTGGACGGCGCGTGCGCACACCTTCCTGATCCTGCCGGTCGGCCGCGATCCGCGCCTGATCGCCGACGTGCCCTATATCAGCGAAGTGGCGCTGCCGGGCCCGTCGATCGTACAGGCCGACGACGTGCTGGCGGCGCTGATTGCCGAGCTCCAGTCGCTGGGGCTCTCGCGCGCGCGCATCGGCTTTGTCGGCGAGGACATCATGCCCTGGTCGGCCATGCGCCAGGTGCAGGCGGCCCTGCCGGACATCGGGTGGGAGAAGGCCGACGACATCCTGGCCGAGCTGCGCGCCGTCAAGTCGCCGGCCGAGATCGGCCTGCTGCGCGAGGCCTCGCGCATCGGCAGCCGCATGATCGAGGCGATGCTCGACGAGGCGCGGCCCGGCGCCACCCATGGCGACATCGTCGCCGCCGGCCAGCAGGTGCTGACGCGCGCCGGCGGCATCCTCTACAACTCCTTTATGGCGTCGGGCACCGGCGGCGAGAACCCGACCGTCTATCGCTGCAATTTCCCGACCTGGGGCAATCCGCACAAGCTCGCCGAGGGCGAGTGGCTGCGGCTCGGCATCTCCGGTCTCTACCGCGGCTATTATTTCGACCTGTCGCGCTCGAAGTCGATCGGCCGCCCGAGCAACCACCAGGTCGACGCCTTCGAGGCGGCGATCTCGGTGGTGCAGGAGGGCCTCGCGACCATCCGGGTCGGCGCCACGGCGGGCGAGGTGGCGGACCGTGCCTTCGCCAAGCAGGAGAAGCTGGGCTATCCGATCCAGGGTGTGTTCTCCGGCATGGGCCACGGCATTGGCCTCGGCTGGGACTCGCCCTGGCTGGTCAGGGGCGAGAAATATGTGCTCAAGCCGGGCATGGTGCTGAATGTCGAGCGGACCTTGCAGCGCGACGGCTATCTCGGCGATTTCGAGGAAACCGTTCTGTTGACGGAGAATGGCACCGAGCTGTTGACCGATGCACGGATGCGGAACTGGTAACGTCGGGGCGGGACAATGGCGGGGATCGGGATGACGCGGTCGGGCAAGACCATCGGAGGTCGGGTCGAATTGATCGGCTTGTCGCGCGACTACGGCGACGTCCAGGCCGTGCGCAATGTCGACGTGACCGTGGCGCCGGGCGAGTTCCTGACCATCCTTGGCGCCAGCGGCTCGGGCAAAACCACGACGCTGATGATGATCGCCGGTTTCGTCACGCCGTCCGAGGGCGAAATCCGCATCAACGGCGAATCAATTCTCGGCCGCCCGCCCGACAAGCGGAACCTCGGCGTGGTGTTTCAGAGCTATGCGCTGTTTCCACACATGAATGTCGCCGACAATGTCGGCTTCCCGCTCAGGATGCGCAACCTGCCCAAGGCCGAGATCAAGGCGCAGACCGAAGAGGCGCTCGGCATCGTTCATCTCGAAGGCTACGGCACGCGGCGCATCGACGAGCTGAGCGGCGGCCAGCAGCAGCGCGTGGCGCTTGCACGCGCGCTGGTTTTTCGCCCGCCGGTCCTGCTCATGGATGAGCCATTGGGCGCGCTCGATCGCAAATTGCGCGAGCAGATGCAGCTCGAGATCAAGCGCATCCAGCGCAGCCTTGGCCTGACCGTGGTCTATGTCACGCATGACCAGGAAGAGGCGCTCATCCTGTCCGACCGCATCGCCATCATGCACGAGGGTCGGATGCACCAGATCGGCTCGCCCGATGCGGTCTACGAGCGACCGGCCACCGCCTATGTCGCCGACTTCCTCGGCGAGTCCAACTTCCTCGACGGCGTGCTCAGCGAAAGCACGGGCGGGACATCGACCGTCCGTCTCGCGGGCGGGAAGACCATCGGTGCGCAAGCCTGCAACCTCCCGGTCGGCTCGCCCGTACAGGCGATGGTCAGGCCGGAATCGATCCATCTCACGACGGCCGAGACCGCTGGGCCGGTCAATTCGCTTGCCGCCGTCATCGAGGAGAGCGAGTACCTCGGTCAGTCGATCCGGTATCTCGCCGCGGTCGGCGAGCTTCGCCTGACCTTGCGCGAACCGCGGCGCGACGGCCAGCGCCGCTATGCGCCGGGCGACGCCGTGACCTTGAGCTGGCCGCATCGGGCAACCGTCGTCTTCCCGCGCGGCGGAGGGTAAGTGCCATCTCTCTGATCGCTCCCGGTGCGGAAGTCGATCGCTCGCTCTGGCAAGCGACCGCGGCCCCGGCGCCCGAGCTGCCCACGCTCGCGGAGTCACTGCGCGCCGATTGCGTGATCGTCGGCGGTGGCTATACGGGGCTGTCGACCGCGCTGCATCTCGCCGAGGCCGGCGCGTCGGTCGTGCTGCTCGAGGCTCAGGCAATCGCCTTCGGCGCATCCGGCCGCAATGGCGGGCAGGTCAACCCGGGCCTGCGTCTCGATCCGGACGATCTGGTGGCGCGCTTCGGCGCCGAGCGGGCGGACCGCATCATCGCCGTCAGCGGCGGAGCACCCGATTTCGTTTTCGGACTGGCCAAGCGGCTGGGCATCGAATGCGACGCGGTGCGGCCGGGCTGGGTGCTTGTCGCGCATTCGCCAGCGACGCTCGCCAAGCTCCAGCGGCGCGGCGAGCAATGGGTGCGCCGCGGCGTCGCCATGCGCGCGCTCGACGCCGACGAGACGGCGGCCATGGTCGGCACGCGGCGCTACATCGGCGGCCTCTACGATCCGCGCGGCGGCTCCGTGCAGCCCTTGAGCTATGCCCGCGGCCTCGCCCAGGCCGCGACACGTGCCGGCGCGCGCCTGTTTACCCACTCGCCGGTCACGCGGCTCGAGAAGCAGGGGTCGGATTGGATTGCGACCACGCCCCGTGGCAGTGTTGCCGCGCCGCAGGTCGTGATTGCGACCAATGGCTATACCGACGATCTCTGGCCCGGCCTCCGGCAGAGCATCCTGCCGGTGCGCACCTTCCAGGTCGCAACCAGGCCGCTCGGCCACAATCTCGAGCGCAGCATACTCCCGGGCAATCACGCGGTATCGGACCTCAGGCGCCTCATCCTCTATTTCCGCAAGGACGCCCATGGCCGCCTGATCATGGGTGGGCGCGCGTCGTCGACCCAGCGCGGCGGCGCGCGCCTGTTCGGCTTCCTGACCGGAGTGGTGCAGGACATGTTTCCGCAACTGGGGAGACCCGAGTTCGAGCACGCCTGGTCGGGCACGGTGGCGTTGACGCCCGATTTCCTGCCGCACATCCATGAGCCCGCGCAAGGCGTGCTGGCTGCCCTCGGCTACAACGGCCGCGGCGTCGCCATGGCATCGGTCGCTGGCAAGGCGCTCGCCGATCGGGTGCGCGGCGGACGCGCCGAGGATCTACCGCTGCCGGTCTCCGACATTCGCCCGATTCCGTTCCACGGGCTGCGCCAGCCCGTGCTCCACTTGATCATGCAGTATCATCGCGTGATGGATTGGCTCGGCCGGTAGGGGCCGCCGCATGGCACAGAATGTTTACGACAGGGCCGAATTTTTCGCCCGTTACAGCGAGTTGCCGCGTTCGGTCGGCGGCCTGGCGTGCGCGCCGGAATGGCCGGCCGTCCGGGCGCTGCTTCCGGACATGAGGGGCAGCCATGTCGTCGACCTCGGTTGCGGCTTCGGCTGGTTCGCGCGCTGGGCGAGGGAGCAGGGTGCGGCCCGCATCCTCGGCCTCGACCTGTCCCGCAACATGATCGACCGGGCCAAGGCGGACACGAGCGACGCCAACATCGAATACCGCATCGCCGATCTCGAACGCCTGGACCTTCCCGCCGCCGCCTTCGACTTTGCCTACAGCTCGCTCGCGCTGCACTACATCGAGGATTTCGAGCCGCTGGTGACATCGCTGCACCGGGCGCTCGTGCCGTCCTCTCACTTCATCTTCACCATCGAGCACCCGATCTACATGACGCCGATGCACCCCGGTTGGGCGGCCGACGCTGACGGCCGCATGACATGGCCGGTCAACCGCTACGCGATCGAAGGACCGCGTGTGACCGACTGGCTCGGCAAGGGCGTGGTCAAGCAGCATCGCATGATGGGCACGACGCTCAACACGCTGATCGGCGCGGGCTTCGCGATCCGGCATGTCGAGGAATGGAGTCCGACCATCGACCAGATCCAGGCCAATGGCGATCTGGCGCAGGAGCTGGAGCGGCCCATGATCCTGATCGTGGCCGCCCAGCGGTGAGATGCCGTCGGTCAAGGGAGAGAGCATGAGCGACGAACCAGTCCTCACCGGAATTGCCGGCCGTATCGGCACGATCACGCTCAACCGGCCGGCCCGGCGCAATGCCGTCAACACGCCGATGCGCGATGCGCTGCATCAGCAGATCCGCGCGATGGCGGACAATGCCGAGGTCAGCGTCATCCTGCTGCGCGGGGCAGGGCGCAGCTTCTGTGCCGGCTACGATCTCTCCTCGGACGATCCGGAGATGGTGGCGCTCGGCAACGATGCGCTGCGCTGGCACGATTTCCAGCAGCGCGGCCTCGAATTCCTCTTGGCGATCTGGGGCGCCAGGAAACCGGTGATCGCCGAGGTGCAGGGCCATGCGCTCGGCTTCGGCTGTGCGCTCGCCATGGTGTGCGATCTCGTGATCGCGGCCGAGGACGCGCAGTTCGGCGAGCCGGAAATCCGCTTCCAGAGCATCAGCTCGAGCGTCGTGCTCCCCTGGGTGATCGGCGCCCGGCGCGCGCGCGAATTGCTTTACATGGGCGACATCGTCGACGCGCGGACGGCGCGCGACTACGGCATGGTCAACCGGGTCGTCGCCGCTTCCGAGCTGCCGGCGGCGGCGGCCTATGCGCGGCGCCTGGCGCGCATCGGTCCCGAGGCGCTCTCCCGTGCCAAGCTCGCCATCAACCGCGGCATCGAGGCGGGCGGCTTCCGCAACGGGTTGCAGGGCAGCCTCGACATCGTGTCGCCACTCTACACGGTCGAAACCGAGATGGTCCGCGAATTCCGCAAGGGCGTGGAGAAGCTTGGCCTGCGCGACGCGATCAAGCAGCGCAATGCGGAGTTCGACGAGAAACCGCGGACATGAGCGACGCCAATACTGTTCGATCCGTGGCGGCGCGCTGCATTTGTTGGTAGGATCGGCGGGGAAGATCTCGGCGCGGCAAGCAAAATGGCATCGCGTAAACTGCCACCGCTCAATGCGCTCCGCACCTTCGAGGCGGTGGCACGCCATATGAGTTTCACCAAGGCGGGTCAGGAGCTGTCGGTCACCCAGGGCGCCGTCAGCCAGCAGATCAAGCTGCTCGAGGACTATCTCGGCGTCCGCCTGTTCTCGCGCTCCAAGCGTGAACTCGATCTGACTCCCGAGGGCCGCGAGTATGTCGCGCCCCTGCAGGAAGCGCTGACCGAGATCGAGCTCGCGACCAAGCACGTCACCAAGGATGTCGACCGGGTCCTCACCATCAACGTCATCCCCTCGGTCGCGGTGCAGTGGTTCTTCCCCCGCGTGCCTGGCTTCATCAAGCGCCATCCCGCCACGGACATCCGGCTGACCATTTCGCACGACCCGCTCGATCCGACGCGCGACGACTTTGACGCAGCGATCCGGCTCGGCATGCGGGCGCGTGCCCGCCAGCGCGCCGGCTTGCCCGACAATCCGCGGGCCTATGTCGAAATCATCGACGCCATGAAGGGGCTCAAGGCCGAGCTGCTCTGCCCCTATGTCGTCGTGCCCGTGTGCAGCCCGGCGCTGCTGTCGGGCGCGCATCCTTTGCACACGCTGGACGATCTGCGCCACCACACGCTGCTGCATTCCATGATCCGGCCCTATATGTGGCTGGAATACTTCCGGGTCGCGGGCGCGGGCCACGAAGTCGTCTCCAAGCACAATCTGCACTACAGCCATTTCTTCCTGATCGTGCAGGCGGCCGAGGCGGGGATGGGCGTGGCGCTGATGCCGGAGTTCCTCGTCGCCGACAAGCTGGCAGCCGGCTCGCTCGTCTCGCCCTTTCCGACCCGGATCGAGACGGGCGAGGGGTACTATCTGATCACACGCCGCCAGCAAGGGCACCTCGCCAAGGTGCGCGCTTTTCGCAAATGGCTGCTCGAGGTGACCACGGCGGAGCGGCGTCCGCCGCCGCCGAACCGGCAGCCGGTCGCGGCCGCGTCAGGCCGGCCGGCGCCACCGGTGCCCAACAGTCCGGCGCCGGAGCCGACGGGGACGAAACCCGGTGCCGCTCCGTCCCGAGCGGCGGTGAGGCGCGGCGGCAGGGGCGACACGCAGCGCCGGGCGGCCTCCCGCGCCTGAGGCTGCCGACGCGCAGTTTCCCTGGGGTCCGATCAGATTTTCTAATTTGCTGGATAGCGGCGCCCCGCTCATCATCGCCGCTGCCTCATTGTCGCTTCGGTTGGCGTGATCCGGGAGTTCCTAAATGACTGAAATCTATCGGCAGATTATCGATCATCCCGCGGCGTGGACGAACCGTTCGCTCGGCGGTCGCGACGGCCTCACCTTCCGGCTCAATCCGCTGCACCTCGAGGCGATCGACGAGGTGCTGGCGCGCACGCGGCACATCAGGCCCCAGGCGGTCACGCGCAGCGAGTTCGACCACCCCGTGCTGAACCCGGTCCTCGCCCAGTTTCGCGAGGAGATCCTGCATGGTCGCGGCGCGGTCATCATCTCCGGCCTGACGCGCGACCGCTACTCCGAGGAAGACTTCGAGCGGGTCTATTGCGGCTTCGGGACTCACTGGGGCAAGGCCGTGGTGCAGAGCGCACTGGGCGATAAGCTCGGCCGCGTCACCTTCACGCCGGTCGGCCCCGAGAATCCGACGGGCCGCGCCTATCGCAGCAACGAAGAGCTGACGCTGCACACCGACGCCAACGAAATCGTCGGCCTGATGTGCGTCCAGAAGGCCAAGTCGGGCGGCCACAGCCAGATCGCCAGCTCGCTCGCCATCCACAACGAGATCCTGCGCACGAGGCCCGACCTGCTGGAGCCGCTCTACGAAGGCTACTACTACGCCAGCCGCGAGAACGCCAAGTCCGGCAAGCCGGTGACCGACTACAAGATCCCGATCTTCTGCTGCGTCGACAGCACCGTGAGCTGCATCGTCACCGGCGAGTTCATCCAGCGCGCCGCGGAGAAGCTCGGCGTCGCGCTGCCCAAGGGTGTGGCCGAGGGCCTCGCCTATTTCGAGGCGATCGCGGCGCGCGAGGATATCCGCGTCCACTTCATGCTCGAGCCGGGCGAGATGGTGATGTTCAACAACTTCACCGTGCTCCACGCCCGCACCGCCTTCCAGGACGGGCCCGGCTTGAAGCGCAACCTGCTCCGCCTCTGGCTCGACGTGCCGGACGGCCGCCCGGTCGTGCCGGAGTTCCACATGAAGGCCGAGGAGTACCGCATCGCGGCCGCCAAGGAGCAGGCGGCGCGGGAGAAGGCGGCCAGGGAATTGGCCGCCGTCAAATAGGCTGACTGCGCAATTCGACTTTCGCGTGCAGAACCGCGCCAAACTGGCGCGGTTCTCTGCATTTGCGCCGCGGGCTATGCTGACCTCCAGAGTGCTGCGAAGAATGATGGGTTCGCTCTTCCTCCTCCCTCGCCGAAGGCGGGGGAGGATCGAGGAGGGGGCCCGCAGGGTTTGCGACGCGTGACCAGCCCCCACCCCAACCCGCCCCCGCCTTCGGCGAGGGAGGGAGCAATCAGACGCCTTGCCCTCCCATGATCGGCGCGCGCGCCATCCCGCTCCCCTGGGTCCTCGTCGCCCCCGGCCTGTGGTGCGTCGCGGCTTTTATCGTTTTGCCGATCGTCTCGGTCGGCGCCTACTCGTTCTGGACGCGGCTGCCGTCGGGCGAGGTGCAGACCGTCTTCACGCTCGGCAACTGGCGCGAGTTCTTCACCGATCCCTTCTATGTCGCCGTGCTGTGGTCGACGCTGAAGCTGTCGACCGCGACGACCATCATCTGCGCGCTGGTCGGCTACCCGCCGGCCTACGCGCTCAGCCTGATCGGCCCGCGCTGGAAGGGCCTGCTGGTCGTCATGCTGTTCCTGCCTTCGTGGATCAGCTACGTGGTGCGGACCATGTCGTGGCTGCACGTGCTGGGCAAGAACGGCCTGGTCAATTCGCTGCTCCTCGGCGCGGGCGTGGTCGGTGAGCCTCTGCCGTTGCTCTATAACGACATGTCCGTCGTCATGGGCCTGGTGCACTACCTGCTGCCGCTCATGATCCTCAACGTCTATATCGGCCTGCAATCGGTCGACCGCAACGTGGTCGACGCGGCGCGCACGCTGGGCGCCACCGACTGGCAGGCCTTTCTCGCCGTGACCTTCCCCTGGTCGCTGCCCGGACTTTCCGCCGGCTGCCTGCTCTGCTTCATCCTCAGCGCCGGCACCTATGTTACGCCGTTGGTGCTCGGCGGGCCAGGGACCAGCTACTACGCGGCGCTTATCTATGAGTCCGTGATCCCCCAGGCCGACTGGCCGCTGGGTGCCGCGCTGGCGCTGGTCTTCATTTTCGTGCTCGCCATGATACTCGTCGCCTATGGCCGGCTGGTCGGCATGGGCCACATGTTCCAGGGCATCAAATGACCGCGGCCGGTCCCAGTCTGGGCGCTCGCGCCTCCTCGGGTCTGCTCTGGTTGTTCACGGGCCTTGTCTACGTGTTCATGCTGGCCCCGGTCTTCGTCATCGTGCTGCTCGCCTTCAACCCGCCCGAGTTCGGCAGCTTCCCGATCACCGGCATGACGCTCAAGTGGTTCTGGGCGCTGGCCGACAACCGCCCGATCATCGAGGCAATCAAGACCTCGCTGTTGCTCGGCCTCGCGTCGAGCACGATCTCGACCGTGATCGGCACGGCGGCGGCCTATGCGCTGGCGCGCTTCCGTTTCGTCGGGCGCGACATCGTGCAGCTCCTGCTGACCCTGCCGATCCTGGTGCCGCACATCATCCTCGGCGTCGGCCTGCTGCTCGCCTTCCGCCTGATCGGCATGTCCAAGAGCTTCACGCTTCTCGTGATCGGCCATGTGGCGATCACGCTGCCTTTCGTCGTGCTGACGACCCAGCACCGCCTCCAGGCGATCCCGAGCAGCCTCGAGGAGGCGGCACGCACGCTCGGCGCCAACCGCTTCGAGACCTTCCGCGAAATCACCTTGCCGCTGACGCTCCCGGCGATCTTCGCGGGCTTCCTGTTCGCCTTCATGATGTCGTTCGACGAGCTGACCGCCACGCTCTTCTGGCGGCCGGCCAACGTCGAGACCGTGCCCACCCATGTGCTCGGCATGCTGCAATACTCGGTCAACCAGGAGATCAACGCCTTGGCCACCGCGCTGATCGTCGTCTCGGTCGCCCTGCCGCTCGGCGGCATGCTGATCGCGCGCCGCGTGGCGCTCGGCGGCCGGGCGAAACAGCCCGCCGCTGTGGAGAAACCGGCATGAGCACGGTCGCGATCGATCTCCGGCGGGTCGAGAAATGGTTCGGCACTGTCGGCGCGGTGGTCGAGCTCGACCTGCAGGTGCGCGATGGCGAGTTCGTCGCGCTGCTCGGCTCCTCGGGCTGCGGCAAGACCACGACGCTGCGCATGATTGCCGGGCTCGAGCAGCCGACCAGTGGCGACATCTTCCTCAAGGACCGGCGCATCAACGACGTGCCGGTGCACAAGCGCAACGTCGGCATGGTTTTTCAGAACCATGCGCTCTTCCCGCACAAGACCGCCTTCGACAACATCGCGTTCGGCCTGAAGTATCGCAAGGTGCCCAAGCCCGAGATCCAGCGCCGGGTGCGCGCCGCGCTCGAGCTGGTGCGCCTGCCCCATGTCGAGGAGCGGCTGCCCTCCCAGCTGTCGGGCGGCCAGCAGCAGCGCATCGCGGTCGCGCGCGCCATCGTCATCGAGCCGGACATCCTGCTGTTCGACGAGCCGCTGTCGTCGCTCGACGCGGGGCTGCGCGAGGAGATGCGCATCGAGCTCAAACGCATCCAGCGCACGCTCGGCATCACGACCGTGTTCGTCACCCACGACCAAGCCGAAGCCTTGTCCATGTCGGACCGCGTCGTCGTCATGCATGACGGCCGCAAGGAGCAGGAGGGCACGCCGGAAGACGTGTTCCGCCGCCCGACCTCCGAGTTCGTCACGCGCTTCTTCGGCTTCGTCAACGAGCTGACTGGCACGGTTGTCGGCGACGATGGCGGCTGCCAGGTCATGCGCATCGCCGACGGCGTCACGGTGCGCGTGGCGGGAAAACACGAAGCGGGCCGGCCGATCAAGCTCCTGCTCCGTGCCGAGCGCGCGCGCGTCGGACGCGGCTTCGCGCCGGTCGCCGACGTCTCGATCATCCCCGCGACCGTGCGGCGCTCGGACTATCTCGGCATGCTGGTCCGCTATTTCGTCGATGCCGCCGGCCAGCAGCTCCAGGTCATCCAGCCGCTCGAAGGCTCGGCCTTCCGCGACGGCGAGCGCGTCGAGCTGCGTGTCCGCGCGGAGGATTGGATCGTACTTTAATCGCGCCCCGCGGTGGGCGCGCGGCGTTGACCCTCCTGCGGACTCTCTCTAAAGTCAGCATACCGCGTAAATCGATGCGGCTGCTCACGAATCCGATACGGGAAGGGGGGCCACCATGAAACGACGCAATTTCCTCAAGGCTTCGGCAACAGGATTGGCGGCGAGCGTGATGGCCGCTCCGGCAATCGCGCAGACGGCGCCCGCGATCCGCTGGCGCATGCAGACCGCCTGGCCGCGCGCGCTCGACACGGTGCACGGCTCGGCCGAGGCGCTCGCCAAGCGCGTCCAGTCGCTGACCGACGGCAAGTTCGAGATCCGCGTCTTTGCGGCACCCGAGATCGTACCGCCGCCGCAGATCTTCGACGCGGTGCAGAACCAGACGATCGAGGCTGGCCACGTGCTGAGCACCTTCTATATCGGCAAGAAGATGGCCTATGCCTTCGACGCCGGGGTGCCGTTCGGCCTCAATCTGCGCCAGCAGCATGCCTGGCTGTTCCACGGCGGCGGGCTCGCCGCGATGCGCGAGGTGTTCGCCAAGGCCGGCCTCATCCAGTTCGCCGCCGGCAATGTCGGCGTGCAGATGGGCGGCTTCTACCGCAAGGAGATCAAGACGGTCGAGGACCTCCAGGGCCTCAAGTTCCGCATCGGCGGCTTCGGCGGCGTCGTCATGCGGAAGCTCGGCGTCGTGCCGACCCAGATTGCCACCGCGGACATCTATCCCTCGCTCGAACGCGGCACGATCGATGCGGCGGAGTGGATCGGTCCCTATGACGACGAGAAGCTCGGTCTGCACAAGGTCGCCAAATTCTACTACTACCCCGGCTGGTGGGAGGGCAGTGCCCAGATCACCATCCTGCTCAACCTCGCCAAGTGGAACGAGCTGCCGCCCGCCTACAAGGAGGCGTTCGAGATGGCGTGCCACGAGCAGAACGTGGTGCTGATCGCCAAGTACGATGCGCTCAACCCGGCGGCGCTCAAGCGCCTCATCGCGCAGGGCGTCCAGCTCAAGCAGTTCCCGCGCGCGGTCCTCGATGCCTGCTACAAGGCGACGATGGAAACCCTCGACGAGCAGGCCAAGGCCGACGCCGACTTCAAGAAGATTCACGACTCATGGAAGGTATTCCTCGACGAGTCCAACAGCTGGTTCCGCGTCGCCGAGGCGAGCCTCGACAACTATCGCTATGCGGCAGGGCGTCGGCGGTAGGAAGAGATAGTGGCAAAGTGACTTCCTCCCCCGCGCTGTGCGCGAGGGAGGGAGAGATGTGAGGGAGTTGAATGGCTGAGCAAGGCATCGGCGCCCGGGTCAGGCGCAAGGAGGACGCGCGCTTCCTGCACGGGCGCGGCAACTACGTCACCGACATGCTCCTGCCCGGACAGAAGGAAGTGGCGTTCCTGCGCAGTCCGGTCGCGCATGGCCGGATCCGGCGCATCGGCAAGCCCAAGGGGCTCGAGCACGCGGTGTTCGCCCGCGAAGACCTGGTCGGCGCGGAATCGATGGCCGCGCCGTCCACCTTGCCCGGCTACAAGGTGTCGACCCAGCATCCGCTCGCCTACGGCAAGGTTCGTTTCGTCGGCGAGCCGATCGTGATGACGGTCGGCGCCACGCGCGCCGAGGCGGAGGACATCGCCGAGCAGGTCGAGCTCGATATCGAGGATCTGCCGGTCCTGGTCGATGCCCAGACGACGCGCGCCCAGACCGAAATCCGCGTTCACGAGGAGTGGCCCGACAACGTCGCGTGCCAGATCAATTTCGAGAGCGGCTTCGAAGCCAAGGCGCGCGATGCCGCCGTCGTGGTCAAGCGCGACATCGACCTGTCGCGCCAGGCCATGGTGCCGCTCGAAGGCAAGGCCGTGCTCGCCTTCTGGGACGAGCGCATGAGCCAGCTCATGGTCTACACCTCGACCCAGGCGCCGCACATCATCCGCATCGGCATCGCCCAGATGCTTCACCTGGAAGAGACCCAGGTGCGCATCATCTCGCCCGATGTCGGCGGCGGCTTCGGCTACAAGTGCATCCTGCAGCCCGAGGAAGTCTGCGTCTGCTGGCTGGCGCTCAAATACAAGGGCAAGCCGTTCCGCTACATCGAGGACCGGCGCGAGCACCTGGTCGCCGGCGCCAATTCGCGCCAGCACCATTACAAGCTGACTGCCTATGCCGATAAGACGGGCCGATTGCTGGCGCTCGACGCCGACATCGCGATCGACGGCGGCGCCTATTCGATGTGGCCCTACACGATCGGCCTGGAGACCGGTCAGGCGACCGGCAACCTGCCGGGTCCGTATGACTTCCGCGGCTATCGCGCCAAGACGCAGTGCGTGGCGACCAACAAGCCGGGTTTCCTGCCCTATCGCGGCGTTGCGCGCACCGGCGTGTGCTTCGCCATGGAGCTGGTGATCGACGCGATCGCGCGCGAGGTCGGGCGCGAGCCCTGGGAAGTCCGCATGGACAACCTCGTGCCGACCACGGCCATGCCCTACGACAACGTCACCAAGAAGCACTACGACAGCGGCGATTACCACAAGGCGCTACGCCTCGTGCACGAGAAGATCGACCTGCCCAAGTGGCGTGAGCGGCAGAAGCGCGGCGAGCCGGACGGCCGCCTGATCGGCGTCGGCTTCGCCAGCTATTGCGAGCAGTCGGCGCACGGCACCAGCGTGTTCGCGGCCTGGGGCCTGTCGATCGTGCCGGGCTACGACCAGGCCATGGTGAAGATCACGCCCGATGGCGGCCTCGAGGTGCGCATCGGCGTGCACAACCACGGCCAGGGCATGGAAACGACCATGGCCCAGGTCGCCAACCAGATCCTGGGCATCGACGTCGCCAAGATCCAGGTGATGCACGGCGACACCGGGTTGACGCCGTTCTCGACCGGCACCTATGCCTCGCGCAGCATGGTGATGGCCGGCGGCGCCATCGCCAAGGCTTGCCAGGCGCTGGTGCCGCGGCTGCTGCACATCGGTGCCCACCTGATGCAATGCGCGGTCAACTCGGTGCGCTACGAGAACGGCAAGGTGGTCGGCCCGCAATCTTCGGTCACGATCACCGATATCGCCCATGCCTGGTACCGGCTGCCCTTCCGCCTGCCGCCCGACGTCGATCTCGGCGGCCTTGAGACAGTCATGGCCTACAAGCCCAAGGTCGACACCGGCGCCTTCAGCTATGCCTCGCATGCCGCGGTCGTCGCGGTCGACATCGAGGTCGGCAGCGTCGAGATCCTCGACTACGTCATTGTCGAGGATTGCGGCACGCTGGTGAACCCGATGGTGGTCGACGGCCAGATGCTGGGCGGTGCCGCCCAGGGCATCGGCACGGCGCTCTACGAGGAGAGCCACTACGACGCCAACGGACAGCCGCTCGCCTCGACCTTCGCCGACTACCTGCTGCCCGGGCCGACCGAGGTGCCGGCCATGCGCATCACGCACCTGCAGACGCCGTCGCCCTATACCGAGTTCGGCGTCAAGGGCATGGGCGAAGGCGGCGCCATCGCGCCGCCGGCCGTGCTGTTCAATGCAGTCAACGACGCGCTCAAGGGCCTCGGCGTCGAGCTCAACGAGACGCCGCTGACGCCGCGCCGGCTGCTGGCCGCACTCGAGCGCGCCGGCGTCAAAGGTGGAATGAGGGCGGCGTCATGAAGGCGGCTGCGTTCGACTATATGCGCGCGCGCGATGTTGCCGAAGCGTGCGCCGCCCTCGCCCAGGGCAACGGCAAGGCCAAGCTGCTGGCTGGCGGCCAGTCGCTGGGCCCGATGCTGAACCTCAGGCTCGCGCGCCCGAAGCTGCTGATTGACGTGTCGCGCATCCAGGCGCTCGCCGGCATCGAGGACAAAGCCGATGCCTGGCACATCGGCGCTGGCGTAACCCACAGCCGGCTCGAGGACGCCGCCGGCAAGCTCGGCGGTGGCGCCATGCTGGCCCATGTCGCGGGCGGCATTGCCTACCGCGCCGTGCGCAACCGCGGCACGATCGGCGGCAGCCTGGCGCATGCCGATCCGGCCGCCGACTGGCCGTTGGCGTTGGCCGCGCTCGACGCCGCCGTGGTGATCCGCGGGCGCGCCGGCAGCCGCCGCGTCGCGGCCGACCGATTCATGAAGTCCGCCTTCACGACCGAGCTGGCCGCTGACGAGATCGTCGAGGCCATCATCGTGCCGAAGCTGTCCGCGGGCGCGCGCTGGGGCTATCACAAATTCTGCCGCAAGACCGGCGAGTTCCCTGAGGCGAGTGCCGCCTGCGTGCTCGATCCGGAGCGGCGCCTGGCGCGCATTTATGTCGGCGCGCTGACCGGCGCGCCGCAGCCCCTGGCCGGCCTGGCGCGCGCGGCGGCCGAGCGCGGTCTCGCCGCCTGCACGCGCGAGGCGATCCACGAGGCGGTCGCGGCCGCTGCACCCCAGCTCGACGCGATCGACCGGCGCATGCATGCCGGCGTGGTCGCGCGCGCCCTACAGAAGACGTTCCAGTCATGACGCCCATCACGCTGACGGTCAACGGCGAGCGGGTCTCGACCCAGGTCGAGCCGCGCACGCATCTCGCCGATTTCCTGCGCGAGCACCTGCGTCTGACGGGAACTCACCTCGGCTGCGAGCACGGCGTGTGCGGCGCCTGCACCGTCCTGATCGACGGCGCGCCGGCGCGTTCCTGCATCGCCTTTGCCGTCGGCTGCGACGGCGCCGACATCCGCACCATCGAGGGCTTCGAGCAGGACGGCGTGATGGCGCAGCTGCGCGAGGCCTTCTCGCGCGAGCACGGGCTGCAATGCGGTTTCTGCACGCCGGGCATGCTGATCTCCTCGCGCGACATCGTGATGCGCGTGCCCGATGCCGACGAGAAGCGCATCCGCGTCGAATTGTCCGGCAATCTATGCCGCTGCACGGGCTATCTCGGCATCGTGCGCGCGGTGCAGAGCGTCATCGAGCAGCGCCGCGCGGAGGTCAATGCGGCGCCGGCCGCAAAAGCCGCTTCCGCCGCTCCGGTCGGCGTTCCGACGACGTTCACGCCGGCCGAACCGACCGCAGCCGTCGCGGCGTCTGGGATTTCCGGCGGAGAGGCGTCACGCCAGGGCTGGAACCGTTTCGAGGAAAGCTTCGTGGTCGCCGCGGCGCCCGACGCGGTCTGGCTCAAGCTCGTCGATGTGCCGGCCATTGCGGCATGCATGCCCGGCGCCGAGCTGACCGACTATGACGGCACGACGGTCAAGGGCCGTTTCAACATCACGCTGGGGCCGATCGCGGCGTCCTTCGCCGGCTCGGCGGTGGTGACGCGCGACGACACGACCAAGTCGGGCACGATCAAGGGCGCTGGCAGCGATGGCGGCTCGCGCTCGCGCACGCGCGGCGACGTCACCTACAGGCTCACGGCAGAAGATGACGGCAGCCGAACGCGCGTGTCAGTCGTGGTCGAATACGACCTCCAGGGGCCTCTTGCTCAGTTCTCGCGCTCGGGCCTCGTTCAGGAGCTCGGCCGGCGCATCGTCGCCGAGTTTGCCGCCAACCTGAATGCGCGCTTCGGCGCGACCGGCCCATATGGCGCGCCGGCTCCGGCCGCGCAGCTCCGGGCAGGCAGCTTGCTGTGGCAATCGCTTGTGGCTTGGTTGAAGCGATTATTCGGCGGTTCCGGCTGACCCGACATTGGCGCTGCGCCGCTGCCGTCGATCTGCTTTGATGGAACCGAAACGGGATCTCAAAGAGGAGTGACCACCATGACGTTCTGGGCTCGCAATCTTGGCATCAAGAGTTCAGGGCTAGCGGCGGCGACGCTCGCTGCGTCCTTGATGACGGCGGCATCCGGACATGCCCAGAGCGCCGACACCCTGGCACTGCGCCTCGACTGGGCGCCCCACGGCATGCATGCGCCGATCTTCCTGGCCGTCGAGAAGGGCTGGTTCAAGCGGGCGAACCTGAACGTCACGATCGAGGACGGTAACGGCTCGGTCATCACCGCCCAGCTCGTCGGCGCCGGCCAGTTCGATATCGGCCATGCCAGCCTGTCGTCCGTCGCCATCGCGCTCAGCAAGGGTATGCCCGTCATCTCGGTCGCGGGCTTCATCCGCAAGAGCGACATGGGCGTGCTGGTGCCGGCCGATTCCGGCTGGAAGACCGTCAAGGATCTCGAAGGCAAGAAGGTGGCCTACACCGCCGGCTCGCTCGAAGGACCTTTCATCAATCCGTTCTTCGGCGCGTCGAAGTCGAAGGTCGACCTGATCAATGTCGATGCCGCCAACAAGATCGGCACCTACATGACCGGCACCGCCGATGCGGTGATCTCGACGGTTCCCTATGTCCTGCCCCTGGTCGCCTCCAAGCGGCCGGCGACGGGCATCTTCTTCGCCGACTTCGGTCTCGACCTGCCGGGCTTCGGCCTCTTCGCTTCGCATCCGAAACTCAGGGAGAAGGGCCCCGCCATCAAGCGCTTCACCAGCATCGTCGCTGGCGCCTGGCCCTACGTGTTCGACGGTCATCAGGACGAGGCGGTTCAGGCAATCGTCAAGAATCGTCCGCTGCTGCCGCTCGATCCCAAGGTGCTGCGCGCCCAGATCGACCTCTATAAGCCCTTCTTTCATACCGAAGCGACCAAGGACAAGCCGATCGGCATCCAGGACGCGAAGGACTGGGCCAGCACCATCAAGGCGATGGAGACGGCCGAGGTCATCAAGACCGGCTCCAAGCCCACGGACTACTTCACCAACGACTACATCGATACCGCCTACTTCGCGCAGATCTCGAAATAGATGGGCGGCGCGCCGCAGCGCCCGGCAAAGATCCGCATCCAGGGACTGAATAAGGTCTTTCCCGCGGAGAACGGGGACTTCCGGGCGCTGAGCGGCGTCGATCTCCATCTCGGCGACGGGGAGTTCGTCTCTCTCCTCGGCCCGAGCGGCTGCGGCAAGAGCACCTTGTTGCGCCTCATCGCGGGGCTCGAATCGATCACATCGGGGTCGCTGGAGGTCGATGGAAGGTCGCTCGACGGCCCGCCCGCGGGCCTCGGCATGGTCTTCCAGCGCGACGTTCTGCTCGATTGGCGCAGCATCCTCGACAATGTTCTGCTGCCGGTCGAGTTCGCCGGCGGGCGGCGCGACGACTATGTGACACGCGCGCGCGACCTGCTGGTCCAATATGGGCTGGCGGGCTTCGAGGACCGGCATCCCTGGCAGCTCTCGGGCGGCATGCGCCAGCGGGCGGCGATCTGCCGGGCTCTGATCCTCGACCCGTCCTTCCTGATCATGGACGAGCCCTTCGGTGCGCTCGACGCGCTGACCCGCGACGAGCTCAACATCGAGCTGCAGCGCCTGTGGCAGACCACGCGAAAGAGCGTTCTGTTCGTCACCCACAGCATCGCCGAAGCGGTCTTTCTGTCCGATCGGGTGGTGGTGATGGCGACGCGACCGGGCCGCATCGTCGAGACGATCGCCATCGACTTGCCGCGGCCGCGCGATCTCGCCATCCGCGAAACCGCTTCATTCGGCCGATACAGCGCACACATCCGCGACCTGTTCGAGCGCCACGGCGTGCTCAGGACCAAGCCGTCATGATCGCCGGACGGGCGCCTGGCCTGCTACGGCGGATCTTCCGCGCCAATCAGGTCGTGGTCGTGATCGTCGGCTTCCTCGTGGTGTGGCAGGTGGCCGGCACGATCTTCAAGGCGCCGCCCTATCTCCTCCCGCTGCCCTCGGCAATCCTCGCCGAGCTTGCGGCGCGGCCGAAGATCTATGCCATCAACGGCGCCTACACCCTCTACAACACGCTGATTGCCTTCGCGCTGTCCACCGTGATCGGCGTCGGCATGGCGATCGCGATCGTCTATTCCAAGTTCCTCGAGAAGACGCTGTACACCTTCCTCGTCGCGCTCAACAGCGTGCCCAAGGTGGCGTTGGCGCCGATCTTCGTGCTCTGGCTTGGCACCGGCGACGCTTCCAAGATCGGCATCGCGTTCTTCATCGCGATCTTTGCGATCGTCGTCGATGCCGTGCTGGGCCTGCGCTCGGTCGACCCGGAAATGCTCGACCTGGCGCGCACGTTGCGCGGTGGCGAGCTGAAAGTCCTGCTCAAGATCCGCTTTCCCAATGCACTGCCGAGCATCTTCGCGGGCATGAAGGTCGCCGTGTCGCTCGCGTTGGTCGGCGTGATCGTCGGCGAGTTCGTCGTGTCCAAGCAGGGGCTTGGGCATGTCATCCTGGTGTCCCAGGGGGTGTTCGACACGACCGCCATGTTCGGGGCAATCTTCGTCCTCGCCTTTCTCGGCACCGTGTTGTTCTACGGCATCGAGCTGCTCGAGCGCCGGCTGCTGCCGTGGCATGTGTCCCATCGCAGCCAGCGCGCTTCGACAGGGCATTGACTGCCTGCTGCAGCCTGTCCGTCCGCTGGCAGACAGCCATATCCAAAGGCGCTATCCTCCGAGACATGTTCCATTAGGGCTGGAGCGCGGCAGCGTTCGCCTGACGTGATGGGAGCTGCGTGATGATGACAGGCACGTCGATCTCAAATCTATCCATCGCAGTATTGCTCGCGATCTCGATCGCGCCATTCGGCTCGAGCTTGGTCCATGCGCAGACAGTCGCGATCGACGATGACGACATCGGCGGCACGGTGACGGGCCCGAACGGTCCGGAGGCCGGCGTGTGGGTCATCGCGGAAACCGCAGGCCTGCCCACCAAGTTCGCGCGCATGGTCGTCACAGACGAACAGGGGCGTTACGTCATCCCAGATCTGCCCAAGGCCAGCTACAAAATCTGGGTGCGTGGCTACGGTCTTGTCGATTCTGCAAGGGTCGACAGCGAGCCTGGAAAGATCCTCAACCTGACGGCGGTCAAGGCGCCCGACGACAAGGCGGCCGCGCACTACTACCCGGCGATCTATTGGTATTCGATGCTCAAGATTCCCGGTCCCAACGAGTTCGGCCCAAGCAGCGAGATGCCGCAGAACGTCACGTTCCATGGCTATCTCAACTTGATGAAGAACAATGGCTGCATCGGCTGCCACCAGCTGGGCCAGCTTTCCACGCGCACGATTCCCAAGGAGCTCGGCGCTTTCGCCTCCTCGGAGGAGGCGTGGATCCGCCGCGTCCAGTCCGGCCAATCCGGCGAGCAGATGGTCAATCAGCTGGCGGGCCTCTTGGGCGGCGTGCCGTTCAAGTACTATGCCGACTGGACCGACCGCATCGCCAAGGGCGAGCTGCCGCGCATCAAGCCGACGCGGCCGCAGGGCGTCGAGCGCAACATTGTCGTCACGTCGTGGGAGTGGGGCGACGAGAAGAAGTATCTGCACGATCTGATCGCGTCCGATCGTCGCTATCCGACGATCAACGCCTATGGTCCGCTGTTTGGCTCGCCCGAGTACAGCACAGACATCATGCCGATCCTTTATCCCAGGACGAACACCGTCGTGAACTTCAGGGCGCCGGTGCGCGATCCGAACATGCCCGAGGCGCTTGGGCCCGGTCATGCCGCCAGCGACAAGGTCGTCCAGCCTTCGCCCTATTGGGGCGAGGAGAAGATCTGGAATACGCGCGTCAACAACCATAACGGCATGTTCGACCGGCAAGGGCGGGTCTGGTTTGCCGCTTCGCTGCGCGCCGCGCCCAATCCGGATTTCTGCAAGCGCGGGTCCGAGCATCCTTCGGCCAGGCTCTTCCCGCTCGAGCGGTCGAACCGTCAGGTGACGATGATCGATCCCAAGACGATGACGTACACCTACGTCGACACCTGTTTCCAGACACATCACCTGCAGTTCGCCTACGATGCCAACGAAACCCTATGGACGAGCGGTGGCGGACAAGTGGTCGGCTGGATCGACACCAAGAAATTCGACGCGACGGGCGACGCGGCCGCTTCGCAGGGATGGACCGCCCTCGTGCTCGACACCAACGGCAACGGCAGGCGCGACGACTACGTCGAGCCCAACCAGCCGGTCGATCCGACCAAGGATAAGCGCATTTCCGCTGGCTTCTATGCGGTCATGCCGAGTCCGGTCGACCGGTCGGTGTGGGGCACCTGGGCCGCCCTGGGGCCGAACATGATGGGACGGCCGGGCGGCGTCGTGCGCCTCGATCCCGGACCCAATCCGCCGGCGACGGCGCTGGCCGAGCTCTATACCGTGCCACTGCCGGGCTATGGCGTTCGTGGCGGCGACATCGACAGGCAGGGCGTCGTCTGGGTATCGCTGGCGAGCGGCCATATCGGCAGCTTTGACCGGCGCAAGTGCAAGGTGCTGAACGGCCCGACGGCGACTGGCGAGCACTGCCCGGAGGGCTGGGCTTTTTACCAATACCCAGGGCCGGGCTTCGAGGGGCTCGGCGAGAACAGCGCGGAATCGAGCTATTACACCTGGGTCGATCAGCACAACACCTTCGGTCTCGGCGAGGACGTGCCGATGTCGACGGCGAACCTGATGGATGGGCTGGTCGCGCTCAAGGACGGCAAGATGATCTCGCTGCGCGTGCCCTATCCGCTGGGCTTCTATGCCAAGGGATTCGACGGCCGCATCGACGACCCGAACGCCGGCTGGAAGGGCAGGGGATTGTGGACGACCAGCGGCGACCGCACGCCTTGGCTGATGGAAGGCGGCAAGGGTGCGAAACCCCGCGCCGTGCACTTCCAGCTGAGGCCCGACCCTCTGGCGAAGTGATTTTCTGCCTCCCCCGTGCTGTGCACGAGGGAGGGAGCTACAGATAGATACTTCTGACGATCTCTTCCTCGCTCGCACGGCCCGCGCGCGTGTCGTGATGCTCCGACACGCGGCCATTGCGCAGGATGAGGAAGCGATCGGCGATCGACAGCGCCAGCTTGATGTTCTGCTCGATCATCATCATGGCGATGCCGCGCGCCTTGAGCGCCTTGATGATCGCGGCGATCTCGTTGACGAAGGCCGGGGCGAGGCCGCCCGAGGGCTCGTCGAGCAGCAGCAGCTTGGGACTGCCCATCAGCGCGCGGCCGAGAGCCACCATCTGCTGCTCGCCGCCGGACATCAGGCGCACCTGCTGGCGACGCCTTTCGGCAAGGCGCGGGAAGGAACGGTAGACGCTGTCGAGCAGCTCCGCCACCGCGCCACCACGCACCCAGGCGCCGAGGCGCAGGTTGTCCTCGACCGACATGTCGGTGAAGAGGTCGCGCGCCTGGGAGACCTGGATGATGCCGCGGCGGAACACAAGGTGCGGCGGCCGCCCGGCGATTTCCTCACCATCGAAAGCGATCGAGCCCGCCTGAGGTCGGACGAAGCCGCTCAGCGTGTTGAGCACGGTCGATTTGCCGCTGCCGTTGGCGCCGAGCAGGGCGACAACTTCCGAGCGTGCAACGTGCAGATCGACACCGAACAGGATCTGCTTGCCGGGATAGCCGGCCTCGACGGCGCGCGCGACGAGCATGGCGTCCGAACGGACGTCAGGCTTTACCCCGGATTGGGCATCAGACATGGCCAAGATAGGCCTCGAGCACGTTCTTGTCGGCGCGCACCGCGGCAGGCGGCGCATCGGCGACTTTCTTGCCGTAGTTGAGCACGACGACGCGGTCGGCGACCGACATGACCAGTTCGATCGCATGCTCAATCAGCAGGATGCCGATGCCTTGCCCGGCGAGGCGCCGGATGATCGAAACGAGCTGCTCGCGCATGTGCGGCGCGAGGCCGACGGCCGGCTCGTCGAGCAGCAGCAGGGGAGGCTCGGTCGCCAGTGCGCGGACGATCTCGACGATGCGCTGCTGGCCGCCGGAGAGCTGAGCAGCCGGCTGGTCGGCGACATGGCCGATCTCCATCAGATCGAGCAGCGCGCGGGCACGCGCCGTCGCTTCCGTCTCGATGCGCCTGGCCGAGGGGCTCGCCAGGAGCACGCCGAGAATGCCGCTTTCGACGCGGGCATGCAGCCCGACCAGGACATTTTCGAGCGCCGTCAGATCGCCGAACAGCCCGCCATTCTGAAAGGTGCGCCGCACGCCCTTGGCAGAGATCTGGTGCGGCAGGAGCCCGTGGATCGGCTCGCCCTGAAACAGGATGCGGCCACTGCCGATGGCGGCATTGCCCGAGACGGCATTGAAAAGGGTGGTCTTGCCGGCGCCATTAGGACCGATCACCGCGCAGACCTCTCCGGCGCCGACCGTAAGCGACACCTCGTCGACGGCGGTCAGACCGCCGAAGCGCACGGTGACGTTGTCGATCTCGAGCAGCGCCATTTCAATCTCGGTAGTAGCGGTCGACGAACAGCGGATGCAGCCGGGCCAGCAGACTGGCGAGGCCGCGCGGCAGGAACAGGATCACCAGCACGATCAGCACGCCGAACAGCAGCTCGAGGAATCCGGGGAACGGCCGGAAGAATTCGGGCGCCGTGGTGATCAGGGCGGCGCCCAGCACCGAGCCGGTCAAGCTGCCGAGGCCGCCCACCATGACCACGGCGAACTGCAAGATTAGCTCCGTCAGGTCGAAGGCGATCGGCGTGATGTGGCCGATCAGCGCGGCATACATCGACCCGCCGATGCCGACGACGAAGCCGCTCCAGGCAAAGGCAAGCAGGATGTAGCGGTCGGTCGGAATTCCCATGGCGGCGGCCGCCTGCTCGTTGTCCTTGATCGCCATGAAGGCCCGACCGAATCGGGAGCGCAGCAACCGGTCGGTCAGCACTACCGTGATCACGGCGAGTGCGAGGAAGGCGTAGTATTTGTGTCCCTCGTTGTCGAGCACCCAGCCGAACACGTTTGGCGGCGGCACCGACATGCCGAAGGAGCCGCCGGTGACGGGGACCCAGCGGATATAGACCCAGCGCAGCAACTCCCCGAAGGCGAGCGTCATGATGGCGAGATAGAAGAGCCGGACGCCGCGCAGAGCCGGAACGCTGGCTGCGGCACCGGCGAGTGCGCCCATCAGGCCCGCCGGCAGGATCGTCACCCACCAGGGCAGCCCCAGCTTGAGGGCGAGCACGCCCGAGGTGTAGGCGCCGATGCCGAAGAAGGCGACGTTGCAGAAGGCGAGCAGGCCGAGATTGCCGATCACGACGTTGAAGCCGATGGCGACCGGCACATAGACGAGGATCAGGTTGACGACGTATTGCCGGTACTGGTCGAGATAGAGCGGCAGCGGCAGCAGCGCCAGTGGGATGAGCCAGAACAGCCAGCGCGGCAGTCGTGGCGCACGGGGTGTTGGAGAAGTAGGTCCAGGCGTCACAATTGGCTGGGCCATGGCGGTCGCCCTAGATCCGTACCACGGTCTGGCGACCGAACAGGCCGGCAGGCCTGATCAGCAGCACCAGGATGGTGATGAGGTAGGCGGTGATGTCGATGAAGACGGTGTTGATATAGAAGCCCAGCAGCTTCTCCATGACGCCGAGCAGCAATCCGCCGATCACGGCACCGTGGAACGAGCCGAAGCCGCCCAGCGTCATGGCCGCGAAGCCGCGCACCAGCGTCCACACCCCCATGTCGGGCGAGAGCGGCAGGAACAGGCCGAGCAGCGCGCCGCCGGCCGCTCCCAGCGCGGCGCCAACCCCCCACATCATGGCGTGAAAGGCATGCACGTTGAGGCCAACAAGGGCCGCTCCGCGCTGCGACTGGAAAACAGCCTGTACGAGCCGCCCGACCGGCGTCAGATAGAAAAGGATGGAGAGGCTGCCCATCAGGACCAGCACGAAGCCGGAGATCGCGAGGTCGTCCATGGTCACGACCATCGGCCCCAGCATGAAGACATCCTGGGAATAGGGGCGGGTCAGGGTGACGACCTCGCTGCCCCAGCGCAGCCGGGCGCCGCCGCGCATGGCGTAGCCGATCGCCAGCGCCATCATGGCCAGCGACAAATGCGGCCCGGAAATGATCGGCCGCATGAAGACGCGCTGGGTCAGCGCGCCCCACAGGAAGAGCAGACCCAACGCCAGGATCAGGGCCGGCGCGAAGGACAGGCCGAAACCGGCAAAGACGAAGAGCGCGTAGGCGCCTGCCATGACCATCTCGCCATGGCCGAAATTGACCACTGTCGTGGCGCGGTAGCCGACTGTCAGAGACAGCGCGATCAGCGCATAGAGCATGCCGGTCGCGATGCCGCTGACCACCAGTTGCGGGAGCACGGCGAGCACGGGGGAGAAATCCCGTCGACGAAGTAACGGACTTGGCGCGCACGCTCCGGCGGCGGGCCGATCAGTGACCCACCGCCGGAACTGATCCCTCGGAAGCCCGACCGGCGAAGCCGGCCGGGATCTCGCGGGCTAGTTCTGCGCCTTGCCCCAGGACGAATAGATCGTCTGCTTGCCGTCCTTGTCGAGGCCGACTGCGAACATGCGCTGCACGCCGACGTGGTTGTCCTTGGACAGGTTGATCTTGTCGGCGAGGACGCCGGTGTCGAAGTCCTTGATCGACTCCATCGCGGCGATCCACTTCTCGCGCGACGGGCTGGCGCCGGCGCGCTTGAAGGCTTCGACCGTGACGATGGCGACGGGAATGCCGAAGTAATAGAAGTTCGTCGGCGGGCCCGCCTTCGGCAGCTCGTCCTTTGTCAGGTACTTCGTGAACATGTCCTCGAATTCCTTGAGGGCCGGCGTGCCGATCTTCGCCTTGAACTGATAGGGCTGGAAGAACTTGTCGCGCACGGCGGCCGGATTGTTGACCTGCTGGACGGTCTGGTCGAAATCGGCGCCCAGCGCGCCGATGACCGGGGCGGTGACGCCGAACTTCTGCATGTCGCGCAGCAGGATGATCAGCTCCTGCTGGTAGAGGCAGCCCATCACGGCCTGCGCGCCGATCGACTTGATCTTCAAGGCCTGGGTCGTTCCGTCGGTCGAGCCGCGTTCCATGGCGATTCGCTCGAGGACCTCGCCGCCATGCGACTTGATATATTCCGATGCCGGGTTGCAGTAGCCATGCGCCCAATCGTTGCTGTGCTCGACGATGGCGATTTTCTTGAGCGCTGGATTGCTCATGGCAAATCCGGCCATCGCCTGGCCGGACTCGATGCCGGTGTAGGTCACGTGGAACATGGCCGGCACGGTCGGACGCGTGAGCTTCGGATTGGCCGCGGGACCGACCCAGGGAATGCCTTCCTTCTCGAGCATCGGCTTGATCGCCATGGCGACGCCGCTGCACGGCACGCCCATCAACATGAAGACCTTGTCCTCATAGATGAGCTTGCGTGCCGCCGCGATGCCCTTGGCCTCGTTGCAGGCGTCGTCGGCGAACACGGTCTCGAACTTGCGGCCATGCACGCCGCCCTGGGCGTTGATGTAGCGAAGATAGGCCTCGGGGCCGTAGTTCAGCGGATTGAACACAGCCGCCTCGCCCGAGAACGGCCCCATGTTGCCGATCTTGATCGTCTTGTCAGTGATGCCCTGCATGTTGTCGGCGAATGCAGGCGACGCCGTCGCGACGGCTGCCGCAACGGTCAGGAATATCTTGGTGAGACGCATGATTTCTCCCCTTGTCGAAAGCTTCCCTAGAGCCCATTGCCGGGCGTTTGCGCCAATCATGTTATCTGAACGGGAGGGGGTTACAAGCAGGGGGTCGGCAGCCCTGGCGGCCAGCGCCACCCTCCGGAAACCGACGGGTGTGCGAGCATTAAGTTGTCATACCCATGAGAGAAGAACCCCGCACCACGGCGGCATTAGGCATGGTATTTGTGCCGACAGATGCTCGGGCTGATCCGTACAAGCGGGGCAACGGAGATTGGCCATGAATGGGTCGTTTCCCGATCTTGCGGGCAAGCGCGTCGTGATCACGGCGGCCGCGACCGGCATCGGGCAGGCCATGGCCAAAGGTTTCCTCACCGCCGGCGCGCGCGTCCACATCTGCGACATCGCGGAGGATCGCTTGCGATCCTTCGCTTCGGCCGAGCCGAATCTGAGCTTCACTGTCGCCGACGTGGCAAAGCCGGTGGAGGTTGGCGAGCTATTTGCGCAGGCGACCGCAAAGCTCGGCGGATTGGACATCATGGTGAACAATGCCGGGATCGCTGGACCGACCAGTCCAATCGAGTCGATCTCCGTCGAGCAATGGACGCGCACCATCGATGTCGACTTGAATGCGCAATTTTTCTGTCTGCGCCATGCGGTACCTCTGCTCAAGCGCGCCGGCGGCGGATCGATCGTCAACATGTCCTCGAGCGCCGGCTTGTTCGGCTACCCGATGCGATCGCCCTATGCCGCCGCAAAATGGGCCGTCATCGGCCTGACCAAAACTTTGGCCATGGAGCTCGGGCAATTCGGCATTCGCGTCAATGCCATCTGCCCCGGCGCGGTCGAAGGCGACCGGATGATCGCTGTCATCGAAGCTGAGGCAAAAGCACGCAACGTGACGGAGCAGGACGTTCGCGACGGCTACGTGAAATACACGTCGCTCAGGACGTTCGTCAGCGCGGCCGACGTCGTGAACATGGTGCTCTTCATCTGCTCCGATGCCGGCCGCAAGATCTCAGGACAGGCTCTCTCCGTCGACGGGCATACCGAAACGCTCGGCACGTACTGACTGCCCCGAACGGCAATCCGGCGGCGCGGCTCACACGGGATAGATGACCGCCGTGTCGATGATCAGGGAGTCGTAGACGCAGCGCCGTTCCTTGAGCAGCAGCCTTCCGTCGCGGCGCACGAAGCGGTCGTAGTAGCGGCCGACCTGTTGGATCGTGGTCTTCTCGTCGACCAGCGTTTGATAGAGCACGTAGTTCGCCTGGGCGGCGATCGTGCCGTCGCCGGCGACCGATAGGATCCGAACGTTGTTGACGTGGTGCTGCAGGTAGCGCGGCGCGAACATCATCGACTTGGCGATGGCGAGCGCGCGGTCGCGCATCATGCCGATGCCTTCGCAGTAGACCAGGCCGACCCGCAGATTGGCGTCGTCGTTCTCCCGGCCCGTGATGATGTAGAACGCGTCGTCGGTGAAGAAGCGCGGCCATTCCTCGACACGGCATGCATCGAGAACGGCAATGTACTCCGTATTGAACTCCTCGATCTCCAGGCGGAGCTCGCGCACGCTGGCGGGAAGCGGCGGCACGGCTTCGAGATCCTTCGGCATGGTCACAGTCCCATCACGCCGCGGTAGTTGCGATACATCGAGCGGATCGCCGCTTCCGTGATGATCTTGTGCGTGGTGCCCTCCTCGCGATCGCCGAGCGCCACGTAGTTGGTGTCGGAGACCGAGCGAACCATGCCCTGCTGGACGAACTTCATGGCCTCGTTGTCCTCCAGGCCGAGGAAGCCCGACGGCCCCATCAGATTGCCCTGGCGCAGGCGGTGGCGCGTCATCTCGTCGGTGTCGTCCTCGTAGCCGAACATGACCCAGATCATCAGGAACTCGTTCGGGCCCTGCGGCACGATGTGGCGCACGCCCAGCGTGTTGAGCTCGCGCTGGGTGATCAGGTTCGGCCAGATCGTCTGCATGGTGACGGTCCAGGGCGACTTGAATTCCTTGACGTAGTCGAGGAAGCGCTCGTCCTCGAGCTTCATACCTTCTTTGAAGGCGCGCATCTGCTTCTTGCTGTCGTCGTCGACGTTGAGCTTCTCATCCGGCCGCGCGGAGGCGAGCGTGCCGTGCCGGCCCGACGGATCGACGATCGTGCCGCACTTGTTGCCCGCTACCATCAGGCCGAAATTGACCAGGAAGGCGTGCAGCAAGGTCGCGTGATAGGGATCCTTGAGGTTCTCGTGATACATCTTCCAGTTGGCCGGCACCGTATTCCGGTAGTAGCCGAGCAGCTTCAGCTTGCGCCCGTCGAACAGTGCGTCGAAATCCTCCAGGACCGCGGGGCCGAGATAGTCCTCGATGCTCTCCATGTCCTTGGCGAAGGACGCGAACACGACGCCGCGCCGCGTCGTCACGCTCAGCTTCAGCAGGTTGTGGTCTTCCGGACGGAAATCCTTGGGCATGCCGCCTTCCTTGTTGAGGCCGCGGCGGAAGGGCACGCCGATCAGATTTCCCGTGAGATCGTAGGTCCATTGGTGGTAGGGGCAGACGAATTCCTTGGTAGTTCCGACCTGCGGCCGGCAGAGCTCGGCGCCGCGATGCGCGCAGCGGTTCTCGAAGACATGGATCGAGCCGTCATTGTTGCGCGCCACGATGACCGGCGTCGGCCCGACGAACGACCGCTTGAAGCTGCCCGGCTGCGGGATCTCGCACTCGAGCGCCACGAAGTTCCAGGTCCGGCCGTGAAAGATGCGCTCGACCTCGCGCTCGTAGATCTCCTGGCTGGTGTAGACCCAGTCGGGGATGAGCTGGAGATCGTCGTTCGGCCACACATGATTGGTAAGCGCGGCGGCGGAGTTGCTCAGATCGTCAGGCACTGCGTCCTCCATCCGGATCGGCGGCCGAACCGGTCAACTTCCGGTGGCGCCACTATCCCGCTGCCGCTCGAGGCGCGGGGCGCCAGGCGGCAGACCAGGGCATGGCCCCGGGAATTCCCTCAGCATACATCGCTTTTTACCGCCTGCAAACCGACGGCCCGGGGCCGCGTCAAAACTGCTCAGCATGCCGCTTTTCACACCCCGACGGCCGCGCTATCGTCTGGACCTGCCTTGTTGCAAGCATCTCGGGAGGAGCTTATGGCACTCGTACCCCTGGCCAAGAGCGGCAACTACTTCCACATCTACGACTTTCGCGTGAAGCCGGGCAAAGGCGACGAGTTCATCAAGCAGTTCGACGAATTCGACTATTCCGACGCCAACCCCATGCACAAATCGCCGGCCCAGGTGAAGGACGGCGTGCTGTGCCGCGACGTCAACGACCCCGACCACTTCTACCTGGTCGGCGAATGGTCGGACATCAAGGTGCACGCGCAGATCCGCAAGTACCTGGCCGAGGAGATCAAGCCGAGCTTCGTCGGGCTGATCGAGGGTGGCAAGTTCGTGCCGACCTATGCGCAGATCGTGTCGAGCACGCCGCAGCACGTCCTCGACAAGGCGTCAGGCCACAAGTAGGCGGCGTCCGCGCCACGGCAGCGTGGTCGGATAGCCGGCGTGACGCTCCGCGGGATGGTGCCACATGCGCAATGAGCCGCGCGGCGCTGCCGATGGTGCCGCGCCGCGCCTGCCGCTGTGGTCGCGGCCGGGATATCTGATCCGGCGTCTGCACCAGATCCATTCGTCGCTGTTCTTCGAGGAATGCAAGCGGTTCAACATCACCCCCGTGCAATATGGCGTGCTGACCGCCCTTCATCACCGCCCCGGCAGCGACCAGGTGACGCTCGGCGCCGAGCTCGGCATCGATCGAACCAACGTGGCCGACGTGCTCGAGCGGCTGTCGCGCCGCGGCATGATCCGCCGCGCGCGCAGCGAGCGCGACCGTCGCTCGATGATCGCCTTTCTGACGCGCAAGGGCGAAGCGTCCATGAACGAGATGTATGCGCACATGCAGCGCTCGCAGGAGCGTCTCATGGCGCCGCTGGCGCCGGAATTCCGCCCGGCCTTCATGGCGATGATCATCCAGATCATCGATGGCAACAATCATCTGGGCCGTACCGAGCTGCGCACCGACTTCGATGTCGAACAGATGTCGGCGCGCAAGTCGAAGAAAGCCAGGCGCGGCACACGCAAGCCGGCGCGCCGCACGGCGCCGCGCTGACCTGCGCCCGCGTCGACACTGGCGCGGGACGCGAGACCTCTATCGCGCACTCTGCAATCGGCTACAGTGACGGTTCGCCTTGTCGCGTGGCATGAAATTGTCATATCCGGCCGCGCGGCACGCATCACATCGCAACCGTCGATGGAGACATATCATGTTCGTCCGGATCGCAACCGACCTTCGCGTCACGCTCGAGGAGCCGCACGACTTCAAGCGCTTTCACGTCGAGATTCCGCGCTCCGTCGACGCTGCTGCCGCGTCCCGCGCGCTGGGCGCAACGGCCCGGCTCGAGGGATCGGACAAGGCCTGGGTGAGCGAGACGGCCCTGCGCGGCTGGCCCAGCGTGCGCGACGACAAGGCGTGGCAGGATTCCTTCGGCGGCATGCTCGCCTATGCCCGCAAGAAGGGCTGGATCGACGAGGCGACGGGCGCCATCCAGGCACATATCGAGTGGAAGTGAGTCCCAAAACGCCGCGGCACGACGATCGGACCGGGCGCGTGGTCGATCACGACGGCACGCGCTACCGGGTCGACGGCGCCGGCCATCCGCTCGTGCTGATCCATGGCGTCGGCATGGACCTGACCATGTGGGACGCCCAGACGGCAGCGCTCGGGCGCCATCTGACTGTCATCCGCTACGACATGCTCGGCCATGGCGGCAGCGCCATGGCTCCC